>JAABUZ0100001826.1_pt1 | contig 38269 bp, 31 predicted proteins | sample 5562091 | NCBI WGS metagenome assembly JAABUZ01 (sample SAMN12813069, study PRJNA571459) | rock metagenome | isolation source: Antarctica rocks | place: Antarctica: Victoria Land, Linnaeus Terrace sud | collected 2015-12-21 | reverse complement strand
GCGCCTCGACGATTCCCGTCGCCGGACTCGAAAAGATCGTGCTACGGTTCTTACAGCGCTTCGATCTCGTGCCCGATCTCGAGCAGCTCGGCATGGGCGCGGAGCTGCTCGCGCGCTATCAGCGCGGTCTGCGTCGGCCGGGTTCGTTTTGCGTCGTCGCGGGTCCGACGGGCTCGGGCAAATCGACGACGTCGTACGCGTCATTGCAGACGATCAGCCTCGATCAGAGCAACGTCTGCAGCGTCGAGGATCCGATCGAGTGCATCATTCCCGGCGTCTCGCAGATCGCCGTCAACGAGAAAGCCGGGATCACGTTCCCGATCGCGCTGCGCGCGCTCTTGCGGCAGAATCCGCATCAGCTCTTCATCGGCGAGCTGCGCGACGCGGACACCGTCTCGATCGCGCTGCAGGCGAGCCTGACGGGAATCTCGCTCGTGACGACGCTGCACGCGCGCGACGCGCTACGCGTCGCCTCGCGCCTCACCGAGCTCGGCGCGAACCGCTCGACGATCGCCTCGTCGCTCACGCTCGCGCTCTCGCAGCGCCTCGTGCGGATGCTGTGTCGGCGGTGCAAGATCAAGACGTCGATCTCGTCGCAGGCGCTCGCCGTCGCACGACGCTACGGCGTTGCGATCGGCGGCGACGCGTGGGACGTCAAGGGCTGCGAGGCGTGCGGCTTCACGGGCTTTCAGGGTCGCATCGGTGCCTTCGAGGTCCTGGAGATGAAGCCCGAGCTCGCGGCCGCGATCGAGCGCGGCGATACGCCGTCGCAGCTCGGCAAGATCGCGTTCGGCGTCGGCTACCGGCCGATGATCGTCGATGCCCTGCGCCACGTCGCGAGCGGCGCCACGTCCGAGGGAGAGATCTTGCGTCACCTCAGCTACGACGATGCGGAGTAGCCGCTGATGCTCGCCGACATCGAGGAAGCGATTCGCGTCGCTCGCGAGAGCGTGCACGCCGCGAGCACGTCGGACGTGCACGTCGAAGGGAACGAGCCGCCGTGGCACCGCGTCGACGGCGCGATGGTGCGGATGGAGCTCCCCGTCGTCGAGCCCGAATCCGTGCGCGCCTTCTGCGAGACGTATCTCTCCAAGCGCGAGTACGAGCGGCTCAACGGCCCGCACGGCGCGGCGGACGGCGCGCTCGCCCATCCGCGCTTCGGCGCGATCCGCGTTCACGCGTTCCGCGGTGAGAACGGGCTCGGGCTGTCGCTGCGGCTCCTGCGCGACGGTGTCCCCGATCTCGCGTCGCTCGGCTTACCCGACATCATCTCGACGTTCGCGGACTTCCCGACGGGCCTTGTGCTCTTCACGGGGCCGACCGGCAGCGGCAAGTCGACCGCACTGGCGGCACTCGTCGACGAGATCAACCGGAAATACGAACGTCATGTCGTGACGGTCGAAGATCCGATAGAATATAGGCACCGTAGCAAGCGCTCGCTGATTCGCCAGCGCGAAGTCGGCCGCGACGTCAGCTCGTATGCCGAGTCGCTGCGCGGCGTGCTGCGTGCCGATCCCGACGTCATCCTCATCGGCGAGCTGCGCGATCCCGACGTCATGTCGGCGTGTCTGGCGGCGAGCGAGACGGGTCACCTCGTCTTCTCGACGCTCCACACGTCAGAAGCGGCAGAGACCGTGCAGCGCATCGTCGGCGTCTTCGACGGCGGCCGTCAGGAGCAGGCGCGCGTGCAGCTCGCGCAGTCGCTGCAAGCGATCGTCTCGCTGCGCCTCATTCCCGACGCGAGCGGCCGCGGCCGACGCGCGGCGTGTGAGATCGTGCTCAACACCTCCGCGATCCGCTCGCAGCTCATGTCGCCCGAGAAGACCGTCCAGATCCGCAACACGATCGAATCGTCGCGCAAGGACGGCATGCAGACCCTCGAGATGGACCTCTCGCGCATGGTCGATCAGCGCCTGATCACGTACGAGGCAGCGGTCGCGGCGTCGGACTATCCCGAGCAGATTCGCGTTGCGGCGGGGTTCCGGTAGGTGTCGCTGACCTTCGCCTATCGCGCGCGCACGCCGAGCGGGGAACGCGTGACGGGCACGATGCGCGCGCTCGATCGCGGCGCCGCGCTCTCGCTGCTGCGCGAGCGCATGCTGATCCCGTCGCAGCTGCGTTCGACGACGGCGACGTTCTCGTTCGCGCGCCTCTTCCGCCGCGCGCGACCGAACGAGCGGCTCGCCTTCTTCCGTGCCTACGCGACGCTCGAGAGTGCGGGCGTCGATTTTTCCACGAGCTTCGGGCTCTTGCTCGAGCAGGCGCGCACGCCGCGCTTCCGCGATGCACTCGCGAGCATCCGCGCGGACGTCGAGCGCGGCGGCGAGAAGCTTTGGAGCGCGATGGCGCACCGGCCCGACGAGTTCAGCGATCTCGAAGTCGCGATGGTCGCCGCGGGTGAGGAAGCCGGCAACCGCGAGGAGATCTTCGATCGGCTCGCGTCGTTCCTGGAACGCGACGACAAGCTGCGCAAGCAATTGCAAGGCGCGCTGCTTTATCCAGCGCTCGTGCTCGTCTCGGCGATCGCCGTGTCGCTCTACATCGTCGTGTACGTGCTGCCGCAGTTCGCGAAGCTCTTCACGAGCTTCGGCGTCGAGATTTCGCCGCCGATGGCGATCCTGCTCGGCCTGAGCACGTGGCTCGCAAATCCGTTCGTCGTCATCGCGATTGCGGGTGCGATCGTCGGCACGCTGGTTGCCGCGATTCGCGCGCTCAACACGCCCGAGGGGGCGCTCGCCTTCGACGAGGCGCGCATGCGTATTCCGATCTTCGGCGACGTCTTTGCGAAGGCGACGATCGCGCGGCTCTGCCGGGTGACGGCAACGCTGCTCGAGTCGGGCGTCAATCAGGTCCGGGCGCTCGAGGTCGCGGTCCCCGTGGCGGAGAGTCCCGTCTACGCGCGCGCGATCGATTCCGCGCGCGAGCGGATCGCCGCGGGCTCGAGCGCCTCGCTCGAGGAGGCACTGCGCGCGAGCGGCCGTTTTCCGCCGCTCGTGCTCGGCTTCATCCGCGTCGGGAGCAGCGCCGGCAACATCCCGGCGATGCTCGCGAAGATCGCGGAGTACTACGAGGAGGACGTCGCGGCCAAGCTCGCGGCGCTCCCGACGCTCATCCAAACGGCCGTGACCATCGGTCTCGGCGCGCTCGTCTCGGCCATCGTGTACATCGTCTACGTCCCCTTGAGCACCTTGAGTTCCTCGATTCATTAAGGTATGGAGCATCCGATGCAGCAGTCTCCCGACCGTGCGCTCCGCGCGTCCGAGCGCGGTTTCACCCTCGTCGAGCTCATGGTCGTCGTCGCGATCATCGCGCTGCTCGCCGCGATCATCATCCCGAACTACGTGCACTCGCGCGCGCAGGCGTCGGTCGCCGAGTCCGAGGCCAACATGAAGCAGATCGCAACGGCCCTCGAGCTGTACTACGCCGACAATCAGGCGTATCCGGGGACGTCGGGGCCCGTCACGCCGACGATCTTCGCCACGGCGAACAACGCGGCGGCAAGCAATCCGTACCTCAGCTCGACGCCGACGAACGCGCTCGGCCACGGCCTTTACACGTACACGTTCATCGGCGGAACCGGCAACGTCAACGAATCCTACACGATCGAGGATCCTGGGCCGTACCAAGCTTCGACGATGACCGCCATCCCGATGGATCCCGCCGCGGGGACCGGCACCTGCACCGCCTGCACGACGCTCTGGTACTCGCCCCAAGCCGGCATCTACGGCCGTTAGGTGACGGGAACGACGATACTCGCCGCGCTCGGGCTCGCATGCTGGCTCGTCTTCGCGACGCTCGTCGTGCGGCGCGCCGAGGCGCGGGTCGCGCGCACCGCGCTTCCGGCGCCGTGGCCCGCGGTCGCGATCTCGCTCGCGCTCTCGAGCATCGCGCTCGCGAGCCGGCCGCTCCCAGCAGCGGTCACGGGCTCCGTCGTCTGCATCGCCCTCGTCGCGGCGGCGGGCGCCGACCGTCGCACGGGCTTTCTCTTCGATGCGATCACGCTGCCGACGGCGATCGTCGTCGGGGCGCTCGCCGTCGGCTTCGGGCTCGCTGAGCCCGCGACGCTCGGCGTCGTCGTGATCGTCGGACTCTTCGGCATCGTCTATCTCGCGACGCGCGGCACGGCGCTCGGCCTCGGCGACGTGAAAGCGCTCTACGGCGTCGGCGCGGCGCTCGGACCGATCGGCGCGCTCGTGACCGTCTGCGTCGCGAGCTTCGCCGGCCTCGGCGCGGCGGCGCTCGGCGGCTCGCTTCGTGCGCGCCAGGCCGTCGCGTTCGGGCCCTATCTCGCCGTCGGGGCGGCCTTCGCCCTGCTCGTCGCCGACCCGCTCATGCGGAGGTACGGCATCGCATGAGATCGCCATTCCGGCGCGCGGCGACCCTGCCGCTCGGCATCGACCTGGGCCTGGAGCGCGTCGCCGTCGTCGCCTGCGAGACGGTCGCCGGCGAGCTCGTCGTTCGCGACGCCCACAGCACCGAGGTTCCGACGGGCGATCCCGCGACGATCGACCTCACGATCGCCGAGGCGCTGCGCTCGATCGTTTCGCGCGTGAGCGTTCCCGAGCGGCGCTGCGTGATCGCCGCGCCACCGGCCGACGTCGTCTCGCGCGTCTTCCGCGTGCCGCCCGGGATGCGCCGGCCCGAGGCGGAGCGCGCCGCGACGCTCGAGGCCGACTCGATCGTCGATTGGCCCTCCACAGAGCGGCTCGTCGCGCTCGACCCGATCCCCGAGCGAACGGGCGAGATGCTCCTCTCGATCGCGCGGCATTCCACGATCGTCCGGCTCGTTGCAATCGCTCGGGCGGCCGGCTGCAAGGCAGTCGCCGTCGACGTCGCGGCGTGCGCGTGGCGGCGCGCGATCCGCGATGCCGATGCGGTGCTCGACTGCACGGGCGATCGCGCAAGCCTCGTCATCTTCGGCGAGCCGATCGGCATGCCGCATCTCTTCGCGCCGCGCCTCATCGACGAGCGGCTCGCGACCAACATCCGCGCGGCGCTCGTGCAGGCGCGGCGCGACGGCTTCGCCGACGTGCAGCGGCTCGCGATCCTCGGCACGCCGTATCGCTACGAGTCGCTCGAGGCGCTGCTGCGCGACGACGGCTACGCGGTCACGCAGGTCGTTCTCGGCGAGACCGTCAGCCCGCCGTGGGCGTTCGCGTACGGCCTGGCAACATGGTCGGTCGCCGAGCGGGGACTCATCGCGTCATGATGCGCGCGAATCTCCTCCCGCGGCCGCGGGAGAACGTCCGCATCCTCGGACTCGGGCTCGATCGGGACGCCGCGCGCGACGTCGTGCTCGGCATCGTCATCCTCATCGTCGTCACCGTGCTCGGCCTCGCCATCGAATCGTTTCGGCTCGAGCGGATCGAGGCGGCGCAAGCGCGCGCGGACGCCGCGCTCGCCGCGAGCGCGAGCGATCGCCGCGAGGCCAAAGACCTCGCGCAGGACGTCGCGCGCTACCAGCAGATCGCGCGCGAAGCGCTCTTCTACCGCGACAGCGGCGCCGAGGCCGCGCTCGCGATCGTTCGGCTCGGGAACGGCCTGCCGAGCCGCGTCTGGCTCGACGGGCTCGAACGCGAGAACAACGCCTACCGCGTCTCGGGCGACACCGCCGACATCGGGCTCGTGGGTGAGACGATTGTGGCGCTCGGCCGCAGCGATCCGGCGGCGACCGCGAAGCTCCTCAGCGTCGAAGACCGGCACCGCGCCGGCGTTCACTTCCAAGCGACGGTGCGCCGCGCGGGCGAGCTCGCGACGTCTTCGGGCGTACCGCTCGCGGACTCGCCGTTGCGCGGCGGTGCTCCCGGCGCCGTGCATGTCGGCGGTCCATTCGCGCACCAGGCCCCGGTGCCGATCCGATGACCGCACGCATTGACGTCGGCCGCATCGTCAAGCTCGCGACGTTGCTCGTCGCGTGCGCGGCCGGCGTGCTCATCTACCTCGCTCGGACGCCCGAGATCGATGCGGCGTCGGCGCGGCTCGCATCGACGGAATCCATGCTGCGTTCGGGCGACGTCGCGATCGCGGAGATCCCGGCCATGCGGAAATCGCGCGACGTCCTCGCCGCGCGGTACCACGACCGGCTGGCGCAGAACGCCGAGGCGTCGTTCCTCGGGGAGCTTGGTCGCCTCGCGATCCACGAGCACGTGACGATCGTCCGCACGAGCGCGCCGGACTCGGCGATCCCGCGCGCGGCGACGGCAGCAGGCGCGTTTGTCGCGACGCCGCTCTCGGTCGAGCTACGCGGCTCGTACCGGCACGTGCTCACGACGATTTCGCGTCTTTCGGCCGGCTCGGCGATCGTCCGCGTCGATGCCCCGAACGTCACTCGCGTCGAGGGTGACGTCGACGCGACCGTACCGGTCGTGATCTACGAGCCGAACGCAATGGCGCAGGGGGCACTGCAATGAGCACGCGCATCTCCCTCGGGCGTCGCCGCCTGCTACTCTTCGTTTCGGCCGCCGCGTTCACTGCCTGGTACGCCGGCCTCGGCGATCCACTCGCCGCGCAGGATACCGCGGGCACCCCGAACGTGGGCCTGCTGGTCGCGAGCGGACGCGGGAGCGCCCCCGACGTCGGAGCTATGATTCGGCGCGATCCGTTCAGCGGCGACCCCGCCGCACGCGAGAGCTCCGCATCCGCCGGCGACGGCGCGTCGCCGGCGGACGCAGCGGCCGGCCGGGCGTCCGCGAGCTCCAGTTCGGGCGCGAGTCAGGCCGCGGTTCCCGACATCGTGCCGGCCGCGATCCCGAGCATGCTCGCGCAGACGGACGGCGCCTCCGAAGCGAAGCTCGCGCTGCGCGCGACGATTACGGGGCCCAATCCCGTCGCGTACATCGTCGACGGCAGCGACATGCAGATCGTGCGCGTCGGCGATACGCTCGGAAGCCGGCGCGTCGCGGCGATCGATCTGCGCGGCGTGATCTTCTCCGACGGCACGCGGCTCGATCTCGCCGGTTCCGGCGCAGCCGCCGAACCCACGGACCGCCCCACACGAAATCCCGACGATCGGGCGGTCACCGTGCGCGACCTCAAGCGCTATCTGCTCCCGCCGAGAGGTGCGACGGCGCGCGCGCCCGCCGCAGCTCCGGTCGCCGCGCCCGATACGCCGCCGCCGTATCACCTCGAGGGCGCGCCCCCCGAATCGCCGCGACCGCTCCCCACCGCAAACGACCAGGGCCTGCAGCCCGGTCAGAACCCGACGCCCAATCTCACCGCGCCGACCGCGTTTCCCTATCCCTATCCGTATCCGCCGCCGTACCCGCGGCACCGCTAGGAGCCCGCTCGATGAAACGCTTCGTCGCCGCCGTTGCCGTCTCGCTCGCGCTGCTGGGTGCCGCCCCCCGGTCCGAGGCGAACGGCGCGATCTCCATGGACGTACGCGATCTCGACGTGTATGATGTCGCGCGGCTCCTCTCGACGCAGTCGAAGCTCAACGTCGTCGTCGATCAATCGGTCGCTCACCATCCGATCACGCTACGGCTCAAGCACGTCACGTTCGATGAGGCGATGCGAACGCTCGCGCAGTCCAACGACCTCGAAGCCGTGCGCGTCGGCGACGTTGTCTACCTCGGCACGACCGAGGCGATGAATCGCCGGTATCCCGCGGGCAACGGCACGACGAACGCGCGCTTCTCGATCGTCAACGGCTCGACGGATGAGATCGTCAAGAGCTTAAACGATGCACTACCCAAGGGGACGCTCGTCGTCGGCGACAAGCGCACGGGAACGGTCGTCGTGACCGGTTCGCCGATGTCGGTCGGTCGCGCGCGGACGCTCATCACCATGCTCGACGGGACCTCGACGACGCTCGATCGTGTCGTGCCGATGCGGTACGTCAAAGCCGCGGATGCCCTCAAGGCGCTCCAATCGACGCTGCAAATGACGGCGCCGTCGAGCGCGTATGCGAGCTCGCAGCAGAACGCGATTGTGCTCACGGGTACGAACGATTTCCTGCGCCTCGCGACCGATCTCATCGAGCGCGTCGACCGGCCGGGGCAGCAAGTTCGCTACGACGTCGCGGTGACCGATCTCACACCGACCGAAACGAGCGACATCGGATTTTTATTCGGCGGCATCGACATCAACGGCGTGCCACACGCGGGCTCGGGCTCGACCGTCACGACGTTCCTCAAGAGCTCGATCCAAGTCAACGCGACGATCAACGCGCTCGTGACACGCGGCGAGGCGAAAATCCTCGCACGGCCGACGCTCTCGTCACTCAACAACGTTGCGGCATCGCTGCTCGTCGGCGAACAATATCCGATTTTATATTTCGACGCGCGGACCGGAAATCAAGAGGTGCAGTTCGTCAACGTCGGCGTGAACCTCAACGTGACGCCGACGATCGGCACCGACGGCGCCATTACGACGGAGCTCGAGACCGACTACAGCCAAATCGCCGGGACGATCTCGACGTTCCCGATCATCGCGACGCGCAAGGCGCAATCGACGCTACGCGTCCACGACGGCGAGACGATCGTCATCGCCGGCCTCTTCAACGACATCGATCAAGTGACGATCTCGAAGGTCCCGTTTCTCGGCGACATCCCGTTCCTCGGCGAGATTTTCCGGAATCGACTGCATCAGCGGACGAAGGATGAGGTCGTCTTCCTCATCACGCCGCACCTCGTCGCCGACGGCTCGCCCTACGCCGCAGCGCCCCCGACCGGAGTTCACGCACTATGACCCGTCCCGTCATCCCGCAGATCGTTCTCGTCCGGGTCGCGACGTCAGGCGGCCCATACCGGGTCGGCGAGACGCTCTCCGTTGCCTACGTGGAAGCGTCGGCTGGACGATTGCTCGCGCACGAGCCCGCCGGCACGACGCCGCTCGACGAGCGCGATACGATGCTGCCTGAAACGATCTCCGCAGTCGTTATTCGAGCGGCGGAGCCCTTCGCGTCCGGCGAGACGCTCGCGTTTGCGTTCGTCGACCCGGCGTTCGCACGCATCCACCGCGTCGCAAGCCCGCCGCCGCTCGGGTACGTTGAGCGCCGCGATCCGATGCGCTCGCTCGCGGACGGCGATTCGATGCGAGCCGGCAGCGCTCTGAACGGCTTGCCGGCGTCCGCCGGATCGCCCGCGTCGGTGACGCTTGGCGCGTCCGGTCAGAAAGCACCGGCAAACGGTGCTTCGCCGAGCCCGAACGATGCGACCAGCACGACCGCTCTCCCTCCGAGCAATGAAACGGGGCGTGTCTCCCTGCGGCTCCGCGACCCGAGCGAAGCGGCGGTCGCGCCGATTCCAGCGCCTCGTAGCGAGCCGACCGTCAGTCGACCGGCCGATGCATCAGGGCTTTCAGACTTGGTCGCGGCGGCGCTCTTGCCGCACACGGCGCCATCGCGGGGCTCCGTCGTTGCGGCGCCGTCACCGGACTCGGTCATCGTCGCGCCGTCGCCGGGCATCCCGACCCTCGTCGGCGGGAGCCGATCCGACATGGCAGATGCGAGCGGTCAGCTCGTCGATGCCCGCGCGGACGCCAATGGCGGACGTGACGTGAGCGGCCGGCCGATGACGAACGACGTCTGGAGCGCCCTGCACGAACACTGCGAAGCAGCGACAGCCGATCGGGACCGAGCGAACGGGCCCGGTGCGGGACGCCTGGCCGAGGCGACCTATGCCGGGCTCCTGCTACGTTCTCAGTGGTCTGACGATCGTTCGCGCCGCGTCGCGCAGGTCACCACACGACTCTTCGCGATCGACCGCCTGGGCTGGTTCCGGCACGCGCTCGCGATCCGGCTCCTGCTCGCCGACGACATCGCGTGCGGCGATCAGGCCGTCCAACGCGATGCGATCCGGCACCTGCACGCCGTCCGACTAGCCGCAAACGAAGCACTCGGCCGGCCGCTGCTCGCCGCGTCGATGCCGAACTTCGCGGTCTCGGCCGCGTGGCTCGAGTCGATCGAGACGCCGGCGACCGCGCGTGCGCTCGCGGGTCTGCGCAATGCGATCGAGACGAGCGCGACCGACGATCCGCCGCCCGCCCCAAGCGAGCCGCGCCGCTCGCTCGGGACCATCGGCCGCAGCGAGCTTGCGGCCGCGCCCGCCGGGAGCGTCGACGCGCTTCTGCCGCTGCTCGTCACGACCGAGTTCGCGAGCGATGACGTCACCGCCGCCGCGCGGGCGTATCGCCAAGAGGCGCTCGACGCGTTCGCGCAGGTCGCCGACGCGTCGGAGGCCGTTCGCCTCAACGCCATGGCACGCGCCAACCGTGCGCTCGACGACCGGCTCTCTGTTCTGGTGCGCGCGATCGGCGAGGCCCACGATGGTCTCGCCGTCGCGTGACGTCAGCCGATGACGCCGGCCGACATCATGCTTCCGCTCGTCGCGACCTCCGCGCTCGGGTTCGCGCTGCTCGTGCCGCTCCGTGACCCGGGCCCCGGCCGACGCGCATCGCTCGGCCGAGGCGCGGGCCCGCTCCGCGTCGCCTTCGAGACAACGGCCGGCCCCGACTCGCCCGCAAGCGCGCTCGTCGTAGCCGAGCAGCTCGTTCCGACTCCGGCTCCCGAGGCGCCTCAGCCCCGGTCTATCGATCTCCCGAGCGACGTCACGGTCGCCGTCGCTGCGATCCAAGAGCCATCACCGCCCGAGTCCGCCGACCAGCCCGGGCCGGCCGGTATCGTCGTGCCGACGCCGACATCGTGGTTCGGTCGATTCTTCGGTCGGGTTCGATCGGTCGAGCCGGTCGCGGGCGTTGCCGACGCTGTCGACGTCGTGCGCTACCGTTCATTCGCGGGCGATGTCGGCGCGTTGCTCGAGATGACTCGAACACCCGAGCGCTCCTTCGGCGTTCCCGCCGCGCCTGCGACCGAGCCCGGACCGGCGGCTGCACGGCCCGGACGCTCGGATCAGCTCGAGCCTTCCGAACCTGGCATGGGCATCGCAAGCAGCGACGACGATTTGGTCGCCGATTCGACGACCGCTCGCGAGTTCGCGGCTGCGGCGTTTGCAGCCGCCGTCGACGACGCCGCGCCGAAGCGATCGAAGCGATGGTTCCGATGGCGATCGCTGCAGCTACCGAGCGCGCCGTGGCCGATCGAGCCATCGACGGCATCCCGCGATACGGTCACGGATGCGACGGAACTCGTTGGAACGCCGCGCGCCGTGCGAGAGTCGGACGTCGGAGAAGAAACGTCCGCGACCGTCGTTCGGGACGTAGCCGCCGAGACAGTCGTCCGCCATGCGCCGGCGGCGGTGTCCCGCGGGGGCGAGGCAACCGAGACCGTCGGTTCGCTTGCGGACGTCGCGGCACCACCGGGCGACTCTGCACACATGCCGGAAGCGCCCGATGTCCGGGCGGGAATCACCGATCCGATCGTCGTCCCCGCACCGATGCGCTACGTCGACCGCATCGTTCCGATCACGCGCTTGCCGCTGCGACGGCATCCGAGCGACATCGCCTGGTGGACCGCGATCCACGAAGCCGGTGATGAACCGCCGACACGTACGGAACGCCATGCGCTGCTCTCGCGCGCCGTCGACGGCACGCTCGCACTGCATCCGTCGACGGTCGAGCGGGCCTACTTCGAGGAAGACCGCGATGGCCGGCTCCTAGCGCTGCGGGTGCTTGTCGCGCGCAATCCGGCCAATCACCGCGCGGCGTTCGTCGATGCGTTGCACGTCGGCACCGATAGCGAGCGCGAGCTGGCCGTCGATGGGCTTGCGGCGGGCGGCGCCGTCGATGCGTTACCGGTCGCATTTCGCGATCGGGTCGAGGCGGTCGCCGCGCGAGCCGCACTCGCCTACGTCGGCCCCGGCGACCGAGAAGCGTATCGCACGGCACTCGCGCCGCACGTCGACGAGGGACGCATCGTCAGGCTACTCGCCCTGCTGGCAGGCGTCATCGAATGACGGTCGGCGACCGAGGGGCCGACGTCATCTTTTCGCTGATCGATCGCGGCAGATCCCTTCATGCCTCCGACATTCACGTCGAACCGGATCAAGGTGCGGCGCTCCGCGTCTACACGCAGATCCAACGCGCCGCCGATACGTCCGTCAGCGTCGCTGCCGTCGCGGCGTTCCTGGATCTCACGCTCGATCGGGTCAATCGGGCGCGGCTCGACCGACTCGGCGTCGCCGATGCCGTGTACGCCGACGAGACGGTCGGCGCGATTCGCATCCATGCAACGCGCGGACGCGCCGGCTTTCGCCTTGCTATCCGGCTCCTCGCGCGCTCGATACCCGAGCTCGGCTCGCTCGGACTCCCCGAGATCGTCCCGAGTTTCTGCGAACTGCAATCCGGATTGATTCTCGTCGCAGGTCCGACGGGCTCCGGAAAATCGACGACCATCGCTTCGCTTCTCGATCGAATCAATGCGACGAGCGCGCGTCACATTGTGACCTTCGAAGATCCGATCGAGTACCATCATCGCTGGCTTCGTTCGGTCGTAACGCAGTACGAGGTTGGTCGCGACGTCGGGAGCTTCGCCGAAGGCATTCGGGGCGCGATGCGCGCCGACCCTGACGTGCTCTTCGTCGGCGAGCTCCGCGGACTCGACACGGTTGCCGCCGCGTTGCAGGCGGCGGAAACGGGACATCTGGTCTTCGCCGCCGTTCATACGCCGAGCGAGAGCGCCCAGACGATCAACCGCATCGTCGGCCTGTTTCCCGCGGACGAACAGCAGAGCGCCCGCATACGTCTCGCCGATGCGCTTCGCGCGATGATCGGGCTGCGGCTCATGCCGCTGCTGGATCGGACGGGTCTGCGTGCCGCGGTCGAAGTGGCGCTAGCCTCCGATGCCGTTCGACGACTCATCCGCGACGGTGCGACGCATCAGCTACGAACGACCATTGCGGCTGCGCGACGCGAAGGGTCGCAGACGCTCGAGTCGCATCTCAGCGAGCTCGTCGCGGCCGGCGACATCGATCTGCAAACCGCCCGTGCTGCGTCGCAGTACCCGACGACGTTCGCGAACCGATCTCCGGAACGGTACGGCGACGATGATCTCCCAGTCGGCTGAAACTCGCGTGCTGCTTCACCGCGTCCTCGAGCTCGAGCGCGCATCCGCCGATGCTCGCGACCGAGCCGAACTCCTCCTCGGCTTGCAAGAGGCACTCGCGACGATCGCTCGGACAGAAACGCCCTCGGAGGTTATCACGCACGTCTTGCGCACGGTACGCGCGCCACTCGGTTTCGATCGCGCAATTCTCTTCGAAATAACGCGCGACCATGGCATCGCGCTTCATACGGTTCTCGACGATCACAACCTCGCGCCATGCAGCGACGAGCCGAGCGTCGTCGTCGTGGACGATCGAACCATCCTCGACGTGCTGCGCAACGAAAGCGGTTTTGCCATCGGCGACGCGACCGACCTGAGCTCGCCGCTGGTGGACACGCGCGGCTGGTACGTCGTCGCGCGCTTGCCCGGCACAGCCGAACCGAACATCGTGCTCTACGTCGACGGGCATTCATCGCGCGAGTCGCTACCCTGGCACGCAACACTCGTCTCCACGCTTGCGACGATTGCGGGCGTCGCCCACGGTAATGCGCAGATTCTCGCGACGACCCGTGAAGCGGCAACGCGCGATCCGCTTACCGGACTATTCAACCGCCGAGCCCTCATGGAGCGCGGTCAATCCGAACTCGACGTAGCGCGTCGAGACGGCGAGCCGCTGGCGCTCGCGCTCATCGACGTCGACGATTTCAAATCGATCAACGATCTCTCCGGACATGCGGAAGGTGACCGAACGTTGCAGCGACTCGCTGCGATACTCTGCTCCGGAGCGCGCGCGACCGATATCGTCGCGCGCTTCGCCGGCGACGAGTTCGTGGTCGTCTTACCTCGCACGCTCGAACGCGATGCGGAAGGCCGCATCGGGCGACTCTCGCGGGAGCTGCGCGCCTCCGGCGTCCGCTGCTCAATCGGCGTCGCATTGCTCGAGGACGATGCAACCTTACAGGAGCTCTTTGACCGGGCCGATGCCGCGCTCTACGAGACGAAACGCCGCGGAAAAGACGGCTATGCGTTCGCGGCTTCCGGCAGGCAGGGGGGCTACGAAAGCGAAGAGCCCGGCGCTTTCGCATCGGGCTCTTTCTGAATCTGGCGCTGTCCTACTCTCGAGGGGCCCTGCGGCCCGACTACCATCGGCGCTGACGGTCTTAACTGCCGTGTTCGGTATGGGAACGGGTGGTTCCCCGCCGCTATCGGCGCCAGAAATCGATCGCGCGCGCCGGCAAATGCCAAGCACACGCAAAACTGCATAGAGAAGAACTTTCAGTGCCGAACCAACAGCGAAGCGTAGAAAGTGTCCGGGCTATTAGTACCGGTTAGCTCCAGCGATTGCTCGCCTTCCACCCCCGGCCTATCAACGTGGTAGTCTCCCACGGCCCTTCACCCTTTCGGGATTGAGATCTCATCTTCGAGTCAGTTTCACGCTTATATGCTTTCAGCGTTTATCTGTTCCGAACGTAGCTACCCGGCTATGCCCCTGGCGGGACAACCGGTTCACCAGCGGTTCGTTCGACCCGGTCCTCTCGTACTAGGGTCGACGCTCGTCAAATCTCCTACGCCCACGGCGGATAGGGACCGAACTGTCTCACGACGTTCTGAACCCAGATCGCGTACCGCTTTAATGGGCGAACAGCCCAACCCTTGGGACCTACTACAGCCCCAGGATGCGACGATCCGACATCGAGGTGCCAAACCTCCCCGTCGATGTGGACTCTTGGGGGAGATAAGCCTGTTATCCCCAGAGTAGCTTTTATCCGATAAGCGACGGCCCTTCCATTCGGTACCGCCGGATCACTTTGCCCTGCTTTCGCACCTGCTCGACCTGTCCGTCTCGCAGTCAAGCTCCCTTTTGCCAATGCACTCTAACGATCGGTTTCTGACCGATCTGAGGGAACCTTTGGGCGCCTCCGTTACTCTTTAGGAGGCGACCGCCCCAGTCAAACTGCCCACCTGACCATGTCTCACCACCGGATAACGGCGGTTGGTTAGAATCCCAAAGTTTTCAGGGTGGTATCCCAACGTTGGCTCCTCGCAAGCTAGCGCTCACGTCTCATAGCCTCCCACCTATCCTGTACGGAAAACCTCAAGACCCAAGATCAGGATACAGTAAAGCTTCATGGGGTCTTTCCGTCCTGCCGCGGGTAACCAGCATCTTCACTGGTACTGCAATTTCGCCGGGCCCCCCATCGAGACAGTGCCCAAGTCGTTACTCCATTCGTGCAGGTCGGAACTTACCCGACAAGGAATTTCGCTACCTTAGGACGGTTATAGTTACCGCCGCCGTTTACTGGGGCTTCAGATCAAAGCTTCGCTTGCGCTAACCTCTCCCTTTAACCTTCCAGCACCGGGCAGGAGTCAGCCCCTATACGTCCGCTTTCGCGTTCGCAGAGACCTGTGTTTTTGTTAAACAGTCGCTTGGGCCTTGTTACTGCGACCCCCCTCAGCTTTCGTCGTAAAGACTAGACCAAAAAGGGCACCCCTTCTCCCAAAGTTACGGGGTTAATTTGCCGAGTTCCTTAACAGGGGTTCTCCCGTCGCCTTAGCATGCTCTGCCAGTCTACCTGTGTCGGTTTACGGTACGGGCACCTATGCTCCTAGTTAGAGACTTTTCTTGGCAGCGTGGAGTCAATCACTTCGGGCCAGAAGGCCCTCGCATTCACTTCTCGGAGTTGCCACACGGATTTGCCTATGTGACCCCCTACCAGCTTAGACGCACATCCAATAGTGCGCTGACCTATCCTCCTGCGTCATCCCTTCACTTCACGATCGAACACGAACGACAACACCTGCAAAAGCAGCTGCTGTGGATCGGGCACGATCGAACGGACATCGGTGGTTGCCGAATATGAACGGCATGGCCATCGCCTACGCTTCTCAGCCTCGGCTTAGGACCCGACTCACCCTGAGACGATTGACGTAGCTCAGGAAACCTTAGACTTCCGGCGTGAGGGGTTCTCACCCTCATTTCTCGCTACTTATACCTGCATTCGCACTTGTAGTTCGTCCACGAGTCCTCACGGTCTCGCTTCAGCCTACGCTACAACGCTCCCCTACCGATCGATTGCTCGATCGCAAAGCTTCGGTTCGATGCTTGAGCCCCGTTACATTTTCGGCGCCGCGTCACTCGACTAGTGAGCTATTACGCACTCTTTCAAGGGTGGCTGCTTCTAAGCCAACCTCCTAGTTGTCTGTGCGACACGACTTCCTTTACCACTGAGCATCGATTAGGGACCTTAGCTGTTGCTCTGGGCTGTTTCCCTTTTGACCATGGAGCTTATCCCCCACAGTCTGACTGCCGTAAGATCCGCCCCGGTATTCGGAGTTTGATGGGGTTCGGTAAGCCGGTAAGCCCCCTAGCCCTGTCAGTGCTCTACCCCCGGGGTTTAACGTACGACGCTAGTCCTCAAACTATTTCGGGGAGAACCAGCTATCTCCAGGCTCGATTGGCTTTTCACCCCTATCCACAAGTCATCCAACGTTTTTTCAACAACGACAGGTTCGGCCCTCCACATGAGTTTAATCATGCTTCAGCCTGCTCATGGATAGATCGCCTGGTTTCGGGTCTACTGATACGGACGAGCGCCCTATTAAGACTCGCTTTCGCTGCGGCTCCGGCTCATCACCTTAACCTTGCCCGTACCACGTAACTCGCAGGTTCATTCTTCAATAGGCACGCAATTAGCCTTGCTTTCGCATGGGCCTTTCACGGTTTGTAGGCGCACGGTTTCATGTTCTATTTCACTCCCCTTCGGGGGTTCTTTTCACCTTTCCCTCACGGTACTAGTTCGCTATCGGTCATCACAGAATATTTAGCCTTGGAAGATGGTCCTCCCGGCTTCAGACAGGGTTTCTCGTGCCCCGCCCTACTCACGGACGATCTCAGCAGTTCGACTCCAGTCACCTACGGGACTATCACCCTCTTTGGTGCGGTTTTCCAACCGACTTCGACTTGGTATCGAATTTGTAACTGCTGCTTTGAGAATCGACTCAAAGGCAATCGCCGTACAACCCCGCCTACGCAACGCTCGATTGCTTACACGTATTCGGTTTAGGCTCTTCCCGGTTCGCTCGCCACTACTACGGGAATCTCGTTTGATGTCTATTCCTGCGGCTACTTAGATGTTTCAGTTCACCGCGTATGCTCTACCGCGACTATTGTATTCATCGCGGAGTACGTATCTATAACGACACGTGGGTTGCCCCATTCGGAGATCTCGGGATCAACGCTAGTTAGCAGCTCCCCCGAGCTTATCGCAGCTTGCTACGTCCTTCATCGCCTGTGATGCCAAGGTATCCACCTGTGCGCCCTTGTGTACTTTCGTACTGCCGTCACTCTTTGGAAGCGACGACGTTCTATCACTGTCTTTGAAATTGCACCCATACGATGACGGAAAGGCATCGCACGGGCCGCTCTCATGTTCGACACATGAAAGTTCTTCTCTATGCAGTTGTCAATGATCGGAAGTCACGCAATCGACACGGCCATCACTTCGTTAAAGCAGTGAATAGCCGCCTTGTCGAGGGCGTTCCCTCAAAGCTGAGCAGTGCAGTCGATCGCGCCGGCAGAGCCGGCCGCGATCGAAACGATGAACGAGTCATCGCGCATAACGAGGTTGGAAAGCCTCGCGCCATCTTTCTCAGCCCGCTGTTACCGTAATGGGCCAGCGGACCCCTGAAAGGGAGGCATCGTTTGTAGTCGACGCAAGTTGTACGCCAAATGCGCACCGAGCAAGCTCGAGTGCCGTTGACATGTACTCCTTAGAAAGGAGGTGATCCAGCCGCACCTTCCGATACGGCTACCTTGTTACGACTTCGTCCCCCTTACCTAGCACACCTTAGACGTCTTGCTCCTTGCGGTTGCACGGACGGCTTCGGGTACACTAAACTCAGGTGACGTGACGGGCGGTGTGTACAAGGCCCGGGAACGTATTCAACGCAGCGTAGCTGATCTGCGTTTACTAGCGATTCCGACTTCATGAAGGCGAGTTGCAGCCTTCAATCCGAACTGAGGATGAGTTTAAGAGATTGCCTTACCCTCGCGAGCTTGGAACTCGTTGTCTCACCCATTGTAGCACGTGTGTAGCCCCAGACGTAAGGGCCATGCTGACTTGACGTCATCCCCACCTTCCTCCGGCTTCTCACCGGCGGTCTCGAGTGAGAGATCCTTGCGGACCAACACACGACGAGGGTTGCGCTCGTTGCGGGACTTAACCCAACACCTCACGGCACGAGCTGACGACAGCCATGCAGCACCTGTCACCTTGTCATCTTGCGATGAAGGCTCTATTTCTAGAGTTGTCAAGGGATGTCAAGCCTGGGTAAGGTTCTTCGCGTTGCGTCGAATTAAACCACATGCTCCACCGCTTGTGCGGGCCCCCGTCAATTCCTTTGAGTTTTAACCTTGCGGCCGTACTCCCCAGGCGGGATACTTACTGTGTTAACTACGGCACATATGGAGTCGATACCACATACACCTAGTATCCATCGTTTACGGCTAGGACTACCGGGGTATCTAATCCCGTTTGCTCCCCTAGCTTTCGCTCCTCAGCGTCAGAACAACCCCAGGTGATCGCCTTCGCCACTGGTGTTCCTCCCGATATCTACGCATTTCACCGCTACACCGGGAATTCCATCACCCTCTGATTGCCTCAAGAACAAGAGTATCCGTGCCGTTCCCTGAGTTGAGCCCAGGTCTTTCTTCACGGACTTCCTGTCCCGCCTACGAGCGCTTTACGCCCAATAATTCCGAATAACGCTTGCCCCCTACGTCTTACCGCGGCTGCTGGCACGTAGTTAGCCGGGGCTTCCTCCAAGGGTACCTTCAGTATAGTCCCCTTCGACAGTGGTTTACGACCCGAAGGCCTTCTTCCCACACGCGGCGTCGCTCCGTCAGGCTTTCGCCCATTGCGGAAAATTCCTCACTGCTGCCTCCCGTAGGAGTCTGGGCCGTTTCTCAGTCCCAGTGTGGCTGGTCGCTCTCTCAAACCAGCTACCGATCGGAGCCTTGGTAGGCCGTTACCCCACCAACTAGCTAATCGGGCGCGACCCCGTCATCGAGCGAATTGCTTCTTTCAATGTCTCCCGATGCCGGGAAACATGTCATGCGGTATTAGCTAACCTTTCGGCTAGTTATCCCCCACTCGACGGTAGGTTGGTCACGTGTTACTCACCCGTCTGCCACTAGGCATTGCTGCCTCGTTCGACTTGCATGTGTTAGGCACGCCGCCAGCGTTAATCCTGAGCCAGGATCAAACTCTCCAAAAATGCCACTCGCGGCGGTTTACCCGACGCGTGAGGCGGTAGTGGAGCCTTTGAGGCTCTTCTGCTGACTAAGCCGGTCGACCGAAGTCGACCGTAAGATCGATCGCCACGCGATCAACCGGTCGTTGTTTCTTTTGAACCGAACGAAATTGTCGTCAACGACGAATCGCCAACGAGAACAGCATCCGTTTCCGATTCTCTCGACCAAAGGACAGCGAGCCTCGGCTCTCACCGACACACGCTGCGTTTCTCCGATCGGAGACCCACAAACTTCTATGCTACTGCACTGCTCAGTTTTCAAGGAACGCTTCTGTCAAGTTCGCTCAGCGGCACTGGATCATCGACCAGAGCCGCGAGGCAAACGTCAGAGGACGGAGGTTAGACTACCACTTCAGATCCACCACGTCAACCCCATCGGCGCTCTTCATTTCAACTCGACTCAGCCGGTCACCCGAGTGGCAATGGACTTGCCCTGCAGGAACAACCCCAAGTAGTCCGGTCCACCGGCCTTCGAATCCGTACCGGACATCCCGAACCCGCCGAACGGATGCGCGCCGACGAGCGCACCCGTGCATCCCCGGTTGAGATAGAGATTACCGACGTGCAGCTCCCGTGCCGCTCGCGCCAGCCGCTCGGGATCGCGAGCGTAGACGCTGCCGGTGAGCCCGTACGGCGAATCGTTCGCAATCTGCAGCGCGGCGTCGAAGTTCTGCGCTCGGATGATCGCGAGCACGGGCGCGAAGACTTCCTCACGGGCGAGCTCGTCTTCGGGCTTGACGCCCTCGACGATCGTCGGCTCGAGCAGATGCCCGACGGCGTCGGCCGGAACGCCGCCGCCAGCGACGACGCGGCCGCCGGCTGCGACGCTGCGGGGAATGAACGAGGCCGCACGATCGCGCGCGCCGCATGAGATCATCGGCCCGACGTCCGTCCCGGGATCACTCGGGTCGCCGACCGTGAGCCGCCCGGTCCGCTCGACGATGCGGCTCAGCAGCTCGTCATAGACGGCATCCTCGACGATCGCCCGCGAGCACGCGCTGCACTTCTGGCCACTGTAGCCGAAGGCCGAGCCCACGATCCCGGCTGCCGCCGCGTCGAGATCGGCATCCGCCGAGACGACGATCGGATCTTTGCCGCCCATCTCGGCGACGATCCGCTTGATCCAGCGCTGATCGCCCGAGATGCGCGCCGCGAGCTCGTTGATCCCGAGACCGACTTCCTTCGACCCCGTGAATGAGACGAAGCGCGTGGCGCTGTGGCCGACGAGCGCGTCGCCGACGCTCTTCCCGGGGCCCGGGAGGAAGGCGAGCACGTCCTGCGGGAGGTCCGCTTCGTAGAGGAGTTCGGTGAAGGCTGCGGCGATGGCGGGCGACTCGCTGGAAGGCTTGAGGATCATCGCGTTGCCGGTGACGAGACCGGCGGCGACCGTCCCGATCGCGATCGCGAGCGGGAAATTCCAGGGCGGGATCGCGATCCCGACGCCGAGTGGCTCGTAGACGAACGCGCTCGTCTCGTTCGGCACCGCGACGAGCGGCGCAGGGTGTGCGTACCGTAACGCTTCACGACCGTAGTATTCTAGGAAGTCGATCGCTTCGGCGATCTCCCCCTCCGCTTCCGCGAAGTTCTTCCCGACCTCGATCGTCAGCATCGCATCGTAATGAAAGCGGCGCTCGCGAAGCAGCTTCGCCGCCTCGAAGAGCACCGCGGCCCGCCGTTCGGGCGTCGACCGGCGCCACGTCGCGAACGCTCGTTCGCCCGCGCTCACTGCCTCGTTCGCGAGCGCGGCATCGGCGGTTGCTACCGTCGCAACGACGTCGTCCGGACGCGCCGGATCGGTCGAGCGAGCAGACCCGGAGCCGCGTCGCACGCGGCCCCCGACGATCGGCGCGACGGTCCGCGGGCCCGCGCGGCGCAGACGCGCGAGTTCCGTTGCATACGCCGAGGCGACACCCGGTTCGGCGATCGAACGCACCGGCTCGTTGCGAAACTTCTCGATATCCGCATTGCTCATGCGGCGTTCCATTCGCCGTCGAAGTGCCCCGAGCCATCGCGCGCGAAGGACGGCCCATGGCCGAACTCTTCATCGATCTCGAGTGGCTCGCGGCGCACCGCGACGATCCGGACGTCCGGATCGTCGACACCCGCAGCAAACCGCACGGATCGCCCGATCCGCACGCGCTCTCGGGGGCCGAGCAGTACGCCCGCGGTCACATCCCGGGTGCCGTGCATCTCGACTACGCGGATCACCTCCGCGACGAAGCAACGCCGCATGCCACACGCGTGGCCGCCCCCGAGCACCTTGCCGCGGTCCTCGGAGCGAACGGCATCGGCGACGCGACGACCGTCGTCGCGTACGACGACGGAACCGTGCCCTACGCGGCGCGGCTGGTCTGGATGCTGCGCTACGTCGGTCACGACGCGTCGCACATCCTCGGCGGAGGCTTCGCAGCCTATCGCACGGCGGGCGGCGCAACCACGATCGCCGTTCCGACGCCGCAGCCGGCGCTCTTCACGGTCCGCCTGCGGCCGGAGCTACGCGCGATCCGCGACGACGTGCTCGCGGTCGCCGAGGGCAACGCCGATGTGCAGCTCGTCGAGACGCAACGCAACGCGACGTACGCCGCGCGCGACCGCGACATCGCGGGCTCGATCCGGCTCTCGGGCAACGACCTCCTCGACGACGCCGACGGCGGCCGGATCGTACCGCGCGCGCGGCTCGACGAGCTCATCGACGAGCGCGGCCTCGATCGCGCGAAGCGCACGATCGTCACGTGCGGTAGCGGCGTCTCCGCGTCGGGAGCCTACATCGCGCTCCTCGCGGCCGGGTTCACCGACGTCGCGGTGTACGACGGCTCCTGGCTCGAGTGGCAGCACGAAGGCCTGCCGACCGTCCCGAAAACCGCGTCCTAACGCGCGAGCTCGGCGAGCCGGCGCACGAGCACGCGCGCGGTCTCCGCGGCGAGCGTCCGGTCGAACGCCCCATTGCGGGATGCCGCGATCTCCAGGAGCGCCGGGCCCGCGCGAACGACCAGCGTCGAGGGGCCGTAGACCGCAGCGTCGCCGAGGCCGTCGACAAGCTTGGCGCCGGAGGCGCTGGCGTGCGCCGCGAAGACGGCATCGAGATCTTCCGCTCGGGCCAGCCGTCCGAGCACCGCGCACGGCCCGGCTCCGCCCGCTACGACGACCGCGACCGGACCGCCGCGGCTGCCCGAGCCGCACCGCCGCGCGAGCACGGTGTAGAATCGCCGGAGGTCGGCCAGCCGCGCGTCGTCGACGAGCCGGTACGCGACCCGCGTGGCCGCCCCGATGCCGTCGACCGAGGCGACGCACGAGCCGGTCCGGTCGCCGTCACCCGGCTCAACGACGGCCGCGCCGAGCAGCGTCATTGCGGCATCGGGCGGCAGAAGCGCGCACGAGCCGAACGCGGCCGCCGGAACCGCCTGCGGGCCGGCGCCGCCGGTCGCGGTGGGAGTCGCCGCAAAGCCGAGCCCGGCCGCCCCGAGCCATGCGGCGAGTGCGAGCGCCGCGGCCGCGGCCGTCCGGTTCACCGCCGTCCCGGAAGTCCCGTCGCGAGCCTGCGGACGAATGCGCCGGCGAGCTCGACCGGGTCGCCGCCGGGCACCGTGTAGGCGTCGACGAGCGCGCTGCCGACGATCGCGGCATCCGCGAGGTCGCACGCGCGCGCGACTTGCTCGGGCGTCGCGATGCCGAAGCCCACGGCGAGCGGCAATTCGGAGACCGCGCGTAGCGCCGCCACGCGCGAGCGCAAGGGACCGAAAACCGGCTCGACGGTCGCTGCGGTAACACCGAGTCGCGAGACGAGGTACGTAAAGCCGCTGCTCGCGCGGGCGATCGTCGCGGCGCGCTCCGGCGGCGTCGTCGGCGCGACGAGGAGCGGCAGCACGAGCCCACGCGCGGCGAAGAGCGCGCGCAGCGTCTCCGTTTCCTCGAGCGGAATATCCGGCACGAGCGCGCCTGCGAAGCCGTGCGTCACGAGCGCGTCCGCAAATCGTTCGTTTCCGTACTGAACGACGGGGTTGACGTAGGTGAACGCGAGCACGGGCGGCGCCCCCGCGGCGATCGCGCGGCCCGCGGCCGCGAGGGCGCCCACCGTCGTCGCGCCGCGATTGAGCGCCCGTTGGGCCGAGGCCGCGATCGTCGGCCCGTCGGCGAGCGGATCGCCGTACGGGATGCCGAGCTCGATCACGTCGGCGCCTGCGGCGCCGAGTTCGAGCATCAGCCGCTCCGTCGTCGCGAGGTCGGGATCGCCCGCGCAAAGATAGGGGATGAGCGCTCCGCCGCGCGCCGCCTTCGCGGCGGCGAGCGCTCCCGCCACGCGATCGATGCCCGTCGCGGCGATCACCCGGCGACGAGCTCGGCCCGGCCCCGCGCTTCGATTTCGGCGACCTGGCGCGTATCCTTGTCACCGCGACCGCTGAGGTTGACGAGCACGAGGCCGCCCGGGCCCCGCTCACGTGCGAGCGTTCGCGCGTACGCGATCGCATGCGCGCTCTCGAGCGCCGGAACGATGCCCTCGCGTTCGGCGCACGCGTGGAATGCTTCGAGCGCCTCGGCGTCGGTGACGCCGACGTAGCGCGCGCGGCCGCGTTCCTTGAGCGAGGCGTGCTCAGGGCCGACGCCGGGATAATCGAGGCCGGCCGAGATCGAGTGCGTGTCGCGCACCTGACCCTCGTCCGTCTGCAGCAGATACGAGCGCGATCCGTGCAGGATGCCGATCGTTCCGGCGCTCAGCGACGCGGCCGTATCGATCGCGGCGAGCCCGTGACCAGCGGCCTCGACGCCCCAGAGCGCGACCTGCGGATCGTCCGCGAAGCCCGCGAAGATCCCCATTGCGTTACTGCCGCCGCCGACGCAGGCGACGACGTCGGACGGTAAACGACCGTACCGATCGAGGCACTGCGCACGCGCCTCGATGCCGATGATCTTTTGGAACTCTCGCACCATGTACGGATACGGATGCGCGCCGACGACGCTGCCGATGACGTAGAACGTATCGTCGACGCGCGCGGCCCACTGCCGAAACGCTTCGTTCGTTGCGTCCTTGAGTGTCTGCGTGCCGCCGGTGACCGAGTGAACGGTCGCGCCCAGGAGCTTCATCACGTAGACGTTGAGCGACTGGCGCTCGACGTCGAGGGCGCCCATGTACACGTCGACCGGAATACCGAGCTTCGCGCCGATCGTCGCCGTCGCGACGCCGTGCTGACCCGCGCCCGTCTCCGCGATGATGCGCCGCTTGCCCATGCGCCGCGCGAGCAGCCCCTGGCCGACCGTGTTATTGATCTTGTGGGCGCCCGTGTGGTTGAGGTCCTCGCGCTTGAGGACCACCGGGGCGGCGCCCCGCTCGGCGACGAGCCGCTCGGCGAGCATCAGCGGCGACGGACGCCCGACGAAGTCACGCAGCATCGCGTGGTAGGCGTCCCAGAAGCCCGGATCGGCGAAGGCCACATCCATGCCGACCTCGAGCTCGGCGAGCGCGCCGACGAGCACCTCGGGTACGAATTTCCCGCCGAAGCCGCCCTCGAAATAGCCACGTGCGTCAGGTCTCTGCATCGGTCTCCCTTACCGCGCGCACGAACGCGCGCACCTTTTCCTCGTTTATCCGGTCTGCCGATTCGACGCCGCCGCGCACGTCGACCGCCGCTGGCCGGATCGCCCGCACGCACGCCGCGACGTTCCCGGGCGTGAGGCCGCCCGAGACGACGAGCGGGCGCTCGCGCGCGAGGCCGCCGACGAGCGCCCAGTCGTACGCGACGCCCGTCCCGCCGAGCCGCTCGCCGACCCGCGAGTCGACGAGGATCGTCGCGTCGGGATACCGGGCCGCCATGACGGCGAGCTCCGCCGCGGTCGGCTCCGCGCCCGCCGCGACGTGGAGCGCCTTGTAGTACCGCGCGCCGGCCGCGAGCGCGCGGCACCGCTGCGGCGTCTCGTCGCCGCTGAACTGGAGCGCGAAGCCCGCCGCCGCCGCGGCCGCCGCCTCATCGTCGGTCGGATCGACGACCACCGCGATCCGTTCGAGTCGAGGCCCCGCGCTCTCTGCGAGCGCGCGAAGCGTCCCGACGGGGACCCGGCGCGGGCTCTGGGCGGCGAGGATGACGCCGAAGGCGTCCGCGCCCGCGGCCGCCACGAGCGCGACGTCGGCGGCGCTCGTGCAGCCGCAGATCTTCACGCGCGTCCGCGTCATCTCGCGGCGAGGCCCTTGAGGTCGCGCACGAGCGCCGCCGGGTCGGCCGCGCGCATCAGCGACTCGCCCACGAGAAAGCCACGCGCGCCGAGGGCGGCGAGCCGCGCCACGTCGGCAGCGCCCCGGATGCCGCTCTCGCTGATCGCGACGGTCCCGGGCGCGATGTGCGGCAGCAGCCGCTCGGTCACGCCGAGGTCGGTCCGGAACGTCCGCAGGTCGCGGTTGTTGATGCCGACGATCGGCGCGCCGAGAACGCTCGCGCGCTCGAGCTCGCGCTCGTCGTGGACCTCGACGAGCACGCCGAGGTCGAACCGCGCCGCCTCGGCGCCGAGGTCGCGCAGCCCGGCGTCGTCGAGACCGGCGACGATGAGCAGGATCGCATCCGCGCCGTACGCCGAGGCTTGGGCGACCTGATAGGGATCGCTCACGAAATCCTTGCGCAGGATCGGCTGCCGGGCGTGCGCGCGCGCGACGTCGAGATACGCGAGGTCGCCGAGGAAATAGTCCGCTTCCGTCAGGACGCTGATCGCATCGGCGCCCGCCGCGTCGTACCGCGCCGCGATCGCGGCGGGATCGAAATCGGCGGCGATCACGCCGAGCGACGGCGAGGCGCGCTTGATCTCGGCGACGAGCGCCGGGCCGTCCGCGTTGCGAAGCGCCGCGCCGAATGGCCGGCGCTCCGCGCGGCGCGCGAGCCCGCGGCGTTCGACCTCGGCGTACGGTTCGCGCCGCCGATCGCGATCGAGCGCGAGCTTGGTCGCGGCGTAGAGGCGGTCGAGAATGTCGCTCATGCGCACTCCTGGGAGATCGGTTCGCGCAGCCGAGCGAGCACCGCGCGCGCGCGGCCGTCGCTCGTGGCCGCGCGCGCCTCGCGCAGCCCCTCGGCGAGATCGCCCGCAGCGCCGGCCACGACGAGGACCAGCGCCGCGTTGAGCGCGACGACGTCCGCGCGCGGCGACCGCTCGCCCGCGACGATCGCTTCGAGCGCCGCGGCGTTTCCGGCGACGGACCCGCCCCGCAGCGACGCTCGCGACGCGCTCACGCCGAAGGCGCCCGGATCGAGCACCCAGGCGCGCGAGCCGCTCGCGTCGACCGAGACGACGTCGGTCGGCGCCTCGCCGGAGACCTCGTCCGTCCCGTCTCGGCCGCGCACGACGGCACCCGCGATGCCGAGCTCGGCCATCGCGCCCGCGACGAGCGCGAGGTGCTCGACGCGCGCGACGCCGATGACCTGATGCGTCGCGAGCGCGGGGTTCGCGAGCGGGCCGAGCAGGTTGAAGGTCGTGCGGATGCCGAGTTCGCGGCGGATCGGCCAGACGGCGCGCGCGGCCGGATGATAGCGCTGCGCGAAGAGAAACGCGAAGCCATCGCGCGCGAGCCGCGCCGCTGCGAGCTCGGCAGCCTCCTCGAGATCGACGCCGAGCGCTTCGAGGACGTCGGCGCTGCCGCAGGCGCTCGACGCGGCGCGATTGCCGTGCTTGGCGACGACGACGCCGCAACCCGCGACGACGAGCGCCGCGGCGGTCGAGACGTTGATCGTCTCGGCGCCGTCGCCGCCCGTGCCGCAGGTGTCGACAACGCGCGACGCGGCGTGCTCGACGTGCGTCGCGCGTTCGCGCATCGCGCGCGCCGCGCAGGCGAGCTCGTGCGCGGTTTCACCCTTGGCCGCGAGCGCCGCGAGAAAGGCGCCGACGCGCGCGGGCGACCACGCGCCGTCCATCATCGCGGCAAAGGCGTCGTAGGCCGCGTCGCCCGCCAATGCGTCACCCGCGACGAGCGCTCGCAGCGTCGCGGCGAAGTCGCTCACGGTTCGGCCGGCACCGTCGCGGCCGGCCGGCCGGCGAGCGCGAGGAAGTTCGCAAAAATCGAGCCGCCGAGCGGCGTGAGCACGGACTCCGGATGAAATTGCACCGCGTAAAGCGGGCGCGTCCGGTGCGCGAGCCCCTGGATGACGCCGTCCTCGCTCGTCGCGTTGACGCGCAGTTCGGCTGGGAACGGATCGTGCGCGACGCAGAGCGAGTGGTAGCGCGTCGCCTCGAACGGCGAGGGCAGGCCAGCGAAGATCCCGGTGCCGTCGTGCTCGATCGCGGAGGTCTTCCCGTGCATGAGGTGCGGCGCGTTGACGACCCGGCCGCCGAAGTACTCGCCGATCGCCTGCAGGCCGAGGCACACGCCGAGCAGCGGGCGGCCCGTCTCGAGCGCCCAGTCGATCGACCGCATCGTCGTCCCGGCCTCGGACGGCCGGCCGGGACCCGGACCGATGCAAACCGCGTCGTGCGCGGCGACGATGTCTCGCTCGAGGCGAACGTCATCGTTGCGAAGCACGGTCACGTCCGCCGCGAGCGAGCCGAAGAGGTGCGCGAGATTGTACGTAAACGAATCGTAATTATCGACGAGCAGGACGCGCATCAGCGATCGATCCCGAGCACGTCGCGCACGATCCGCGTCTTCGCGAAGATCTCGGCGTACTCGCTCGCCGGATCGCTGTCGGCGACGATGCCGGCCGAGGCCTGCCAATACGCGCGGCCGCCGACCGTCGCGACGCTGCGCAGCGAAATGCACGAGTCCATGTCGCCGTCGAAGTGCAGAAACGCGACGCTGCCGGCGTAGAAGCCGCGGCGCACGGGCTCGAGCCGGTCGATGATCTGCATCGCGCGGATCTTCGGCGTTCCCGTCACGGTCCCGGCCGGGAAGGCCGCGGCGAAGAGATCGAGGGCGTCGCAGTCCGGCGCGAGCTCGCCGACGACGTTGGAGACGATGTGCATCACGTGGCTGTAGCGCTCGATCACCATGAGCTCGTCGACGCGCACGCTGCCGACGCTGCAGACCGCCCCGAGATCGTTGCGCCCGAGATCGACGAGCATCACGTGCTCGGCCCGCTCCTTGGGATCGGCGAGCAGGGCCTCGGCCGTTGCGGCATCCGCCTCCGCATCCGCCCCGCGGGGCCGGGTGCCGGCGAGTGGCCGGATGCGCGCGCGGCGACCGTCGAGCCGTACGAGAAATTCCGGCGACGCGCCGAAGACCGCGCGGCCGGCGTGCTCGATGAAGAACATGTACGGCGAGGGATTGCGCGCGCGAATCTGCCGGTAGAAGTCCAGCGGCGTCCCGTCGAGCTCGCACGAGAACTGCACGCCGAGCTGGAGCTGATACGCGTCGCCCTCGTAGATCGCGCGCTTCGCCTCGTCGAGCCGGGCGAGATACGTCTCGCGATCCATCGACATCTCGACGGGACCGTGCGCCCGGACGTTCCCGGGGATCGACGGGCGAATCCCGAGGAGCGCCGCGATGTAGCCGTCGAGCCGATCTTCGAGCGCGGCGCGTTCGCTCGGATCGCGACCGAGCGCAATCAACGTTACCCTATGGGTGAAGTGATCGAAGACGAGCCACGTTCCCGGAACGATCGCGAGGGCATCGGCGAACCGCACGCCGGCTTCGGGCTTGGGCCCGATGCGCTCGAGCACTCGCGCGGCATCATAGGCGAAGACGCACACGACACCGCCGTCGAAGGGGAGCGGCGCCTCGTAACGATACGCGCGGACGAGCGCGCGGATCCGCTCGAGCATCTGCGGATCGTTGTCGTACGAGCGTTCCTCGAGATAGTCGAGCCCGATGAACGAGTAGCGCGCAATCCGGTCCGTGCCCTCGACGGACTCGAGCAGACACGAACGCCCCGGCGTGGCCAGGGCGAGATACGCCGAGATCGGGGTCAGCGTGTCGGCGACGAACTCGCGCACCACCGACACGAGCGTCGTCGGCTCGCCAATCGGCGGGGCTTCGGTCGCGTCGATCATCGCGTCACCGCCGCGCTTGGCTCGACCGAATGCCGCCGCGGCTACGTAACCAGTTCGAGGATCGACAGCTCGGCTGCATCACCTGGCCGCACGCGCGATTTGATGATCCGCGTGTAGCCGCCGTCGCGCTCCCGGAGCGCGGGCGCAATCTGATCGCAGAGCTTCTTCGTGACAGCGGGTTCCAACAGATACGCCGCGACCAGGCGACGCGAGTGGAGATCGCCACGACGCGCCTGCGTGATCAGCCGGTCGACGACCTTGCTGATCTCCTTGGCCTTGACCGAGGTCGTCTCGATCTTCTCGTGCTTGAAGAACGACGTCGCGAGGTTGCGCAGCAGCGCCTTGCGGTGGCCGTCGGTTCGGGAGAGTCGCTTGAGTGCGATTTGGTGCGGCATGGCGCTTCCTAGACGGGCTGGCGCAGCGACAGGCCGCGCTCTTCGAGGACCTGCTTGATCTCGTCGAGCGACTTCTTGCCGAAGTTGCGCATCTTGATGATCTCGTCCTCGCTCATGTCGAGCAACTCCGAGACCTTCGAGATGCCCGCGCGCTTCAAACAGTTGAACGAACGGACCGAGAGGTTGAGCGATTCGACCGGGATGTCCCACTCGCTCGCCGGGGCGGCAGCGAGCGGCTTCTCTTCCTGCGTGAAACTGATGAAGAGATCGAGCTGCTCTTGCAGGATGGTCGCCGCGGTCGACAGCGCGTCGTCGGGCGTGATCGAGCCGTTGGTCTCGATCTCGAGCGTCAGCCGATCGAAGTCGACCGACTGCCCGACGCGCGTGTCGTCGACGATGAAGTTGACCTTCTTGATCGGCGAAAAGATCGAGTCCATCGGGATGAGCCCGATCATGTGCTCGACGTTCTTCTGCTTATCGGCAGTGACGTAGCCGCGCGCCTTTTCGATGCCGATCTCCATCTGGAGCTTCGCCGACTTGCCGTGCATGGTCGCGATGTGATAATCGGGCTGCAGGATCTCGACATCGGCATCGGGCGTGATATCGGACGCCGTGACTTCGCGACCGCCGGAGACGGCGAGCGTGAGGACCTTCGGCTCGTCGGAGTCGAGCTTGATCGGCAGGCCCTTGAGGTTGAGCAGGAGGTTCGTCGTGTCTTCGACGACGCCCGTGATCGTCGAGAACTCGTGGAGCACGCCATCGATCTTCACGTACGTCACGGCGGCGCCGGGAATCGTGGAGAGCAGCACGCGGCGCAGCGAGTTGCCGAGGGTGATCCCGAACCCGCGCTCGAGCGGCTCGATCACGAATTTGGCGTAGTTGTCCCGGCGCTCGCGGATCTCGATGCTCGCGCCCTGGGCTGAATCGACGACGGTCATGTTGCTCTCTTCTGCGGCTTACGTTATCCGCCCGGACACATGGGTCCGAACGATCCCACGCCGAGCCGCGTGGACGGTCAGGAAAGTTAGCGGCTGTAGTACTCGACGATGAGCTGTTCGTTCACCGGCGTATCGATCTGATCGCGGCTCGGCAACGCCGTCACACGGATCTTAAGCTCGGTCTCGTCGAGGTCGAGCCACTCGGGGTGCGGCCGGTTCTTCGCATACTCGGCGTTGGCTTGGAAGAGATCGCTCGCTTTCGCGCGCTCGCCGAGTGTGATCTCGTCGCCGGGCTTCACGAGAAAGCTCGGGATGTTGCAGAGCCGGCCGTTGACGCGGAAGTGGCGATGCGTGACGAGCTGACGCGCCTGGGCGCGGCTCATCGCGAGGTTCGTCCGATACACCACGTTATCGAGGCGCCGCTCGAGCAGCTGCAAGAACGTCTTGCCGGTCTGACCCGGAACGCGTGCCGCGTCGCGGAAGTAGTTCTCGAATTGCGTCTCGAGCACGCCGTAGTAGCGGCGCATCTTCTGCTTCTCGCGCAGCTGACGGCCGTATTCGCTGATCTTCTGTCGGCTCGGCTTGCCCTGCGTCTTCTGGCCGGGCGCGGTGCCGCGGCGCTCGACGGCGCACTTTTTCGAGAGGCAGCGATCGCCTTTGAGGAAGAGCTTGATCTTCTCGCCCGTCTTGCTCGTCGCGGTCTCGCGGCGGCACAGGCGACAGACGGGTCCGGTATAACGTGCCATACTTCTTCTCTAGACCCGGCGCCGTTTGGGCGGGCGGCATCCGTTGTGCGGAATCGGGGTGACGTCCTTGATCAGCGTTATCTCGAGGCCGGTCGCCTGCAGGGAACGAATCGCGGCCTCGCGGCCGGCGCCGGGCCCCTTGACGTACACTTCAGCCGTCTTCATCCCGTGATCCATCGCCTTGCGCGCGACCGCTTCAGCGGCCATCTGCGCGGCGAATGGCGTCGACTTCTTCGAACCCTTGAAACCAAGGTTTCCGGCCGAGGCCCACGCGATGACGCTGCCCTGGTTGTCCGAGATCGTGACGATCGTATTGTTGAAGGACGAGTGGACGTGCGCCACGCCCGAGCCGATGTTCTTGAACTCGCGCTTCTTGCGCGTCTTCGTCTGTTTCTTGGCAGCCAAGGTCGCTCCGACGTCTGTTTATCTTGCCCCGCGTTACGAACCCCGGGGTGTCGTCGCCTCGACTCGGCCGATGGGCAGAGTCTCCGGTCCGAACGGGCGGCGATGCCGTCCGGCGCGCAAGGGCGCGCGGCCGTCTTGCGACGACCGACGCCAGAGTATACCGGAGAACGCCGGCGTCGGTCAAGCGATACGGCTAACGCTCGCATCGTCGAAGCCGCCCGCGTCGCCGTGCGGCGGGCTACGGTTCGCAGGCGACCCGCGGGCGCGGCCGCGGTGCTTCCGATGTCTCGAACATGGCGCCGTTCAACGCACTCCTTCGAATCGCGGCCGTAGCGTTCGCGGCCGTCACCACCGTCGCGCCGCTCCACGCGCCGGCAGCCGACCGCTCGACCGACGGCGGCGTCGTGATCTTCGCGACGACGCGCGAGGCGCGTGGCGTGGGTGCCGGAACCGTCATCTCGAGCGACGGCGCTCGGTTGCGGATCCTCACCGCGAAGCACGTTGCGACGTTCGGCACGCTTTCCGTGGCCCTGGGCGACGGAACGCTCGCCGCCGCGACGGTCGAGCGGCTTGTACCCGGCCGCGATCTCGCCATCGTCGAGGCCGACGTATCGCCGGAGACGGCGGCCGCCTTTCGGCCGGCGCGACTCGCGCCGGCCGCGAGCAATGCCGTCGTTCACGTCTGGGGGAGCGGGACGACCGGACCCGCCCTCGAGCCCGGCGTCGTCAGCGCCGTCGGTACGCCGATGCCCGACGGCACGGAGCCCGGCGGTCGCTACGAGCTCGCGTGCCGCCTCTGTCACCGCGGCGATTCCGGCGCCGGCGTCTTCGACGGCGGAGGGCGACTGGTCGGCGTGTACGTCGGCTACTTCACGGTCGCCGGCGCGCGGATTCAGGTCGCCGAGGCGACTCAGCTCCGGTAGGAGGCCGTGAACTGGAACGAGCGTTGCGGCGCGCCGAAGAGCTCGCCGCTACCCGTGCTCAGGTACTGCTGGATCGACGTGGTATCGCTGAAATTCGGATTTTCCGGAATGAACACGTGCGAACCGAAGTAGCCGTAGTTCTGCGTGGCCTCGTTGAAAATATTCGTGATGCCGACCGTCAGCGTGATGTTGTGTTGGAGCTGCTGGGCGAGAAAGCCGTCGAAGGTGTTGTAGCCGGGGCGTTCCTTGGGATTATTCGTGCCGACGATATACCCGTCGATGCGGCCCGAGAAGCCGCCGGGCGAACGGTATTCCAGCGCGACGTTGCCCGAGTTGATGGGCACGCCTTGGATCTGGCCACCGTTGACGATGAAGGGGTTGTTGAGCAGAATCGCATTGCTCACGCCCTGTTCGGTCGCCGACTGAAGGTCGTAACTATACTCGACGGCGAGGCGCGACGTGAGACGCTGCCGGCCGGTGAGCTCGATGCCCTTGGACGTGGCCTGTGAGGCGTTGAACGTCGTCGAGATGCCGAGGAACGGATACGCCGACGCGAGATCTGCGGCACTGACGTTGCAACCGGCGGCCGCGAGCTTGCCGATGTAGCCGGCGAGCTGCTGCGCCGTGAGGCCGACGTTACCGTTGTTGAACTGCGTGAGCGGTTGGACGGCGCTGAAGAGCTGATCGCCGACGCGCGTGTAGTACGCGTTGACCTGGACGTTCGATTCCACGTCGAAGCGGTGCGCGTAGCCGACTTCGTAATCGTTGGCGCGTTCGGGACGGATGATCGGATTGCCACCCGTGCCGATCGAGTTCGGGACGCCGCACGACGGATTGAAGCTCGACGGATTTCCGTTGATCACGGGTGCGCCCGTCGCTTTGAGTTCCGCCGCCGGGTCGCCCGTGGAGTGGCCGTACGTGAGGCGCAGCACGTCGCTCGGACGCGGGCGGAACACGAGCGATACGCGCGGATCGAAGCTCGTCGTATTGTCGACGCTCGAATGCTTGATCCAGAAGTTCGTGTAGGTCGAAAAACCCGGCGAGAACGTCAGATTCGCGCGAGCGAAGCCGCTGTTGTAATGGGTCGTCTCGCTCGGCGAGTAGGAATAGAGCCCCGTGCTTCCGTCGTAATTAAGCCGCGTTCCCAGCTGATACTCATTAAAGTAGCCGAAGCCGACGTCGCCCTTCGGCAACGTGATATCGTCGGCGAGCAAGACGCCGTTCGTGTTGAGATACTGCGAATACGCGGTGCCGGCATACGACGTCATCGAGGCGTCGTTGAAGCCCGCCGCTTCCTGCGAACTCTTGTAGTACTTGTAGTAATTGTGAAAACCGTCGGCGATGATCGTCTGCTTCCCCGCCGCCGATTGCACGCGGAGATGGTAGTCGGTCATATCCGTTCCGCGATTGCGACCGGCGCCGCCGCCGAAGGGTCCCGACGACGCGCTCGCCCACTGTGCCGCGGTGTCGCATGCCGTCGCACCGGCGGCACTCGTGACGACGGTGTAGCCGTCGGTCGCCGTGGCGGCGGAGCCGGGAAGCGCGCAACTCGGCGTTTGCGTCGCCTGGATTTGCGCGAGTCGCGTGTTGTATGGAATATTATCGTTATCGCCGTTGCCCGTCGAATCGGACTGCGAGCCGGAGGCGTACAAGGTTCCGGTGACCGACGTCGCGTTCGAGAGATTGTACTTGAGCTTCCCGAGGCCGCCCTTGACGACCGTATTTTGACTGACGGAATACGTATTGAGTGCGAGATTACACGCGGAGATGTCGTTGCCCGCGGTGCACGCCCCGTTGCCCGGGTTGTTCGTATTATTATTGGGACGCCCGGTTTGCGCGATCACCTGGGGTGAAAATAAGCCGTACGTTCCGGAGACGCCCGCGGCGATCGCGTAGCCGAGCCGACCGATGGTGCCCGTCGCGAGCCCTCCCGTCGACTGGCGACCCTGATTGCCGAGACCTTCGAGACCGCTGAGTTCGAACTTCTGCGTCGGTTCGATCGTCTGCAAGTCGACCGTGCCGCCGATGGCATCGACACCGTAGAGCCCCGTGCTCCCGGAACCGAACGTGACTTGCACCTTCGAAAGCCCATAGAGCGGCGTATCGGCGTAATTGAACGACGTCGGATACGTTCCACCACCGTTGATGCCGTAGACGCCCTGCGGCCCGACGGGATGACCGTCGAGCAAGGCGACGGTCTCCGAAGCACCGAGCCCACGAATGTTGAGATACGTGTCGTCGCCGACGGATGAGGAAAGCCCCTGGCCGTTGACGCCCGGAAGATGCGCGAGCTGATCCGCGAGCCGGATGCCGTTCTCTTCTTGCACGACGGCCGGATCGAGCGTGCGCGTGATCGTCGTCGTCGAAGCGAGCGCGCTCGCGCCCGATGCCGTGACCGATCCGATCGTTCGCAGATGCGTCGCACCCGCACGCGCGATCGTCACCACGAGATTGACGGCGACGCTCGCCCCCGGCGTCGCGGCGAAGCCGGTGGACTGCGAGGTTTCGTAGCCGCGCGCCCGGACCTCGATCGTGTAGAAGCCCGGCGTCACGTTCGCGATCGCGTAATTTCCCGCCGCGTCGGTCTCGACGGGCGTTCCGACCTCGGCCGAGCCGCGATAGAGCGCGATGCGCGCGCGCGGGATCGGGAGACCGTTGCCCTCGTCGACGACGACGCCCGTCACCTGAGCCGCCGCGATTTTCGCTAGCGAGGTCGCTTCGGGTTGCGCCCCGACCGCGATCGGTCCGGCGGTAACGATAGCGAGCCCGATGCAGATTGGACGAACTGCGAACGACGAACGACGACGCATAACCCTCCTCGAACGGAAAGCCGACGCCCCGGATGGAGCGCCGACTTTTCGAGGATACGCTGCGGGACATTAAGACGATCTTAGCATCGGTTCAACGAACGATTAACCCGTCTCGACGTTTACTCGATGATTCGAATCGTGCCTTAAACGAGCGCCGCCTCGCGCGGAGCGAGTTGCGTGCGAGCACACCAATCGCCGAACGGTTCGCTCGTGCGACGTTCACGCGCGAACTCGGCGAAAATTCCGTCGAGCACGGGTGCGATCTCCGCGAGCGGTAGCAGTTCCCGAAACACGCGGTTGAGTCGCGTGGAATCCGTGCTCCCGCCGAGCGAGAGATTGTAGCGATCCCCGCTGACGCCGACGATCCCAATTTCGGCCGTGTAGGGCCGCGAGCAGCCGTTCGGGCAGCCGGTCATCCGAATCGAGATCGGCTCGTCGCCGAGCCCGTGCGCGACGAGTCGCCGCTCGAGATCGTGCACGAGCGCCGGCAGCGCCCGCTCGGCTTCCGCGAGCGCGAGGCCGCACGTCGGAAGCGCGGGACACGCGAGGGCGTGCCGTTCGAGCAGGCTGATCTCCTCGACCCGGCGCACGCCTCGCCGCTCGAGGATCGCATCGATCTGGTCGCGCGCGACACGCGGCACATCGACGATGAGCAGGTTCTGCTGCGGCGTCAGCACGACGTCGAGCTCGTAGCGCGCGACGATCTCGCGGAGCGCCGACTTGAGCTCGAAGGACCCGTCGTCCTTGATGCGGCCGCTGCGGATGCTCACGCCCAGAAATAACCGGCCGTCGCCCTGTTCGTGCCAGCCGAGATAATCGCGGTGTTTCCACGGCGGCAACGGCCGGAACGCCCCAAGCGTGAGCTTCGCATACCGCTCGACCTCGGTCGTGAACCACGCAATGCCGCGGTCCTCGATCGTGTACTTGAGCCGGGCGTGCTTCCGGTTCGTGCGATCGCCGTAATCGCGCTGAACCTCGACGATTGCATACACAACGCGCATGAGATCCGCGGGCTCGACGAAGCCCAGGGGCTCCGCGAGGCGCGGAAACGTCGCCGGTTTGCGGTGCGTCATGCCGAGGCCGCCGCCGACGTAGAGATCGAATCCGACGAGCACGTCGACGTCGGAAAAGATCGGCACGACGCCGAGATCGTTCGTGAGGACGTCGACCGAATTGTCGCCTGCGACGCCGACCGCGATCTTGAACTTCCGCGGGAGATACGTCTCGCGATACAGCGGATCGGGCTCGTGCGTCGTGTGCGCCATCTCGCCGTCGAGCCAGATCTCATAATATGCGCCGGTGCGGGGCGTGAGCAGCTCCGCGATGGCGTGCGCCGTCTCGCGCGCGACGACGTACTCCTTGGCGAGAAACGGTGCCGCGGGCGCCATGACGTTGCGGTTGATGTCGCCGCACGCGCCGAGCGTCGACCCGAGATTCTCGTTGATCGCCGCAATGACGTCCTTGAGCTCGGTCTTGTGCACGCCGTGAATTTGAAAGCCCTGACGCGACGTGATGCGCAGCGTCCCGTTGCCGTGGCTATCGCACAGGTCGGCGAACGCCAGGAAGAACGACGCCGGGACGTAGCCACCGGGGTTCTTCGTGCGGACCATGTACGAGTACGATTTCGGCGGCCGCGCGTCGGCCGGGATCTCGAGCCGCTCGTCGCGCGGCACGCTCCGCCGCGCGTCGCGATCCTCTTGCTGATACACGCCGTGGAACTTGAGCAACTGCAAATCGTCGTCGCCGAACTTCGGGGCCGGCGAGACGAGATCGGAGCCGATCGTCCCCCGCAGGCCATCGCTCGCCGCTTTGATCGTTTCGACTTTCGTCGGTCCTGCCACCCGGTTCTCCTGCGATCTCTCGCCTCGGTCTATGCGACGTCACGAACGCCGCTATCGCCGAAAACGATACGGGCCCTGCAAAGTTGCAGGGCCCGCGATCTTTTGGTACCGGTCGAGCCTACTTCTTGACGGCCTTCTTCTTCGCGCCGACGGTCTTCTTAGGACCCTTGCGCGTGCGGGCGTTGGTCTTCGTGCGCTGGCCGCGAACGGGCAAACCGCGGCGATGCCGAAGCCCACGGTAGCAACCGATGTCGGTGAGCCGCTTGATGTGCCCCGAGACCTCGCGCCGCAGATCGCCCTCGACCTTGACCTGGCCGTCGATGGCGTCGCGCAGACGCTTCTCCTCGTCCTCGGTCAAATTCTTGACGCGGATGTTCGGGTCGATCCCGGCCTGCGCGAGGAGCTTCTGCGACGTCGGGAGGCCGATGCCGAAAATGTAGGTGAGGCCGATCTCGATACGCTTCTCGCGCGGGAGATCGATGCCGGAGATACGCGCCATTAGCCCTGCACCTGCTTGTGTTTGGCGTTGGCCTCGCAGATGACGCGGACCTTACCTTCACGACGGATCACGACGCATTTCTCACACATGGCCTTGACGGATGGTCGGACTTTCACGGGCATTCTCTCTTCGGATTGAACGAGGTGGTCGGCATCATGCCGCCAGTTCCGCTTCGGGACGGAACGGCGCGACGTCGAGCTCGAGGAAGTCGTCGTCGCGAAGGGTGAGGATGCGCGGACCGACGTCGGTGAGCGCGATCGTATGCTCGAAGTGCGCCGATAGCTTACCATCTGCGGTGACAACCGTCCAGCCGTCCGCGAGGGTCTCGACCTCGTGGGTGCCCTCGGTGATCATCGGCTCGATCGCAAGACAGATGCCTGGCCGAAGGATGATGCCGCGCCCGGGCTCGCCCCAGTTCGGGACCTGCGGCTCCTCGTGCATCTTCGTGCCGATGCCGTGGCCGACGAGTGCCCGGACGACGCCGTAGCCGCAGGCCTCGGCGTGGC
>JAABUZ0100001825.1_pt1 | contig 38275 bp, 34 predicted proteins | sample 5562091 | NCBI WGS metagenome assembly JAABUZ01 (sample SAMN12813069, study PRJNA571459) | rock metagenome | isolation source: Antarctica rocks | place: Antarctica: Victoria Land, Linnaeus Terrace sud | collected 2015-12-21 | reverse complement strand
TCGATGATCTGCGCTCGCGGTTTTCCTTCGTCTACAGCACGAAGCACCCGTTCTCTCAAATCTTGTGAATATGCCTTCATATCCCCATTCTATCAGCTGGCTCAATCTTTCTGCTAGCCGCTGTAGATGCATGAGAGTGATACCAAGACGAAAATGTTGTCCGTCTTTTTCCAACATACCGTGTTCACTCATAGCTTGTGTTAAGCGATAAACCGTTGGGAGTGGAAGCAGAGTGCGGGCAGAGATTTCCTGTGGTGACAGTACAGTGTCTCCTCGGGTAAACGTATGCAGAATTGCCATCACCTTATCAAGAACGCCAACTCCTGTTTTACTTTCATCTGTCATACCAAGCTCACTCCATGTATCGGGTTTTCATATATTGGAATAAAATCTATTATATGGAAAGTATGCACTCCTTATTTGAGTTTGTCAAGGGCAGCAATTTCAGTTGCTCGACGCTTAAAGACAACTATGCTACTATAGAGGTACAATGTTTTCCACTACTATACTCTTTCCGCAGAATAGGGTCATATGCCAAAACTTGAAGGTTCTGTAGAAAATATCGTTTTTCGTAACGAGGATAATCAATACACCGTAGCACGCTTCCGAATGAATGATGCGGGTCGCCTCTTCCGAGATGATTTGACGACGGTTGTGGGTATTCTGCCAGGGATTCATGTCGGCGAGTTGCTTTCCGTCGAGGGAGAGTGGGAGAACGACCCGAAATATGGTCGTCAACTTCATGTGTCCAGTTATGTACAGCGCCTTCCTGCTTCCATTGAAGGCATGACACGTTATCTCAGTTCAGGGTTGATTAAGGGTATTGGGCCAAAGAAGGCAAAGCTGATTGTTGATCATTTTGGTGAACAGACGCTCGCAATCATTGAGCAGCAACCTGAACGACTAAGTGAGGTCAAGGGCATCGGCACAAAAGATCGCGACGAGATTATAAAAGCATGGTCGGATCAGAGTGAAATTAAAGAATTGCATCTTTTCTTGCAGACACATGAAGTGTCAATTAATGTGGCGGCACGCGTTTATAAGCAATATGGGAAAGAGTCGATCAAAGTTATTCGCGAGAATCCTTATCAACTAGCGAAAGATGTGCAAGGAATCGGTTTCCGTACCGCAGATGAAATCGCTGTAAAACTTGGCTTACCATTTGATAGCGTGCCACGTCTAGCCACTGGTCTCAAATATGTATTGTCACAAGCCGCTAACGACGATGGACATTGTTTTCTGTTTGAGAACGATTTGATGCATCGTGCCTCTGATATTTTGAAGGCCTCGCAAGAAGCTTTACCCGCTGCAATTGCTCAGCTTCAAGCGGAGGGCGAGGTATTTGTCGAGAAACCTTCTATCTCCCTACCCATCGTAAACACGCCTCAAGCCTCTTCTCACGTAGTGAACGAGGATGAACCTGAGTATGTAGAGTATGAGTTTGAGGAACAAAAGCCGCAAAATCACATCTATTTTGGTCCCTTCTGGCATGCCGAAAATGGCTCTGTTCGTATTCTACGTCAGTTAATGCGTGAAGTAAGCACTTTGCCACTCACAACACAACAACAGTGGGACACGGTATTTGCGCTACTCAAGCAGAAGCGCAACATGCATTTAACCGAGCGACAGCGCGAGGCAGTGCAGATGTCCTATAGCCAGAAAGTAAGTATTTTAACTGGCGGCCCAGGCACCGGTAAGTCAACCTCTATCCGTGCGTTGCTGATGCTGTTACGACAACGCAAAGTAGATGTTGCAATGGCTGCTCCCACAGGTCGAGCGGCAAAGCGGCTTGCTGAGGCGACAGGTTTTGAGGCGAAGACCTTACACCGCTTGCTTGAATATGCTCCGCATGATAATACATATCAGCGTAATGAGGCGAATCCGTTACCCTGTCAATTCGTGATTGTTGATGAATTCTCAATGGTCGATATTCTGCTCTTTTATAATTTATTGAAGGCTCTACCTAAAGATGCTCACCTACTTCTCGTTGGTGATGCCGACCAACTACCCTCAGTTGGCCCAGGGAACGTACTTCGTGATCTTTTACGTAGTGAGGCTCTACCAACAGTACGTTTGACAGAGCTGTTTCGGCAAGCGGCGCAAAGTAAGATTATTGTAAATGCACACCGCATCAACGCGGGTCTGATGCCAAATACGAAAATCGAGGCTACCAGTGACTTCTTTTTTATGGCGGAAGAAGACCCTGTACGTGTGCAACGATTGATACTTGATCTTGTCCAGCGTCGTCTGCCAGCACGCTATCACTTCAATCCTGCCACAGATATTCAGGTCCTTGCTCCGATGTATAAAGGGCCTGTCGGTGTGCTTAGCTTGAACGCGGAGTTACAGACGCGTCTCAACCCCAGTTCAGTCGCACAGGTAGAATGGAGTGGAAATGTGTTGCGTGTAGGTGACAAGGTGATGCAGATACGGAACAACTATGATAAAGGCGTCTTTAATGGCGACGTTGGCTGGATACGTGCCATCAATCGAGAGAACGCCACCGTCAAAGTCGAATTTGTGGAAGAGGCGGGACCGCTTTATGTTAGCTACGAGTTTCACGAACTTGATGAACTAACGCTCGCCTATGCTACCACGATTCATAAAAGTCAAGGCAGCGAGTATCCCGCGATTATCGTGCCACTTGTAGTACAACATCGTATGTTGTTACAACGCAACCTATTGTATACTGCGATTACGCGTGCCAAGCGTTTTTGTGTCCTCGTTGGTCAGCCTCATGCATTAGAGATGGCGGTCAGAAATGATCGGGTTGCACAGCGTAATACGGGTTTAGCTGAGCGATTGCTTGGAATGACCAAAAGCAAGAATAAAACATTGGTTTGATAACTACAGAGAATATATTTTCCCCTGTACATCTTCGCCACAAATTCTAACTTGTCTAATTCCGACCTACGAGGTAGAATATAAAGAGAATATATTTTGTTGTATCGAGTAAGGTCTTTTGGCTACGAAATATGAAGGCTACTGCAACGGTTACACGAGATACAGCAATGAGCGTTGACCTTATTTGCCATAGGTAATACGTTTTTGGGAAAAGTTTATGGCAGTAGCAATAGCTCTGTGAGAGGAATAGAACAATGTCTGGAACAGAAACAGTAACATCGGGTATGAGTTCTGCATCGGGTTATGCTCATCCAGAAGTTTTAGTAGAGACCACATGGGTCGCCGAACATTTGAACGACCCAAATGTACGTTTAATTGAAGCCGACGAAGACGTACTGCTCTACGAAGTTGGTCACATCCCAGGTTCGGTAAAACTCGACTGGCATGTGGACGTGCAAGACGCGACCAATCGTGACTTTATCAATCAGCAGGGTTTTGAGCAACTTATGAGCCGTTATGGTGTGAACAACGACACCACGATTGTGCTTTTTGGTGATAAAAACAACTGGTATGCGTGCTACTCTTTCTGGCTGTTCAACATGTACGGTCACAAAAACATGAAGATAATGAACGGTGGGCGTACAAAGTGGGAAGCTGAAAAGCGTCAGTACACGAAGGAAGTTCCTCATTTTGAGCCGACCAACTATCATGCACAGCCTGTTGACGAGTCCATACGTGCCTTTCGTGATGAGGTTGCTAGCGGCTTGAAAAATCCTGAGCGCCGCTTGATTGATGTGCGCTCTCCACAGGAATACACCGGTGAATTGTTGCACATGGTCAACTATCCACAAGAAGGTGCTCAGCGTGGTGGTCATATCCCTGGTGCAAAGAATATTCCCTGGGCAACGGCAGCCAATGCTGACGGAACATTTAAGTCCGCGGAAGAACTGCGCCAAATCTACGGTAACAAGGATATTACTCCTGACAAGGAAGTGATCTCCTATTGCCGTATTGGTGAGCGTTCTGCCCACACATGGTTTGTACTAACTGAATTGCTTGGTTTCCCTCGTGTGCGTAACTACGACGGGTCATGGACAGAGTGGGGCAATATCGTTCGTGCTCCTATCGAAAAGTAACGGGTGCGTTTAGTCGCGCTCACTATGAAGGGGTGTAAGACGTTCTGCGTAAAGTACTGAACGTGTTGCACTCCTTTCTTCACAACCCCTGATAGAGGGAGGAATACAGTATGAATCGCCAAGAAGCTATAGATTTTTTGATGGACCACTACGAGAATCCACGCAATAACGGCCCTTTGGAACATGCAGACGTAAGCTTAAGTGGTGGTAACCCCGGTTGTGCCGACGTGATTACGATACATGCTCGCTTTGGGAAAGATGGCAAGGTAGAAGCGGTCAATTGGGAAGGGGAGGGCTGTACGATTAGTCGCGCGGCGGCATCCTATGTGACAGAGATGGTGGAAGGGATGACGGCGGAAGAGATCGAAAACACGAGTTTTGAAGACCTAGTTGAGCAACTCGGACGCGAACTTGTCATGACGCGCCCAACCTGTGCTACACTCGCATTGGGTACGCTAAAAAAGGGCGTACATGAGTACGACATGCACAAGCGAGCAGATGACGCTACCTACCCTACGAAGGAAAACTCACTGTAGGCGTACAATTCCACTATACCCTTGTTCCGCATATCAGGCTGGACGAGGGTGTAATGGAATTGTATCCTTACAATTCGTGTTCAATTTTCCAGACTGCTAATAGTGCAAGTGCCTTCAAATGTAATTGCTGGTGTGCGGGATCATTGAGCCAACGACTGACTCCAGATGGATGGGGTAGAGGCAAGAGAAGCATTCCGTCACGTTCTCGATAGGTTCCAATCACCTCTTCCAAACGCATCTTTCCAAAAAACGCTTCGATTGCCATCGTTCCTACGAGCAACACGACTTTTGGTTTGACAAGCCTGAACTCTGCCTCAAGATATGGTCGACAGAGCGCGATTTCGGGAGGCGAGGGTCGTCTGTCACCATCTCCGCGTGGATTCTTTCCAGGATCACAACGTGTCAACGAACTTAGATAGGTGTGCTCATGGAGATAGCCAGGAGGAAAGCCCGCCTGTTCTAGCCACTTCTGAAGAATACTACCACCAGGGCCACTAAATGGTTTATCCTTTGCTACGGAGCGATGGCCAGGAGCTTGTCCAATAACCAGGATGCGATCACTTGTACGTCCACTCACGATGGGATGAGCGACAGGGATATAACCATGTTCCTGGCAGAGGCGACAAGAAAGAATACGTTGTTGAAGAGCTATTACTGCTTGCTCTTTGTCGTTCACCTGTTCGTTAATCAGGAGCTTTTTCATAATGAGTAGTTGTACCAAGGCTAGGCTGTTTATAGGCATAAGTGAAGTGACGATACTGCCCCCGATAATAGCCCAGGGGAAGTTGCTCTGCTTCGTCTTCTTCATGTGTTACGACTGTGCTTTGTTCTTGTTCCATTTCGAGAGTAAAGCCAACCTCGCTTGCTGTACCAATTGCCGCTACCTGACCAAGAAAGATACTGTGATCGCCGCCGGGATATTCGGCTACGACACGAGCATCGACAAACGCGAGTACACCATTGAGGATAGGTGCTCCTGTAGCTGCGGTAGTATATTCAGCATGACAAAAATGCTCATAACGTTCTACCGATGGTACTGCGAAACAGCGTGAAAGATGCTCTTGCTGGTTATCAAGTATATTAACTGCGAAATTTCCGCTCTCACGGATGAGGGGAAGCGTATTGCTGGTTAAATCGATACAAACGAGCACTAATGGGGGGTCGAGTGAGACTGAGCAAAATGCATTAACTGTTAATCCACTAATTATACCTTTATTATTCGTTGTAACAACAGTAACTCCTGTTGCGAAATGCCCTAAAACCCGTCGGAAGAAATCTTTTTCAATAGCCATCCTGATCGTATCCTTTATAAGAAACATATCTTGCTATGTAGTATCATCTTCCCTATGCGTCTTGTCAACTGTTCATAAGGACAGGGCAGTTATGTAAAGAGTATGTTTGACAGAATAGGCTTTCATGAGTGAAACCAAAATGGTATAATTTGGAGAACTTTTACCCCAAAAATAATCGAAAGTAGGTAGGTATTTATGATGGAACCATTGCATAAGCACTTAACGATGATGATACATCAAGAAGCACGATTGAACGTTGGTCCCTCACTTTCCTCACTACGTCAATCTCATATTATGCCAGGAAAATATTTTTTTGTAGGTAATTATGCTGCCTACTACTTTTGAGTACATGTCTACGAACTTTTTCTCCATATCTTGGTTTACATTTGGGGAAACAACGTTCGACCTGCCAGTGCGTGCGTGTCAGTGTATTGTTTGTGCCTGAGCAGTACAGAATCGTACTTGACCGAAAGTAGTTGAGCAGATATGGAACTTCAAGGGATACATGAAGAACGCATAGCCTTAAGTGAAATTTGTGGTACAGGATAATCGGTAATTTGATGTGCTACATGAGGATAAATAACAAGTATGCACAATGATGAAAAAGCCTCTGTTACCTTGCGCTTACCCTCGACTTTGAGTGCTTATAGTGGTGGAAAAAGCCAAATTGTACTCAAGGCGAATACCGTAGCGGAATTACTCTCAGAGCTGAAAATACAGCAGCCCTCGGTATGGGAACGTTTATGTAATGAACAAGGGTATCTTCGTGAGCATGTCAAAATATTTGTGAGCAACGAAGTGATTAGTGGTCCTGATGGTCTCAACACGCCACTAAAATCTGGGCAAGAGGTAATTGTGTTGCCAGCGATTTCCCACTTTTAATGTAGAATTCATATCTATAGGCTTGCATTTTTACTCTCATTGATGTATAATGCGCGTGAAGTATTGATGAGGAGACCTACAGTATATGCTAGCAATGGCTCGGAGCTGCGCGATTATTGGTTTAGATGGTGCCTTGATTGAGGTTGAGGTAGATATAGCGAATGGTCTCGCAGCATTTGTAATTGTTGGACTTCCTGATGCCGCAGTAAATGAGGCGAAAGAACGTGTAAAAGCCGCGATCAAAAATAGCGGTTGTCTTTTCCCCTATAAACACATCACCGTTAATCTTGCTCCAGCAGACCTGCGTAAAGAAGGTCCCGCATACGATCTTCCTATAGCCACAGGAATATTATTTGCGTCTGGTCAAATTAACCCGGGTGAGGAACTCGTAAATGCTCTTTTCCTTGGAGAACTTTCGCTTGATGGTGCTGTACGACACACAAATGGTATTTTGCCGATGGTGGCACTTGCGCGAGAAAAACAGGTAAAGGCAGTTTTCGTCCCCGCAGTAGATGCCGTAGAGGCGACACTCATCGAGGGTGTCATAGTGTACCCCGTTGAGACATTGGGGCACCTAATTGCGCATCTTAACGGCATCAAACAGATTGAGCCTTACATACGCGACCCGCGTATTTTAGACAATGCAAAAGAGGCACTATACTTACAAGACATGTCGTCGGTGCGTGGACAAGAACATGTTAAACGTGCTCTAGAGGTTGCCGCAAGTGGGGGGCATAATATTTTAATGAGCGGTCCTCCCGGTTCAGGAAAGACGTTGTTAGCGCGTACCACGCCATCAATTCTACCGCGTATGCTTATTCAGGAGGCGTTGGATGTCACTAAAATTTATAGTGTAAGTGGAATGTTGCCTTCAGATGTGCCACTAATTCTTCAGCGCCCGTTCCGTTCGCCTCATCATACCACGAGTCATGCTGGGTTAGTTGGAGGTGGGCGTATCCCTCGTCCAGGTGAGATAAGTTTAGCGCATCGTGGAGTGCTTTTCCTTGACGAGCTACCAGAGTTTGGACAAAACGTGCTAGAGGTATTGCGTCAGCCACTCGAAGATAAGGTTGTGACAATCTCACGCGCGCAAGGCACAATCACGTATCCCGCGAACTTTATGCTCGTTGCTTCAATGAATCCCTGCCCATTCCAATAGCAGTTGAAGGTCCAAAACGATAAGTCACCGTCACTTCTGCCTCTTTCTTGCCCTTGTCATCCTCGATTGTATCTACACAAATAGCTTCAACGAGGGCTTCGACCAGTTCCCGTTTGATCTGCCAGGTGAGTGGTAACTCTAATTGCTGGGAGAGACGCTGTAATAGTTCGTTTGCCTCGCGCAAGCTGTCCTCTTTTTCTCGAAGGCATAGCAGCCGTTCCTGAACATCTTCAAAATCTTTCCGTATCGTCTCCTCCTCTCTTTGGATATGATCTAGCTGTCGGTCAAGGGCAAATTCATCTATACGGTCTCGGCGGAACAACGTGATGACGCTATCTTTCTCAGTGGCAAGGACTTGCAATGCTTGTTGGTGACTCGCCAGTTTCTCGTAGAGCAGCTTTATTTCCCCCTCCTGTATGTGCATTTGCTGCACAAGTTGCTCAAGTACATCTTCTGGATTACGTAGAAATGTTTCGATATCTTTCCATACAGCTGTCTCGAGAGTTATGGCATTGACTCTCTGAGACGGGCACTTTTTGCCCTGGGCACCGTATAATCCTCTCAATTGGCTTTTTCCACCACAGGAGTAGTAGGCTCGTTCTGTACTTTTGTAAGGGGGATAGGCACTGCCAACGAAAGTGAGTCCACAGAGTCCGCATTTAATCAATCCTCGCAAGAGATTGGGACGTGTAGGCATATTTGTCTGGGATGCAATGAACTGGTGATCATGTAAGGTCTGTTGAGCTCGGTCCCAGGTATCGATGCCAACGATGGGAGGAACCTCTCGTTCAAAGATTTCACGTTGTTTATTTGAACGCCTTCCATATGAGTGAGTACCTTTATAGGTAGGGCTAATGATCATGTTACGAACCTGACCTGTGCTCCATTGAAGTGATGTCGTTTTTTGACGCTTTCCTCGTGCAGGCTCATTGGTATCGGAGATGTGTGTAGATGGAATGCCTTGTGAATTGAGATACTCGGCGATGACCTGACAGGATTGCTGCTCCTCTGCTGCCATTCGATATATTATGCGTACTACTTCAGCCTCTGATACGCGAAGGCCGGGAAGCAGTTTTTCTGAGACGATGAGACGACTCTCTACTCCCTGACCCACGACCAGATAGCCATAGGGAACGATGCCACCAAGCCATGCTCCTCCACGTGCCAGTCGGTTTGTGCCTTCAATCGAACGCTGTGCAATGGTGTCGCGCTCCAAGCCAGCCACTCCTCCGAGGATCGTTACTAAAAATCTGCCTGCAGGACTGGCGGTATCAATATCTTCCGTCATACTTTTAATCTGCACACCAAGTGACTCAAGTTCATTAAAGATATTCAGGATGAGTAATGGATCGCGACCAATCCGATCCAGGCGATATACGAAAAGTGTATCAATTTTTTTTGAGCGTGCGTCTGCAAGAAGACGAGCGCCCTCAGGACGCAGGTTCAGTGGTACGATGCCACTGATTCCGTTATCCGCATACCAGCTATAGACAAGAATGTTATGTGTCGCGAAATAACGCTCACCAAAGTTGCGTTGTGTGGCAATTGTTTGCTTTTCCTTCTGCTCTTCAGAACTGACTCGAAGGTACATTGCTGCTTTCATTGTTTTCCTGTCGCTCCTATGACAATCAACTCAATATGGACTACAACTCCGCGAAAATATTCGAGAGAAGTACATCTCAACTCTTATTCATGATGGTATCAATGGTGTATATCCTTCGCCTATGGGCTACAGTCAATCGATCAATCTGTCCATTTTCGGATGAGACGCAAGCCCGACGCTCTAATTCTTCCCCACATTTTAGCAATGGATATCGTGAAATGGCTATCAAATCAAGTCGTATGAGAGAGTATGAAAGAGTATGAAAGAGTATGAGAGAGTATGACAGAGCGTATCATGACTCCACGGCTTTTCCCATATCGTTCGCTCTACTGGCCCTACAAGCGAGCCAAAAAAGATGTGGGTAAGAATTCGGCATGTAGCTATGAGGTAGGGTCGTTGACTTATCTGCTGATCCCCTTTTAAAAAAATTAGGAACGTGATTTTCCTTCTCTGTTTGTGTTTTTCGTAAGGGATTTTCAGTTGTTGCTCAACACTCCTTTATATCTCAAGGGAAGCTCCGAAGCGATATACCACGGTAATTCTAGCCTCTTTCTTCCCTTGCTCATTTTCTAGCGTCCTGACCAGAATGCGTTCGATGAGCACCTCGATCAATTGTCGTTTGAGTTCCCAGGTGAGCGGCTCTTCTAAACGTCGGCATAAATTTTGCAGCATAGCTTCTACCGAGTGCAAGAGCGTCTCCATAGAGCGTGTATTCTGCAGCAGTCCTTGCAACCGCTCAATTTGTTTGAGGAGGCCACTTTCCTCCTGTGACACCTGGTCGAGCTGAGAATCCAGTGTTTGCTCATCAATGCGACCACGGCGGAAGAGCGTAATGACGGTATCCTTTTCTCTGTTCTTTGTCTGTAAACTTTGCTGAAGGTGGGCAAGTTCTTCTTGTAGGTGTACTCCCTCATCACCTCGCTCATTCATCTGCTCTATCAGCAACTCCAGGACCTCGCCGGGGTTACGTAAAAATCTCTCGATATCCTGCCAGAGTGCAGTTTCAAGCTTCTCTCCATTGACCGATTTCGACAGGCATTTTTTGTCTCGTGTACCGAAGAGACGCTGCGCCTGGTGTCTGCCATTGCAGACGTAGTAAACTTTTGGATCGCCTTTTTCGGATTTCCATGCGATACCTATGTAGGTCAGGCCACAGTGGGCGCACTTGATGATTCCTCGTAAGAGATAGGAGTGTTTTGCGTTACGTTGACTGAAGAGCATATGTTCATGAAGAACTTCTTGAGCGCGTTCCCACTGCTCAACACTCACAAGAGCAGGAACGGGGCGTTCAATGATGGTGCGCTGTTTCTTTGAACGCTTCCCATATGCATGGATGCCCTTATACGTGGTGTTGACGAGAATACTGCGAATACGCCCTGGCCGCCAAATGCCACTCGTGGTGATCTTTCGTTTCCCGCGGCGAAGTTCGCGCTGATCGCGTATATAGACAGGAGGGACGCCCAGGGTATTTAAGTAATTGGAGATGGCGACGCAGGATTTCTTTTCTTCCACCGTCATGGTGTAGATCAGGCGGACGATATCCGCCTCGGTTATATTCAAGTTGGGGATGACCTGCTCGGAAACGACGGGGTGACTATTTCTATCTTTGCCTATTACAGAATAGCCATAGGGTACGATGCCGCCCATCCACGCACCTTCCCGAGCCAGACGATTTGATCCCTCGACTGAACGCTGAATGATGGTATCACGCTCCAAACCGGCTACTGCACTCAGAATGGTCAGCATGAACCTGCCCGAGGGGGTGCTGGTATCGAACGGTTCGGTCATGCTTTTGATCTGCAGCCCGAGTGTTTCAAGATCACTTACTGCGTTCATAATGAGGCGAGACTCACGGCCGAGACGATCTAGCTTATAGATGAGGATGGTGTCAATAGTGCCTGCCTGGGCGTCTACCAGAAGTTGCGCGCCATAAGGGCGTTCATCCAGTGGTATCATGCCACTGACTCCATCATCCTCATACCAGCCACAGGGTGAAATATTGTTTGTTGTGCAATAGCTTTGGGCGAAGGTACGTTGGGTGGCAATACTCTGGCGCTCACGTTGCTCGTCCGTGCTGACGCGAAGATAAATAGCTGCTTTCATATGCTCCTTTCGGTCTAATACCGTCTCGTGCTGTAACTACTATATAGTGCTGTTTTATGTCGTCCAATGTCCGCTTAGTGTCGTCTATGATGCCAGTTGAATATAGCTTTTGTTTTACAAATACATATGTTGTTAGGCTTATCTTGCTAGCAAGAGAGAGGGCACGCAAGGGCAGAATGAATGTTATCTCTTCTCTCCACTCTTTACTAGTAAGTGAGAGCGGCAGATGGTACCAGGACGCATGAGCAGGGACAGAGAAGAGACAGAGAAGGGACAGAGACAGGCATGAGGGAGGTACCGGTGGATAATGGTTCTCCGAAATAGCTGTTTTGAGATACCTGACTGCATCTTATCTTTCCCTCCTTGCTTCCTGTTGAAATGCCGTTCAAAACACTATTCTCAACGCTCTTACGAAAACAGGACATGCATTGCTGACAATTCAAGCTCATTCCCGCTTGCTCTTGCTAACATCTTCTTTTGGGGATTACATCCATGCCAGCCAGCCAGAAAGCACCCTGTCGTCCTTATTGCTCTTTCTTTATTTGTTTCGCACAGATTAATCCACATTTCTTGTTGGCAGCAATGCTGCTCCAGTGCTTTCTAGTTGTCACTCTCTGACCAATACATACCGATACATACGAGAGCACTCCACGGGATTGAGAAGGCATGGGTGTCTCTGACTAATACATACCGATACATACAGGCGAGAGCGAGAATGAAAAGCAGTTCATCAAACATGCTCTTCGCTTAATCGATCAATTCACAGACAAGCAAATGGGACAAGCAAGAGTGATTATTCCCCATGTCTAAAGACAAGGGGCTTCTAGGGACAAGCCCAGGCTGTGTAATCCCACAGCACGAATGTTTAAAGCAGCATTCACATCACGATCAATCGAAAGGAGGCAACACGAACACTGGTACACCCGTTCACTCAAAGGCATTTTTTGCCGATGTCCACAACTGCTACAGGTTTGCGACGTATAGGCAGGATTGACCTTGATGAACTGACGCCCAGCTTCTTCCGCTTTGGCACTCAGTTGAAAGAAAAAGGCCGACCATGCCGCATCACTAATACTTTTGGCAAGGCAATGATTATGCACCATCCGATTGACGTTGAGGTCTTCCACGCAGATGACGCCGTATCGGTTGACAATCTTGCGAGACTCCTGATGCGTGAAGTTGTCCCGTTTGAACTTTACTCGTTCATGCACACGGGCGACGACCTTACGGTGCTTGCGGCGTTCGTGTGTTCCCTTTTCAAGTTTCGCGTGTTTGCGTTGCACACGTTTCAACGCCTTCTCTTCTTGACGAAAGAAACGGGGGTTCTCAATCTCTTCTCCTGTCGAAAGAGTGGCAAATGTTTTGAGGCCAACATCAAGACCGACCTGTTCGCTACATTCTGGCAAACGCTCAGGCTCACACTCGACAGAAAAGGTGATGGACCATTTGCCGGTACTACTTTTGTGAAGCGTTGCGGTCTTGATGCTGCCCTTGATGGGACGATGATAGACCATCTTGACCGAGCCAATCTTGGAAAGAGAAACTCGTTCATCCTGCGTGATGCTGAAACCGCTTTGAGGATAGCAAAAGCTGTCATAGCGGCCATAGCCCTTAAATCGGGGATAGCCTGGCTTCTCTCCTGCTTTGACCCGATCGCTCATTCCCCGAATGACGCGTCGGAAAAAGGCTTTCATCGCAAGGTCAACACGCACGGCCACGTTTTGCAAGACCTGAGAATGCACCGTGTAGAGGGAAGGACGCTCGGCTTTCAGCATCGGAAACGTGTTGATTTGCCCGTAACACGACAGGCTCTTGCCTTCTTGCTCATACGCTTTCTTGCGGTTTTCCAGCAAGTGGTTATAGAGCCAGCGACACTCTTCCAGCGTAGCTTCAAGCAGGGTGAGTTGTTTCTTGGTCGGGTATATCCGATACTGAAAGTTTTTATGCATAGCTGTATTTTAGCATAAACGCTACGATACGTCAAGCGTTTTATAGGAAGGAACGCCGCATTCATCCCCAGAACTGGAAGTACGGGGTCTTCTGCGGCGGTTGATAAAGTGGAACGTTCCAATGAAGATTGTCTTTTTTGTGGCGACCAGTACGACAGTATTGCCTCTGTGCAACGGTTCGAAAGGATTAGTGCGAGAGTGAGTATGTCGGCAGTGGGCAACTCCTATGACAACAATCTCACTGAGCGCAGCGTTCGTCCTCTGGTCATTGCTCGCGAGATCAGTGTGGTTGGTCGCGCAGTCCCAATGGCTCCCAGACCCGCATGGCTCTCTTCAGCCACTTTGGGACTTGGACTGCTCAAGATCTCAATCCGTTCCTTCAATGCTTGATCGGGCTATCCCAGCACCATCCCTAGGTTAAGTCTGAACATTTTCATTATTAACGCCTACTGGACAAATGTGCTCTTTCTCGCTACAATCAACTTATGCAGAATCTGGAACCACTCAAACTTACAGAGGCCAGCCCACTGTTTCGCAATTTGCAACCAGATGAAACAGCCACTATCATCGCCCATTTACGATCTACCAGCTTTGTGCGTGGTTCGCGCATCCTGGAACGCGACGTCTGGCATGGCTTCTTCTATATCATTGCCTCCGGTCGGGTGAGTGTCCTCTTGCAGGAAGAGGCTGAACATGCTCAAGCAGCTTCCCATGCATCTGATCCTGGTACGCTGATCGTCGCCCACCTCGGATCGGGTGACTGCTTCGGCGAGATGTCACTCATAACTGGTGATCCCCCTTCCGCTACGGTGCGTGCCGAGGAAGATACACAGCTTTGGGCACTTTCTTATGTCGATTTTTTGACACTCGTTGGTTCCTGCCCAACTCTCCTGCGCAACATCAATACGATTCTGTCTTTACGCCTGGCACGCACCAATCAACGGCTTGTTCTAAATCACACCGCCGAGCGAATAGGACTCTTGCTGCTCGACGATGCTGCTTCACTCATACAACACTCCCTCGTTGTGCATTCCGCCTTCTCTCTGGCGGCCCAAAGCCAAAAGCGCGTTTTGCTCCTCGAATGCTGCGACCTGCAGGAGGCTGTTGGCCCCCACTTTGTCACGTATCCCGGTCAACTTCGTCCCTCCCTCGCGTCCTGTATGCGTGATCGCAGCCTTTTGCAGGCGCATCACACTCCGACGACCGCCGATGGAGCGTATTATCCCGCTTTGTGCGTCTTAACGGACCTGGCTTCTCCTGACGGTCCTGGCTCTCACTCCGTCAGAAACTCCTCCACTGCTCCCGAGACGTTCTCCTGTCTGCCTGACATCGCTCGTTTCTACGACTATATCCTGCTCGTCACCACATCTGCCACTCCTCCCGATCTCGCACACGCCGTTTCACGTGTATGTACACGGTCCCTTGCTCTTGTCCCCGCCTCTCTCGTCTCTGTACACTCGCTCGAGATGCTTCCGGCTGCTCCCACTGCCGTTTTCGTGACTCAGGTGCCAGAACGTGTCACCATAAGACAGCAAGACCACTACGCTTCCCTGCTGAATGCCCGTGTGACGCGTCTGCTTCCTGATGATCGTTCGTTGCTTGAGCACTGCTGGAAGCAACGGGCACCACTTCGTGAAATCGCGAGCGATGCTGCGCTCACCAATGCCGTAGATTTTCTTGCCCGTTCCATCGCGCGTCAGACGGTGGGCATCGCCTTTGGTGGTGGTGGGGCCAGGGGCTTCGCCCACCTGGGCACACTTGAACGCTTGCTGGCACATAACATTCCAATTGACTATATCTCCGCATGCAGTAGCGGCATCATCACCCCGGGGATGTACCTGATTGGCAAGTCGTTTGCCGAAAGCGAAGAAATCTTCCTGCAAATCCAGCGCCATATCGTCCAATGGCACCTACCGCGTACCTCTCTTTTTTCGCATAAGGGTCTGAAACATATGCTGCGCACTCTCTGCGGGGAGATATGTTTCGAGGATCTCTCAACTCCTTTCGCGATGGTGGCGGTTGATCTCTCGTCGCGAGCCGGTGTGGTGATGGACCGAGGTCTGCTCTGGCAGGCAGGCTTAGCCAGCGTCTCCCTCCCCGGTATCTTTCCTCCCGTCTTGGTGGGCGAGCACATTCTAATGGATGCAGGTATGCACGATCCCGTCCCGCTTCATGTGGTGCGTTCCATGGGGGCCGATATCCTGCTTGCCTCAGAGCTCGGCGGCCAGGAATCGCCTTCCCTCAAGAGCGCAACGCCCTGGTTCACAGGAAACACGCTCTCAAGCAAGAACGTTCGTTCGCCACACATTATCGATCTCTTGTTGCGCAGTTACGACCTGACGATGGCCACGATTGGGATGCACAGTATCCGTGAGGCCGATGTTGTCATTCGCCCTGAATTACACCGCGTCTCCTTGCGTCAGTTCTCCAAAGGTCATCAATTCATCGCCGCTGGTCGCGAAGCAGTGGAACACTCCCTTCCCACCTTGCGTCAGTTCCTCCCCTGGGTTGTCTAACGGTCGTTGTCTCACCAAGTCCATCGCATCTCAATTTGGGAACGTAGGTCGGAAGCGTTTTTACAATGAAGAGCTTATAATGAACTCAACTTGTAGGTTCTGTCAGAACTCAATCAACATCTTGGCAAAGTGGGCACACTTCTGTTATGCTCATCCTCTAAAATAATTGTCAACGAGGAGAGTTGGCTCATGAACTGCCCCTATTGCGCCGCAATTACCACCAGGAAGCGAACCCGCGAAAACTCAACTCGGCTACACAACATTCTTGTGCCCCCACTGTCTTTGTACCTTCAATCAACGAACTGGCACACTCTTCAACTACCTTGAATTTCCTACGGACATTGTCCTGCTTGCGGTCTTGTGGCGCCTGCGCTATAAACTGAGTCTGCGTGAGGTAGCTGAGATGTTTTTAGAACGCGGCTTTCCGTTCACGTATGAAGCCATCCGAGACTGGGAATCGCGGTTTGCCCCACTGATAGCAGAGCAGTTACGAGCCAAGCGACGTGGACAAGCAGGGACATCTTGGTATGTCGACGAAACCTACATGAAAGTTCATGGGAAGTGGTGTTATTTGTATCGGGCTATCGATAGAGATGGCTATTTGGGTGATTCTCGGCTGAGCGAGAAGCGGAACATGGAGGCAGCCAAGCAGTTTTTCAAGCAAGCTGTTGGTGGTGTTGGCCATGTTCCCGATCAGGTGACGACGGATGGCCATACGTCCTATCCGCGCGCCCTACGCGAGACAATGAGCAGCAACGTAGAGCATCGGACGAATAAGTATCTCAATCATCGGCTGGAGCAAGACCATCGAGGGATCAAGCAACGCTCCTATCCGATGCGTGGCTTGGGTAACGCGCGAATCAGCAGCCCGCTTCTGTTGTGCCTTTGATGAATTGCGGAACTATTTCCATTCCCGCCATGCCATGGATGAACCCGTCTCACTTCCAGAACAACGACAAGCTTTCCTCCAACGACTTGCCGCCTTGAAGGCATTGGTACACACAGCCTTATAGCACAGTGAGCAGTAGTAAGCATTCTCTGGAGTCTTGGTGAGCTTCTGTGTTCTCAGTTCTGACACTACCCTTCCTGCTAGCTCGTCGCAGGAACAAGACCGAGTTGTTGCAGCATGGTCATCACATCATAGTAGCTGTGGAGGCTGACAATCTTCCCGGACTTGATCCGGTATACCTCACAGAACCGCAGTTCAGAATACCGACCCGTCGCTGGTATATCCCCCGTGGGCATATGCAGTGGGCCTGTGTTGATCCCCCGACCAGTAAACTCAATGACCACCTGATCCTCGGTGGCAAAGGCATTAGTAAGCTCTATACTGCTCCCAGGGAAAGCCTCGGCGAATAACAGCGCTAACTGCTTGTAGCCATCTTGACCGGGAAGCGTTCTACCGGTCGGGACATCGAGTAGCTCAGAGTCTGCTGCGAAAGCAGCAACACTCTTATCGAGCCAGGATGGGTCTGACTGGTGGTTGTTGTACAGATCAAGCAAGGACTGAACAAGAACGACATTCTCCTGTGCTGTCATGGTGTCCTCCATTCTGTGCTGGTTTCTTTTGAGAATGTGTGTACGAAACGCAAGAGAGACAACGAAAGTTGACAGAAAACCAATACAATGCTTGAAAAGAGAGGGTGCCAACAGCTAGTATATCCTCAAAACACACCAAATGCAACAGGTGAGCAGGCCAAGGGTGTGATTTATTTTTTTGCAAAGCCCCCTTGACGAAGGATGCGAGGGGAGAAGGTTTGGCGCCCCTAGCGATATTGTCCTTGTGTTCGTCCTGTGGAAGTCTTGTGTGGGAGTTCTGGCTTTGCCACCACAGCCACCACAGCAATAGTCTGCTGAGGCTGGCTGGCTTGTCGTTGCTTGAAGCGATGCTGTTGCTTGCGTCTGCGCGTCGCACAACGAGTCTGCTCATTCCATCGCAAGGAGTCGCTCCATCCCTCGTTCCATCGGTTATTGCACAGGTTCATGCGTACGGCGAGCATCGGATTGACCTGTTCGGGCTTCCAATGCATTCCCGCTCCTTTGAGTCGTGCCTGCATCACCAGTTTGTTGCCACTCTCCACCACGTCAGAGCCGATGGGCCGCCTGCTTTCTGAAAGGTGGGATACTGCATGTTCGCCAGACGTTTGAGCTGGTCCCGATTTGGTGGAGTCGAGGAACTTGGAGTATGCTCTTCCCCTACTTTCGTAGAGTGACTAAACATGCGAATCTTATTGCTCATAGGCAACCGGGCTCAGATACATTAACGAGGAGTGGTCTCGTTGCTGATTGTAGAAGACTTCGATTCACTTGAAGACAGAAAGACTCGCCTCTGAACGGCTTTGATAGGCTTGGAGGTCCACGCACTCCATTTTGAACGAACGGAAGAAGCTCTCCATCATGGCGTGGTCGTAGCAATTCCCCTTGCGACTCATGCTGACCTGGATGTGAAACTGGACCAGCCGCATGGCTTGATAGGCCAGACCGGTATATTGGCTACCGCGGTCGGAATGATGCAAGAGGTCTTCAACCGAATTGCGCCGACCAAGAGCCATCCGCATGGCCTCTTCTACCAAGCTTTCTTCTCGATGGCTTGCCATAGCCCAGCCAACAATCAGCTGCGAGTACACATCCAGGACCACTGCCAGGTACAAGTAGCCTTCGGTGGTCACGATAGCTGTAATATCGGTGAGCCATTTCCTGTTGGGAGCAGGAGCCGCGAAATCGTGTTGCAACAAGTTTGGTGCGACAGGGTCGCCGTGCAGGCTGTCAGTGGTGCAGGTGCGACGGCGTTGATGTGCTGTTCGCAAGTTAGCCTGCCGCATCAGGCGCTCAACACGATGCTTGCCACAGACGATTGCTTGTGCCCGCAACTCAGCGTGAACGCGTGGATTGCCATAGACTTGCCTTCCCCGGACATAGGCTTGGTGGATCTGTTCGACCAGTTGTTTATTCTCCACTTGACGGTGACTTGGCTTCCGTTTGCACCACGCGAAATAGCCGCTCTTTGAAACGCGGAGTATCTGACACATCGTTTTCACGGGATACTCCTGGCAGTGTTCTGCAATAAAGACGTATCGCTCTCTTATGTTTTTGAAAACACATTTAATGCGTTTTTTTAAGATGTCACGTTCCTGACGCGACACCTCTAGTTCCCGTTTGAGGCGGCGCAGTTCTTCTTCCTGGGCCGTCTGATGTCCCTGACCTCTGGCTTTCTGGAAATGCCTCCTGGTCGTGAACTGTCAATTCTTTACGCCATTGATGGATGGAGGTGTCGGAAATCCCTAACTCGCGAGCCACCTGGGCAATTGACTTCCCGCCGGTCTGAGACAACTGCACAGCTTCTCGCTTAAAATCTGCTGTGTAGATGTGTTGTACTTTCTTCATCCTTACTCACCCTTTTTCTTCAGGAGTAGTATACCTCAAATCTTTTCCTACTCCACGAAATCAGGGTAAGTTCAAAGCGAGCTTTAGTGATGTGCTCTTTGCCATTCGTCAGCATCTTTGGAGAGATTTCATTTCTTCGACATCACCCTGATGTCATTTTACTTCCACGCTCAGAACTCGCTCGGCTTGTGCATGCCGCTTGTTCCTCAGCTTAAAATGGGCAAAGTCCAGGTATTCTCCCGTCAAAAAAACACTTAAGGGCTTACTAGAACTACGAAAGAAGTCCTCCAATTTGAAATTGATCGCATTCCGCTTTATTCCCTGCAAGAGGTGGGGGAATCCTGAACACTAGTTCTGACTACTTCTTTATTCTTGCTTCTGTTTCGTTCCTGGGGCAACCGGATGCGCAATAGGAGCTGGATAGCGTACAGCTGATATTTCATATCTGGTCGGTAGACGCGTTCTATCTGCATTTTTGCTCTCCTTATTTGTACTTATTGGTGGAATACCTCTCGACCATATCTCTTCAATCTTTGCTTAAAGCTGTCTATTTGATATGAAGAGTTAGTATGGGTTACCTTCTATGAGTAGAAATTTGCTACGTCATGTTTGTAAGGTTGCATTGCTATGAAGAAAGATTATAAATATTGTTTACTGGCAAAATAGAGCTTTTCTCATGCTCGTGTGATGCGAGAGCGTATCTACATCAAACATGCTCGCTTCATCTCACCATACAGCAGGACAGCCTGGTTTCCCTGCTTTATACTTCCGTCGTCATACTCTCGTGATAGTCTCGTCATACCCTCATACCGTCAATGCATATTGAACTAGAACAAATGTACCTGATGAAGGCTCAAAATGATAGGCTTACTGTTCGATTTATGGGAGCAGATCAGTTGCATTTTTTGAGAGAATCAACCGCACGAAGAAGCACTTTTGAAACAAATATATCGATGAATATATAGAGGGTCATTTCATCTCAATGAGTAGGTACTTCTTGCTACTCAAACGCGCGAAAAGATTACAGATTCTCCTCACATTGTCGGATATCCGTTTCTTGCTAAAAAGCTTGCAACAACCTATTTTGTCACCGCGTTTCCCTGCTTTCTCTTCTCGCTCTGCCAGGCGGTAGTTTGGCTCCCTGTGCTTTTAGGGAAGAGATTGCATTTTCTTTGCAACTCCTACATAATGCACGCAAATTGGTATGGAGGTATGCCATCAATGTTAGCAAGAGTACAGAGTTGTGCAGTTCTCGGAGTGGAAGGGGTTCTCGTCGAGGTGGAGGTTGAAATCTCAGATGGTCTTGCCACCTTCACGATGGTAGGAGTGCCTGATACGGCAGGACATGAAGCAAGAGAGCGTGTGCGGATAGCCATCGAGAAGAGCGGTGATTATCTTTTCCCCCAGAAGCAAATAACAGTACAACTCGGGCGCGCCGATTTATATCACGAAGGGCGAGCATATGATTTGCCCCTCGCTCTTGGCATCTTACTTGCCGCAGGTCAAATCACTCCTTCTGATGGCCAGCTAGCCGACTCCCTCTTTCTTGGAGAATTTTCGCTGGATGGCAGTGTGCGTCATACAAATGGGATTTTGCCCATGGTGGCTCTAGCCGCTGAGAAACAGGTCAAAACCGTTTTTGTACCTGTGGAAGATGCCACAGAAGCGGCCCTGGTCAAGGGAGTCGTTATTTATCCAGTCGAGAGTCTTGGTCAGCTTCTTGCTCATCTCAACGGTAAGCGACAGATAGAGCCGTACTGTGCAGACCCCGGCATCTGCGAGCATTTGCATCATGTTTCATATGAGTATGACATGGCAATGGTAAAAGGGCAGGAACATGTGAAACGCGCCCTTGAGATAGCGGCCAGTGGTGGTCACAACGTTATGATGAGTGGTCCTCCTGGTTCGGGCAAAACGTTCCTTGCTCGCACTCTGCCTTCTATTCTTCCTGATATGACGAAAGCGGAAGCACTGGACGTCACCAGGATATACAGCGTCAACGGAATGCTTCCGACAGAAATGCCGCTGGTATTGCAACGACCCTTCCATGCTCAGAAGCAGACTACCAACTCTGCTGATCTACATACAGATGGGAGCATGCTGCATCGAGACGAGATGAGCCTGGCGCATCAAGGTGTTCTTTTTCTAGATGAGCTACCCATGTTTGGGCAGCGTGAGCAGGAAGTATTGCATCGAACGCTTGAGGATAAAGTGGTGGCTATTTCACGAGAGCACGCAACTATTACGTATCCTGCCAATTTCATGCTGATAGCTTCGATGCGTCCCTGTCCTTGCGGTTTCTTTTCTGATCCTGTACATGAGTGTACCTGTTCTACAACCGCAATTGCACGCTACCCGAAGCGCATCAGCGGACCTTTGCTGGACCGCATTGACATTCACATTGAGGTGCCGCGCGTCAATTATGAGAAATTGACTGAGAAGCGGAACGTGGAGACCTCTGAGATGATCCGCAAACGTGTACAGGCTGCACGGGCCTTGCAACAGCAGCGTCTGGTGGATAGGAAGTGTACCTGTAATGCAGAAATGGGGCCAACTGAGGTACGCGACTTCTGTCAGACAGATACCGCTGGCGAAAAGTTGTTGAAGGAGGCCGGCCAGCTACTGCACCTACCAACTCATATGTATCATCACGCACTCAAGTTAGCACGCACAATAGCCGATCTGGCTGAAAATGAGCTAATCAAGTCCAATCATCTTGCTGAGGCCTTGCAGTACAGGTCGAGGATGGGCATGTGAGCAGAAGTAAGTCGGGAATTCGATAGATGAGCTAGGCATTCAGGAAACCTTATGGTCCTTGTCTGAACTATAAATTCCGAAGAACAGGGATGGCTACGACCACTATTGACGCGCTATTTTGGAATGGATACTCCGAGTAGCTCATACAACAGAGATATAAAAAAAGGTTTGAGAGCATTTCCTAATTCATAACTATTATAATCCGTGGTATACTTGCCTAGTACTGAATTGCGTAGAGAACAGGAAAGGAGGTGCCCTATGAACCACGCGCGTTTTTCCCCGAAGAGTGTTTTACCTCAAAAAGATAGGAGTACCTCCAATGAGGACAGATACCGCGTTATTGATTGTTGATGTGCAAATGGGACTGGTGGCTGGAACGAATCCTGTCTACCAGCTCGACACACTGTTGGAGAACATTACCACACTCATCACCCAGGCACGTGCTACAGGGATACTGATCATCTATATTCAGGATAATGATGTGGATGAGATCGACTCGCCTGGATGGCAAATTCACCCGACCATTGCGCCCGAAGGGGGAGACCTAGTGATTCGCAAGCCTGAAACTGATGCCTTCTATGGTACCACTCTACAGCACGAGCTGGAGATGCGCGGCATTGCGCAGCTAATTGTCGTTGGATGTAAATCAGAGGTATGCGTCGATGCGACCTGCCGCAGAGCGACCAGCCTGGGTTACAATGTGACGCTGGTCAGCGATGCGCATTCGACCACAGACAATGCCGTTCTGACGGCGCAACAAACCATCGCCTATCACAACCACATTTTGCAAATGGTCTGGTCGGATGAACATGGGGAGGTGGTAGGAGTGACGGTCACACACACGAGTGAAATTTTCGCGAGCGGATCATGACTCTAAGGCCGCCAAGCTATGAGCGAGAATGCAAGTGGCGAGAACGAATTTTTCACTTTGTAAACCCTATGTACACGGGCTAGCACACTCAATACGATACCATCGTGAATGTTGGCTCTGCCGCACTTCCTGTGCATACTTGTACAAGAGGAATTGATAGCTTCTTCTTAGGCGGCCTTGAGCGCCAATCCCTTACGAAGAAGTCTTGTTAGATAGTTCTCAAAGCACAGGAAGTGCGGCAGAGCCAACATTCGGGATGGCATCCGAAGAAATTGGTCAAATGACCTTTGTCTCAAAAAGGGATTTCACTATACTTGTGTGTGACAAAGAGATGTTGCGGCGCATCTCTCGTACTCTCTTCTCTTCGTTCTTTTCCTATCGTGAGGGACTGTTCACCATCATACAAACCGTAAAGTGAGGGTTGCTATGCAGCCACCAATCACGTTGTATCGCTTTGGTTCGATCATGAGCCTTCTTGGTGTCGCCTTGATACTTCTTGGTTTCTTCCACCCTATGTATATGTACCAGGGAAATGGGACTGATATGGTCTATCCAGAAACTGAATGGCAGATTGCGACACATATCGTCTACCCTGCAGGAATGAGTACTAACTGGTCCTTCGTGCTTTTGTTCTCACTTCCTTTGCGGGCTGCATTCTTCATTGGAGCAACGAGTGCAATCGCCTTGTTCCGAGAACTTTCACCAAGGCTAGCCCAGATGAGACGTTTTGCAGCGAGAGCAGGATTTCTGATCCAGTTTCTGCTTGATGTCTTCGTTTTCTTGAGCCTTTCGCTTGCCCTCGACTTGTCCATCAGTATGGGCTTCATCCTGATGCTCTTCGGTTCCACTTTCACTCTGATTGGCATATCGCCTCATGTGAAATCTCAATAGTTTCTCATGCAGTCTTTGCTTGATGCTGCTGTTTTCCTCATCCTTTCGCTTGCTTCGATGGGGATTTCTCTTTCCAGTTTAGTTGGTGTTGGGCTTATTCGTCTCGGTTTGATTGTCAGCTATGGTGTTTTCGTAGGTATGATCCACATCATTGTGCAACAGGTAGGACGGGTCGCTTCTCGTCCGATACGCAACCACTAAACGGTCTTCCTTTTTAGATAAGCAAGCAGGCTCACTTCATGTGAAGATGAGCCTTTCTAATGATCGCTTAACAGATCTGTGTGCGCCCGTTGCCAAAAAGCCTATTCCATTGTATGGGACCAGTAGTATCACGACTAGACACAAAAAGGATCTGACGCTATAGTAACTTTATCATTGCTTTTTATGCAAAAAGGGGGATAGAGAAACAAAATATGGTCAATAAGCTATTTATCGAGCGCTATATGACTGCTCGACGCGCCGACGTTGAGCGCGAGCAGGCGCAGTTACCACAACACATGAAGATGCTACCAGTTATGGCGCAGATGCTTCACTCATCATGTATGGAAAATGCGAGAAAGGTACGGGTAACCGAATCGCTCAAAAAGTTGGTCGATGAGACTATAACCACTCGTTCACACTTGCTGCCGGACGTGGCCTATGCGCCAAACGTACCAGCGCGGGCATACTGGTTCGAGTTTGCCAGGCCACTGTCACTCTTCTCAAATAGCGCAGTCGAAGGTATGCTTTTTTGTAGACCAGCGAATTACAATACACTGATACAAAACACCATTCCCGCATCCTGGCGTAAGATGCATGCTATGATGTCTGACAACAATACTGAAGAGTGGTCACTCGATATCATTGAAAATACACAAGCAGCTGTCGTTTTTTCGAGTGAGTATTGGCCGAGTAAGAAGGAATGGAGGCTCAGGCCGCAGCATATCTGCCCGTTCGGAAAGTGCCAGTATATTCTCAAAGAGAAACGAGTCATGCCTTGCGAACAGTGTGTGGTCATGCGTGAGCTTTTTGCCATCCTTACAGGAACGCTCATACTCGCGGATCAGGGCTATTTTCGTGAAACGGTGGAGCTCAGTGAGCAGGTACACTGCGCGAGGAAGATCAATAAGGCGGGAATTGGCAGCAAACCAAATTATCAGGAAGTACAGGTTGAGCATGAGTATCATATTCTCCATGTCGATGCTACCGCCCCAAGAATGACATCAAGAAAACGTACAGAAGCGCGAGGATCATGGTTAGCAGCCCATGAAGTAGATGAAATACTGCATGTGGAACAAACGGTGACACGAACCTATCGCCATGAACGCTACAAGAATATGCTCGGCAAAAGGCAACAGGTAAAGCGAACTGCGCCCCTTTTGCGCAAGAATATTGAAAAGACTCTTGTACAGCTTCACGCCAGCACGCACGAGCACCAAGAACAGTTGACGTAGCAGAGACGTGGTGGATGTGCTGCATGCTCTACTTCCTTTCTTTCAAGAGAAGATAAAGCTACTTGCACCATGCTGATGCAAGTAGCTTTATCTTCTCTTGAATACGGGTGAATACGGGTTGCCTCAACTAAAAAAGACAGGTTCTCTACCGCTTTCGCATCCTATCCTCCTCGCCAGACGACGGTCTAACAAGATCGCTTATCATCCTTTGTGTGTTGCGTAAACAAAAGAGAGCAGGAAGTAGTGTGTGCTCTCTCTGCAAGAGCATCAAGATCTCTTTCTCTGAGTACCCTGGCGATAGTCACGGACACCTTCATCGAATACTACTTCCCGCACAAGACCTGTATCTCGCATGCGTGAAAGTATGCGTTCATGTATACCATAGAGACGCACATGATTGGTGGTGATGACTGTAGGCATGCGGCGTACATAGCGATAATTGATAAGCTGAAAAAGCTTTTCTTCAGCCCAGTTTGTTGTCTGTTGCGACCCCATATCATCGAGAAGCAGTACTTCCGCCTGACCCAGCAAGGTGAAGCGTTGATCGTAGGTTACCGGCGAGGTAGGTGCATAGCTTGCACGAAGATGGTCCAGCAGGTCAGGTACAGTCACAAAAAGCACATTTTGCCCTTCTTGAAGCAGGAAATTCCCGATCGCCGCGGTGAGATGAGTTTTGCCGCATCCATAGGGTCCTACAAGCAATAACCAGCTTGCGGCTGGCTGTTGAGCATAGAGATATGCGAGACGATATGGCGTTTGCACACCGGGCACAAAACGGTTGAAGGTGTCAAACGTCTTCTGTGATAGATGTTGCATTCCTGAAAGCAGATGCAATTGCTCTCGGTGTCGGACCCGTTCCTCAGCTTGCTTACAGGCACACTTTTGAGCTTTGCCAAACTTTGGATGGCCATAAGGCACGTCCTCTCGTGTATAACCTGCCCCCTTGCAGAAAGGACATCCTCCATCAGTCAAGCGGGATGTCGCTAACGTGGGAGTGGTGGAGCAGGCATGATAGTGTGAACGCATGTGGATAAGTTGTGGATAAGTCGGTAATAATGGGGATGAAGGAGTGTTCTTATCCACAAAAAGTGTGTTTTGTCTTTCTCGAGTACGCGTGGAATTATCATCGGATGAAAATGTCATGCGCTTTTTTCCCTTTAGATGTTAGCTCTCGTTTAGCTCTCGTTTAGCTCTCTCGTGTTTCTTTGCTCCTCTGCATTGACAGTTTTTCAACTTTATGTGTTGCCCCCGAAGTTACTCTCTGTATACACTCTTTCACCATTGCAGGTATGCTGCAGTGTACACAGATCATGAAAATAGGTCTCCCATTCAGAGAGTGAGCGAAATGCATAGAGATACCTCTGGTCTTCAAATGGAATTTCTACCTCAACTTCCCAGGAATTTTGTTGTCGTCGAGGTGTAGCTTGCATGGAATAAAGCCTTCCAGCATGATTGATGTGCGTTGCTAACTGATGAGCCTCACTCCTTGTCATGTTGCCATGATTGTCCGCATCCAACATATATTCGTTTTCATCATCTAGCGCATTTGCTGCCTGCTGCTCTTGCGTATCAGTGCAAGGGAAATGCGTCTGTGTACTCTGTGTGCTCGAAAGGATCTCTTGCCAGTACATCCAGAACTGGAGAGGGCTCATTTCGTGAGAACATTCCTCTAGCTGCTGCTGAACACTTTGATAGGAATCGGTATAGTATTGCAGAAGCAGGTGCATGACCGTAGGAATGCCGGTCCTGGCGTAGGCCTGACAGCAGGACGTTACCCACGCCCCCGGCTTTCTAGGCCGTCCAACCTTGCCCGTCAACTCGCCATCGATCTCACCGGGCAGTTCCCCTTCCAGGTCTGGAAAAAAGGCGTGTGTAAGCATGTTGAGCACGGCTGCCCGTAGCACCTGAGGATGATATCTTCTGGAAAGTGCGATATAGCTACGAAAATTGCCACTATGCCCTTCGATGAAGGTTGCAAGTTGCTGGGCCGTAGCTATATCCAGTGGCGTATACACAATCTGCTGCTGCGAAGATTCATTTGTCTGTATCCTAGGGGTATCGATATCGGTATATTTCTCTTCAGGAAAATACATACAACTACTCTTTTCATCGTTATCGGAGTAATATTCTGAATCTACCGGGGAATTTTCTACGAGAAGATTCTCGTCCCGTGAATCGCCCATTTTTTGCTGTCTCTGTACATATTCTTCAGATTTCTGTAGATTCGAGTCAGGGTGGGTAGTTCGGCAAGTATTCAGGCAAGTATTCAGGCAAGTATACTGAATAGTATGGGAAGTACAGGAGGCGTTTGTTCCGCTATTTGACATAGGTACTTGAGCCTGATGCCTTCCTCGCTCGCATGAAGAATCTACCTCGTGAGTCGAATGTGTTCCTATCGTCGGTATAAATTGAGGTGTGGAAGCGCAAGCAGATGATAAATCTCCATTCGTGTCTCCTGTTGAGTATGATGCTGGGCAGCATTGCATCTCATCGGTGTGTGTGAAAGACTCTTTCTGTGAAGACGGTGAGGAAGACAAGGTAAGAGAATTCTCTGTCGTCAAATTCTCCTCAGGAGAGGTCTTACAATTCAAGTAAAGCTGGCGCAGGATACTTTGCATCTGACTCACTAGCTGTCCTTTTTGGAGCACATGCATATCGCGTGTCAATGGAAAAATGAGATGATGCATCTCGTCAAGGGCCGTTACAAGGGCCGCGTCTTTCTGCTCCTTGACACCCGAAGGCGTTGCTAGCATGGCAGAGCGGGAAACATACAGAAGTGGAAAACGATTCTTTACCTGCTCGGCTAGTCTACGTACTTTATAGTTTTTTGTTTGTTGTGGATTCATGAGGTGGTCCAGAGCAAGCAATGCATCATCCTGAAAGGTGAAGTCGTTGTTCAGCGGTAACTCGTACTGCACAACCCTGCCCTCTTGCCCGGCCGTCTGTTTTCGTAAAATGCCGAGTGCGCACAGCAGACGAATAAAGGTGTTCAGGGTTGCATAGCAGCAGGGTAACTGTGGATCGCTCTTAGAGAGCTTTAGCTGGTTGGGAATGCAGAGCAGTGCTCTACTACCCTGCTGATTGCCCTGACTGCCTTGACTACCCTGACTGCCCTGATTGGCATGAACCTCGACGGTTGCGTACTTCAAAAGGTGCTCAAAAATGTGGTTGTATTTGGTGCATGTAGTGCTGGTGGTCGGTGAAGTCGAAAAGAGAAAAGAAATTGCATCCATTATGACAGGAGGAACCTGTTCAAGTATGCTCTTCTGTTGACTTGACGTTATAGCGGGTTTGTGAGTGTCTGGAGAAGAGCATGGCTTATGTACAGCAAGTGCAGCAAGTGCAGCATGTTGGAGTTGATTGAAAGTACAGGATGATTTCAAGATCATTCTCCCTGTTGTGTGGAAAGAGTCAGACTTCCGACAATAGACTCAGCATTCAGGCATGCCTGCCGACTGGTCCAAGGGAATCTACTCAAGATGTAAGTAAGCAGTAGTGTGTAGTTGCCTGACAGGTATTTCATACAGGTATTCCATAAGCACAGTATTCCATTCCACATACACAGGATTTCTTTTTTAAAGAAATGAGAACTTATAACGGAAATGGAAGAGAAATATGCTAAGATAAACACCTGAAAAAACTCTGAATACACACGAGAACACTACGAGAAGCCTATAAGCGCATGCATAAACGCATTTCGGAAAAGAGTAGAGAGTATATGACAGATGAAGAACTGAGACGTCAACACTTTGCGCAGTGGCTGAATGAGCAATTGCAGCAGAGGCAATGGTCACAGGGCAAGCTCGTTGTACAAAGTGGTACAAGCGACGATGGACGTCTCAGTTCGGCGGCTGTTTCCCGGTACAGCACAGGAAAAATGCTGCCAGATGTAGTGTCTTGCCAGAAAATTGCGCGTGCACTGAGCCTTCCAATCGAACTGGTGCTCAGAAAGGCGGGCTCACTTGCCCCTCTCCCAGGGGAAACTGATTGGATGCAACGTTTACTTGATGATCTGGCATATGCCGTTGATGCAGGCCAGCTTTCAGAAGAGGGACGACTGGTAATCACTGTACAGATTCATCGTGAGAGACGTCTTCAAGAGCTAGAACGTCGTATCAACTCTTCATTCAAGGAAGGACAATGACGATCGACACCTCGCTATTCTCTTCTTCTGCATGAGTATTGCTTACCCGTTTCAGCGGTATGCCTTTTTGTAAATGGTCTTAACCGGTAACAATCTCCTTTTTTTGTTATCAAACACGAACATAGTTCTCGTGATCAAAACAAAGCGATGCAGCCACCTTCCTTTCGTTTTTGTGAGTAGGCAGGAGTGTGTAGTTACAAGCCGCGCAAGACAGCCAGGTGGAGTATCTACCCGGAAAAAAGAGCACGTCAGATGCCAAGAAGTACCTCTACGTTCCGTTTGCGACAGAAAATGCAAGCATATAACAAGCTAATTAACCAGCTTCTTATAGCCTTTGGCTCTACACCCAAGCGTATTTCTTTCTCCATGTGCAGTGAGCGTTGCGGATAGTATGAACGGTTGAACTACAGAAACAAAAAGAGCACTATTTCAGCTGTTGAATTCATGTTACCGTCGCATAACGAAAAAAGAACGGCAGAAAGTGCGTTCCTGATTTTTGCTTACTTGCTGGTTTGCTCTCGTGCTATGACACCTCCATGTCTTGATACGTTTTGCTCAGCAGGATATAGCCATAGCCTGTGAGACAAAGAATGTCGAGGTCGAAGGGCCAAAGTTTTGCACGTAAGCGACTGACCTGTTGCGTCAGGCAACGACGTGAACTCTGGCTCAGGGAACAGCTATAGGCAGAATTCACCAGGCGAGTAAATGGAACCTGCCTCCCGGCCTGCTTGAGCAATGGTAGAAGGAGAAGATACTCGGTAGGAGTACATGGTACCACCGTTTCATCAATGATCAGCAGGTGGTGAATATCGCTATGCTGTACCGTATGACCGACATCGAGCTGCATACGCTCAATGGATTGTAGACGGTTTTCTCGAACAGTTTTTTCTTTTTCAGTCTTCATGGAACATCTTCGCTTTTTCATTATGTGATACGTGCTGTGGCCCTGGTAGGCTGGCAAAAACTGGCAAAAGCAGGTGTAGAGGCGTCCTTTTCTCTTTTGTAGAAGCAGGAGTTTGGCCTGCCTCTAACTCACTACCAGCCTACCTGTACAATAACGACAACACCACTGCTGGTCTGTCACAAACATCTGGCACTTTCACGCGACACTTCTTGTTGTGCTACCGCACGTGACAACCGTAATGAACTCTTTCTTCATCGAGTGTGACATGACGAGGTGAGCTCCTTTCCCTTATGCGTTAAAAACAGTAGTGTGTTTGCACTACCGCTGTGTATTGACTGGCACTGGCTGGCACTGGCTGGTACTAATTGATGCTGAGATCAGTAATCAGCGGCCCCGTTTGTCGAAGTACGGTAAAATTGTATAGAACAAATGTACAATATTTTGAGAGTGAAATGCCTTGAAATTTGTCCGAATTCTTCCATCACTTAGACCTTATTTTGCTGACACATTGACCGACTAGTACAGGAATTATCGTAGTGTCGCATGATCTCAAAGGAATGAAATCTGGAAGACTGACTGACCTTATGCATAAATATGCATAAAGCGGAGTACTGCTGAACGAGATCTCTCTTTTCCACGGCATGCAGAGTGTTCACTCGCCTGGTTATTGGAGAAGTACGAATGGAGCGCTTCTCCACTATGAAGAAGCAGAGGGAGGAGATATCACTGTCCTGGAAAGAAACACGTAGATAGTTAGTCAGGCTATCCCGGCTCTTGATACATTTTGATACATATGACCCGACCATTTTTTATTGCATGTCGAGGAGAGAAGAAGCACGTTCAGACTGCTGGTTAGCTGGTAAGGGAAAGAAGGTCAACAACTGATGATCTATTGTCTGACTCATTACATGAGTAAGATAGTCCAGGTAGACAGCGGCATCCTGCAGCAATGCAGCATCTACCTGCATGACCTGGCTAAGAGTATGCTCTGGAAAGCACTGAGCGAACAGAGCCATCTCAAGCAGGGAAATATGTGTACTCTGTTTTGGTTGCTCCCAGAATATCTGCACACTTTGTGGAAGCAACAGCGTTCTTTGTTTCGTCTGCAAACAGGTGTACAATGTATGCCAGCCAGGTAGTTGCATTACACACTGATCGAGACGAGTCTGAACACAAAAGTAGCTGCTCAGGGGACCGCGTGATGTTGCATCGGTTATATGTATTTGAGGACGATGTACGGTCGTGTTCAAGACGCGATATGTACGATCCTGCTGAAGTACGTGTGTTGCGTAGTCGATCAGTGCCATTGTCGCTCCCTGTAGACACCAGGGGAGCAGCAGAAAAAGACGAGCATCCTGTTGCAAAAGCATAGTAAAAGAAACGCTAAAATTTTTGAGAGTGGTGGGAATGGCACATTGCACCTGTGCTGTAGAAGTACGTTGAATGCGTTGCGCAACCTCAGTAGCGAACAGAGACGCGAGCGAAACCTGCTCACTTCCCTCTCGCTGGTCCTGCTCGACTACCGGCAGAATGACAACATCTAGCCCACTTTGAAGGACCGTACTAGTATTTGCCATGGTACATGGACCTCCTGTGAAAGCGCCCTCATCGTGTGGAGAACTATATATGGCAAGACGAAACGGTAATTGACGCCGTTTCGTCTTGCACCTTGAGCAGACGGATAACACTCACGCTTATGTAATGTGCTATGATGGGCTTTGAAGTTCCTGCAAGTGCCTGGAAGCTCTTACTTTTCTTGCTCCATAGTATCCATCACGGATACCTACCTCCTGTTAGAGATGGATGAATGACAGCTATATAGGCAGATGGATAAAGTCTTTATCACTTTGGCTCTCCATGGTTGCTACCTGTCCAGCTACCTGTGATTCTGCCCATATCTCTTGCCCCGCATGGCCAACGGCATGTTCATTTGTTGCTGGTAAGGGATTGGAAAAGAGGTAAGCAGGTAAAACAGGTAGGACAGAGAGCAGGATAGCTGAATGTAGCGAGTTGGTCGGGAGGAGGAGAGCGTGGAAGAAGCTGATGATGTGCTCGGAGTAGGACGAGCAGAGTAACGCTACGCGTGCAGCATTCAACCTTGATACCTCGAGTGAGAACGTAATTCACGAGCACCACCTACAAATTTCTCTCTCCTATCATGTGCTGAAGAGAGGAGCTATCAGGATCCCGACTAATGATCCTGGAACAAATGTACCTGATGAGGAGTTGAAAGTAGGGAATATTCTGGCCGATTCCAGGCATAACATTCACTCTTATCGGGCGTTACATCAACCGAGGACACACGAGTGATCTCTCGTGAACAAGTGTTGAAGGCGCAACGAGTAAGGAAAAGAAGGAGAGAAGAGCCGACCGAAGAGAACAAAGAAGAAAACCCGTACCGTCTCCTTATATTGTTCAGAGAGCGTAGCCAGCACACTTGATGTATTCTTGTACACATCAACTACAACGGCTTAAGAAGGTAACCGGCTCCTCGCAACGAATGGACTGTTAGGCCGAACAGGCGTAAACTTGCCATGATGCTCCCAATAGCGCGACGTACAGGTCGGATAGCCATTTCCCATTCCTCCTGCAATTGTTGGTTGCTTGCTTCGAGAGATAGAGGAAAGAGGCTAGCTAATAACACGTTATAGGGACAGTAGTGAGGATACGACTGCAATAGTGGGAGTAGCACACGTATGCCATTAGGCGAGAATTGCTGTTGTCGGATAATGCGTGGCTTGCCTTCCCCTGGCTCAGTGTAGAACAAGGTACCTGTTCGCATTGCGATATTGATAACCAGAGTATGATTGGGCGGAAATAAATCAGTACTGCTAAAGTGAAGAAGGTCTTTATCAAACTCTTCATTATCTCGCGATGCATCCGTACTTTTTTTCATGTGACCCTGTAGCGGGCATCTACCCCTACTGTGCATGAAGCAGGGGAAGAATTCCGTTTTCCTTTCATTGTTAATGATTTTTAGAGAGAAACAAGAGTATGCGTGATATTTTTCATGGCCTCAGTCTGTCTGTCTGTCTTGCTGTCGCCCTATCGTCGCATCGTCGTTTGCCAAAAGATCATCGTGGAATAACGTGCAACAACAACAACAAGGTCAACAGGGAAGGCGAGTGAGAGACGATCAGCATAATGCACATAGACTAGAAGGCATGAGTTACCGCCTTTATTCGAAGAAGATGAGATTTGCAGCGCAGATGCAGGTGGAAAACGTGGAAATGAAGAAAGGCACTTCATAGAGCCGTGCAATACTACAAGGAAAGCAACCAGCATTTTTGCAACAAGTATAGGAAGGTCTTGCTTCACTGCACGTCACACTCAGGATTGCCTTTTCTATCATGAAATGCTCAGCTGTTCGCAATTGCATTCTTCCTGATCGGCAATAATCGTTGCACTTTTTAAGTCTTTCGCTACTTCTGCTACTTCTGAACAACTTCTGCAAATTAAGAACAGAAGTTCTCTTTCTCACATACTATGTACAATCTACATGTTCTATTACATCTAATCTCTATATTCATCTCCTTTATGTATATAAATTGGAACATAAGTACTAAAATATTCTAGAACAAGTATACGAAGAGGAGAGACAGTTGTCAATGTATTTCGTGATAGAGTTGATGACCCTGATAATGAGGATAGTAATGATAGTGATGGTAGTTAGTGGGTTAGGAATTTGGGATGATGGGCAAGTCCTCATAGAGAGACAAGGAAGATTGCTCAAAACAGGTGATCGTCTAACGGAAGTATGGATCACTTCTTTTCGTACTGATGGGTTTTTAAAAAAGAAAAAATTGAGGAATGCTGGGCAAAATGCTGTGAGATTATCTCATAGCATGCAAGAGGGGTTAGTCTGGCTTTCAGTCTGAAGAATCAGCTGTGGTACTTCTCTCTATAGACAGAGTATTTAGGTACCTTTTGTGTTCCTATAGACCGGAAGACTCTAAAAAAGAAGCTTGTCTTATCTCCTTTTCTATGGTATATCATCCTTATCTAGAAGAACGAGAAAACCGCTGCCAGGCCGATGAAGCGAGTGCAGTGCAGTGGTTAAAGGGGGTTTTTGTCGTACTCTTTCCTCCCCCCTCTCTACTCCTGTCTGTCGCCGGGTTGTTTTCTTTTGAGTAAGACTACTCGCCGGGGAGTGAATAAAAGGTACAACAGGCAAAGGGTCCGTTGTCTTGCTCTGACTCTCTTTCTTGATGCTGAATAGTTTCAAAAGTGAGACTATTCGCTTCGTTTCGCTTGGAGTCACATTGACAACAGCGTCCACAGTTTTGTGTGTATGTTGTGTATATATGGTATGCATGACATGAATGCACGCACACAGCAGGTACATGGATATGATGGGCATATAAGCATATGCTCAGCATAAGCTCATGAGCGTATGCATGTGCTCCACCCGATACGTTCGTTTTTATATCGTTATTGCAATAGAAAGGAGGAAAAAGAAGAAAACGCACTTTTTGTTGGTGTGAAAGCTTTTTGCAACCTTTTTATTGCCTTTGTGCACTGTAGCACTGTAGCACTGTACTTCTGGCATTCAGTCAGGAGACAGGAAGAAGGAGCATAATCCTCATGCAACAACAGAACACCAACTCACGTTATCAACATCACAACCGCAATCAGCAACAACAACAGCAGCATTCTGGGGTGTATAACGCATCTCAGCAGACACGGCATTCTTCTGTCGAGCAAAGGCGAGAGTTTCTGTGGCGCGAACGTGTGAAGTTGGAGATGCAGGTACAGGCATTGCTTGCCTCTATCAATGGCCTGGTCAGGGAGCGGCAACTGCTTCAGAAGAAGAAGGACGAACTGGCAAAGAAGGGGCCACAACTTGCAGTGCAGATACTGATGCTGGGCATGACAAGAATGCAGACAACTCTGCCAGCGGAACGTCTGTATCATTATCATCGCGAAAGAATCGAGCAGGAAGAGTATAGACTACAACAGGCACATATTGACTACGCCAATCAGGCAATAGCACTTCAGGGGCAAATTAACGTTCTTGATGTGGAACTTTCTTTGTTGTAGAACAGCGAGCTATCCGTGAAGTACTCCATGCGAAGATCGCAGGGGCTTCGACAGTCGGACCTTGCCATGCGCAGACGTCGTGCAACTGTGGGCTTCTTCCAAGCCTCAAAACATTCAGAGCGGCGTTGTGGTCACGGTCAAGCACGATACCGCAATGAACACAGATATGTGTCCTGATGGATAAGTCCTTGTGTTGACCTTCCATGCCACAACTGCTACATACTTGACTGGTGGTTTTGTAGGGGTTCAGGGGTTTACTGTGAGCACTTGTACAGAGTTGGCCCATTCTGCCTTACCGAAGGGAGCGTAAAGCCCCCATCTTTCTAAGTGGGGGATACAAGCTCGTTCCTTGTGGGGCGTGATGGGCTGGGGGGATACTTTCTGACATAGTGACACTTTCGTGATAAAATATAACCATGAAGAAACAGGAAGAAACTCGTATCACTATTCGCTTCCCTAGCGAACTCATACACAAATTGAAAGAATTAGCTCCCGAAAATGGACGGTCTCTCAATGGGGAAGTTGTACAAGCGGTACGCGAATATATCAAGAGACACCCTAACAAAAAGTAGGAAAGGAGAGACGCCCGTATGCTCATCTACGAATACAAAATTGATGCGAATAAGAAGCAGAGACAGGCTATCGAGAATGCTCTGCGTGTTTGTCAGTTCATCAGGAATAAATGCATCCGTTTGTGGATGGACTCTCGCGGCGTCTCTTCCAATGACCTACAGGTTTATTGCTCAACTCTTGCCAAGCAGTACGACTTTGCCAAGTGCCTCAACTCGCAAGCCCGTCAAGCTAGTGCTGATCGTGCGTGGCTTGCTATTCAACGCTTCTATGAGAATTGCAAAGCCAAGAAATCTGGAAAGAAAGGTTATCCCAGGTTTCAACGCGATAACCGAAGTGTGGAGTACAAGGTAACGGGATGGAAGTTAGAACCTGATGGGAAGCATCTCAGCTTCACCGATGGGTGTGGCATAGGCCGTATTCGCTTAATCGGGTCAAGGGATATTGAGACGTTTCCTGTCAAGCACATCAAGCGAGTAAGGATTGTCAAACGTGCTGACGGATACTATTGCCAGTTCGGAGTACAAGCAGACCGTGTGATAGAGCATGTCCCTACGGGCAAGCAGGTAGGTATAGATATGGGACTCAACGCCTACTATACCGACTCCGAGGGCAAGACGCTTGCCAACCCTCGTTTCCTTCGCAAAGCAGAAAAGAAACTGAAACGATTAGCGAGAAAACATTCCAGGTGTGCCAGGAAAAGCAAGAACCGCAACAAGGCACAAAAGAAACTTGCTAAGATGCATTTGAAAGTCAGTAGGCAGCGTGAAGATTTCGCCCGAAAGAGTGCGAACGCGCTCATCACCTCTAGCGATGTGATTGTCTACGAAAAGCTTTCTATCCGCAACATGGTCAAAAACCATCACCTTGCCAAGTCGATGAGTGATGCATCGTGGGGCGCATTCTTGCGCTGGGTCAACTACTACGGGACGATACACAACGTCCCTGTCATAGCGGTAGCACCCAATTTCACCTCACAGGATTGTAGCGTATGTGGAACATGCGTCAAGAAGTCCTTGAGTGTGAGAACACATGTATGTCATGGATGTGGCATGGTGCTAGATAGAGACCATAACGCGGCAATCAATATACTCAACAAGGCATTCTGTACCGTCGGGCAGACGGGAACAGCTAGGGCAAGCACCCTAGACAACGCTTCTGGACATACGGCCTCTACTCACACATCGAAGGGTGTATGAGCAAGTTGTATGGAGGAAAGAAGAATTCCCCGTCTTTTTAAGCGGGGAAGTGTCAATCTGACACATACTCACAAATTGACCCCAGCCAGCATCTAAAAAGGCTGCTCTTTTTGTCGTCGCATACAGCAGACGCAATTGTTGCAAACCAGTTTGTAGAGAGAAGAGAGAGCCAGACGAGGGAATGTGACTGAGTCAGACCATAGCGTTTTTGTCTTGTCATACAACCAGGCCAGATTCATGCTCCTACTACCCTACTACGGTCGTTCCTCATCTGCTACATCTTCCCCTCTCTATGCCTTCCTTCCTTCCTGCCTTCCTCTCAGAAGAAAAGTTTTCTACTAATGGGTCAGCTAGCAATTGGCTTGCCATACAGAAGAAGGAGGTGATAGACTAGAGCGCGTTACGAACGTCGTCAATCGAATCAAAGAGGGATTCGGGAGCCATGAGTACCTATGATGATATTGCCGAGTGGTACGATACTTGGGTCGGGACACATTCGATGCGTGAGGACCCCTTTTTCCCAGCCCTAGAATCGTTCATAGGGGAGGTTGCCGGGCAGCGCATCTGTGACCTCGCCTGTGGCCAGGGCAGAGTGGCGCGTTCTTTAGCAGATCTGGGCGCACGCGTTGTTGGCATTGATCTGTCAGCAAAGCTGCTTGCGATCGCGCGTGAGCATGAAGCGACAAAGCCAGGCAGGATCGAGTATCTGCAGGCTGACGTTCAATGCCTCGACAGCAAGGTACTCGGCTTGTTCGATGGCGTGGTGTGTTTTATGGCGTTGATGGATATCCCAGACCTGATCCCGACGCTGCACAGTGTCGCACGCATTCTCCAGCCCTCTGGATGGTTTGTCTTTGCCATCCTCCACCCGTGTTTCCACACCTCGCAGTCGGGGGAAATGGACACCTCAGAGGGCCCGGTACGCACTATTCGTCAATAACGTGAGTTCTGTTTAAGGGAAGTCGATCAAGCAGCCAGAAGAGCGCGTTCATCGAGATGCAGACCCGGTTTTTTGCCCTGATGGCTGTAGGCAAGGAGCCCAGCGATCAAATGCACCACAAA
>JAABUZ0100001824.1_pt1 | contig 38283 bp, 45 predicted proteins | sample 5562091 | NCBI WGS metagenome assembly JAABUZ01 (sample SAMN12813069, study PRJNA571459) | rock metagenome | isolation source: Antarctica rocks | place: Antarctica: Victoria Land, Linnaeus Terrace sud | collected 2015-12-21 | reverse complement strand
CGCTTGCGTTTGGGCACCGCGCTCCCTCCAACACGATGGAATAGGCTGATGCATCAATCATACCTAGATTTTTCTCCATTTGCAAGTATCCGGGCGTTTTTTGCCCAATTCGAGTGCGCACCTCTTTCAAACATCATATGACGAGGTGTCCCAACGTTGATGTGTCACTTTTGACTTTCGTCTGCACTGACGTTGCGAAGCGTCAAAGTACTCGGCTCTCAGAATATCTCAAGAGGAAGATGAGATGCCAGCGTATTGGTCCCGTTTTTCCGGCTGTTTCTGTTTTTCACCTGTTTTTTTCGGGCGTTAGCTCTAAGCCACCCTGAGGAGCTTGAGCACAAGCCTTTGGCCTACGTCCGAACACAGGTGAATATGTGGCTTTGCATCTGTTCTTTGCACTCGTTTCAATCCTCTCATTGTTCCTCAGCCCTTGCTTGTTTGGGATGAGGTAGCTCTGATAAAGCATCTTCGTCTTGTAAACCCATTTCTTGTACCAAAATGATATAGAGTCTTTGCGTTTCCACAGTTTTCGGATGCTGCAGTCCAAGTGCCTGTTTGCGAATAGTAAGCGCACGCAGGTATAACGGTTCAGCTTCAGTAAAGTTGCCTTGAAGGATGTAAAGAAGAGCCAAGTTATTGAGCGGATAGGCTACGTCGGGATGCTCAGTCCCTAGACTTTGCTCCCAAATGCGTAAAGCTCGTTGAAAGAGTAGCTCGGCTTCAGCATATCTTCCCTGCTCTCGATATAATTCGCCCAGGCCATTGAGAGAGTAGGCCACATCAGGATGCTCAGATCCCAACACCTGTTCTCGAATACGCAAAGCGCGCTGATACAACGGCTCGGTTTCAACATACCTTCCTTGCTTGAAGTAAAGGAGAGCTAAATTGTGAAGTGGGTAAGCTATATCAGGATGTTCAGGCTCCTGGTTCTGCTCCCAAATGTGCAAAGCCCGTTGGAGAAGTGGCTCGGCTTCAGCATACTTTCCTTGTTCGAAGTAGAGAAGAGCAAGGCGGTTGAGCGAATGCGCTACATCGAAGTGCTCAGGCCCTAATACTTGTTCACGAATACGCAAAGCGCGCTGATACAACGGCTCGGAATCCGTGTACTGGCCACGCTCGTAGAGATAGCGTGCCGTTTTGAAGAGCAGGGAAGCGAGATCTAGATTGCCTTGCTCCCAGAACACCGTATGGTTTGCGCTCAAGAGTGCATGAGATACCAGCCGCTGGCCCCGGCTCCACGTAACTTGCTCCATCTCAGGAAATATGGCATTGAGAGCTGCGACGACGCGTTCGGTCCACTGTTTGTGCTCCTGCTCAGACAGAATATTCTGTAGTACGGCTTGTACCAATCGATGTAGAGCTAGAGTCTCCATATCAGTATTGCGCTGCACCAATGAATAATCTTGTAGCATTCCTATGGCTATGTCCCAATAATCTTTCTCTGTAGCGAGGTGTGGACCAAGGTGTTCTGCCCCTTCCTGAAAGATCTCTTCAGGAATAGCCTCATTATAGAGTTGTGAGCATATTCGCAGGATATCGGCAGCCAACGGGTTGAGTGCTTCTACCCTCTCAAACGCTAGTGAGAACGTCGCAGCTACCGACGCTTCATGGCCGATGAACCTATTACCCCTTCGATCCAAGAGTTCTGCACGCCGACTGGTATACTTCTCTAGATAAGCAAGGAACGAACAGCCCGTCTCCAGAATATATGCTCCAGCCTGATCCAGTGCTAGCGGCAGTCCATCCATGAGTTGCCAGATCTGCAGAGCTTCATCCCGCTGCGTTGAGTTCGCTTGCTCCAGCCCAACTGTCGAAGCAATTTTTTTCGTGCGGCGCAGGAGGAAGAGCACCCCTTCCTGTTCAGGCATCATTGGAAGTACTTGTGTCTGGGCTAGTGGCTCCACATTGCGGACGCGTGTCGTTACCAGCACGCTACCTTGGTGACCTGTCGGCACAAACTTCGGCAATATCTCTTGCGGGTTTTCAACATTATCGAGGATGAGCAACCAGTGGGAGTGTTTTCGCAACCAACGCTGCACCCCTGCAATGGCTAGGTCTGTTTCTTTCCGCTCAGGTAATCCTAATTCATCTGCCGCCTTCATGCACTCGGAGGCCAAGACTTCCCACGAGTCGGCCTGCAGCCAGAGTACTGCCTTATAATACTGGTGAAAACGATAAGCATACTCGACCGCTATATGTGTCTTGCCAATACCTCCCAACCCACTGATGGCCTGCGTCAAAGCCATCGCACTCCCTGGCATGAGGAATTGCCTGAGGGACTGGAACACATCATCACGGCCAGTAAAAAATATATCACGCAACTGAGGTACATTCCACACCTCTGTAGGCCACCGCTCTAGAGAAAACCTAGCGGCCTGGATAAATGCTTTCCGTTCCTCTTGCGAGAGAGAGAGCTCATCAGCTATCCGCAGTACCTGCCCTCGTGATTCAGGCCACGAGGTACGATTCATCCAATTGACGATAGTATTCCAATGCTTTCCAATCTTGTTCGCAAGCTCTTGCTGTGTGAGACCCGCGCGTACTAGATAATGACCAAGTTGATCAACAAAGTCTTCACTGCGATCCTTCATGCTCTTCTATCCTCTCATCATGCCTGCACAACGCTTGCACAATTGCTGCACACTTGATTAGCCCGTTCTGGCTCTATACTCACCTTGATCGATCAATCAGTATTGGCAAGGTGGTGCGCACCATCGTTTTCACTAGGAGTGTTAACGATGCAGATCAATTGGCTCTGGCTTGCAGTAGGGCTCATTCCCTACTCTATTAAACGACAACAAACGAAGGATGAGCAAATGCTAAGTATGCATGCCCTGTTCTGGCGGCTCACAATTCATTGGCTGCACGGAAAATGTTCATGGGAACTCTCTATTCCCCTGATTACGCATCTGAAGCAGTAGCGACATTGGAATAGAACAGAACATGGAAACAGGTGAGAATATCGATTCTCGCCTGTTTCTCGCGAGGGTGTAAATGCTTGTTAGAGGAGCGTTTCGCGTATATACTTGAGAGAAGGAAGACTGCTCAGAATGTCCCTTCTGGGTAGTGAATATGATCAAAACCCACGAAAAACCCTCAGAAACGGCCAGATATCCTAACTCATTTACTACCGAAGGTACAGAAGGCTTCAACAGGGTTTCAGGCCACTCGACGCTTTTGCACATCTAGAATGGGACGAGATATCCCTTTGACAACAAAAAGGAGACGACGCCCATCAGGCAAGTGAAGACCAGCCTGGTTCACCTGCTCACAAAGCGTCTTGAGATCGTCATTGTATTGCCGATCATTAAAGGGCCGTAACTCAACAGAAACTTCCTCCCGCTCTTGCGTGACCATACCTGGCAGGTGAAAGAAGGGAGCCAATCGTTTCCACGTGGCATGCGCGTAGGAAGCAGGAAAATAGTGATCTCGTGTCCACATCACCAGGTTCGTGAGAGCGGTCTTAAAGACGGTCATCACCTGATCTTTCCGGTTATCTAACTCATGCATTGCTTGCTCATGTACCTTCAGATATTCTAATGCACACAGGATTTCACGCTGTTGCTGGCAGTACTTTTCACATTTGGCAAACTCCTGATTGCCAGTATGATAGGCTCTCCATTGTCGCTGCTGGTACTCCTCAATCTCAGCATCTGCCACAGCTTTTTCCTGCTTGATCGTTTGACGCAACTGCCAGTGCTCTCCTCCTTGCTGCTCCAACTCCATTTGATGAGTGTTGAGGTCGTGATAGAGAGCATCGGCGCGCTCTTTGGTTAATGTACATCGTTTTCTGTACAGTTTACTGGCGTTGTGTGAACATTTTCGAGCTGCATCTGCCCATCGCTTCACATTCATTAGTCGTTTCTCCAGTGCTGTTCGTCGTTTGGTGATTTCGGAGTTTTCAACTGCCGTTTTTGCATACCCATGATTGGTATCCAGACCAAGCGGTAAGAGGAAATCTTTGATGCTATTTTCCTGAGCAGGCCACCGATGGATGTACGTCTGAGCAAGTTCGACGGCATCGATCTGAAGAGCAGTCGTCACGATAGGAATGAGTTTCGGTGTCGTTGGTACTGCTGGTGCTGGAGTGGCTTTCCACCCGTCTTCTCCCCATGTCCGGTCGCCTCGGTCCAAGTCCGCATCCCACCGTGGAGGAAGACTCATCTCATCTTTTGAAGGCACGACAGGAATATGACGACGCAGGTCACGGATGAGGGCAACTCGTAGCGGAAGCTGCTCGCCTGGATGGTCTGGCAGAGGAAGCACAATAGAGGCGGGAGCGACCTCGCGGATCACGTTCCCTTCTTGATCAAGACACAAAGGGACGAAGCTTCCGACCTCTTTGAACGATTCGAGGCCATCGTATTGATCCGTTCGCAAGACGGAAACGACAGTTCGTCCCGCAGCTACAAGGGTGAAGAGAAACTCAGCAGCCATCCCCTCGCGGTCAACGACCACCCGATCAACCGTCATCCCTCCCACTGCCTGTTCGTAGCGAGCTACAATGGAAGGAAGCCCAATGGTTAAGTGTTGATCTCCTCGATGTGTCGTAACAAGCAATGGATGACTCTGTTCATCATGTAGAAGGACAAGAGCACGGCATCCAAGTACAGTGCTCAGACGCCCCACCAGTCCTCGTGGGATTAAGGTATCGCTGTAGACGGGTTTGCGGTGTCCATCGACATAAAAGGAGGAGGGAGCATTGAGTGGTATGTGCCACAGGCGAGCTGTCCACCCTCCCAGCGCGTCGGTCAAGATGTCCGCCCCATTGTCTTGTGCCATTTGGGAAAGGAACCGTTCGGTGTGCCAATATCCGTAGGCACGTGATCGATTCGTTAACAATCCAAGCGCATTACCGGTGTAGCCGCGTAAATCCCAGGTGCGCGAGAGTTCAACCACTCCAAGAAAGAGCAAGATACACAAGAGGCTCTGACGTGAGATGGAAGAGAGGTGCGCAAGGCGTGAGGCAGCATGGGAAACACAAGAGGAAAGTGCGTTCTCTAAGGTTGGAAGTCAATCCTGTCTCATGTGCAGCGGCAGCGAGCAACAATGCGCCAGCACCCTCTTGCCACTGGGCTTCCTGTAGGGAACATGCCGTTTGCTGTTTTTTTTCAGACGTCCGACCTGGTTCCCAATGCCCAATGCTGTACGAACTCGATTGAGGTGACCAGTACTGACATGAATACCGAACTGTTCCTGCAATGCTACTTGCACTGCTCGGCTCGACATCTGTGGAACTGTGCGGCAGGTGGCAAGTAACCAGTGAAGCACGGCTTCTTGCACTTTGGCTGGATGCCCATGTCTCCCATCCTGGAGAGCGGCCTCTCCCCGTGTACGTACCGCCTGCAACAGACGGTACGCAGTCGATCTACTGATGTGAAGTCCTGCTGTCGCAGCAGCCTTTTGCCAGCAATATCCCATCTGCATAAGCTTGACCAGGTGTGCTTTTGCTGCCTGATCCTGTTCTTTGTCCCTTTCTTCCATACGATTTTTCCTTATGTGCTGTACGTCTCATGACGATTTCTACTGCGAACATGAGGTGGGTCTGCGCGAAGCCCCAGCATGCGGCCCTGCTCGCGCCTTACGGGAGAGGTGTCTCGCCCAGTACCTCTTGCAATTTCGCGGCGAATGCCCTCGGATGACTCACATAGCCTACGTGGTGACCAGGAAACTCCACGACGGTTGTTCCCAACTGCTCAGCCATGGCGGCGGCATTCTGGTATCCAATATATTCCCGTCCGGTAGACCCAGCAGCGATCACGATCTGGCTCTGAGGCAAGAGTGATCGGAGCATGGCAAAATCGAACTGGTAGCACTCGTACATAGCAAATTCTCGCTCCAGTAAGAACGCCGTGTTCTGGATGGGCCGCTCTCCCTGTTCCGGCAAGTCGGCGTCCGGTTCCCGGTCCTGGTAGGCCACGCCGATCTGTGCCATGAACTGCTGCATGGCCGAGGTTGCCCCCTCACGGCGAGAGAGCTCTCGGATGGTGTCATGGCGTTCTTTGAATCCAGACACCAAGTGGGATGGCGGCTCATGTACAACCAGTGCGCGTACCTGTTCAGGGTAGCGAGCGACCAAGTCGAGTCCGACGACGGCACCCCCGCTACTACCGAAGATAGACGCTGGTTCGCTCGTGAGCGCAGCCAACACATGATGGGCATCGTCGCTGTGCGCCTCGACCCGTTGCTCTTCCTCTGGGTCGTCGAGCGTGCTGCGGGAGAGTCCCCGGCGGTCATAGGTCACGACGGTGTATCGGTCGGTAAGATACTTGGTGATCCCGTTGAAAGCACGGGCATCACCACCGCCACCGTGGATCAGCAGCAAGATGGGGCCGCTTCCGCGCACCTCATAGTACAGATTCGCTCCAGGCACGCGCAGTCTATCGCTTTTCGCGAGACTCATATCATTCTTCTCCTTTTTGTCCAGAGACACTTCCTGGTTTGAGCATACGCAAAAAGATGTTCGCATCAGGAAAGTGTTCGTGGTAGTGCTCAGGATCGTACTCAGCCCACTTGATTAAGCCGTCAAGACACGCGAGAATGGCCCTCACCAGTTGATCTGGATCGCCTGAGGCCACTTCAGAAGTTTCCTGGCCCTCGACGATCAGTTGTCTCATCACACCTCGCAGTGCATGGCCTCGCTTGTGTACCAGTTCACGAAGATGGTCTGGCGTTGCCTCTGAGTTTCGCATCTGATCGAAAAGCTGATAAAATTCGGGGTACCGCCTGCTTTCTACAAGCCCTGAAACCAACCTGTTCAGGCGTTCCCCTGGTGTCATCGGCATCTCCAGAACATGCTGGAAGGTCATAGGGATAGCTTGAAAGGCTTGTTCGGCCAAGATATGCAAAATTGCTTCCTTGCTGACGAAGTAGCGATAGGCCAGCCCATGACTGACCGAGGCTTCAGCGGCAATATCATCCATAGTTGCTGTCGGTCCTTTTCGCGCAAAGACACGCATTGCGGCCTCCAAGATGTGTATGCGTTGCTCTTCTCGCATGCGTTGCTTGGCTTCTTCTGACCGAGGCATGGGAATACCTCCTTTTTGCTTTTGACTAACTCAGTCAGTCATTATTATATATCCTGTGTTCAAGAGAGTCAAGTGTTTCATGCGGAAAAGATTGTCCAAGCGGCGAATCACCTGTTAGAGAGGGAGAACGTGGTTGGTGCGAGTGCTGGATCATGGCACGTCTCGAAGAGGGCTTGGGGGAATGAAAGGTTGTCTCGTTTTAGATGTGCAACGCTATGACTGGCCTGAATCCCTGATCGCCTATTCCATTGCGGTCCTGGGCGATCCTGGATGGTTGCCTTGATATCCCAGGTGAGGGGAATACCACCCCATGTTGCCACCAGAGGGTTCTTCCCTTCGCGCTGGACAGTGGCTTGAAGTACCTTGTATTTCTTTCCCTCTACTTCGAGTTCGGTCTGGTACTTCTTGTAGATTTTCTTGACCGATATTTTGTGCTGACTTGCTAACGTCTTTGTGAGCGATGTCTCCATGATCCATTTCAGGAGTTGGAGCGTATGGAAGTTGTAAGCTAATCGGGAGTATTCTACAATCCCCCGATATTCCAATTGGTATGTTGAAATGATCGTGGAGTCGCTCTCGTTCAGCAGTTCAGCCCTGTGAACAGCTTTTCCTCCTTTCTGGTAACGATTACGCTTTTCTCTCACTACCGTATGGGGGATTCTCAGTCCCACTCTTCCATTACTACTTCGCTTCCTTTTCCCGTTTTTGGTTTGGGTTTGCTTCGTATCACTGTGAAGCGAAGTGACTTCGTATCCCAAGAATTTTGCGGCTCCGTTTCGGGCGTGAGTAATCAAGGTTTTCTCCTCCGACAGGTTGAGCTTTAGCTCATCCCGTAGGAAGGTAGGGAGTTGCCTTTTGATCTCTTCCGCTTCTGTTTTCGGGCCGATACATGCCAGCCCGAAGTCGTCCGCGTAACTTGTATAGCGGAGCCGTCGGTAATCGGGGTCGCGCGTATCCCGTGAAGGGAGTCGTTGCATTTGTGCCTTGATCTTTTTGGCAGCCTCCTTCTGCCCTTGTTTTCTGAGTCGATAGACGCGTCCGGCGAGTCTGTCGTATTCGTGGTTGAGTTTTCGCTTTTCTCCCCTGGTGTGTTGTGGAATGAGCACCGTTGTGACGAATGTGTCGAGTTTATCGAGAAGAATATTGGAAAGTATCGGGCTTGCTACTGACCCTTGAGGGACTCCACTCAAGGTTTGGTTGTATCGCCAGTCTTCCAAATATCCTGCGTCGAGGAGTTTACTGATGCGTTTTATAAAGCGTCCGTCGTGGATTTTCTCACGAAGCGTTGTGAGAAGTAGCTCGTGGTCCAAAGAACCAAAACAGTCAGATATATCTCCTTCTGAAATCGAGTTTTTCTCGCTGTCACGTTATGCTAGCCCAACAAGTTCGGTACTGATCCGCCAGAGTTGCTCCTGTGCATGCACGTCGTAAGAGATGTCTGGTGAGCGGGTTTCGGTCTGCTTGATGAAGTACTTGCCCGTCTCGCTCGCCACATCAGGTGAACTGGCGAGGTAGATGGCGGTCAGTGCCCCGGCCTTCGGGCTTAGCAAAAAGGGTCGAACCAGACTCAGGAAAGGCTTGACAATGGGTGGGGCTACGTCGGCCACAATACCAGTGGCAACCAAGCCGGGATGGAGAGCGTTGACGGTGACTTCGGTGTCCTTCAAGCGGCGGGCCAGTGCGTAGCCGCACATCACCATGACGAGTTTGGAACGAGCATAGGCGTCCATAGGCTCGAAGTGCCGTTCACTTTGAAGGTCGTCCAAATGTAAGGCAACGGGTCGGAGCTTCCCAAACAATGGAACCTCCCGTGTATCAGCCATAGATTGTGAAGACACGTTGACCACCCGTGCAGGTACGCTGGCCTTAAGCGTGTCTAGTAGCAGGTTGGTCAGCAGGAACCACGCGAGGTGGTTGACCGCAAAGTGCATCTCGATACCGTCTGGACTCAGCTGGCGGTTGCGGAGATGCAGACCTGCGTTATTGACCACCACATGGAGGTGGCTGAATCGCTGATGAAACTCATCAGCCAGACGACGAATCTGTCTCTGGTCTGCGAGATCAGCCACCAGGAAGTCTACCTCAGAATTACCTGTGGTTTGGGCAATGTCGTGCTGAAGTGCCTCACCTTGCTCGCGGTGGCGGACTACCACCACGACGTGAGCACCTTGCCGTGCGAGTTCGGTGGCGATCACCTTGCCCATATCGCCATTCGCGCCAGTCACAAGCGCAACTTTGTTGTGCATCATCATCTTTTCCTTCTCATCAAGCCTTCATAGTGAGAGCCTTACCCACTGTACTCGTATCGTCAATGCTGTGCAGCATGAAATCGGCCACATCTGCTCGCGAGATGTGTGACGTGACAGAGATGCGAAGGTCAGTCCCAGTGTGATAGTGCTGTGTTCGCGGTCCATTCCTTAAAGCTGGCGGTCGAACAAGCGTCCACTGCACATCGCTCTGTTGAATAAGTTCCTCCATCCGCTCCTTATCCAGCATCTTTTCTTTCACTGAGGCCCAAAGCAGAAGATTGAAGAGAGTGCGATGATGGGTCTCAGCCGCACCATAGGCACTGACAACGAGGATGCGACGCACCTGAGAGGACGCCATCGCTTTCAGCATGCGCTCTACTCCATCCCTACAGATGGACACGGGACCACGTTGATTGGTGCCTAATGCACTCAAGAGAGCATCCTGTCCAGTCACAGCAGCCTCAACGTCGGCGAGGTTTCGTACATCTCCCTGAAGAACAACGAGACGCTCGTGCTGAAGAGGAAATGTGGCAGGATGACGCACCAGCACGGTAACGGTGTGCCCGCTCTCGAGTGCTTGTTCAACGAGACACCGACCAGTGCCACCTGTTGCGCCAAAGACAGCGAGTTTCATAAGGAGATTCCTTTCTCTTGATAAAAATATCATTTTAATAAATTATCAAAACAATACTAAAAGAGGACAAAAAAAGAGACAATGGTGTTCTCTACGTTTTCACGGATGCCTTCTTATGAGAGAGATCATCGGTGAGAGGACTACGAGTTCTGTCCTTGATTCCAGTTTGCCTGGATTTTGGTAAACAACTCAACGAGTATCAATCGTTCCGCTGGTGTGAGTGGAACGAGTACATCCTGAGCAAGGGTCTTGAGTTGTTCAGTAAAGGCGTCAAGAAGCTGCATTCCTTGCTCGGTAGGAGTGACAAGAAAGCTCCGTCGATCTCCACGATTCAGCGTGCGAGTAGCGTATCCATGCTTTTCCAAGCTATCAAGAACACGGGTAAGTTTACTTGCGTCTATTCCTGGCATCCCCTGCGCGATTTCCTTCACCATTAAGGGTCCGCGCCGAGCAAGTAGAGAAATCACGCTTGCCTCGTCAGGAGAACACAAGGTTTCATGCTCAAACAGCTTTGATGTTCGACTCAACGTATCATTCAGGAAAAGCATAAAGTCGAGTACAGCATGTGTCTGCGATGACTCAAGACCGTCGTCCATGACCCCCCTTCTTTCCCAGTTCATTTGCCCCTTAGTAGGCGACGTCACGATATACTCTCTCTCTCTTATTTTCAATATGATATTATTTTACTGTGATAATTTGTTCTTGTCAAGAGCAATGTATTTTAGGATGAGTACTGGACATACATCAACTCCGTGAAGAATGCATCTATCGAACAAGGGCTTGTCAGTGGTGCGCAGCAGAACAGTGTCTACCAGTTCCTGGGTATGCCCTATGCGGCACCGCCAGTAGGAGAGTTGCGCTGGCAGCCACCTGCGCCTCCCGCAGCATGGGAGGTGCGCGAAGCCACGAAGTCCGGCAACGCCGCGATCCAGAGGCGGGATGTCGGGTATGACCCAGGAGCGAAGCAGAGCGAGGATTGCCTCTATCTCAATGTTTGGTCCACCACGTTAGACCTAGATGCTTCTCAGCCGGTCATGCTCTGGATTCACGGCGGCGGCTTTATCCACGGGGCGTCATCATTAAAGGAATGGAATGGCAAAGACTTGGCTCGACGCGGCGTGATAGTTGTGTTGTGCAACTTACCGACTGGGATCATTCGGGTTCCTAGCTCACCTACATGCTGGTTCTAACTTTGCCGTGCTGGACTGGGTTGCCGCTCTGACCTGAATAGCGAAGAATATCCGTGTCTTCGGCGGCGATCCGGAGAACGTGACGATCTTCAGGCAGCCGACTGGGGAGGCCGCTGTGCGTGCCCTGCTCTCCACGCCTTCCGCCCGTGGCCTCTTTCACCGTGCAATCACTCAGAGTGCTGGCTACGAGCCATACGCAGTAGTGCCCTCACCATCCTATCAACGTATTGTTGAGGCTAGCAATAAGCTCTATGACTCTCTGGGGAGTCAGGATATCACTGTACTACGCCAAGCATCTGCGGAGCAGGTGCTTGGCGTAGTACAGTGTTGTCTGGAAGTTTTGCTCCAGTTGGCTAGGTTCATACGCCCGCAAACCTCGTTTGGTATCCGACTGCTGATGGTCAGGTGATGGTAGATGACTTCTCTGGCTGGCCTGCTGACGTACCTGTGATGTTCGGCTATACCCATGATGAGGCTGGAATCTTTATCCGACCTAGAAGTATATTTGGTGAGCCTCAAAAAGACCCTGCCCAGGTCTATACTCAGAAAACGCTCGAAAACATGGCAAAGGTCCTAGCTGGTGAGCATGCGGACGATATCCTGGCCTATTTCGCAAGCACCGATCTGATTCCCTATGAGGCACCGACTGAACTTTTCACGAGTGCTATCTGGATAGAACCAGCCCTGGCAACCTACCAGCGTTTTGCCACACAGGGTTGCACATCCTACGAGTATTGCTTCGCTCGCGTCTCGCCTGCCGCACGGAAGGCTGGTATGCTTGCCTTCCATGCCGCGGAAATTCCCTACCTCTTTGGTACGCTCATCACGGCAAATGAGGCTGATACTCAGAAGATCAGCGTTTTCGGTACATCTACAGAGGTGGAGGACTACGATGAAATCGATTTTGAGGTGAAGAACACGATCCAACATGCTTGGACGGAGTTCGCCCGCACCGGCATTCCCTCCAATCCAGACGGCACACAGTGGCCCCGTCTCAATGGATCAAATCCGCAGTTCATAGTCATTGCGGATATCACACAAGGGCTGCCACTGGACATCAGCCCGGTCACACAGATGATCAACTCTTTGCGCATCAACGAACACAAGAGATAGACAACATGCTCAGCATCAAATGGTCAGTTCGTGAATGCGCGAGCGGTTTCCTGATGCTGAGCTAGACTCGTTTGACAACGAGCCAACAATGAGCTTTCATTCATACTCGAAAGCCTATGCTCCACAACTCTGCCCCTGGTGGCAGTTGGCGTAGCTCTGGGCTTTTTATACATACGTCGTCAACATAAAAAGGTTGTCACACTTGATTTAAGCATTCTCGGCTGCAACAGCCATGACCGCTAACCATGCTTCCCGTGCGTCATCGCCTGCTTGGACGAACGCAGCTCTCATGACAGACCGCTCGCGATCTGAAGCTCCTTGCTCAATTTGCCGACCGAGTTCTGTGAGATGTAAGAGCTTAAACCGATGTTTTGAGGGGTTACGGCTCACCACAACCGCTCCCATGTCAAGGAGCTGTTTCAGCGGTCGATGCATCGCCTGCTTGCTGATGCCTAGGTTTTCCTGTAACTCACCGATAGTTACACCGTCACGACGAGCGATGGTAAACAAAATCCTATGATGCGCGCGAGACAGTCCATAGGTCGAGAGAAACTCGTCGGCCTCTCGTGTCATTCCTTTCCAACCAAAGTACATCAGCTCCAAGGAGCTATCTAACACATCAAGGCTCTTCAGGTCAAGCTTCTTGACGCGAATAGAGGATGGCACAATGTTCATTGAATGTTGACCTTTCTATGCTCTCTTTTGGAGAAAGACATGGTGGAGCAAGGTTGTGTTACCAATACGGCCAGGAGAATACGACGAACGTAAAATTTCCTTCTGTATCCATATTCTAGCACCATCTCTTCAGGATGGTGGTAACGCAAGGCTAGCGGAATACCAACACTCTCACAAGAGCATAATGACGGCTTGGAGAGGAAGAACGGATCAGCTCTAAACACCGCATTGGCAAAGGCTAACCCGAACACGTTGACCTATGCGAAATTCACGGCCCAATGCCCTCAGCACTGATGTTGGCTGCAAGATGCTCCCCGACGAGATCGACACCGATGCTATTCCCGCACTGTATCTCCCATCAAACGACGATTGCATTTTCAGATCAACATACTTGACATGAGAAAATGCTACTGTTATACTTTAGGTCATGAGGCAGGCCGACGCGTCCATCGGGAGCAGGTGCCGAAGGGCATGCGTTTCTCTGTTCCCCTCGCCAACCAGTTCTTTTGCCCTTGTATGGCGGTTACGTCGGGTTCTGGGTCTCAGACGTTGAGGCAAGTACTGGTTCGTCGAGAGGATCGACGTTCGCGTCGTGCCTGAATGTTCTTCGTGTCTGATGTGACGTGACGATCTGTGGGTGAGTTCACCGACGTTGAGGCGAGACGTACAGAAAAATGTGAAAACATCGAAAGGAAGATCAACATGCGCGAACTTGTTTTTGTAGGAAGGCAAAAGCTAGAGTGGCACGAAGCAACTGACCCCAGGATACAGGATGATCGCCAAGCCGTCGTCCGCCCTATCGCCTCTACGACCTGTGACCTCGATCAACGAATCATCGCAGGTTTTTCTCCTTTTCACCCCCCTTTTGCCATCGGCCATGAGTGTGTTGCCGAAGTGGTTGAAGTGGGGTCCGCTGTGAAGACGGTGAAACGAGGCGACATCGTAGTTGTTCCCTGGAAGCCCGCCTGTGGCGAATGTGCCTACTGCCGGGCAGGACTCACAGCCAGTTGTGAAACGTATGGTTTCCTAGGAGCATATGGACTCCCTCTTGGTGCTAACTTGGGCGGACTATTCTCCGATTTAGTCCTTGTTCCATTTGCTGATGCGATGTTAGTCGTCGTACCAGATGAGGTCGATCCCATTGCGGTTGCGTCAGTGGGTGATAATCTCACGGACTCGTACATAAGTGTGAGTAAGGGACTGACAAGGCATCCCAAAGCCAGGGTTCTGGTGCTGGGAGGCATTGGCTCTTTAGGACCGTATGCCGTAGACCATGCCCTTGCAGCAGGTGCCGAGAGCGTCGATTACATCGATAAAGATCCCGTATGCCGTGAGATCGCGCAGTCTTTCGGTGCAACGGTGCATGAGAGCTACCACGATACATTTCTGATGCAGTATCCCGTCGTCATCTGTGCCAGTCGCGAACTGAAGGATGTCCAACAGCTCTTTCAAGCACTCGCACCCGGCGGACATTTCTCGATGCTTGCGATCTTCTTCGAGGATAAGCCGATGCCATTGTGGGAGATGTACCAACGTGACGTGACATTTTCCACTGGGAAACCAAGTACACGTCCATTCATCCCAGCGGTCTTGGAACTCTGCCGTTGTGGGCAGTTGCATCCAGAGCGTGTAGTGAGTAAGGTGATTCCATGGGAGATGGCGGCAGAAGGCTTGGTCGAACCGTCCTTGAAGCCTGTCGTCGTCCGCCAGCCGATCTACTCAAACCGTATCCTGAAAGGAATCGATCTTTAAGACGGCTGGAGGATGGGAGGCAGGAGTGAAGCTGGCAGAAAAACTTAGTGTTCCCGTCTGGTCTCCACCACTGACCGAACGTTCAGGCTTTCTCGAAAATCATCCACAATTTCAAGCATCCGAGCAGCTACAGGTGCACGATGTGGTGCTGGTTGTTGGTGAGCAGCCTTGAAGACGCTGTTCTTCGAGAAAAGCAAATACTTGCATATTCGTCAGGGACATGCATATGTTCGTAAAAATCATTTCAGTCATCGTACCAGTCTTATTTGTGCTGGCACTTGGGTATGCAGCAGGACGCTTCAAAGCATTTGACGGCGATCAGGTTTCTGTGATAAGTGAGTTGGTCATGGACTTCGCTCTTCCAGCAAGCCTCTTTGTCGGAACCGTGCGAACGTCACGCGCACAGCTCTTCCAACAAGTCCCTTTTTTTCATGAATAGCAAACTTTTCTAAATCCCGTTCTCAAGTTGATTTTTCTGTGAATACAGAGTCTTTTGACGCACATGCTCTGCTAAAGATCAGCGCAAAGTTCCAAGAAGTACCATTGATACTTATCGCCAATCTACCTATTCACTCCTCGCTTTACGGCTCTCAATCAGCCTCGCACCTGGCCTTGCATTCAAATAGACATATGATATCCACTCTCTCCCCTTGCCAATCTATACTGCGAGGTGCTATACTGCATATTGCAGTATAGATTATGATCCTGCTTTGGTAAGGAGAGAAGAACTATGAACAGATCTCACCTCAGTCGTGATCCCCTGGCGTTGACGATCCTGGCACTGCTGGCAGAACAGCCCCGCCATCCTTATGAAATTCAGCGGCTGATTCGGGAGCGGAGGAAAGATTTTGCCAGCAGCACCCAGCGGACGCTGTATCACGCCATTGATCGTTTGGTCAAAGCGGGACTCATTCTTCCCGTGGAGACCAACCGGGAGGGGAACCGTCCAGAACGAACCGTCTATCAACTCACAGATGATGGACACGACAGCTTTGTGAGATGGCTGGGAGAACTGCTCGCGCAACCATTGTCAGAGTACCCACTCTTTACCGTGGCGATCTCCTTCCTTGCCTATCTCCCGATGGAAATCGCCTTGCAAGCCCTTGCCGCACGTGTCATTGAGCTTGAGGGAGAACTGGCAGGGCTCGAAGCGCGTCTGCAAGGACTTGGAAAGAGCCTGCATCGCCTGTTGCTCCTGGAACTGGAATATGTGCGGGCGCTGCGCCAGGGAGAAGTTGCGTGGGTTCGTACGCTCATGCAGGATATACGTGATGGGGATCTGACCTGGGATGCAGAGGCCCTGCGCGAACATCCCGAAAGGTTGTTCCTCAAACCCGAACATGCTGAAACACCCCTGCACCTGCTTGATGGGCGTAGGGAACAGTCGTCCTGAAAGGAATTTCGTATGTGGTATACCCTGGCGCTTTTCGTGCATATTCTCGGCGCGATTGGACTCTTTGTGGCAGTCAGCCTGATCGTGGTCGCGTTTGTGCGCATGAGACAGGCATCGACGCTCGAACAGGTCCGAGAATGGGCTGCGATGGCGAACCTAGCGGGGAAAAGTATGATTTTCATTTCGCTGGTTCTTCTTGCTCCGGCCCTGTATATGGTCATTCTCGCGTGGGGATTTACCACGCCCTGGGTGATGGCAGCCCTGATTACCTTTGTGATGCTTTCTATCATGGGGGCAACTCTGAATGGCAGGACGATTGAGCGAGTGGTTGCCATGGCCCAGGCGGATTCACCGGGTCTTGTTCCCGACGAGTTGCGCGCTCAGCTCTTGGCCCCGCAACTCTGGCTGGCAGAGTGCATCCGTTTGCTCTTGTTGATCGGCACTCTTTGCCTGATGACCATAAAACCAGACATGCTTTTCTCCATCCTTATCCTTGGAGGGATGCTCCTTCTGGGCATTGTGGTAGGTGTCATTGTTCAGCGTTCACCTGGGCGTGTCTCCCAAAAGCAGCGCGTGGCTTGAAATAGGCCGTGCCTGACGTCATTTCGCTTTCTGTATCTTTCGACAACGCAGGAAAGGGTCACGTTTTATGAAAATTGCAGTGTTCGGTGCGACCGGTCGTACGGGTCGGCATGTGCTTGAGCAAGGTATCCGTAGCGGCCATCTGATCACGGCGTTTACTCGCCGTCCGCAGGAATTAACAGGGATGCAAGCACTCCAGGCCATTGTGCATGGAGATGGACACAATCTCTCCGAGGTACGGGATGCGGTCCGTGGGCAAGACTGTATCATTGCCATTGTGAGTTCACCAGGACTTGGGCCGAGTACCACGGTCTCCAAGGTAACCAAAACGATTATCACTGCTATGCAAGAGACAGGAGTGCGCCGCCTCATCTGTGTGAGTTCCCATTCACTGGTGGCGACACGCCCCTGGCTGGTCGTCAAACTGGTTAAGTGGATCTTCCGCAATCCCTATGCTGATCTGGCTGCGATGGAGCAGGAGATGGTCGCTAGCCATCTGGATTGGACAATTGTTCGTGCGACGCAATTGATCGATGGTCCGGCTACCGGGCAGGTAGTCATAGAACGAGATGGGCGCGATTTTCAAACGGGTTCCTCTCAGATCCGCCGCTCTGATCTCGCAACGATCCTTCTCAAGATCGCGGAGCAGGCAGATACTGTCCAGGCGGCAGTGGAAGTCACCGGCGTGAAAGGCCCGTAAAGCTGCCGACTTGGTGTTCCCAGGTGGGTAGCGATGCCCTCGGCTACCTAAGCAAAGGAGGATCTGCTCTGGTGAGGCATCCCAGACAGATCGAGGTCGCAAGGATGCAGCTTGCTTCCTCTCTTTTCGTCTTTGAAGATCCTGCAAGAGGAGGAAGCCAGTTTGAGAAAGGGAAAAGAACAGATGAGGAAGAACATTTCTCACGAGAGTATTGAGATCATGCTCACGAGGTCGGGAAGTTCCCACACGGTCTTACTGACCAGTTTTCGCCGCAACGGCCAAGGGATTAGCACTCCGGTTGGCATGAGGTTTGTAAACGGGCAGATGTATTTCATAACTCCTGCGTCCACGTGGAAAGCCAGGCGCATCGCCAACAATCCACACATCACCCTGGCTCTCTGTACGTTTCAGGGAAAGGTACGCAGTCTCGTCGTTGATGGCATGGCTTACCGACTTGCTGGCGTGGAAGCAAAACAAGCGCGAAAGTTGGTATGTGTCGGCTTGGCTGGCTGGTTGGTGAATGCCTTCTACACAGTGCGCTATCCCGGTGACAAGACGGCCATGTACGAAGTTGTACTCCAGCCAGCGCCTCAGCATGCGAAGAACAGCACGAGTATATTCAGAGGTGCTCTTCAGGAAAATCAAAGCTAGGAACAACGAGGAGGATATGCTATGGCAAAGTATCTCAAGCAGATCGAGATCGCCAGTCGACATGAGTTAGCCCCTCTTCAGACAGTCTGTCCAAAGTGCGCAGGATCTTTTTGGATCGCCTATCACACAAGCCGACGGGTCACGACCTTGCAGGGAATGTGTCAGCTGAACATAAAAGTACGACGTTGTCAGAATGTGGACTGCTCCCTCTATCATCGCCCTTACCGACCAGAGGAAGAAGGACAGTGGGCATTACCTCATGGAGAGTATGGTCTGGATGTGATTGTTTTGGTTGGCACCTTGCGCTATACCTCTCACCGAAGTGTTCCTGAGATTCACCAGGCTTTATGTGATCGAGGAGTTCAGATCGCCGAGCGCACGGTCACGCATCTGCTCCAGCAGTATGAGGAGCTGGTAGCGCTGCATCTGGCGGACCAACAACAGCTGCGCAAACGGCTCAAAGAGCAGGGGCAGGTGATACTTGCCCTGGATGGGTTACAGCCAGACGTCGGTCACGAGGTACTCTGGGTCTTGCGCGACTGCCTTTCTGGTGAAATTCTTCTTGCTCGGAGTTTGCTCAGTGCATGTGAGGCTGACCTGGCAAGCCTCTTGCGCGAAGTGCGACAGGAGCTTGATGTTCCCATCCGTGGGGTGATCTCCGATGGACAGCACTCCATCCGTAAGGCGGTTCTGGCTGCGTTGCCAGAGATCCCACATCAACTCTGCCACTTCCATTATTTACGCGAAGCAGCGAAACCGGTGTATGAAGCGGATCGGCATGCCAAGAAAGAACTGAAAAAGCATATTCGTGGGGTGCGTCCGCTTGAGCGAGCGGTTGAGGGGCGTGACGATGCTGAGGCAGAGGCGATCCATGGGTATTGTCTCGCGGTCCGAAGTGCCTTAACCGACGATGGAAGACCTCCCTTAGAGGCTCCTGGCCTCAAGCTCCATACACGTATTACTGCCATAGCAGCATCACTCGCACGAGTCTCTGAAAAGGGGGCTTGCCACGCGAGTTAGAACGCATGCAGTTTTTCCTGACCAAAGGAGTGGCAGAAACATCCGCCCTGTGGTCAGATGTGCAACAAGGCTATGCCTGGGTTCATCGTGCCGCACATATTCTTACCAATGACCAAAAACAGACGGCTGCGGACGTCCGGCAAATCTATGAGCAACTGCTCACAGAGATGGAACAAGCGCCGGTCTCCTCTGAAACGCTGAAGATGATGCTCTCGACGTTTCGCAAAGTCACCACGAGCTATTGGCCTGGGCTTTTTCACTGCTACGATCATGCTGATCTCCTACGCACGAACAATGAGTTGGAGCAGTATTTTGGCTCAGCCCGCTACCATGAACGGCGTGCGACAGGACGAAAAAGTGCGTCACCTGGGTTAGTGGTACGCGGAGCTGTTCGGGTGGTTGCATCGGTCGCTTCGCGTCTCCACCGTTTCAATGATGCAGACCTGCGCCTCACTGACGCAACTCGATGGCGTAACCTCCGCAAGGAACTTCATGCTCGTCATGAAGCACGACGCAATCAACATCGCTTCCGTAAGTCTCCTGAAAGCTATCTTGCGGTCCTCGAAGAAAAACTCATCAAGGAAAGATTGCCGACGTAGGTTTTTTTAGAATGTCGCGTTCCTGACGTGTTCTCGTCTTTCTCTCGTTTGAGCTGGCGATTTTCTTCCTCGAGGGCTGTTTGATGCCCACTGCCAGGGAAGGCTTCTGAGCCATTCTCAACTAATTCCTTGCGCCATTGATGGATCGACGTATCGGAAACGCCTAGCTCACGGGCTCCTTGAGTAATTGGCTTCCCGCTGGTCTGCGCAAGCTGCACTGCTTCTCGTTTGAATTCAGCTGTATACGTCTTCTGGGATTTCTGCATGCTCTCTCTCCTCGCTCTTGAATAGTATATCCTAAGATTTCACTCCTCTACAAAAGTGGGGGAAGCTCATGGCGGGCAGTTCTATTCAACGGTCGCTGTCCAACTCTATGACATGCTGGGTATCCGTAAGGAGCGCATTGATCCGGGCCAGCCCTGGGAAAATTACGCAGAGACCTTGTTTTCGATCCAGCGCAGGCTCGGAGACCATGCGTTCTCCAACGCACGCACCTGGCCGGAGATCCACCAGGCCCATCAGACCTGGTGGCAGAACTACAATGTGGAGCACCATTACGCTCATCGGGAGCGCCAGGACGGGCGACACAGCCCGGAAGCGGTGTTACGTGGAATGTTGGAGCGCACCATCCCCGAAGAGGTGCTGTCGCGGGCTTTGTACGCGACTCAGTTCACCCGCCAGATTGATAAATCTGGGTACGTCAAGTTCAAGCACTGGAAATTCTTTGGAGAGAATGGGCTACCCGCCGGAGAAGAAGTCTCGGTGTGGGTGTATGAGAATACGCTGAAAGTAGAGTACCAGGCGACCACGCTGTCCCTGTACTCAATCCGCTTGGACGCGGGGCAGCAACAGATCACCGAGGTCAAAAACGTGCGTCGCATCGAGACCCATTTTCGCAGCCCACAGCTGGATCTTTGGCGCTTATCTGATACCGAGTGGCTTTTAGCTTTGAGGCGACCAGAACCCATCGCGCGCAAGAAACCAGGCAAGATCGTTCCTCTGGCGCAGCAACTCGTCTTGCCTGAGTTTGGCGCGACGGGCTAGAACCACCCTCCGAGCATCACGTATCGCTCCTCACGGCAGTTCGTTTGCACCAGAAGGCTGCATACGATTGGAGAATTGCATGGGAAGCACTGCGAATGCACAACACAGAGCAGGAAGAGCCATGACCCAGTTGATGCCCACAGCAGGAATGAGCAAGCCCATGGCTGTCGGAACAAGCATCGAGGTCACGTTGGTGCTAATGATCAGGAGACTGCTGACCGAGTCAATGGCGTGCTGAAAACGGCGGGAGGTCAGAGCCATGATGCTCGGTTCAAGTGGTCCCTGACAACAGCCGACCAGCACGCTTGCGGCGTAGGCGACCAGTACTTGGCCGGAAAAGATGGCGACGATGATGCCGCACAACACGCTCCCACAAAGAGCGGTAGAGAGCAAAAATGCCTCGCGCATCCAGCCACGCTTGAGCACCTGCGCGCCACCGAACCGGCCAACCATCAAGCCAAGAAAGAATGCCGTCGCGACAGGGGCAGCTTGTGCCAGATGGTAAATGACCTACCATGTGAGTCAGTTTTGCCCTCAAACGTGGGAAATTGCCCCCAATGGTGAGCAGAACCCCCATTGACTGCCTGAAAACCAGCTTCTGGAGCGGATCGCTTCACCCTGTTTTTGTCAATTTGGGTGGTCGGAAGCCGAGGGCCTTTCGTGCGCGAACCATCATTTGCGAGCCGCTGGCTTCTCTTGTTCACGGGAGAGAAGCCCCACATCTGAGTATCAGCCGCAGCATGGTGGGATTTACTCGTGTGGTAATGTCGCTTGCCGCATGTGCCGAGAGAGAAACAGAAATCCGGTTATCAGAAGCAGGCCACTCCACACGATGCCCACGGTAGGCAACACGCCCAGATGCTCCAGGCTCAGCCCGAGTGCGGAGGAGCTGATGGTGAGGACGCTGAACAAGATCACGCGATAGACGCCACTGACGCGGCCTTGCAGGGCATCTGGTACGACAGCGAAGCGATAACTGTCCATGAAGATAGCACGGATCGAGTCGGAGAGAGCGATGCCCGCGAAGACGGCTCCCAACAGCAGTGGCGTCGTGATGAAGCCATAGAGAGGCCAGAGCAACACGAACACGACCAGGGCACAGCGAAGCGTGAGGCCCATGCGCATGCGCCGCTGCAAAGGCGGGCAGAGCGCCGTGCCAAGCAGGTTCCCGACGCCGCCAGCCGCGACAATCAGGCCGTAGAGCACGGCCGGGATATGCTGCTGTTGCACAATGGCCAGGACGAGAAGCTCGCTGGCTGTTATGGTTAAGTTGATATAGCTGGAAATCAGGAAGATCGAGCGTATGACCTTCTGCGACCACAGCCAGGTGAGTCCCTCGCGCACTTCTAAGAGCAGGTGGTGACGCTCCGTCCTCCGTTCGTCTTGCATGGGCGAGCGTATGGAGAGCAATGAGCTGAGCAAGATCAGAGAGGAAAGCGCGTCTGTGACGAACGGGAGCAGCCGTGTGATGCTAAAGAGCAGGCTGCCCAGCGCGGGTCCGAGCAGTGAGCAGGAGCCAACGATCAACTCGTTCTGTGCTACTGCTGTGGTGAGCTGGTTCTTTGGCACGACCCATGCCAGTGCTGCCAATTCGGCCAGCTCGTAGAAAAGCGAAATGGCTCCCAGGCCAAAGGCTATGGCGTAGAGGAGAAGCAGCCGCAGTGGTCCGCTGGTCAGCAACAGCGCCAGGGGAATGCTCGCCACGCACACCATCAAGCAGAAGGTACAGAGAAGCATCACGCGTTTGCGCGGCCAGCGATCCACCAGCGCCCCGGCGGGTAGGCTCAGGAGGACGTAGGGAAGCTGTCCCAGGCTATACGCCAGCCCGGCAGCAGCGATCGAACGCGTCAGTCCCACAATGAGCAGCGGAAACGCGAACTGCGTGCAACTCGTGCCGAGCGAGGAGACGGCCTGGCCGAGCCAAAGCAAAAGATAGTCACGATTGCGCCAAAGGGAAACGGGCTGTTGTGGAATGATTTCTGTGTTCATGCATTCTAGTCGCTTTCTCTATGGTAAATAGGCTCAATCTTCTGGCGGGTGAAGGTGGTGTTGGCCATGAAACATCCTTTCGTTTGACTTATTTCTGCAAGAAAGGAAGGAAAAGGAGCCCGGCAACACAGGAGGGGTCCAATCAATACGGGGCTGAGATACATCTCAGGATGAAGGCAACGCACATGCTCGCACCAACGCGATCAGCGCTGCGCGTGAGGAGGGCGCTATTCACAAACAGCCACGTAAGCCGAAAGTGCCGGGCTTACGCGGTCAAAAGCGGTTTCACACCGCCTGAGGGGAACAGATATCTTTTACTCATCAGCCAGATGATAGCATGGAGACCGCATCGGTGTCAATGGATACTGCTCACCCCACCCATCCACTCTTCAAATCCATGCGCAAGGGGATGGGAAGACTCGTCTGGCGAGGTGCGCGTGCTGACAACGCCACAGCTCATGGGTATTCTGGCAACGCGGATTGGGGGCAAGCTCAGGATTGTCTGCCTTCTACTCGTCCACGCCAAGAGCTATTTTCTTCCTGCCTGGCGTCTGTCGCTGGCCCAACGACCCTGAGGGTTTTCTTCAAGAGCTTGCGGCGAGTAGCTCGCTCCACAGATGTTGAGAGAGTCAGGGTCGTGGCGAAGGTGCGGTAGCTCTCAATCAGTTCTTCGAGTTCGGCCATATACCGACTGAGGTTCCTGACATCGCTGCGCAGGTAGTCGAAGCTCTCGCCGACCTCTGAAAGCAGACAGTTCAGGCGATCTTTCATCAGCCACGCTCCTTTACGAGAGAAGCGTGCGGCCCGCGTACGCAATGTACACACTGTCCACCGGATACCAGCGTCCACCCCAGCCGCGTATCATAGCCAGGAGTTGGCCCTTGCGCCGCCTGACCGCGACGACGACCCCGATGGCGCGGGACACTCTCGCTCGCCCAGTGAATGCCTGATCTCGAATGGCTGTCTTAATCTGACGAAGGTTTGCTGACTGCATGGATACCTCCTTCCGTTGGCACCTGCTCGCCGCATGCCATCATGGCAGAAGCGGCGTCGGGAGGCGTGAGAACATACAATGGTTGATACAGAGTTGGAGGATGGAAGAAGGTCGCCAGATCGACCAGGAGGTCTGTGGCGAGTTCGAGCGCGCAGGTGACATGGTACACGGTCTGCTTTGCATCGTCGCTCATGACAAGCGGATACGCAGCCAGAGGCTTCTTGCAGTAGTGACACCGCTCCTCCAGGCTCGATCTGCCTGCCAGACAAAGATGGGCGTCGTTTACGATGAGCATCTGGTTTTCCTCCTACACCTGAAACAGTATCAGCGCACGCGGTCCTCGCCGGGTCGCATGCCTGTCACAGATCAAGTGTAGGAAATGGCCTGGCAGTTGACAAGAGGGTTAGCCAATATTCACTGCCCATCTTTGCCCATTATGTTACGAGGTGGTCTCATGGGGATGAACCTGGGGCTTACCAAAATGGAGCAATCCTGCCCGTACACCTATCGTCAGCTTTCCTGGTCGGTGGATTGGCATATTCGTGAGGAAACACTTTTGGCTTCGCTCGCCTGCCTAGATAACTTCGTCCTCTCGGCTCCTCTCTCACATCATTGGGGAGATGGTACAACCTCCTCTTCGGATGGGATGCGCATGGCAGTTGGAGTCAAAGCCGCCAATGCTGAATACAACGCCAAACATTTTGGCGTAGGGCGGGGGACGAACATCTACGTGCATGCAGCAGACATCTGGATGCCCTTTGGCAAGCCGCAGGTTATTGGGACAAATGAGGAGGCACTCTACGTCATCGATGCACTGTGCAACCATGAAAGTGATTTGCATATTCGCGAGCATTACACCGATACAGCTGGCAGCACTGAGCATGTCTTTGCTCTGGCCTCGCTGCTGGGCTTTCGCTTTGCTCCGCGTATCAGCGACGCCCTCTCCAAGAAGCTGTATGTGCCTAGTGAAGTGAACGTGTCTGGAGCATTGAGTACGCTGGTATGTGAGCAAGTCAATACGAAACTCATTGGGGAGCAATGGGATGAAATGCGGCGCGTCGCATCCTCTATCCGTCATGGCACAGTATCAGCTTCTTTGCTGATGCGTAAACTGGCGGCCTACCCACGCCAAAACCAGGTTGCGAAGGCACTGACCGAGTTTGGCAAACTGGAACGAACGGCGTTCTTGTTAGAGTATTTTCGCGATGAGTCGCTGCGCCGGCGCATTCTCATCGGACTCAATAAAGGGGAAGCACTGCATGCACTGGCACGCCAACTCTTCTTTGGACGCCTGGGAGAATTACGGGATCGTGCTCTGGAAGATCAAATGCATCGAGCTAGTTGCTTGCATTTACTCATGGCTGCCATCGCCGCTTGGAATACGATTTACTTGACCGAAGCGTTCGCGACCTTACGTAGGCAAGGCCAAGAGATTGCCGAGTCCACCGTCGCGCATATTGCACCACTGGGTTGGGAGCACGTCAACCTGATTGGCAAGTATCAGTTCGCGCCGCAATCAGGGCGCTCGTTAGAGAATCTTCGCCCTCTACGCACATCAGAACGAGGAGTAGGAAAGGAAGCTTCCTAGTATGCAGCCAGCTAAAGCGATCGTTCCACCCCTCTGTGGTTATGACTCCCATAGAGGGGTGGAACGTGATAACGACCGTTATTTTCCATGCGTTTTGGAACGTCTTATTCGAGAAAGCATCACCTTTTCTTTGATGTACATGGTAGGAGAGAAAGCCACTTTTCTCTCCTCGTCAACTCTATCTCTAGAAAAACATGAATTTCTTTGCCCCCTCCTGGATCAGTTTTATCCACGCTGAGGCCAGAAGCTTGCGCAGTGCGCTTTCTGAGAGCTTCACTTGGATTCAATTCGACCCAGTGGATTGGGCCTCTCCATTAAAGCCGTGCGTGCTGTCGGCCAACTGGAATCTTCAGGATCGAGCGCACTGCGAAGGTAAGCCCACGTGAGCCGCTGGATCAGGGCGACTCGTTCGGGGTTCTCGTCCGTCGTTTCCGTGACGTTGTACCCGGAGATTCCGCCAAGCGAGTGTTCTGCTCCGAACAGAGTAAGGAGGCTCTTGCTGCCTGGACTCAAGAAGTACGGGTCAGTAAACCAGTCCGGCCCCCGAACGGACAGGAGGGACTGATCTCGATCCCCCGCGATCACGAGGACTGGCGTGGTCATGTCTGCGAAGCTCGGGGTCATAAATGGGAAGTGCTCGGCTGCGAACGGAGTTAAGTCAGCTCCGCCCTGGCCAGGCGTGGCAAGCAGCACACCCGCTTTGATCCGCGAGTCGGACAGGTCCTCTCCCGTTCCGCCCTCGGGGTCGAGGACTCGCGCGCCCAGCAGCATGCTCGCCGTCTGACCGCCCCAGGAGTGTCCGACTTCGGCAATGCGACTTCGATCAAGGCGTCCACTGAGGCCGGGAACGGAAGCTTCAAGGAGATCAAGCTGGTCGAGGATGCGCTTCATGTCCTCGACTCGGAAACGCCAGATCAGTGGTGTACGGGGATCGTCAGGAGGAAGGTTCAGCGTTCTCGAGTCGAGATGGGTGGGTTGCATGACCACGAAGCCGTGAGCAGCCCAGAAGTCAACCAACGGTCCGTAGCTGTCCAACGACAAGCCAAAGCCGTGCGAGAACACAATAATTGGCAATTCGCGCCCGGTCGTGGGGGCTGACACTCGCACCTGCAAATCCTCGCCACGGCTTGGAGCTGATAGCACTACCGGCTTCACCGAGATGACTGGAGTGAGCGCACTCATGGTCACGTCCGTAACCGCCATATCTGATTTGTTCATAAATTGTATTCCTTCATGGTATAATAGCAACGGAGCAATGCTCCAGTACTATTATACGGAACAAAGTTCCGTTTGTCAAGCTAGTGTTTGAGAGAATGAAGCGATGACCACTATCTCCGAGACCTAGGCCAACTTGTTGATAAGCTCGTTGGTGACCCATCGTGCGACGTTTTCGGGATATGGGGCGTGCAATCCTAGGACAATGTGCTGGAAGCCGGCGTCGATGGCTTCAGTGATCGAGTTCCGGGTGTTACTAGGGTGGTCGTAGGAGACCGATAGGTGGATGGATCGGGTAATCGAGGCGGGGTCGCGACCGATCTGGGCGCAGAAACGGTCCAGGAGAGCACCTCGACTGACGGCGTCATCGATGTCGCCGCCGGGGATGTTCCACAGGTCGGCATACTCGGCGACCACGCGCAACGTCGCGGTAGAGCGTCCGCCGATCAGTATCGGCGGATGAGGTCGCTGGATGGGTTTGGGGTTGCAGAACGCTCCGGTGAGGTGGAGATAGGAGCCGTCGAAGTCGAACGGTTCGTCCTCGGTCCACAACCGCCGGATGACCATGCATGCTTCGGCGAGGCTCCCGACCGCGTAGGCGGAGTCATGGAAGGGCAGGCCGTGTGCCGCGTACTCACGCCGGGCCACAGGGTGGCTTGGTCGTGAGCCTACGCCGATGCCAAAGTCGAGCCGTCCACCGGAGACGACGTCCACGGTCGCAGCGATCTTGGCAAGCATCGCGGGCGGGCGGAAGCGGTTGCTGGTCACGAGCAGTCCGAGGCGCAGTCGTTCGGTTTGTGCGGCGAGGGCTGAGAGCAGTGTCCAGCCTTCGAAGGTCGGTCCGTTCGGATCGCCGAAGATCGGCATGAGGTGATCGAACAGCCACGCATGCTCGATCTCTGGGATCGTGTCCGCCTCTCGCCAGACCCGCAGAACGTCGCGATAGCTGACCTGCGATGGAGCTGTCGCGATCCCGAAACGCGGCCCGGTCGTGGGCGCACTCATAGTCGCGTCCGTAATCGCCATATCTGATTCGTTCATAGATTGTATTCCTTCATGGTATAATAGCAACGGAGCAATGCTCCAGTACTATTATACGGAACAAAGTTCCGTTTGTCAAGCTAGTGTTTGAGAGAATGAAGCGATGACTACCAATGAAGCGATGACCACCAGTGACGAGGGAGCGGGGCAACCAACCCGGCAGAAGCGGGCTGACGCGCAGCGCAACGAGCAGGCGTTGCTCGCTGCTGCCGCCTCCGTGTTCGTCACATCTGGTGTCGATGCGCCAGTGCGTGACATTGCGGCTGCGGCTGGCGTCGGGATAGGGACGATTTATCGCCACTTCCCGACGCGAGCGGATCTCGTTGTTGCCGTGTACCGCCATCAGGTCGAGGCTTGCGCCGAGGCTGGTCCGGTTCTGCTGGCGAATAGTGGCTCGCCGCACGTTGCACTCGGTCAGTGGGTCAACCTCTTCGTTGATTTCCTGGTCACGAAGCATGGACTCGCCGCGGCCCTGCAACCCGACAGCGTCGGCTTCGACGCGCTGCATGCCTACTTCCTAGACCGCCTCGTGCCCGTTTGCGCTCAGTTGCTCGCCGCCGCCGCTCAAGCCGGCGAGATCAGCGTCGATATTGATGCCCTCGAACTGATGTATGGTATCGGCAACCTCTGCATTGGCGCCGACAACGACCCGCGCTACAATGCCCGCCGCATGGTCGAGCTCCTCATCGCGGGACTCCTCCAATCGCGCTCGACCTGATACTGCTGATCCAGAGAAGGAGCACCTGCAGTCCCTCGATAAGGTCAACTTGGGGTCCGGGTATTAACCGTACGAAAAACCACGCTCAGAGCTTGTATAGGTGAAAACGGACGTTTTCACACATCCACTTTGGAATGTGATACTATGAGTATGTACATACCACTATGTATACTCTTTACGTCTCTTTTTAGGTTAAGAAGAAACAGAGCACGATGAGCAGAACAATTGCCTATCTTCGGGCTTCAACCGAGAAACAGGATTTGAACAATCAAAAATTAGAGATACTCGAGTTCGCTCGCAAGAAGGAGGTGAAGATCGACGAGTTCGTCGAAATCACGATGTCTTCCCGCAAGACCAGTAAACAGCGGCGCATTTATGAAGTGATGCAAACTCTGAGCGAATCAGACACCCTGGTCGTGACAGAACTCTCCCGTTTGGGGCGGAGCACGGCTGATGTGATTGCGCTGATCAACGAATTGGTTGAGCGCAATATTCGCGTCATTATCCTGAAACAGAACCTTGATCTCAATACCCACGATATGAATTCGAAAATTGTCATTACCCTCTTTTCCCTGTTTGCCGAATTGGAGCGAGATTTGATCAGCGTGCGTACCCGAGAGGCACTAGCAGGAAAAAAGCGGCAGGGAATGAAACTGGGGAAACCGAAAGGCGTCATTCAGAAAAGCAAGTTTGATATCGACCGTGAACGCATCAAGGAGTTGCTGGCTTTGGGCCTCTCTATTCGCAAGATTGCCAACCTGCTCGGCTATAGCAACCACCTTGCTCTCAACACCTATATCAACAAACGGAAGCTTCGTGAAGAACGCTAGTTCTTGGCCCGTTGGAGACATGCTCTTTTCTCACGTTGCGTCCTACAGCGTCTGGTAAAAAGCTTGAGCCATTGTGTCGTCCGAAGCTACCTCATCCAGTTGGAGATGTCGGGGAACATCGGTGAAACAAAAGGAACAAAGACGGCCCATGCAAAAAGCCGGGTGGCGGAGTTTGAAACTCCGCCACCCGGCTTTGCCGTTCGTCGCTGGGTCTATGAGACCTTCGCAATAGGCGTAGCAATATACCATTCATGCCAAATGGGTCTTTCACACCGGCCATACGATCCCCATGGGAACGCACTGTTGGCTGCATAAGCACAGATGCCCTGGCCTCGATGGCGCGCTGATAGACCGCATCGACATCCTCCACGTAGACATGGAGCATGGCGGTCATCGGTTCTTCGAGGGTGGGACCACCGCCGATCATGAGCATGGAATCACCGAGTGTGAGTTCTACATGCAAGCCGCCTGCGTCCCCACGCCCACGGGAGCGCTCTTTGGCTCCAAACACGCCTTTGACAAATTCAACCAGCGCTTCTACCTCTCGAAGTGTCAGGTATGGCGTAATGGTGTGATAGCCTTCCGGTGGGGTTTTCATTGCTATGATACTCTCCTTCTCTCGCAAACCTTCAGAGATATCCTTCACTTTAACCAGAAGCTCAGTGGAGCATTCTGGCTTGTTTCCATCTCCGTCGGTCTATGATACGTCAACAGGCAGTGATCTGTCTTGTAAAAATATGACCTCAGTCGAGAAGCGGAACATGATTGCGAAACTCGCCTCGTTGTGCAAGATAGGTGCGCGGTGTCAGTCCGCAAAAATCCTGAAAATCATGGATAAAATGCGCCTGATCATAGTATCCACAGCTCAAAGCAATATCTGCCCAAACGATCTGCTCCCCCTTTTCGGCCAGACCCAGCACCTCTTGAAAACGTTTGACACGAGAGAATTGCTTGGGCGTCAGCCCAACCGCTTCATGAAAGATCTGGATAAAACGCCGCGAACTGAGGCCCGTCTGCTCAACGACCTCGGAAATGGTCTGTGTGGTATGAAGTTCAGCGAGCGCGAAGGTAAGTGTGGGTCGCCAGAGCAGAGGTCGTCTTGCTCGTGTCAGGAGCCACTGCTCAAGGATGGAGAAACGTGCCTGCGGGGTATCAACTGCCAGTAAGCGATCTCGCAACTCGAGAGCTAGTGATCCCCACAGCGTTTCCAAAGAAACGTGCCTGTTCTGCAGTTCAGCAGCAGGGAAAGGGAGAAACGGGGCAGCGCCCCCCGGCTTAAAAGCCACACCGATCATTGAGGACAGACAACTCGTCTCAATGGCGAAGAAGGTTGAATACGGTCCGCTGATCACGCCCGTGCGAAAGCTGTGGAGCTTGTTTGTATCCTGTCGGTCATAGACGCTTACCACATCCTCACGCAAGTTGATGATCAGCTCAACCGAGCCGCTTGGCAAGCGACGTTCTCTCGCGTGCAGGAGCGGAGTAGTGCTTCCATACAACCAGAGGCTCTCTACAAAATCGGCCAGCGGCATTGGCGGCACATAGGTGTAATAGACGCTCAAAAGCGATTTCTCCTCATTTGACCCATCGATCCCTCCCAGCCGGCTTCTCTGCTGCGGGGAGATACCTGCAATGCCGAAACCAGCCTTGCGCATCTTGGGTCGTTATGTGCAGTGGTCTGCTTGTCTCTGGACACCCGAAGGTAGCCAAAACGCATAGGCCTTGTTCCTTCTCTCTGTTTTGATGAGTCTAGTGTACAGGAACTCATATGAAAGTGCAAGCGATATGGAAGGTGATTTCCCTATGAGTAAACAGACAAAAAAGGGCCTGTTTTTGGGGCTGTATGGAAGAGTACAGAAAACCTTCGTTTTCCACACATCTTCTTGTCAGGACAAGTGACCGCACAGCACCGTCACAATGACTCGCCTGGGCCGGATGTGGGATTTGTGGTGCAATGGATACTGTCGCCGAATGTCTTTTCTCTTCGTGGATTGAGCCTAGAAACGAGCGTAAAATGTGAGTGGATTGAGCACACCGTCTGCATTCGGCGACAGTATCTGCAATGGAACAGAAAAGTGGTTGAGGGGAAAGCGGCACAAAGAGCAGGAGACGTATATGCTACTGCTCTTTGCTAGGTCAATTTCATGTTCGCAACGGCTGATGTTAACCAGGGGTAGAGCTACGTAAGTTGTCGTGCGCCGATGAGCATTCGTTTTCCTTGCTGGAGGAGTCCAGCTTCACTGGAGCAAAGGTGAATAAAGCACTTCCTTACCTGGAAGCGAAAGCTGAAGGGAACAGGAGCATGGAGTGAAAGCACAGTGAGGGAAGCACCCTCTCTCAAGAAGCTGTGCGAGCTAGGCCGTCTATGGTTAGCCCTGGATTGGGCAAACGCCAGGCGACTCGGTGTAGTACGTCGCCCAGAGGAAGATGGTGCTATTCCCTCTGTCTGGGGTAATGACGAAAGTGGCAGCTTCGGCATTACTGCTCTCCCCAGAGGGACTTGGAGTGACCAAGCAAACCGCCGAACGACGAACCTACGGACGGACCAGGGAAACGGGTGAACTTCGGGATCGCCTACAAGCGGAGACGCTCATGGCGACGGAGCGGTCGTAGTACTCAAATGCTTGGGGTAATACCCAGGACACGGGGAAGGGCCGCAGAGTTATGTGCAAGGTAAGTACCTGTGGTGTACCGGAGGGTGCAATTAGCCATAGGGAAGATGAAGCACAGACTTGGAAAGCCGTGTGCATTGAAAGGTGCAAGCACGGTGTGCGCCGTGAGGCGCGTTGTGATATTCCTGCTGCAAGCAGGGGAAACTGGGGAAAGGTTTCTGGGTTACTGGCATACCTGAAAGGGAAACCTCGAGGGGACTAAGCATGCCAGGCAAGCGGTGCATGCCCGAAGGCGTTGTAGGGCAGGGTATCCGTAGGACCCGCTTCCTATGCGTAAAGCTGGATTGCCTGAACTCCAATCTCGACGGGGTGAATGTGCGCACCCATCGGAAGAACGCTTGAAAACGATGTCACCTTCTGCTTTGGCATGAACTGTGGGCCGAGGCAATCCCTTGAGGGTGAACGGGGACCAACGAGGTCCATCAAGAGATGAGTGGAGACGCTACGGGAAGCTCGGACGTATCATGGCGACGTACCGCGGGATCACCTAAACCGTGCGAACGGCAAGGTGACAGAGCCATCATAGTGAGTCGTGGGGGTCACGTCCCTCCAGGGAGGACGAGAAGGTCGTCCACAGGGCAAAGGATGGCAGGAGAAACAGAGCTGATTGATAGTGGGTTGCAAGGCCGCACATTGCGTAAGTCCTCGCTTATTCCCACTTCTAAGACCTGTTTCTCTGGAAAGCGATGTGCTCGGAAACGGGCCTGCATCGTTTGGGAAGGGGGTAACGGAAAAGGTCTGGCAGCAGAACCTCGCCGGTACCCTACTTCATTTGGGGAGGGACGGTTGGAAACGTGCCGCAAGGTAACGCGCTGGCCGTCTACTCTACATCAGGGGCAGAGGAGCGGGTAGGAACACTCCTAAAAGTTCCTAGAACAAGAGAGGTACGTGTTTCCTGAATCGAGGACTTTTTCATTGCGCGTGAGTTGACGCTCTTGTTCAGGCTGTTGCCGTAGGGGTCGTAGGAATAGCTGTTCTTGACGCTGCCACTGCTATCGACCACTTTGAGCACGGAGCCGAGATCATCCTTCAGGTAGTAGTATGTGCCTCTCGTTATGCACTTATTGTTTTTGCTGAGAGGAGGAGTAGGTGATACAGTACATAAGAATATGTTTGTGTCCTCTCTTTTGTAGCGTGTCGTATCGCACTTCCCCACACATACGACGATACAAAGAGAAAGAAAACCGTTAAGAGGGCGTATCTGGTTTTAGTTTTGCTGGCTCTACCGCATAAAATACAGTATATCCACAAGTGATACAAACAAGTGATTTCAACAAAGAACCCGACCGAGCAAGTGTACCCGGTTTATACACTGACATATAGTTAGTAGTCTGAGCTACTACACGTTCGCCACCGCATTCAGGACAAGGTGTTGGAAGAGAGGACGATATTTGTTTGCTCATCTATTTACTCTGCCTTTCTTATGTACTATAAACTATAGTAAACTAAACGGGATGTTCTTTTTAATGCTACAAGCCTATCTCTAACACTTTTTCAAAGAAAGAGCTTTGGTGAGCAAAAGTTTCTCTAACTCACGCATAAGCAAATTTATTTATTGGGACAAGAGAAAATAATCAAGTTTCACCCTTTTTGCCCAATTGGTAAGAATACAAAGCAAAAATAAAAAGAGGAACTGATACTACACTTACTATCACTCCATTTATACCTATTAGAAATAGCGTAATTCCTCCAATTAATGCGATGATACCAAGAACAAAGAAGATCACTGCACGGTTGATGTTGTTCATATGTTTGTCCTTTTTTGAACATCCACCAGTAAATTAAGGTAACAAAATTACTTCTAGTAATCTTGTTACCTAATCCCTTTAAGAACCTCTTTTCGGGATTAGGTAACAAAACTCTATCAACAACACTACTACTTAGCGAGTAATGAGAAATCAAGAGATTAAAAATCCCTTCCTACTTCTCACAATTTACATAAAATTTGTGTTATAATCGTTTCCCTTGCTAGTAAAGGGGTTGATTACAACACGCAGTTGTTGCTGCGTCTGTAAGCTGTGCAAGTCCAAAAGCACCTCCTGCTGCTCCAGTTGCTACCGTTGCGTATGCAATTCCTAACGCTAAACCTGCCAAACCACCAGTAGCTACTACAGCAATAATTGTTACAGCAGCAAGAAGTACGCCACCGATAACAACATTTGCTTGATCTCCTCCACAAGTAAACCTACCACTCGGATCCACCTGCATGTTCGGCTCGTTGCCTGCATAGACATATGGATTACCCGATCCAATCTTGCCAATACTGCCACCGACTGGGTCCTTCTGTGTCCAGCGGCCCAACTGCGGGTCGTAGTACCGCGTGCCGAACTTGTACAGGCCCGTGGTGGTGTCGAAGTAGCCACCCGCGAACTGCCAGGGGTTGCTTACCGTCTCGCTCTTGTTCAGACTGTTGCCGAATGCGTCGTAGTAGTAGCTGTTCTTCACGGTACCACTGCTGTCAACCACTTTGAGCACGGAGCCGAGATCATCCATCAGGTAGTAGTACGTGCCTGCTGTCGTCCTTTCATTGACTAACTGCCCCTGGTTAGTACGAGTGTAATACGTCGGCGACGAGCTTCCCGCTCCATCCACGCTCAAGCCGAGCGCACTGTAGACCTCGTTGATGCGGTTGAGCCTCACACGGTCGGTCTGGTCGGCTCCACTGTAGATGTAGCTATCGGTGGAACTGCCGAAACTGATGCCCGTCGTCTGGTTCCGGTTGTTGATGCTGAAGGTGCGTCCGGCACCCGTGAGCTGGTTGCCGTTGCCGTCGTAGCTGTAGGTCGTGGTCGTGCCATTCACGAGGCTGCTCACCAACTCATCGGCACTGTTGTAGCTGTAGGTCGTGGTCACGCCATGACTGGTGGCCGAGGTGCGATTGCCTGCCCCATCGTAGCTGTAACTACTACTGGTGCTGCCTGAGCCTGCCGCCCCCGTCAAGCGGTTCAAGGCATCATAACTGTACGTGAAGTTGTAGGTCTGCGATGTGTTGTCGCTGTAGCTCGTGCCCGTCTTGAGACTCTTGGTGTAGCTGTACGTGAGCGAGAGCAGCGTGGTCGAGCCTTTGACCGCCTTGATGGAGGTCGTGTGCCCGGCGTGATCGTAGCCATAGCTCACCGTGATACCCGTTGAGGAGGGCAAGGTCATACTGATGCGACGATTGGCGTTGTCATAGCCATAGCTGGTTTGCGCTCCACTCGGCTCCGTCAGCGAGGTGAGCAGGTTGACCGAGTTGTAGCCGTAGCTCACGGTGCCACCAACATCGCTGTAACTGGTCAAGTTGTCCAGCTTGTCGTAGCCATACGAGAGCACCGAGCCATTGGGCAACTTCTTGCTGCTCATACGGTTGAGGGCATCGTAGGCGTAGTCCGTTTCACCCGTGTTGTCGGTGAGGGTCAACACGTTGCCATCATCGTCGTAGGTGTAGCGCGTGTTTGAGCCATCGGTGTAGGTGATTTGGGTCATACGGTCCAGGGCGTTGTACTGGAAGCTGGTGCTGTTGCCGTTGCCATCGACCACCTTGCTCACACGACTGAGGGCATCGGGGGTCAGGGTTTCCGAGCCGAGCGGGCTGGGTGGCGTGATGCTGGTCAGGTTGCCCTTGCTGTCGTAGCCATAGCTGGTGGCGTGTCCATTGGCGTCGGTGACTTTGGAGATCGTGCCATTGCTATTGTAGCTGTACGTCCCGTTATTCTGGGTGGCAAGTGGATCAGTGGTCTGCTTCACATTGCCCACCGCGTCGTAGGCATAACTGAGTGTGTTGCCCTGTGTATCCGTCGCGCTATCGGGATAGTACGGGAACGACGAGTTGGTGTAGGTCGCCGTACTGCTGTTGCCATTGCCATCGGTGACGGTGCTCAGGTTGTTCTTCGTGTCAAAACCGAAGAGGTTGGTATTACTTAACGCATCGGTGGTCGAGGTCACGTTGTAGTTGGTGGCATCAAAGGCGGTTTGACTCGCATGACCCAGGGCATTGGTCGTCTTGGTGACTTTGAAGCCACTGTCATAGGTGTAGGTGCTGGCGTGTCCATTGGCATCGGTGACAACGGTGTTGCCACTGTTGTAGGTGAACTTCGTCACGCCACTCATGGGGTCAGTGATCGAGGTCACACGATGACTGCTGTCGTAAGCGATGGTCGTGTTGTTGTTGCGAGCGTCCATGATGGTCGTGATGTCGGTTCCCGTATAGGTATAGCCCGTCATCTTGCCCAAGAGATCGGTGGAACTGGTCAGGGTGCCGTTTTTGTAGCCATAGGTGGTACTGCGTCCCGTCGAGTCGGTGAGGCCAGAGATGAGGTTGGACGTGTTGTGTCCCACCGTGACGACACGGGCCTGCGTATCGGTGATGGAGGTGGTCAAATTCCCACTCTCGCTCACGGAGATGCGGTTGCCGTTCTTATCGGTGATGGAGGACAGGCTGCCATTGGTGCCAAAGAGCCACTGCTGTCCGTTGCTGTGATAGGTGAGGGTGTAGGTGGTGTTGTGATTATCTTTCAGCGTGGCATTGATGCCAGGAGGACTGGTGAAGGTGCCATCGCCATTATGGGCGAAATAGGTATCGTAGTTGCTGCTGCCATACAGGATGACGTAGCTTGCCACATGGCTCTCGTCGAGGTACACCTGCCGCCCTAAGCTCAGGTTCCAGTTGCTGCCCATCTCTTGATAGGCATTGCCGTTGGGCTGGCTATTGTAGTAGGCGTCGATATCGAGGTCTTCACCTGTGCCTCGAATCTGCATCTCGACACTATGCAGCACGAGGTTGCCCGTCGCGACATTGACCATGAGTTCTTTCTTGCCACAGGCACACACATTCAACGGATGCTTGACATAGGTGGAGAAGGGCAACACACCCAGTCCAGTATCATACGGGTTGGTAGGCGTGGCAACATGGGGCAGCACGAAAGTGGATGGGAGCGACGAGCCAGTCGTTGCAGACCCACTAGCTACTCCGCTATGTGGCGTGGACGAAGAGGTGGATACAGCGGAAGGCAACTGGCGAGTCGCGGCACGAGCAATACCGCTCTCGGCACCCAGGACAAAGCCGCCGAGCAGCAGCGCAACGAGCAGCAAACGCACGAAACGTGGAAAGGAGAAGGTCAGCCGGAAATGAGGCCGATGCAGAAGCGACGCCGAGAGCGTGCGCGAAGGATGAGAGAACATCAAGCCCCTCCATTTCTGAGAGGTCATTCTTGTTGCATCTCCCAAATGGAGGGGCTTGATGTCTCACGCCCACGGACGAGCAAAGCACTGTCCGTTTGCCCACATTCATAAGCGGATGCACCAGAAATACAACAGCTATGAGAACGACATACACAACACAAAGAAGAATGCGTTCAACGGATGGAAGCCTTTCATGACCGTTTTGGGTTCACAAAGATAGACCGCAGTGCTATAATAAGCCTGCGATACGAGTCGCCAATGATGCTCTGCCTAAGGGCTTCAATCTTGTCAGAGCATCATCCTGCTACGACGAAACGCGCCACACAAATGATGCAGCATGGGAGAACCTCTTTCGGGTGGTCTTGAGACATGATGAGAGACGGATCAATAAATACAACACTCCTTCCTGGACACAAGAAATCATCATCCTCTATGAGAAGAGAATCCTTCCTTGGTGAAAAAGAGAAAGCGAGAAAAGAAGCAGAAGCTCTCTATACTCCATAGATGAACTCCACTCAAGAAGTAACGTACAGATGACTTGTACATCCTTTAAAGGGATACACAAGAGAAGAGAAAAAGTCAAGGTTTTTGAGAAAAAGAGAGAATCTTGTATAGAAAAGACATTTATAGTTACATTGAAATAACAAAGTAAGACAAAAGTATAAAAATAAATTATACAGACAACGATACTATGCAGTATACGCCCTTTGGCTCTGCGTGAAGGAAAGAGTCCTATAACCGCAAAGGAGATAAGTGCGGCACAGTTTTTGGAAGGGGAGTCTTTACTGCAAGGTGTAGGGGGACGATCAACGATCTCCTAGCACCAGGAGACCATAGAATGGAAGGAGGAAGCTAAGACTTCCTTTTGATGCAGAGAGGAAAAAACGTATGAAGGACCATTACATATCATTATTAAAATGGTATGAAACGATATGAAATTATACTATTATTCTTAGTAAAGAGCATTGTATAGAGATTGCTCACAACTGTCCTGCTCCGCCTTGTCCTTTCATCTCTTGCATGTTCAAAAAGCCAACACGTCCTCTGGCACGGAGACACTTCGTGTCGGACCTGATTCGTCTCTTCTCCGCTCACGCTGTGATTTGACAGATAGAGTATCCAACTAATAGAACCATAACCTGTCCTATGCACCGCTTGAGAAGCCACTTTAGAGCAAACACACAGTATATGAATAGCTGAGCCTTTGACGCATATGTGCAACTCCAGTCCAATTTAGGAACCATAACGTGTCCTTTGATCCATGTTTTCTAGGTGACCGGATGAAGAGCACAAAACGAACTTCTTTTTTGGACTCACGTTCTCATACTAATTTGCAATCATATGTAACAAAATGATAGGCTAGCTCTAAGAATTGTGAGAAGGAAGAGAAGGAGCATGTATGAGCAGCATCACACGAGCAGCCGATCATTTCACCGTCGAACAGGT
>JAABUZ0100001823.1_pt1 | contig 38290 bp, 38 predicted proteins | sample 5562091 | NCBI WGS metagenome assembly JAABUZ01 (sample SAMN12813069, study PRJNA571459) | rock metagenome | isolation source: Antarctica rocks | place: Antarctica: Victoria Land, Linnaeus Terrace sud | collected 2015-12-21 | reverse complement strand
CGGACGACACGGCTGGTCCATCGGACTCCTCCTGTACTTGCACACACTTGCACACGAGGGTAGCCTACGTCATCCGCTCTTTTTTGTCTCCTTCCCGAAAACTAAATGACCCTGACGCACTTGACGCGCGATTGTGGTGCTGCTAGAATGGCCGCATTACGGATCAGATCATTGGAGACATCAGATGAATGACGGCGCGGTGGAGACGACCTGCCGGCGACGCGGGCGCTCTATCGGGATGGGGGAGGATCGGGCATGACCCAGGCCGTCACCGCGCAACCATCCCGGCGACCGCTGCTGACGCTCTCGCGCCGTCGCACGGTCACCGGCTTGCTCTTCGCCTCGCCGTGGATCGTCGGCTTCGTGGTGTTCACGCTCTATCCCATGGCGGCCTCGCTCTACTACAGCCTGACGGACTACGCGCTGATCCACACGCCGACCTGGGTTGGCCTGAGCAATTATGGCCGCCTGCTCGGCGACCCCGATTTCTGGACCTCGCTCGGCAACACGCTCTACATGGTCATCTTCGACGTCCCGCTCTACATGGTCATCTTCGACGTCCCGCTCTACACCCTGCTGGCGTTCCTGGTGGCCCTGGCCCTCAACCAACCCGTGCGCGGGCTGCCGTTCTTCCGCACCATGTTCATGTTGCCCTGGGTGATGCCCGTCGCGGCGGCCGCCACGCTGTTCCTGTTCATTTTCAACCCTGACTACGGCCTGCTTAACAACGCGCTCGACGCGGTGGGCATCGCCGGCCCCACCTGGCTCGACGATGCAGGCTGGGCCAAGCCCAGCCTGATCCTGATGGACCTCTGGACGACCGGCTTTGGCGCGGTGCTCTTCCTGGCCGCCATGCAGGGTATCCCGCGCGAGCTGTACGAGGCTGCCAGCCTCGACGGGGCCGGCCCCCTGGCCCGCACCCTGCGCATCACCGTGCCCATGGTCTCGCCCGTCACCCTCTACACCCTCATCACCGGCCTGATCGCCATCTTCGGCTACTTCACCCAGGCCTACGTCTTCACCGCCGCGAGCGGCTCCAATACATCGGGGCCCGACAACTCGCTGCTATTCTACATGGTCTACCTCTACAACACGGCCTTCCAGTACCTCCAACTGGGCTATGCCTCGGCCCTGGCCTGGGTGCTCTTCGTGCTCACGCTGCTGGCCAGCCTGCTGCTGCTGTGGAGCTCCCGCTGGTGGGCCTACTACGAGGGGGCAACGCGCTGATGGACCGCTCCGCCGCTACGATCGAGGGGCCGGCGAGCGCCGCGCGCGGCGCGCGGCTCCGGGGCTATGCGCGGGGCAACGGCCCCGACGTCGTCTGGCTGTGGGACGGCTCCTCGCCCGTCGCCAACTGGGCCGCCAACGGCGTGATCCAGCCGCTGGACAGCTACATCGCGTCGAGCCGCTACGATACCCGCAACCTGGTACCTGCCGCGCTGCAACAAGTCACGTTCCGCGGCCACGTGTGGGGCCTGCCCTTGATCGCGGACACGTTCTGGCTCTGGTACAACGTCAAGGACTTCCGCGCCGCCGGCCTCGACCCCGTCCATCCCCCGCTGACGCTGCAGCAGGCCATGGACGACGGGGCCAAGCTGACGCAGCGCACGCGCAGCGGGCGCCTGCTGCGCCTGGGCTTCCGACCTCCTACCCTGGGCAACGCGCCGGTCTACGTCAACGGCAACGACGTCAATCCCTACGCGGGCGTGTTCGGGGCCTCGCTCTACAGTCCCGACGGCACGCGGGCCACGCCCGACTCGCCGGCCAACCTGGCCGCGTGGACCGAAATGCGCCGCGAGGCCTCGGTCCTTGACGGACTCTACGGCCACGATGCCCTCGTCCGCTTCCTGAGCGGCCTCGGCGCCCCCTTCACCGCGCAGGACGCCTTCCTGACCGACCGCGTCTCGATGAAGATCGACGGCGACTGGGTGCCGCAGAACGTGCGCGACTACAAGTCCTCCTGGAAGTATGGCGTCGACTACGCCGTGGCGCCCATCCCCTACCCGGCCGGCTACGCGCGCTTCGCCAATCGTCAGCCCATCGCCACCTACCCCATGGTCGTCTCCAGTCGCAGCAAGCACCCCGCGGAGGCGTGGGAGTTGATCCGCTGGCTGCAAGAGCCGGCGCAGGTCGCGGGCATGGCCGCCTATCTGTATAACCTGCCGCAGTATAAGGTGGCCCTGGAGAGCCCCGCGCTGACCGCCCTGCCCGGCTTCAACCAGTTGCTCCCGCTGCTGAACACGCGCATCACGCTGGTCAGTGACCCCATCGGGCCGGTCAGCGACCAGTATTACACCATCCTCAACAGCTACGCCGGCGCCATCATCGGCGGCCGCACCACGCCACAGGCCGCCATGGCCGCGGTGCGCCAGCGCGTGCAGCCGCTGCTGACGGCCCAGCTCGCCAAAGCGCACTGACGATGCCGTGCGGGAGGAAACCACCGAGGTATCTGGAGGTATGATGCGCGCGGACAAGCCTTTGCTGGAAACCATGACCTGGCCCGAGGCGCGGCGCGCGGCCGAGGACGGCGGGCGCGTGGTGCTGCTGCCGGTGGGCGCGATCGAGCAGCACGGGCCGCACTTGCCCGTCGACGTGGACAACCGCATTGTCACCTGGCTGTGCGACGAGGCCGCGCGCCGCCGGCCCGACCTGATCGTGAGCGCGCCGCCGATCCACTACGGGTTTAACGAGCACAACATGGGCTTCCCCGGCACGGTCAGCGTCGAGGTCGAGCACTTTGTGGCCTACGTCTACGACGTCTGCCGCAGCTTCGTGCGCCAGGGCCACACGCGCGTCGTGCTGGTCAACGGGCACGGCTCCAACGCCATGCCCTGCGCGCTGGTGGCGCGCAAGGTGGTCAACGCGTCGCAGGACGCCCTAGCGGCGGCGGTCAACCACTGGGCGCTGGCGCGAGATCTGGCCGCGCGCATCCGCGAGACGCCGCGCGGCGGGATGGCCCACGCCTGCGAGTATGAGACGTCGTGGTACCTCTTCCTGGACCCCGCCGCGGTGCATATGGAGCGGGCGGTTCCGGACATGCTGGCCGCGCGCTCCCGCTATATCTGGGTCGACCTGATGGCCGGCGACGGGCCGGTGGCCCTGATCGACGACTGGTCGCGCGTCTCCAACGGCTCAGGTGTCGAGGGCGACCCGACGACGGCCTCGGCCGAGAAGGGACGCCGCTACGCCGAGGAAGAGGTGACGAACTTGATCGACTTCTGCGCCGAGTTCAAGGCCATGGCCGTCGCGCCACGACGGGACTACACGGCCCGCGGCCGGGACCCGAATCCCTATGCCGCCGATTAAGCCGTGGGCCGCCGCTGGGCGCAGCGCGACCTGGCGGGGCTGGTGGGACGGCGGCGTGGCGGGCGCCCCGGCCCTGCCCGTGCTCGCGGCGCGAGGGGCGGCGGACGGGCCGACGCTGGTGGTGACGGGCGGGGTCCACGGCGACGAGTACGAGGGGCCGGCCGCCATCCACGCCCTGTTCGAGGCGGTCGACCCGGCGCGCCTGCGCGGGACGCTGCTGGGCGTCCCGGTGGTCAACGTCGCGGCCTGGCAGGCGCGTTCGCGCGTCACGCCGGCGGACGGCGTCAACCTCAACCGCGTCTTCCCCGGTGGGCAGGGGACGGGAGCCGCGCCCGGCCCCACGGCCGTGCTGGCCGAGGCGCTGTTCGAGGGCGTGGTGCGCGGCTGCGACGCGCTGGTGGACCTGCACAGTGGCGGCGCGGCCCTGATCCACCTGCCGCTGGTCGGCTGGTACGCCGGTGCGGACGGGCCGGCCGAAGGGCTGGCGCGTGGCTTCGACGCGGCGCTGCACCCCTGGATCGTCCCGGACGTGCCGGGTGTGCTGTCGTACGAGGCGCACCGCGCCGGGATCACGGCGGTGGCGGCGGAGTGGCGGGGGGGAGCGGGGCTCGATCCGGCGGGCGCGTCCGCCTACCTGGCGGGGCTGCGCCGCCTCCTGGTAGGCGCAGGCCTGCTCCCGCGCGCGTCTGTGGAGCCGTCGCCCCGCGACCCTCGCCCTCCCATTGCCGGGGACTATCAAGAGACGGCCGTCGGCGGCCTGTTCGCGCCGCGCGTGGCCCTGGGCGACAGGGTCGCGGCGGGCGAGACACTGGGCCTGCTGCGCGACCCCCTGGGCCTCGTCGCGGCGGAGGTCCCCTCGGCCCGCGCCGGCGTCGTCGCGGGCCTGCCGCACCAGGCGCTGCTGCATCCGGGCGACCGCGTCGCGTATGTTGGTTAGAGGGGAAGGGCTAGGGCTGATGTTTACCTATCGCGGCTACCTTGGCTGGATCACCGACGTGGCGACCGCGCCGCATCCCGCAGGCGCGTGGCCCGTGACGGAGATCGACGAGGAGCTGCTGGCCGACTACGAGGCCACTTTCGCCATGATGCGCGAGGTAGGGCTCGACCTCGCCGTGATCTGGGGGCTGGTCGTGGGCCGGAACTGGCCCCTCGACGTCGAGTCCGGGGTCGACGAGCGGCGGGTCGCGCAGGTGCGCCGCCTGCTGGACGGCGCGCATCGCCACGGCCTGCGCGTCCTGGCCGGCACGGGGTTGTATAGCTGGGGCTTCGAGCGCATCATCGCGCAGCGCCCCGACCTGAGCCGGGGCAACCCGCGCGCGCTGTGCGCCTCCCACCCCGACGCCTGGCCATTAATGAAGCGCGTGATCGACGTCTTCGGCGACGCGCTGGGCGTCGACGGCTTCAGCTTCCAGTCCGCCGACCAGGGGCGCTGTCCCTGCGAGCGTTGTGCGGCGTGGGGCGACACGGAGTACCACGCGTGCCTCAACAGTCGGGCAGCCTCTTACGTCAGGGAGACGTGGCCCGGCAAGACCGTCGCGGTGAACACCTGGAGCCTGCGCTTCCCCGACCCGGCCGACCTGCCGCACGTGGTGGCCATGACGCGCCACGCCGACTACCTGATCGACGCGCACAGCTCGGCCGCCGAGCGGGACCCGGCCTATCGCCGCCGGCTGATCGACGCCATCCGCCCCTGCGCTTACGGCACAGTAGGCGGTCCGTTCGTCGAGCCACCCCTGCATTGGGAGCGTGCGCGCTGGTTCTTGCCCTGCCTGGACCAACCGGCCCGCCACGCGCGGGAGTTGTACGACGAGGGTGGCCGCGCCATGGAGATCTTCTTCCACATCGCGGCCAACCCCGGCGACGAGGTAAGCGCGCGCCACGCAGCCCTCCTGCTGCGCGACCCGGAACGGCCCAGTGAGGAGGTGTTGCGTGAGGTCCTGGCTGTCCTCTACCGGCCCCGTGACAACGGCGCGCTGGACCGCCTGGCCGACCTGTTCCGTCGCGCGGACAGGGCCTATTTCTCGCGCGCGCGCAACGTGCCGGCCGCGGCGACTCTGAGCATGGAGCCCCTGGTCAGCGACCACGCCGGACCCCCAGTCTACCTGACCGACCACCTCGACCGCGACGAGCTCGACGCCTACGAGCGGGACATATCCGCGCTGCTCGCCCAGTGCCCATCGCTGGCGGAGGAGGTCGGGCGCCCCGACAAGGTGGCGACCACCGCCTCCTGCCTGCGCGGCGTGCTCGGCGACATCGCGCGGGCGCGCGAGACGACTGGTCGGTGACCGGCCCGTCAGATCCCGTTCTGAGGCCGATGAGGATACAATGGGAGGGGAGAAACAAAGAAACCGGGGTACGTACCCCGGTTTCTTTTGGTTTGTGGGAGCGGGTGATCGGGTTCGAACCGACGACATCTTGCTTGGGAATGAAGGCCCGTTTCTTATAATGGCATCTACTGCCCTCTAATTACGCCTACTTCACACAGGAGAGAAGGCGATAAGTAGAAGGTGCTAGATGGGATTAGAGGGGATTATAGAGTGAGTTACGGGAATTGTACGGGAACGCGCGGGAACGCGCGGGAACGGGGGGGGCAAGCCGGCGCGCCGTGGCTGACGGTACCCCGTCGCCCCTTCGCGTCGCCCCGCCGGCATCCGGGCCGCGGAACTGTGGATAAGTGGGGTACGGTGGGGATGTCGTGGTCATCTTTTGTTCTAAAATAGAACAAAGAGCGAGGGCCGCACCCGTTGCTACCGGGAGCGGCCCTCTTGGCGACCAGACCGAAGGAGCCGGCCCGATGCCTAACACCAGCTTACCCGACCTGTCCACCTTCGCCCCCGACCTGCATTGGCTCATTCACCTGGAACCGACGTACGACGCCCTGGCGAGGGACGCGCGCCCGTCCGGCTTCTCGGTGTGCAACGTCTTCTCTGTGCCAGACAGTGCGCCGCTCGAGCTACGAGCCCACGATATTGCCGGCGGCCATCTGCTCGACGGCGCGGACGAGGATGAGCTATACAAGTTGTTGCACTGCGATCCGCCGTTCGATCCCGTCATGGTAGAGTTGCGCCGCCAACTCCGCTCCGGCGAGATTCAGTCGGGCTTCGGGCCGGCCGATCCTGCGGAGATCGACGCCCTAGAGCAACGGGAACGCTTGGCGCGCCAGGAGCGCGTCAAGGCTGCCAATGAGATATGCGACAACCTGGCGCGTCAGTGGCATCGCGCATTGGTGAGGTACGACCAGGTTAGGGCCGGGCAGCCGCCGCCCGTCGACGGGCGGCGATCGGCTCTCTACCTAGAACCTTGTGTTGAGCTGCCAGCGCCGGACCTCGTGCGACGCCTCGACAAAGAGCGGGATATCGCGCGCCTCATGCTTCTCACAGCGCGGCACGAGTTAGGGTCCATCTACAAGACAGTCATGGCATGGCAAGTTCGCGCTCAGAGTGGGAGGCGGATTGATCCAAACGACAACTGCCTCACGCCCTGGCACGCAGGTTTGCTGTCAGCTCGCGCCCGTGGCCGGCACTTCTGGACATTAAGTCTCACGAACGACACTTTACTCCGACGACGGAACGATGCGCTCGTCGAAAACATCGAGTCGCAATGCCACCTTTCGCAACTTTATACCGATCTCTCCCAATGGTGCAAAGCGACTTACGAAGCGGTCATCACGATTCCCACGTGCAACCGCCAGGGTTGCGGTAATCCGAAGCGCCTACGGGCAGATGGCAAGGGGTGGCGTCCCTATTGTTCTGACGAATGCGCTGACGAACAACGGCGGGCCACGTATAGAGAGTCGTCTAAGGAGTATCGCAAAAGCATCAAGCGGCCAAAAGGCACCTCTAGAGCACAGCGCGTCAACAATAGTCAACAGTAGTCAACAGCGTCAACAGTAGTATATACTTCTGCGTCGTCGTAATCTAACCTGATGTTGTGATCCTCATGTGTTGAGGATCGAGGCAACAGAGGAGGTTAGACGATGCGACGCACGACCCCCATCGACCCGCACACGGCCGCAGCCATCGCCGCCAGACGACGGGCCGCCGGCATCCCTCAGAACGCCCTGGCGCTCGCCATCGGCGTCAGCGAAGGCACGATCTCAAAGATCGAGACATGCCGTGTGCCTGTCACGTCCGAGGTACGCGCGGCGATAGAGCGGGCCATGGTGATATTGGCCCAGCCATCGCCCGTTGAGGCGGCATCGTGAGCGCCCCTCACCTCGTTGCTGTCACACGCACGTCGCCGACAGCTGACCGCCCGGCGCCCGCGCCGTCATCGGTAGTGCCACTCCCCGATTTGCTCAAGCCTGCCGACGTCGCAACGCGTTTGGGCGTAAGTGCCGGTAGGGTGTACCAACTCCTGGCCGACGGCGCGATCCCCTGCGTACGGCGGGGCCGGTCGGTGCGCGTGCCGCGCCAGGCCTACGAGCGTTGGCTCGCCAGTCTGGCCGACGAAGCGACCGCGGCGGTACGCCGATGAGCGACAGACGCGCGCCTATGAAAAGGGCCGGCGCGCCCATCACAACGCGCCGGCCCGTCTTCTCCCCCTACGCCACAGGAGCTACCAATGTCTACAACCATTGTAACCGACCCGACCGCGCTCGGCGCGATCTGGGAGTCGGCGATTCCTTGCATGCGCGACATAGTTGATGACGCCGCCCGCATCATCGAGCGCGTGGGCGCCGAGCGCGCCGGCTTGGCGGCAGACTTGCGCGAGGCGCGCGCTGACAACGCCGACCTAGAGCAGGAGCTTGCTGAGGCGCTCCAGCGGATCGCAACACTGGAAAGGGAACTGCCGACGTACGCGCTCATGCTGCAAAGATACCGCCGGCAGCTCCTGCGCCTGGAACGTCAGTTAGCGGGACGGGCCGACGTCGGCGATGACGAAAATCCCGTTCACAGCGTCGCCTTTGAGTCGCCTGCCCAGCTGCGTCGCCGCGCGGTCCGTGGCCACATCCGTCCCGCGACGCTCGCCCTGCTCGACTCCGACGACGCGGCTGGCTACACGATGGTCGCCGCCGCTGATGCGGCCGTGGTCGCCGGCCTGCTCAGGGCTGGCCTGACCCGTGAGGAGACGCTCACGCTGCTGGTCGCCAGCGAGCGGGGCCAGGCCGCGCTCCGCTGCCAGGATGGCCGGGGCGGCCTGGCTTACCTGGAGGATCTCGTAGGCAGCTCCGGCGAGATCGTCGCGCCCACACCCACGCCAACCCGCGCGCCGGCGCAAGCGCGCCGCTACACACCGGCCACGCGGCCGCCCGCGCGCCGCTACAGACCGATCAGCCAGGGACGCGCATCGTGACGGCGCCCGCGGAGAAGCCCGGTATCGATATCGGGGGCGGCTACGCCATCGTCGACCGCACGCCGCAGCGCCGTGGCGCCCACACCTTCGAGTTGAACAATGGCCACGGTCTCCACAGCGACGAAGCCAAGGCGTGGATCGCCGATGACCGCGCGCGCTGGGTGCGCCTCGCCGCCGCTACGTGTCCGACCATGAACCAAGCGGCGGCTCTCAAGGCGCTGCAAGACCTCGACTTCGTGGCATCGCAGGACCGGGACGCGCGCGGGGACGCCGGGGGCGCCGGGGGCGCCGGGGACGCTTCCGGCCCTACATCCGACACTGAGAGCGAGACACAGGCGGTGACGCTGGTACGCCTCGCCGAGGGGTGGGCCTTGTGGCACGACCCCGACCACACCCCGTACGCCTCGTTTGAGGGGGCGCATGGTGAACACCAGACCATCGCCCTGCGCTCACAGTCCGCGCGCCTGGCGTTGCAGCGAGCCTACTACGCCGAGAAAGGTCAGGTCCCGCGGGCTCAGGCGCTCCAGGACGCGATTGGAGTGCTTCAGGGACGGGCTATCTTCGAGGGGTGCGCACACCGCGTGTTCGTGCGTATCGCCTCCCATGAGGGCGCGCTCTACCTCGACTTGTGCGACGAGCAGTGGCACGCGGTCAAGGTCACGGCCGAGGGGTGGGAGGTCGTTGTCAGCGACGCCGTGCCGGTCAAGTTCCGTCGCGCCAAGGGCATGCTGGCCCTACCGCTGCCCGCCCGTGGCGGCTCCATTGATGACCTGCGGCCCTTCGTCAACTCGCCCGACGACGCCCAATGGGTGCTCAAGGTGGGCTGGCTGGTCGGCGCGTTCCGCCCGCACGGCCCGTACGCGGCGCTGGCCCTCTACGGCGAACAAGGGAGCGCCAAGAGCACCACGGCCCGCGTGCTCCGGGCGCTGATCGACCCCAACGGCGCGCCGCTCAGGGCCGCGCCCCGCGACATGCACGACCTGATGATCGCGGCGACGAATGGTTGGCTCATCGCCCTGGACAATCTCAGCCGGGTCTCTGACGAACTCAGCGACGCCTTGTGCCGGCTGGCCACGGGCGGCGGCGCCAGCGCGCGCCAGCTCTACACCGACGCCGAGGAGGCCATCTTCGAGAACGTCAACCCCGTGCTTCTGAACGGTATCGAGGAGGTTGTCACCAAGCCTGACCTCCTCGACCGCCTGGTCATGACGGTGCAGCCCGTTATCACCGACGAGGGGCGGCGCGACGAAAAGGGCTTCTGGCAAGACTTTGAGGAGGCCCGCCCCCGCATCCTGGGCGCCCTGCTCGACGCCGTGGCCGCGGCCCTGCGCAACGAACCGCACGTCCACTTGGAGAGCAAGCCCCGCATGGCCGACTTCGCCCAATGGGTCACGGCAGCCGAGCCGGGCTTAGGGTGGGAGCCGGGGACGTTCCTGGCGGCCTACGCCACCAACCGCGCCGATGCGGCCGGCATCGCCCTGGAGGCGTCGGAAATCGTGCCGGCGCTGCGCAAGTTCCTGCAGACGGTCCAGCAGGCGCAAGCGGAGCAAGACACCTGGACGTGGGAGGGGACGGCGACGGAGTTACTGGCCGCGCTCAACAGCCACGCCGATGACGACGCCAAGAGAAGCAAAGCGTGGCCGGCCCAGCCCCACGTGCTCTCCGGGCGCTTGAAGCGTCTTGCGCCGAGCCTGCGCGCCACGGGCGTGTCCATCACGTTGTACAAGGGGCCACGGCCGAAGCAGCAACGCATGGTTGGGATTGAGTGGTCGCAGCGGGCGAAGGGGGAGAGTACGGGCAAAACAGCGTCCCCAGCGTCCCCATGTGTGAAAGAGCGTCCCCCGAGCGTCCCCACCGCCCCCTCGGAGCGTCCCCACTCACCCCATGAAGCGTCCCCACCGGATGCCGAAGCGTCCCCATTAGGCAGTGAGCGTCCCCGCTTTCACACGGCGGGGGACGCTGGGGACGCTGGGGACGCTTCCGGGCCTACCCTTTACGCGTCGCCGTCCGATGATGCCACGTCTCCCACGGAGGACTTCGAGTTATGACCCCCACAACCATCATTGCCGACCTGCAAGCCATCGGCGTTACCCTCACCGCACACGGCGACAAGCTCCGTGTCAACGGGCCGACGGGCACCGTGACAGCGGAGTGGCGCGCGACCCTGGCCACGCATAAGGACGCCCTGCTCACGGCGCTCCGGGCTCCCAGCGTCGCCGAGGACGACGAACGGGTCAGCGTCGACGACGCGCCCGCGCCCTTGCCGCCTACCGTGTCCGACTTCTGGCGCGAGCGGCCGCCCTTCACGTGCCCCGTGTGCGGCGGCTACCGTCAGCGCCTGTGGAGTAGCGACGGCGGCCACACCTGGGACGAACACTGCTGCGCCTGTGAGCCCCTCATCATCAGGAACCCTGACGGCAGTCTCTGGTCGAACGGGGCCATCATCCGATCGGCCACGGCCGAGACGCCAGGAGGTGGCACATGAGCCGCTTAAGCGTCGCCGACGGAGATCTCAGTGTCCACGAGGCGGGAGGCACGCTGTACGCCTCCTGGCGCTGCACGGACCGGCGCGTGTGGGAGAAGATCAAACTGTCGTTCCGCGCCAGCTTTCCCCATTGGACGGGTGCAACCTACGATGGCGGCTGGCGCGCGTGGAAGGTCCCGCTGCACCAGCGCCACCGCCTTGCCACGTGGGCCGATGCGTGGTTTCGTGACGCAGCCCAGTATTGGGACGGAGAGCGGCCAGGCGCCGGGAGGCGACGCGAGCAGACGCACGAGCCGCCGAAGACCTCGCCGCCGCTCTCAACCCTTAGCCAGGCGTACCGCACGCTGCACCTTGCCGATGACGCGCCGCTTGCCGTCGTCGAAGCCAGTTGGCGGGTTCTGAGCAAGATAAACCACCCCGACGCCGGCGGATTGCACGAAGGCCAGAAGGTCATTAACAGCGCCGTGGCGCTTATCCGTGACGCCCAAGCGCGCAAGACCACCGTTTAGGAGAGGCATTCATGAATACGACGACAGACACAGGACACCCCCCCGCTCCGGCTAGTTTGCACGACGAGGCCGTGGCCTGCAATCGGGCCGTTGAAATCATCAGGGCTGCCCAGGCGTGGCGTGCGGGTGCGGCATGAGTCGGCATCGGGACAAAGGGAGGGCAAGGACGGCGGGGCGCACGCACCCGTTGCCCATCGGTGTGTGGGTGGAACTCACGACGCAGCTCGACACCGCGGACGATGCGCGTGGGCGCTTCCTGGCGGCCCGGCCGCCGGACGGAGATGGAGCGGCCGAGGGGTAATCCCGTGCGGTTCGCGGTCGTAACTCCCATGTACGACGACAGGTTCAGGGAGGGCCGCTTAGAGCTTGAGGATGTAGAGTAGTCGTGCTAAATGCTCATAAGGGTGATTGAGCAAGCGTAGGTGGCTCGCATCTTTCGCGATGTCGAAAGCGAAGTAGACATGGTTCGTGAGAGATGGTTGAACCTGCGAAGTATCATTGGGCGCGTATTGAGCTTGTGCGGCGCCAGTGGCGTTGGCATCTATAGAAAAGGTCCGGCCGGTGCTATCTAAGAGCAAAAAGTCCTGATCTGAATACAGATCGTTGGGCTGTTTTGTTAGATTCAACGCATCAAAGGAGAGTACGATGTATTTACCCTTGGCAGTTACAGGATTGCTAATGTGAGTGCCTATATAGTGAGTAGAAAACACGCGGGTTAATCGCAATTGCCATGCATGACCGTTGAGGGTTAGGCGAAGTGTTGGGTATGAAACCGTCGGACTGGACGCGGCCACACTGAAAGGGGTGGTGAAGATGGTAACGATGCTCAGAGCCATAAACGCACGCCAATGCATAGGTCCTCTTGTCCCTTCATGCCCTAAGTGGTAAGCACAAGCATAACCAAAACGCGGCGCGAACGCAAAACGAACAGGGCGGCTTTCATGGCATCGTCGCCGCCAACGTCCCGGTGACGGCGTGGGGCACAGCGAAAGGTGTAGCACAATGGGATGGGAACACAGAGGGGATCGGCGTTACTACTATCGCAAGGTGCGACGAGGTGGCCGCGTCGTCTCGACGTACGTAGGGGGCGGCGTGGCCGCCGACCGGGCGGCTAGGGCCGACGACGCGGCGCGCCGGGCGGTCGATGCGCGACGGCGGGACGCGCGGGAGCGCCGGCAGCGTGCGCGGGCCGACGATGCCGCGCTCGACGAGGTGGGCGAGGTGTTGAGCCTGCTGACCGCGGCCACGCTGCTGGCGGCGGGATGCCACACGCATAAGCGAGAATGGAGGGCGGGACATCATGGCGCGTAAAAGCGCCCGGCCGCCGGTGGTCCCCGTACAGGAACAGGAGACGTCGGCGATAGCGCCAACCACGACCGTCGCCCCGCTCCCCTCGACGAAGCAGGAGGCTATCGCGGAGTTGCGCCGCCATCTGGGCGCGATGGACCCCAGCAAGCCCCACCCCGAGGCCGTGGCGCGCGTCGCGGCCGTGCTCGATCTCTACCCCGAGGTGTGGCGCGCCGTCGCCGACCTGCACGAGACCGTCCGGGCGCACCTCATCGACGCGATGACGCCGCCCGGATCGTTGATAAGGGAGGCCATCACCCGCAACGCGACGGCCATGCGCGACAGCATGGGCTACCGGGACGCGCCGCCGCTGGAGCGCGGGCTGATCGAGCACGCGACGATCGCATGGTTGCGCCTCCAGAACACGGAGGACCACTATACCCGGATGCTCTCACAGTCGATCCCGGTGTCACAGGCGGATTGGTGGGAGCGCCGGCTGTCCGCGGCTCAGAAGCGCTACCTCCGCGCGGTCGAGACCCTGGCCAGGGTGCGCCGCCTGACGCGACCGGCGGCGCTGCAGGTGAACATCGGCGCCCGGCAGGTCAATGTCGTCGGCGACGTGCCCACGAGCGCATCAGAGCGATCCGTGGACGATGGGGCGATGGGCTAAGGTTGGGCCGACAGCGCACGTTCCTTGGCGTTGCGGCACTCAGGCGACGCCCGAGGATTGCGGGAAACTTCCCGTTCCTTCCCGTTTTACAGGTGAGTCGGGTGGGGTGACGCCGCCCGTGGCCGCCCGTGGCCGCCCGTGGCCGCCCGTGGCCGCCCGTGGCCGCCCGTGGCCCGCGCGGTCAGCGCAATGACGATTGCCCTGGAGTGGCTGGCCGGCATCGCGCGCTTCTAGACGGCGAGGCTAACGCAAAGAGAGAGCCCGAGGCAATGACGCCTCGGGCTCTCTCTTTACTCCTTCTGTCGCCTCACGCGCTCGGCCCGGACATGGGCGCGCCACCGCGACATGCATGCAGCAAGCGGGTGGAATAGACGATGTGGCCCATGTCCGGGCCTGCGACGCACCAGCGGAACACGCCGCGGCACGTGGGGCACTGGTCAAGCATGACGAGGTTACCCTTGTCATCCCGCTCCACGGGACCATCGTCGCAGTGGTCGAAGATGTGAGGATGAAGCGCTTCAATCCGTGACGTGAGGTCCTCAATTTGAGACCCGTTCGACGCCTCGAAGCGCACGGCGCTTTCCCTAGTCATACACCCTCCTCGCTAACGACCCGTTGCGCGCCGGTTCTAACGGCGCGACAAGTTCCGGTTGGTTCATGGTCTACCCCTCCTGCCCGCTCTCGCGCTCGTGTCGGCGCAGACGTCGCTCTTCCTCGTCTTCAAGGCGCTGGATAGTCCACTGTCTGAGTAGGGCTGTGAATGCAATCCCCTGCTGGCGCGCGAGTACTTGCACGCGCTCAATGACCTCGGGAGGGTAGAGGATCGTCACACGCGTGAGCGCCCCATCGTCGCTGGTCTTGATCGCCTTGGGTGGCCGTGGCACTCGACGCCTCACCAGTGAGCTAGTCATGTCATCTCCCGTCTACTATAACGCATCACGTGCAGGAATACGTCTTCTGCACCATCTCTATTGTACCCCTGTTTCACTTCTATTGCAATTGAATTATAATTGATATATAATAGGAGGGTAGGGAGCGAATGGATCTCCTGCAAAACAAAATGGCCGGTAGCGTCTTTCACACGCTGCCGGCCGGTAGGTACGGAGGACACGCGAATGCAAACCGCACCCAGTATCCAGTCTACGAAACCTAGAAGACCCACGGCCGCCAGTTACCGCCCGATCGTACGCCGCCTCGGCCAGGGCGTCTACCAGATCGGTAGCCGCACCATCCCCGGCGCGCTCTACGTCGTGACGCTCACGGGCCGCGACTCCCACACCTGCACGTGCCCCGCCTATGCCTTCGGGCGCGACTGCTGGCACCACGCCGCCGCCGTGCAGGCCTCCGGCTTCTTCGAGCGGTGGTACTCGCAAGCCCTGCCAGTGATGGTTGCCGCCCCGACCGTCGAGCCCGCGCCCACCGAGGCGATCCCCTTCCACCAGACCCTCGGCTATCAGCGCCTTGCTGAGGCCTTCGCCTAGTCGACGACGGGCCGGGCGCTCAGAGCGCCCGGCCACTAAGGAAGGGGAACCATGACCATGACCACCACTGAACGACCTCAGTTCGCTACTCCCGTCACGCTCACGCTGGGCGTGACCAATCCCAATCCCGACGCCATCGCCACGTTCCTAAAGGGCGTCCCCCTCGACGCCGCCTTCTGGCGCCGCTTCCGGTACCAGTGCGACCACTGCCAGGAGACGGGCACGACCGCCTGTGGCGCGTTGTGGCGCACCTCGCTCGCCGACGACTGCACCGACCTCTATTACCTGCATTCCCGGTGCCTGTCCGTGTACCGGCGCGTACACGGTCTGCGCAGTGTCGAGGGTCGGCTACCGCTCGTCGACCCGGCTCCGGTGCCATCGGTCCCGGCCGGGACATGGCGCACCTGGAGCGTCGCCGATCCCGAGGTCGGGGCGATCACCACGTTGTATGACCCGGATTACCGCGCCGTCGCGTATGCCGTCGGGCGGGATGACCCGGCCCTCGTGCGGGTCGCCGTACGGCTGAATGGAGACGGAGCTGCGACGACCGAGGCGGTGCAACGATGACCACTAACAGCACACCGCCGCGCGACGACGAGCCCCACGTGCCCTTCACCGACGACGTGCCCATCGTGTTCGGCTTCGAGGACCTACAGTTCCTGTTCACCGTCACGCTCAACAGCATCAAGCAGTGGGATGAGGACGACTACCCCGATTACCTGGACCACGAGCAGGCCCGCCGCCGCCTGAACGACCTAGCCCGGGCGCTCACAATCCTGAACGAGGCCCAACTCCGGCAGGTGGCTCCGCAGACCGCGGCCCAACGGACAGCCCGTCACGACGGGCCGCACGCACGCTAAGCAGCCCTGGAGCGGCCGGCGCGCTGCCGGCAACGAACAACAACAGAGGAGACGACCATGACGACGGACGAGACCATGACGACCACCACGATGCCCCTGGATGCCCCCACCGTGCCCGCACCGGCACCGCTCCCCTTCACGATGCGGGTTAGCCTGGAGGTGTCAAGCAACTTCATCGACCTAGATGGCCTTGCCTGCCTGCGCTGCGGCGCGCCCTTCGCCCAGAGCACGCTGAGCAACAGACGCGCGATCGTGCGCGATGCGCACGGCGACTTCCTGGACTGCCCCGCGTGCCTGACCCGCTACTACGCCCGCGGCGGCCGCTTCATTGAGCATGGCGAGTACAACCAAACGCGGTGGTGCGCCCAGTGCCAGGAGTGGCGCCCCTCGGGCCTGGAGGGATGCAGGGGCGAGATCTACGAGTGTTGTGAGTGCCTGAGCGAGTTCGAGGGCAAGGGGCCTGTGCCGGCCGAGTACGCGGCGCTGCAGGCGGTCAAGGCGCGGCTGGCCGCACAGGCCGAGGGAACGGAGTTGGCCAGCGCCGCCGGCAACGCGACAGCACAGGAGTAGCGACGCGTTGATCGGCCACGGGCGGGGTAGGGGTTCTACCCCGCCCGTGGCCTACCCTCGACAGTGGCATAAGGAAGGAGGAGGAGAGTATGGCACGCGGCAGCATCACCCGTCGTACACGGAAAGCGACCGGCAAGGTGTTCTACGAGGCACGCGTGGTCATCGGGACCTACGCCGGTAGCGCGCGGCCCAAGGAGGAGGGCCGGAGCTTCGACACCAAGCGCGAGGCCCAAGCGTGGCTCAACGCCCGCGTCGCCGAGATCGAGCAGGGCGTCGCCGTCCCGCGCACCAAGCAGACGGTCGGCGACCTGCTCACCTACTGGCTCGAGCACTACGTCGCCGCCAACGTGACGGCCGTCACACGTGAGAACTACGGCTGGACGCTGAGACACCTCGTGGAGAGCCCGCTGGCCGCGGTGCCCGCGCAGGACCTCAAGCCCGAACAGGTGCAGCGGTGGTACACCCAGAAGCGCAAGGACGGCTGCGGCACCCGTACCCTCCAGCAGTGCCACATGCGCCTGTCCCAGGCCTTTAAGTTCGGCGTCAAGCAGGGGCTCGTCGGCCGTAACCCGCTGGACGCCGTGACAGCGCCCAGGAGCGAGCGCAAGGCGATGACAACCTGGACGGCCGATCAGGTGCGGCGCTTCCTGCAGGTGTCGTCTGGTAGCGGCTACGGCCCCGTGTACGCCACCCTCCTCTACACGGGCATGCGCCGCGGCGAGGCGCTGGGCCTGCGCTGGTGCGACGTGGACCTCGACACCGCGACCATCACCGTGACCCAAACGTTAGGCCTGGTGGACGGGAAGCGCGTCATTAACCCCACGGCCAAGACCAAGGCCGGCAACCGCGCCATCACCCTCAACACGGGCCTGGTCGCTCTCTTGCGCGAACACAAGGGCAACCGCCCCGTGCCCATGCTGGACGGGTCCGATTACGTGTTCTGCACCCAGGTGGGCACGGCCATCTACCCCGGCAATCTGATGCGCGACTTCGAGCACTGGGTCACGCTCTCCGGCCTGCCCCGCCTCACCCTGCACGGCCTGCGGCACACCAGCGCCACCACGCTGGTCAACATGGGCGTCCCCCTGACCGTCGTGGCGGAACGCCTGGGCCATGCCAAGACCTCGACCACGATGGACCTCTACGCCCACACCCACAAGGGCCAGCACGCCGACGCCGCCGACCGTCTCGGCGCCGCCTTTGAGGCCGCTTTTGAGGTCACGACAACGGGGTAGGACGGGATTACGGGATTTTTACGGGAATCGGCCCGACCGCCTCAGGTGGTATTGAGGTCGCACTTTAACAATCGAGAGCAAAAAGAGAAGGAACCAAGCGATTTAGCCTGATTCCTTCGTAAACCTGAGAGCGGGTGATCGGGTTCGAACCGACGACATCTTGCTTGGGAAGCAAGCACTCTGCCAACTGAGTTACACCCGCGCGATAAGAGGAATTATAGCATCTACGAGCACGCGATGTCCAGTACTCGGAAAGTGCCAAAAAGCGCCGAAAGTGCCGGTTGGGTTTTGTGGAGAACGGCCGTTGCTCCTCTCTCCCGCTGCCCGCCACACAGATGGGCCGGAGAAGGCTCCTCGCCCTCGCCTGGGTGGTATGGCTCGCCTCATGCCTCATGCCTAGAAAATGTGGGTAAGGGTTAGCCCGCTGCCGGGAGAACACGCCCGACTGTTGGCCCGTGGGTAGGGCCAGGGGGTCAGACGTCATGGGCTGAGGGTGAGGGCGGCGCGCGCCGCCGCTATCAGCCGTTGCCGTCGATCAGCACGACGCGGATGTCGTTGACGTTGGTGCCGGTCGGACCGGTCCGCAGCAGCGCGCCGGCCGCATCCAGGACCCTGTAGGCGTCGTTGCCGGCGAGGGCCGCATCCGGGTCGAGGCCCTGGGCGCGGATACGGCCGGCCGTGGCACCGTCGATGAGGCCGCCAGCGGCGTCGGTGGGACCGTCGGTCCCGTCGCTGTCGGCGGCGAGCGCGGTCCAGCCGGCGACGCCCTCCAACTCCAGCGCCATGGCCAGGGCGAACTCCTGGTTGGGCCCGCCCCGGCCTGCCCCGCGCACGACGACGGTGGCCTCGCCGCCGGAGATCAGCGCGCACGGCGCCGGCACGGGCTGCCCCGACGCCAGGATCTCGCGCACGACCGCCGCGTGCATGCGCCCCAGTTCCGCCGCCGCACCTGTCATCGAGGTGGAGAGGATCAGCGGCGTGTAGCCCCCCTCGCGCGCCGCGCCGGCCGCCGCTTGGGCGGACAGGCGGCCACTCCCCACGACCATGTTGACCACGTCGTCGAACAGCGCATCTCCCGGCTTGGGCGTCTCGGGCGCGACGGCCAGGTAGTCGGCGATGCGCGGCGGCGGGGCGAGGTCGTGGCACCGCAATACCGCCACGGCGTCGGCCACGGTGGTGGGATCGGGCGCGGTGAGGCCGCTGCCGATGGTGGCGGGATCGTCGCCCACCACGTCGGAGAGTAGCAGGGCCGCCACGCGGGCGGGGAGGGCAAGCCGTACCAGGCCGCCTCCCTTCAGCGTGGAGAGGTGCTTGCGCACGGCGTTGATCTGGCCGATGGACGCGCCGCTGCGCAACAGGTCGCGGCTCAACGCTTGCAGATCGTCAAGGGTGCTATCGCCGGCCACGTCGGCGAGCAAGGCCGAGGCGCCCCCGGAGACCAGCGCCAGCAGCAGATCGCCGTCGCCCAGGCTCGCTGCCAGGGCGTCGACCGCGATCGCCGCCGCCCGGCTGCCCTCGTCGGGCTCGGGATGGCCGGCGACCAGCGTGCGCAGCGCGGGGACGGCCTCCTCGTAGCCCCGCTTGGTGACGACAAGGCCGCCGTCGACGCGCTCGCCCAGGATCTCGACCGCCGCCGCCGCCATCCCCGGCGCGGCTTTCCCGACCGCCAGCACGACGACGCGCCGCGCCCCTATTGCGCAGCCACCCACCCACACCTGTCCGTCGCGTAGTGACAGCACTCGCCGCACCGCCGCGCGCGGATCGGCCGCTACCAATGCTTGGGTCAGGATGCGTCGCAGTATCTGTTGCGCTGTCATGGAAGACCTCCCAGAAAGTCATCGCCTTCAATGGTACGTTTACAGCAACATCGTACTCTCTGGAACGGTTGGCTTCCAACGGCAGATTCTCATATACGAGGGGCGTCTATACGAGGGACGTCCGGGAGGAGTATGACAAACTGGCCTACGACGATCTTGCCTACGACGACCACCATGGGTTGTGTGGGTGGGAATCCGACGCTGCCGCATCGTGATGTGTTACCCTGCATCTAACACCGGTGTGCGATGTGGATGAGCGGATGGCGCCGCCGGTGGGAGGACAGAGCATGGTACAGACACGCTGGCGCCCATCCCCGGTGACGGACGATGACGACCGCTTCATGCGGGAGCTGGAAGACGATACGGAGGATGCCCCCTGGATGTCGATGGGAGACTTGCAGTTCTGGTCGGCCAGCGGCTTCGCGCACAGCCTGCAGACCTACGTCGACGAGCAGGGCCTGGACTGGTACGTGGCCGCGATGCTGCCCATCCTCTATCGCTGGCCCGGCGTGGAGGGCACGAAGCAACTGGCGCCGGACACGATGGTGGCCTTTGTGCCAAACCACTCGCGCACCTCCTACGACCTGGAGGACGAGGGTGTGTTCCCGCCGTTCGTGCTGGAGGTGATCTCGCCGTCGAGCGTGGGGCGGGACCAGGACGAGAAGCGTCGCGCCTACGACCTGCTGGGCGCGCGGGAGTACGCCCTGTTCAGGCCACGGCAGGGACGGGCGTCGACGCTGCGCGGGTATCGGCGCGGCGCGGACGGACAGTTCGAGGAGTGGCCGCCCGACGCGCAGGGGCGGCTGTGGAGCGACGTGTTGGGGCTGTACCTGGTGGTACGGGGGCAGTTGGTGCAGGCCGAGACATCCGACAACCAGGTGCTGCTGACGCCGAGGCAGGCGGCCGCGGCGCGCAGGCAAGCCGAGGCGGCGCGGCAGCAGGCCGAGGCGGCGCAACGGCAGGCCGAGGATGAGGTCGCCCGGTTGCGCCGCGAACTGGACCGCCTGCAAGGTCCGCGCGAACCTGACGAGGACGATGCGCGCTAAGCCAAGAGCTATACCAGCAGCGACTCGGCCGGGAGGCCGCGGATGGAGGCGTCCACGACCTCGATGGGGTGGGCCATGGGCAGCGGCTGACCCAGGCGCTCCAGGGCCGCCCCGATCTGCAGCAGGCAGCCAGGGTTGGCGGTGACGAGCAACTGCGCGCCCGCGGCCAACACGTTGCGGGCCTTGCGCTCGCCCAACTCGTTGGCCGGACCGGGCTCGACCATGTTGTAGACGCCGGCCGACCCGCAGCACAGGTTGGCCTCGCGCGCCACTTCTCTCAGGCGTAGCTCGGGGATCGCCGCTAGTTGCTGACGCGGCGGCTTGCGCACGCCCTGCGCGTGGGCCAGGTGGCAGGCGTCGTGGTAGACCGCCGTCAGCGCCAGCGGGTGGCGCGGCGCGACCGGCCCAAGCCCCTGCACGAACTCCGAGACGTCGCGCACGACCGCCGAGAACCGCCGCGCCCGCTCGGCGTAGGCGGGGTCGTCGCGCAACAAGTGGCCGTACTCCTTCATGGCCGAGCCGCAGCCCGCCGCGTTGACCACCACGTTGTCCAGGCGCAACCGCTCAAAGGTGTCGATGGTGCGGCGCGCGAACTCTTGCGCCTCGGCCTCGCGCCCCGCGTGTAGCGAGAGCGCGCCGCAGCAGCCCTGTCCCGGCGGCGCGATGACCTCGCAGCCCTCCGCGGCCAGCACGCGCGCCGTGGCCGCGTTGACGCCGGGGAAGAAGACGCGCTGCACGCAGCCCAGCAGGATGCCGACCCGCGCCCGTTTGTCGCCCACCGCCGCCGTGCGCGGCGGCACGGCGGCGCGCACGGTCCTATCGGGCAGGTCCGGCATCAGCGACTCCATGGCCCGCAGGCGCGCCGGCAGCCGGCGCAGCACTCCCACGCGCGCCAGCAGCGGGCGCAGGCGCAGCCCCTGGTAGAGCCGTAGCGGGGCCAGCAGCGGGCGCAGGCGCGCCGGATAGGGGAAGAGGGCGAAGATGAGGCCGCGGAACAGGCGGTCGGGCAGCGGGCGCGCGTAGCGGCGCTCCACCTGCTGGCGCGTAGCCTCGATCAGCTTGTCATATTGCACCCCGGAGGGGCAGGCTGTCATGCAGGCCATGCAGCCCAGGCACAGGTCGAAGTGGCGCGCCATGGTGTCGTCCAGCGCCATGCCCTCGCGCCCCTCCTTCATCAGGTAGATGCGGCCGCGCGGCGAGTCCATTTCTTCACCGAAGAGCACGTAGGTGGGGCAGCTGGGTAGGCAGAATCCGCAGTGTACGCAGTCGGCGATCAACTCCGCCGCGGGCGGGTGGTGCTCGTCGAAGGCCGGCGCTACCCTGCTCCCACTCTCGTGGAACCCGCGCCCGGCGCCCACCGTCGCCTCGGCCGCCGCTGCCCCGGCCACGCCGACGCCCTGCGCCAGGTCGACCGGACGCGCCGCGCCGCCCGCCGCGGCAATAGCTCCGACCTGCGCTGGCTCCGGTCCTCCCCCTGATAGGGTATCGCCATTACTCCCCTCTCCCGACCGCGGGAGAGGGGCCGGGGGTGAGGGTGGCCCCGCGGTCGGGAGAGGGGTCGGGGGTGAGGGGCGCTCTGGCTCCACCTAAAGACCTCCTACGAAGCGTCCCGGATTCAATACGCCTCCGGGGTCGAACTGGCCCTTGATCCGGGCCATCAAAGGCTGGGCATCGCCGATCGCGCCCCAGGCGTCGACGGTCCGCTTGAGCGCGGCTCCGCCCTGCACGATGACCAGGCTACCGCCCAGCGCCACCGCCTGCTTGCGCAGCTTCGTCACCGCCGTCGCGTACGTCTCGACCTCATCACCTCTGGGCGCGTCGCTGAGCGACACGTAGGCCACGCCCGTGCCGGCGTGGGCGGATAGCCGCGGCGCCAGCCCGTACCGCGCGGCAAGGTCGGCCACATCGTTGAGGATGCGCGGCAATGCAGCGGGCGGGTAGGTGAGCTTGAGCCCCGGTCCGCCACCATGGTTCGTCGTCCCACCATGGTTCGTCGTCCCACCATGGTTCGTCGTCCCATCATGATCTGTTTGATCGCGCTCCGCTTGCCAGGGTCGCGCCGCGAGTGCTGCCCACAGATGTGCCGCTTCGTCGTCGGCGACGATGCGCGTCGTGCCGTGAGCGCCGTGACGGGAAAGCAGCGCGACTGCGCGCGCGCACTGCGCCTCGACCCCCGGCGCCACGCCCTCGAAGAGCGCGGCCAGGCGGCTCCGCCCCTCGCTCCACTGTACCTCCAGGGCGCTGGGTACCAGCGGGGACTGCAGCATCTCTTGCACCGCCGCGCCGGCCGCCACCGGCTGCTCCAGGTCGACCACGACGGTGCGGGACATCGCGGGCAGCGGGTGCAGCCGGAAGATGGCCTCGACCACGACGCCAAGCGTGCCCAGTGAGCGCGCGAACAGTTTGCCCAGGTCGTAGCCGGCCACGTTCTTGACCACCTTGCCGCCCGATGTGGCCACAGTCCCATCGGCCAGCACGACGGTGATGCCGATCAACAGATCCCGCACGGTCCCATAGCGCAGCCGGCGCGGCCCCGAGAGGTCGGCGGCGATGATGCCGCCGATCGTCGCGCCCCACGCCGCTTCCGGCGGGTCGAGCGCCAGGGTCTGGCCGGCCGCGGCCACGGACCGTTGAACCGCGGCCAGCGTCGCCCCGGCCTCGACGCGCACCACGAGATCGCCTGCGGCGTGCTCCAGCACGCGGTCCAGGCGCCTGGTGTCCAGGATAAGGTCGAGCCGGGTCGGCGGGTTGCCCAGACCGAGCGCCGTCCCGCCGCCGCGCGGGGCCACCGCGAGATCCGCCCGCGACGCCAGACGCAGCAGGGCGCTCACCTGTTGGATGTCGCCGGGCGCGGCCACGAAGCGCGGCGGCACGCCGTCGATAGCGTCGTCCGCCACCGCCTCGCGGGCGTATGAGCCGCCCACGACGTGTTGCAGGTCGTCCAGCGCGACCGTCGCCGCGGGGGTGACGTGGGGTGCGGCATGGATGGCGTCGGCGGTCATCAGAGGCGCTCCGCCAGGCCGGACCGTTCAAGGGGGTGGGTGCGATGGGGGCCGGGCGCCTCGCCGCACAGGCGCGGCGTGGGGAACACTTTGCCGGGGTTGGACAGGCCGGCCGGGTCGAAGGCGCAGCGCAGGCGACCCATGGTGGCGAGGTCGTCCGCGGTGAACATAGCCGGCATATATTTCTTCTTGTCCGCGCCGACGCCGTGCTCGCCGGTGATGGAGCCGCCGTGCTCCAGGCAGGTCAGCAGGATCTCCCCGGCCAACTCCTCGGCGCGCTCGGCCTCGCCCTCCACGCCGCCATCGTAGAGCACCATCGGGTGCAGGTTGCCGTCGCCGGCGTGGAAGACGTTGGCCACGCGCAGGCCGCGCCCCGCGCTCAACTCCGCTATCTGGCGCAGCACTCGGGGCAGCGCCGTGCGCGGAATCACGCCGTCCTGCACGTAGTAGTCGGGGCTGATGCGCCCCATCGCCGCGAAGGCCGCCTTGCGTCCCTTCCAGATCAGCACGCGCTCATCGGCGTCGTCGGCGATGCGGATCTCGCTCGCGCCGTTGTCCCGGCACAGGCGCACCACCTGCTCGAACTCGTGCGCCACCTCGGCGGCGGGACCGTCGAGCTCGACGATCAGCGCCGCGCCGGCCGCGGTCGGATAGCCGGCGTGGACCGCCGCCTCGGCGGCTTCGATAGACAGCGCGTCCATCATCTCCACGGCCGCTGGCAGGATGCCGCCCGCGATGATGGCCGAGACGGCGCCGCCCGCCTCGTCGGTGCTGGCGAAGGCCGCCAGCAGCGTGCGCACGGTCTCGGGCTGGCGGACCACGCGCAGGGTCACGGCGGTGGCAATGCCCAGGGTGCCTTCGGACCCCACAAAGGCCCCGACGACGTCGTAGCCGGGCGGGTCGGGCGCTTTGCCGCCCAGGTGGATCGCCTCGCCCGTCGGCAGGACCACCTCCAGGCCGGTGACATGGTTGGTGGTGAAGCCGTACTTGAGGCAGTGCGCGCCGCCGGAGTTCTCGGCCACGTTCCCGCCGATGGAGCAGACCAGGCCGCTGGAGGGATCGGGGGCGTAGTAGTAGCCGTCGGGCGCAACCGCTTCCGTCACCCATAGGTTGATTACCCCCGGCTCCACGACCACGCGCGCGTTGGGCAGGTCGATCTCATGGATGCGCCGCATGCGCGAGAGCACGATCAGCACGCCCTCCGCCACCGGCAGCGCCCCGCCGGAGAGGCCGGTGCCCGAGCCGCGCGCGACGAAGGGGACGCCCTCGTCGCGGCAGACCTGCACCACGCCCTGCACCTGCGCCGCGTCGTCGGGCAGCGCCACCACGCTCGGGACGACGCGCAGCCCGGTCAGGCCATCGCACTCATAGGTACGCAGTTGCGCCGGCTCCACGATGATGCCCTGCGGGCCCACCACGGACCGCAGCCGCGCGATCAGCCGGCCCCGCATCGTAGTCGCCGTTTCAATCGTCATACCGCCCCCTCCCATCGGGCAAGGACTGCAAGAGAGCGTCCCAAGGTAGACCGTTCACCGCTGTGCCGCGCCGACCATTAGCGGGCCGTGCCCCCTCCAGAGCACGATCTGCCGCCGTCGCGCCAGTACCCCAGTGTACACCCTCTCCTCCCTACTCCGCCTTCGTCAGGGCGGCTTTGCACCACGCGATGGCCGCGTCGAGGGTCAATGTCTCGACCTGGTCGCCTTCGTCGACCAGGCGCACCTCGTCGCCGGTTAGCTGGGCATAGGTATGGGGGCCATGACGATAGATGTGGGCGGCGATGTCGGCGGGGTCCTGCATAAAGTAGCGCAGCCGGAAGAGCAGCGCGCCCAGGCGCAGCCGGCGACGGCGGTCGCGGTCGGCGTCCGCGCCGTCCTGCTCGTTCCACGTCGTATCCAGGTTATCCCGATCCATCGCACGCACCACCAACCCGCTGTACAATGAGCATACGCCCAGTATAGGGCGTCGCGCGTCACGGCGCCGTCTGTCAGGGGCGGCACGCGGCCGGTGAGGAGGGCTGGTGGGTGACGCGGCGTTATACTGGGAGCGCGGGTGACCCGCCTGCCTGGCCTGATACTGGGAGCGCGGGCGGCCCGCCCGCCTGGCCTGATACTGGGAGCGCGGGCGGCCCGCCCGCCTGGCCTGGCCTTCATGATGGTCGGGGACACCGACCCGCGCGGTCGCGACGGAAGCGGGCGGGCCGCCCGCGCTCCCAGTCCGTCCATCAACTGCCTACTGCCTACTAGATCATCTTCACAATAGGTTCAATAGGTTAAGGAGCGGGTAGGATAGAGAGGGGGAGACGCCCGCTCCCGTTGCTAGGGTACCGCTGACGGAGGCGCCGCTGCTGTTGCGCTACACGACGCTGTCCCGTAAGCCGGCGATCTTCAAGGCCCTGACGGGGCTGACGGTGGCCCTGTTCGACGACCTGGTGTGGGACCTGGGGCCGGCGTACGGGGCGGCGGCGTATGAGCGCAAGGAGCGGCTGGGGCGACAGCGGGTGGGGGGCGGAGGGCGACACTGCCGGCTGGGGGTGCGGGACGAGTTCTTGCTGACGGCGGTGTGGCTGCGGCACTATATCATGCAGGAGGCGCTGGGCTACTCCTTCGGGGTCGGCGACACGACGGCGTTGCGGGCCATCGCGCGGGCGCTGCCGGTGCGGGAGGGGGCGGGGCGGGACACGATGCGCCGCGCCAGCCGTCGCCCGCGCGACGGGCGCGGCGGGGGGGGGGTGGAGGCGCGGCGGGCGTACCTGGAGCTGGCCGCTCTGGACGACGAGAGCTGGGGGGGTGGACGCGTGGGAGCAGCGCACGCAGCGGCCGACGGATCACAAGGAGGCGGACGAGCACGACTCGGGCAAGAAGAAGGCGCACACGCTCAAGAGCCAGATTGTGGTGGAGTTGGGGACGGGCAACGTGCGGGAGGTCAGTCCCAGCGTGCCTGGTCCGGTGGCTGACCCGCCCTTCCTACGGGGCTCAGGGATGCGCGAGCGGCTGGGGCCGGACCACCGGGTCATGGGCGACTTGGGCTATGTCGGGGCAGACAAGGATAAGAGCGAGGGCAACGACGCGACGGGCAAGGCCACGGGCCGGGCGACAGGAAAAGGGGCCACGGGCCGGGCGACAGGAAAAGGGGCCACGGGCCGGGCGACAGGAAAAGGGGCCACGGACACCGGCGCCGAGGATAAGAAGGAGAAGGAGCGGGCGGGCGGCGTCATCCCGCGCATCGTGACACCGCGCCGCACGCCGCGCGGCCAGCGCCGGCCGCCCGAGGACGTGGTCTTCAACCGGACCTTTGCCCGCGCCCGCATCGTGGTCGAGCACAGCATCCGCGATCTCCGCATCTACCAAGCGTTGAGCCAGGTGGACCGGCGCCGGCGCACGGGGCACGAGCGGCGGGTTTGTGCCGTGGTCGGGCTGCGCGCCCGCCGCTGCCGACTGGTCGCCGCGATCAGCTCCGGGCCGCGTAACCGCTCGGTCACGGGGAGGGGGCCAGTGGCCCTCCTACCTATTCCGAAGATGAACTAGTGACGCGATGGCTTCTCCCTCGTCCAGAGAACCTGTCGTTACTCTTGAATTTTCAACCCGTCGCACGTGTTCCGAACGAAGATTGGACTCAAGACTTCTTGGAGGCGGTCGGATGGCTGCGTTCAGGGCGCGACAAACAGATTCGCGCTGTCGATGGCAACAATTAGGAGGGGAACAGGCTGAGAATGGAATGGCCGTGGACCGTTCGCCACGTTCGTGCGGCTGGACGGGTCATCGGGCGCCCTATATAGAGGGGATCAGAGATGGTAGGGGAGCGAGCTGGGGATGGGGTGACGCCGCTGGTCGAGGTTTCGGGGCTTACTCATGCCTATCGTGGGGCGCCTGGCCCCGCGCTGGACGGGATCTCCCTGGTCGTCCCGCCCGGCGGGATCGTGGGGTTGGTCGGGCACAACGGCGCCGGCAAGACGACGATGCTGCGCATCCTCACCTTTCTGCTGCGGCCCGACGCGGGCGTGGTGTGCGTGGCGGGCCACGCGCTCTATCACGATCCCGCGGAGACCGCCGCGGCCAAGCGGCTCGTTGGCGCCGTCTCCGACGTGCCCCTGCTGTACGAGCGCCTGACGGGCCGTGAGTTCGTGCGCTTCATCGGCCAGACCTACGGCCTGTCGTCGGGGGCGGGGCTGGAGGGCCGCATCGCGACCCTGCTGGCCTATCTCGAGCTGGCCGAGCACGGCGACCGGCAGATCGGCTCCTATTCCCTGGGCATGCGCAAGAAGACGGCCCTGTGCGCCGCCCTCGTCCACGACCCAGCCCTCGTCGTGCTCGACGAGCCGTTCGACAACCTCGACCCCGAGGCGCGCCGCCGGCTCAAGGAGGCCCTACGTGAGCTGGCCCTCCGCGGAGGGGCCGTGCTGCTCTCCACGCACGGGCTCGAGGTGGCCCAGGGACTCTGCGACCGCGTGGTGGTGCTCCACCACGGCCGCATCCGCGCCGATGGGACGCTCGACGACCTGCGGCGCCTCGCGGGGGCCGGGGCTGCCGAGTCGCTCGAGGATGTTTTCTTCCGGCTGACCGGCCCGCCAACCGGGGACACCACGGCCCCCGTGGTGGCGCCCGCGGCGAGGCCGACGCCGTGAGCGGCCGGCGTGTCCCAGGCGCTTCAGGTGTTTCAGGCGCTCCAGCTCCATCCCACCTCCTGTTGCTGTTGCGTCTCCAGGGCCGCGTGGCCCTGCGCGGCCTGCCGCGCGGCTGGACGGCGTGGGCGCGCTTGCTGCTCGGTGGCGCGCTCGCCCTGGCGCTGTTCGGTCCGGTGGTTGCCTCGTGGTACGGGCGGGAGACGGCCCACCTGGCCCATCTGCTGCTGGGCGGCCCGAGGGGTCGCGAGGGCGCGACGACCCTGCTGGCGCGCGGAGCGGCCCTCATCTCCGCCGCCATGCTGATCCTGGAGAGCATCTCCTACGCCCAGATCGTCCACCACCCGGACATGGAGACGCTGGCGCGCACGCCCCTCCCCCCGCGTACGATCCTGGCCGCCCGCGCCTGCGCGGGCTATGCGGCCGTCGCGCCGCTGCTGTTCGCCGCGTCGCTGCCGCTCGTCGTTGGGCTCGACCGCGCCCTGGGCCTTGGGTGGGGCGCCCTCGGCGCGGCGCTGGCCCTGCTGCTGCTCCTGCCGGTCCTTCCGGTCGCCGGCGCGGCCCTGCTCGCGGTCATCCTGCTGCGCCTGGTCCCGGCGTCCCATGCGCGCGGCCTGACGGCATTCCTCGCGCCCCTGCTCGTCTGCGGAGCGGGCGTCGTGTCGACGCTGCGGGGGCATGCCGCGACCGATGCGGGCGGCGACGCGGGCGTCGTGGCATGGGCCGCCGCGGCCTGGACGGATTCCCCGCTGGCGTGGGCCGGGCGCGCCCTGGCCGCGTTGGCCACCAACCAGCCCTTGCCGGCGTTGCTCGCGGCGGGAGGAACGCTCACGCTGGCGCTGGCGGCCGTGGGGCTGGCGTCGATCCTGTCGCGCGACCTGTTCGCGGCGGGCGTGGCCACCTACCGCGGCGCTCCAGGGCGCGGGCGGCGTCCGCACGGGCCGCGCAGACCGCGTGGACTCACCGCCGCGGTTTCCTTCAACGCCGCCGATGTCGTGTGGGCGCCCGCGCCGGCCGCCGCGCGCGCGAGGCGCGACAGCTCGGCCTGGCGCCCGCTGTTGGGCAAGGAGTGGCGCCTATCCCGACGCGACGGCACGACGCGCGGGCGACTGGCCTTTGGACTTGTCGGCGTGGCCGTGGCATTCTCGACTGGAATCGAACTGGCCGGCGCGCGCGGGAGCGCCGCGCCTTTCGCGGGGACGTTGGGCGCGGGGACCATAGGGACCGCACTGATCGCGGCCGTGACCGGCGCCAGCCTCTATGTCCTGCTGCTCTTTAGCGTGGGAGGACTGCTATCCGCGCTGCTGGAGGTGGCCTGGGCGCGCGAGGCGCTGGCGCGCGAGGTGCTGGCGCGCTCCCCGCTGCCCCCGCGGCAGATGCTGCTGGCGCTGGGCGCCTTCTATGCCGTTCCGGGAATCATTCTCGCCGTTGTCCTCGCCGCCGCGGGCACGCTGCTGCTGGGCCGTTCGGCCGTCGACATCCTCGTCACCGTCCCGGCCCTCGCCGGTGGCCTGGCTATGCTGTGCGGGGCAACTCTCGCGGCAGGCGCGATCTGGCCGGCGCGCAACGCGTCGACGACGCTCGTGCCGCATAGCCTGCGGGCGCGGCTGGCCATTGGCGCGGCGGACATCCTGGTCAGCATAGCCTGCGAGGCCCCGCTGACCCTGGCGCTGGCGCTGGCTGGCACTCGACAGCCCGTGCTCGCGCTGGCCGTGGCGCTCGTCCCGCTCGTCCTCGCCGCTGTCCTCCTAGCGCTCCTCCTGCGCATCGCCACGCGCCGGCTGGACAGGCTGTTGACGGGTGCCTGGTGACGCGTATTGTCCGCGCCAGCGTCATCTTGCATCCTGGCGGTTCTTACGGCCCGGACACGACGCCCTGCTACTCTGCCCGCCCGGCGCCGGCGCACAGGCCGTCGATATACAGCTGGCGGATGGACCCCATAATGCGCTCGGGCGTGAAGCCCTGCCGGGTGCGCTGGTGGATGTAGAGGCCAATCTCCAGCGCGGCCAGGATGGCGTCGGCGACGTAGGCCGTGTCCAGCGACGGGAACTCGCCCCGCGTCACCGCCCGCTGCAGCAGCGTCTCCACGGTCTCATGCTGCGCCAGGTAGATGGGATTGTCGTAGTAGGCCGCGCGGCGGTGGCCGCAGGACGCTTCGAGCATGGCGCTGAGCAGCGGCGCGTTCTCCTCGTTGAAGGCGACGTGCCGGGAAAGCACGTAGTCGAGTTGCGCGCGCGCGCTAGTGGACGGCCCGCACGACGCGAGGTAGGTCCGCAACTCGTCCTGGACCCGCGCCACGTTCTCGCCGAGCAGGGCCATGCACAACTCGCCCTTGTGCGCATAGCGGCGATAGAGGGTGCCCTGCCCCACGCCCGCGGCCTGCGCGACCTGGTGCATGCTCACCTCGTCGACGCCGCGCTCAGCGAACAGGCGGCGCGCCACGTCGAGGATGTGACGGCGATGCTCCGCCGCGTCCCGTCTCTCCTCCGGCGGCGCGCAGCAGGCCGCCACCCGCTCCTGGATGGCGAGCAGCTTGCGCCGCCACGGGTCGCCCTCGATCCCCCGCTCTTCTTTGAGCACGATCCTGGCCTCCCTCTACCCTCTACGTCTACTTGACAACCGGACAACTGTCCGCTACAATCTAATCAAGCGGACACGTATCCGTTTTCATTGTACTACGAGGTACGACGGGGGTCAAGGATAGCGGCCCTCACCCCCGCCCCATGACGACTGGCCCCTCTGCCCTAGCGGTGGGCAGACGTTGGGGCGTGCTCTCCCTGCGCAGGAGAGGGGGGACGAACGGGCAGATAACGAACGGGCAGATAACGAACGGGCAGATAACGAACGGGCAGATAACGAACGGGCAGATAACGAACGGGCAGATAACGAAGGGACAGACGGACAGTGGACATATCGATGGCTCCTGGCACGACGGCGCAAGGTCCTGCGCAGGGCGACGCGCCCTTCAGGATGGGCACGGTCATCGTGCCCTTGATCGCGATCATCATCGGCGTCTTTATGGTGGTGCTCGACGGCACGGCGGTCAACGTCGCGCTGCCGAAGCTCGTCGACGATCTGCATACTAAGCTGCCCACGCTGCAGTGGATCGTCACCGGCTACACGCTGGCGCAGGCCGCCATCATCCCGTTGGCCGGTTGGCTGTCGGATCGCTTCGGGGCCAAACGGGTCTTCCTGATCTCGGTAGCCTTGTTCACCGCCGGATCGGTGCTCTGCGCGACGGCAGCGGACAGCGGCATGCTGATCACCTTCCGCGTGCTGCAGGGCCTGGGCGGCGGCGCGGTGATGCCGGTGGCCATGGCCTACATCTACCGCATCAGCCCGCCCGATAAGGTGGGCGCCTTGATGGGCATGATGGGCGTACCGATCCTCTTCGCGCCCGCCATCGGACCCGTGCTTGGCGGCTGGCTGGTGCAGTATGCCTCGTGGCGCTGGATCTTCCTGCTCAACCTGCCGGTGGGCATCGTGGGCCTGATCGTTGGCTTCTTGGGGCTGCCCGCCGTGCAGCGCAAAGCGGTCGCGGGCCTGGACCGCTACGGGGCCATCCTGGGCCCGCTGTCCTTCGCGGCGCTGTCCTACGGCGTGAGTTCGGGCTCCACCAGTTGGACCTCAACGCAGACGATTGCGGGACTGGCCATCGGCGCGTTGGCCCTGCTGGCCTTCATCGTCGTCGAGCTGCGCGCGTCCAACCCGTTGCTGGAGTTGCGTGTCTTCCGCTCGGTCGATTTCAGCCTGGCTATCGTGGCGCAGTGGGTGGGGCAGGTGGCGCTCTTCGGGTCGCTGTTCCTGGTCCCACTGTTCCTGCAGCAGGTGCGCGGCCTCGGCGCCTTCGACACCGGACTGGCCATCCTGCCCCAGGCCATCGCGGCGGCGGTCTTGATGCCCATAGGGGGCCTGCTGTTCGACCGCATCGGCGCCCGGCCCTTGGTGGTCGCCGGCCTCGGTCTGGTGGCCGTCTCAACCTATCTGCTATCGCAAGTGACCGTTGGTACCCAGGCGAGCGATCTGATTCTGCCGCTGGCGCTGGCCGGCGCGGGCATGGGACTGATGTTCATGCCCCTGACCACGCACATCATCAATGCCGCGCCGCGGGCGCTGGTCACGCGCGTCACCTCGTTGACCAATGCCTTGCAGCAGGTGGTCAACGGCTTCGCCATCGCGGGCCTGTCCACCATCCTGACCTCGCGCATCACGTCCCACGTGGCGAGCGCGGTGAGCGCGGTGAGCGCGGCGCGTACGGCGCCCCACGGTGGCCCGGCGCCGACGCACGCTGTGCTGGTCCGCTTGCAGCACGAGTTGCTGACGGGCGCCATGGCGCTGTCCTTCGACGACACCTTCCGGGTGATGGTGGTCGCGGCGCTCGTTGGCGCGGCGCTGGGCCTGCTGCTGCGGCGCAACCACGCCGCGCAGGCGGCCATCCAAACGGAATCGGAGCCGACGTCTCTCGTGCAGTCGGAGGCCGTGTCGAGCGCCCGGATGGCCGGCTAGACTCTCTCCCCTGCTCCCTCGTCCATGAGACGGACGAGGGCCGGACCCCTATCTCTCGCCGCTGTCCGCGCTACAGTCTCAGGGGCGGCGCACCTAACGGGTGCGCCGCCCCTGAGACGACCTACCGGCTGCCGGCCCCTTCTGTCGGATCCAGCCACTCGCCCACGATGTCCGACTCCGAGCGTCGCTCCAGTGGCGCTAACCGCTGCAACAATTCGGCTACGCGCAGCGGATAATCCAATTGCGCATTATCCATAGGAAGCAGTATGGCGGATTGCGTCGTCATGTCAACGTTCTTAGCCCAGTATGAGTATTTGTTTTCACCTCTCAGGAACAGTTCTTTCCATCCATGTGAGGCTAAATAAGAAGCTATGGCTGTTGGACGAATTAATTGAAGGGTGTCATAATCCTTCGCCGGTGCCTTCATAGCCTTTCTCCTCCTATGATAGCCTGAACAATCTGTGTGAGGGCTGCTTTGGTGAGTAAATTGGCACGTGGAACATCAACCCGGATGCTGCTCACGTTTATCGTCCGTGGTGCGCCTCGTAGCGACATCCAGTAAGCCGCGCAGTTCCTCAACACAAGCCGTTTGTCGGACTGATCTAGCCAACTCTCCGGATCATCCGGCACGGTCACTACTATCAAGATCCTGGGGCTACCGTATTGCTCGGCTCTCAACTCATTGTAATTCTTAATCTTTAGATGATAATGAATATACTGATTGATGCACTATCTTTGCACTTTTCGATTATGGTCAAGTAAAACGGCCTCTACGCTCTATATGTTGTGGTTTCGGCGCTTGATGAACCACAACATGTGGTAGGCAAACAAAAAGTGCAAAGATAGAGTTGATGGCCACGCTCCGCGATGTGCTCTTAACTTGGGCGTCAATCGGTACCGGGATGATGATGCCCTGCTCTAGCTCCTCAAAGCCCATGATCGTAATATCAACGCCCAGGGCATCTCCATCCTCTCGGAAAGCAAATGTGCAGCCCGCTGCAGAGGCGATCGCATGTCTATAGGCATAGCTCAACTGCTCCTTTTGCTCGTTAAGATTCACTGTAACACTGCCCTACTATAATTGGAAGCCGCGTCCTGGCGCCGCGGCCGGCTCCGGTCAGTCTCCCGTGAAGTGGGGCGCCCGCTTTTCCATAAAGGCCTGCACGCCCTCGGCATGGTCGTGGGTGCGGCCGGCCAGTTCCTGCAGCGAGGCCTCGTAGTCCAGCGCGTCCTCCAGGCCCGTCAGCAGGGCGCGGTTCATGGCGCGCTTGGTCAGGCCGATGGCGCGCGTCGGCGCCTGCGCCAGCCGCCCGGCCAGCTCCATGGTCACGGACATTAGCTCCGCCGTGGGGACCACGCGGTTGACCACGCCCAGCCGCTCGGCCTCGCCGGCCTGCAATGCGTCGCCGGTGACGGCCAGCTCGAACGCCTTACCCAGCCCGGCCAGGCGCGGCAGGAAGAAGGTCGCGCCCGAGTCGGGGATCAGCCCGATGCGCACGAAGGCCTGGATAAAGCTGGCCCCCTCCGAGGCGATGCGCAGGTCGCAGGCCAGCGCCAGCGAACAGCCCGCCCCCGCGGCCACCCCGTTGACCGCGGCGATGACCGGCTTCTCCATCTCGCGCACGCGCCTGATGATCGGGTTGTAGCGCGCGCGCAGCGACTCGCCGAGCGATGCGCCGGCGCCGTCCTCTCCCTCGCGAGCGCGGTCCTTAAGGTCCTGCCCGGCGCAAAAGGCGCGGCCGGCGCCCGTGATGACCACGGCGCGGGCCGACGCATCGCGCGCGGCCACGGCAAGGGCGTCGGCGAGTTCGATCTTGAGCGCTTCATTGAAGGCATTGAGCGCGTCGGGGCGGTTCAATGTGATGGTGCGCACGCCGTTGGCGTCCTCGATCACCAAGGTCTGATAGGCCATCGTCTCGTCGTCCTCCTCGCTACCCAAGTCCTTCGCCGGTCCCGTTGATCCCGCCGGTCTTCGCCCCAGTATGCCCGCCGGCCGCGTCGCCGTCAACTCCAGCTATAGCCAGATAGCCCTTATGGCCTATAGCATCCGGTCGCGTGGGAGCAGTAGCCTACGATACGATAGAGGCTGCGAAGGGGGCGGTTCAGGACAGCGCGACGACACGATTGCACCGATGTGGGGGTAGCGCGCAGGCGCCGAGGAGGGCGCCACTCGACATACATCACAGTCCTCTATGATAAACTTAACTCCGTCATCATACGTGCATGCGGAGATGGCCTGCCTTGCTCCAGTCGTGCGCCAGCGCCTTGTTGTCGGGGCTCTTCTTCAGTGTCGCCATCAAAGAAAGAGGGAACGAGGATCATCATGGGCAAGACCGCAAAAGACGTAGCTGTCCTGCTGGCAACAGGCGTCACGACCGTTCTGACGTGTATCGTGCTCGCCTTCGTCGATCTCACGACAGGTTTTTCCCTGTACGGCTTCTCGCTGTGGTTCATCCTCCCCGTTGGCGCGCTGCTCTCGGGATTCGTGGCCGCGAGCGGATGCTACCTGGCCGGTCGCGGGCTGAACCACAAGCCAACTGGCATCGTCCTGGCCGGTGTCCTGGCCCTATCGGCCGCGGCGTTCTTTTTGATCCACTACCTGGACTACTATTTCACCACCGTCGACGGCCTCCATGTGCGCGAGTTCGTCTCGTTCACCAGGTACCTCGGCATAGAGCTGAGCAACATGTCCCTCTGTGTCCACGGCTGTGCCGGCGGAGGTATCGAGTTAGGTCCCGTGGGATACGTGGCGGCCGGCCTGCAGGTCCTTGGCTTTTTCGTCGGCGGCGCCTCCGTCTACGGCTACCTCAGCTCCCTGCACTATTGCACGACGTGCGCGCGCTACTTCTCCTCGGAAAAGACCGAGAAACGCTATTTCCCGGAGGTCGCGGCGGCGGTCCAGGCGCACGGCGAGGTACTTGACCTGCTGCGGGGCGGACAATTCCACGCGGCCCTCGCCCGGCACGCGGCCGGCGGCGAGGGGACGAGACAACGACACTTCGACGCCGCGTCGGAGTTGCAGCTCCACTACTGCAAGAATTGCTTGCGCCGTCACATCCGGGTCGTCTTGCAGCAGCGTACCGAGGGCAAAAACGATTGGAAAGCCATCCCGAAGACAGAAGCTGACTTCGAGACGGGCGCGCAGTTTTACCCCTCGCTTGTCGCAGCGTAGCCGCGGGCCCTTATAGCCCGTATGGCCTATGGCGCCACGCCGGGTGGGGGCAGTAGCATACGCCTCAACAAGGGGTAAGAGAGGGTAGGCAGGATCGCCCGCCGCGCCCGACCGCCCGGCCATCGCGCATCCGTGCCAGGCGCCCGACACCTGGCGGCGCGACGCCGGTCTAACGACAAGAAAGGCTCATCCGTGGTCGATGGCTTCGAGAACAGCACCAGCGTGGTCGACGGCTTCGAGAACGGCGCCGGCGCCGTGGTGTCCGCCGAGAGCGCGGGGAGCAGTAACCGCTCCGTCCTCAAGCGCGGCACCGTCCTGGTCGACCGCTACGAGATCAGCAAGGTGCTTGGTCTGGGCGGGATGAGCACGGTCTACGCCGCCCGCGACCTGCGCTTCGCCACCACGCTCAAGACGTGCGCCGTCAAGGAGATGGCCGACACCACGGCGACCCTCAGCGATCGCCAGCAGTTGCTGGCCAACTTTGAGCGAGAGGCCAACCTGCTGGCCAGCCTCTCGCACCCGGCTATCCCCAAGGTCTTCGACTATTTCGCCAATGGCAAGCAGGTCTACCTGGTGCTGGAGTTCGTGCGCGGCAATGACCTGGAGACCGTGCTCAACCAGGCGACGCAGCACCTGCCCGAGGCCACGGTGGTCGATTGGGCGGTGCAGGTCCTGGACGTGCTGCACTACCTGCACAACCACAAGCCGACCCCGATCGTCTTCCGCGACCTCAAGCCCTCCAACGTGATGCTCTCCGACGCCGACCGCGTCGTCCTGATCGACTTCGGCATCGCCAAAGCCTTCCAGGCCGGCCGCAAGGGCACCATGATCGGGACCGAGGGCTACTGCCCGCCCGAGCAGTACCGCGGCCTGGCCGAGTTGCGCGGCGACCTGTACTCGCTCGGCGCCATGATGCACCACCTGCTCACGCGCAGCGATCCACGCCTCGAGGCGCCGTTTACCTTCCACGAGCGCATGCCCCGCGCGCTCAATCCCAGCATCTCGCTAGCCGTCGAAACCGTGGTCATGAAGGCGCTCTCGTACGACGCCGACGGCCGCTACGCCTCCGCGGTCGATATGAAGGCGGCCCTGCTCGCGGCCGGCGGGCGCGTGCAGACGGCCGGCCTGTCCGCCATCATGCCGTCCAACCCGGCCGCAGCCGATCGACTCGCTTCCGACGAACAGGTCACGCTCCGCTGGCGCTTCGATACGGGCGACGAGGTGCGCTCCACCCCGGCGCTCTCTGCCAAGACGCTCTATATCGGCTCGTACGACGGCAACCTCTATGCCCTCAACGCGGGCAAGGGCACGCTGGCGTGGAAGTTCGCCACCGACGCCGGGATCTGCGGCACGCCCCTGCCGCACGGCGACCTCGTCATCTTCGGCTCCGAGGACCACACCGTCTACGCCATCGACACCAAGGACAAGCGCGTGCGCTGGCGCTTCGCCACGGGAGGCCCGGTGCGCTCGTCGCCGCACGTGGCGGGCAAGCACGTCTACGTCGGCTCCGACGACGGCCACCTCTACGCGCTCAATGTAGCCAACGGCGTCGAGGTCTGGAAGACGAAGACGTGGAAGCCGATCCGCTCCACGGCCGTCGTCGCCGGCCCCATGGTCTACGTCGGCTCCGAGGACACGCACCTCTACGCGATCGACGCCCAGAACGGCGCCATCAAGTGGAAATTCCAGACCCTGCGCGGCGTGACCAGCTCGCCGCTGGCCCATGACGGCTTCATCTACGTCGGCTCGCTCGACTCGCACCTCTACGCCTTCGACGCCGAGATGGGCTGGCTGTTGTGGAAGTTCAAGACCGGCCACTACATCGTCTCGTCGCCGCGCATCAAGGACGGCATCATCGTCGTCGGGTCGGTCGACGGCAACGTCTATGGCATCGAGGCCAAGTCCGGCCGCCAGCTTTGGAGGTTCGCCACCAACGGCCAGATCACCAGTTCCCCGGCGCTGCTCGGCGACACCGTGGTGGTCACCGGCGTCGACGAACGGGTGTACGGGCTGCACTTGAAGAACGGCAAGAACCTGTGGACCTATCGCGCCGGCGGCCCCATCCCCGGCTCGCCGCTCGTCGTCGGCGACGCCGTCTTCTTCGGCTGCAACGACCATAACGTGTATGCCATTACGATTAGTAAATAGTCACTAGTCGTTAGTCGTTAGTTTTTAGTCATTGGCCCTTAGTAGCTTGGCGATGGCGGATGGCGGATGGCGGATGGCGGATGGCGGATGGCCCACGCCGCGCGCCGGAGAGTGCTCTAGTGGATCGTCGCTAGTAAACCGACTAACGACTAATAACTAGTAGAGTCCTGTATTATCTGTAAAAGGGGTGGCTCATGAGCCCACGACAGGAGTCGTGGACAAGAGCAGAAAGGGCCACCCGCTCCCTTGGTAGAGTGGCAATAGTTGAGATCACCACGTACCA
>JAABUZ0100001821.1_pt1 | contig 38303 bp, 10 predicted proteins | sample 5562091 | NCBI WGS metagenome assembly JAABUZ01 (sample SAMN12813069, study PRJNA571459) | rock metagenome | isolation source: Antarctica rocks | place: Antarctica: Victoria Land, Linnaeus Terrace sud | collected 2015-12-21 | reverse complement strand
GCTGCCATGGTCGTCAAGTTCTATACTGACAGGGACATCCACTTGGTCCAAATATATTCGGAAACCGATCAGACGCCCACGCTTAATAGTCTTGTATCTATCCCTATTCTGTGAACCACAAATCACCCAAACTTTTGCTTCGCTGCTCTCGAAGACCCAGTCGGAAAACTCTTCATGCATGGCTTTTTGCTCGGGTGGCCAGTAGTTTATGGGAACGTAACTCTTCTTTCTGAGCTTCTCTTCAAGGTTGTCCTCTCGACGCGCGTATGTATTCAGTCAAATAACACCCTCAATCGAGGCGCCTTTTGTTATCAATAAACGAGTAAGAGAACTACCTGAATCAGCAGTAGTTTCAAAAGCAAGATCTGAAATTGTGTTCCTAGTTGGCTAGTGCAACTTTATCTCGAGCCGATTTCTAGACTAATCGATAAGAGAGACAAGGTGTTTTATCGAATGATCAAACTTGTTGCTTTTCTAAATAGCAAATTGCTTGAACTTCTTTTCGAACAAATTAGGGCTAGGTAAGATTAAATCAAGTCAATACGAAATTTTTCGATGAATAAAGATTTTTAACATATCTAATCGACTTGGTTTTGTTGTAAAAAATGTTTTTACTTTCTCTCTAACGTTACTTGGACACGCATTATAGAAAGCTTCTCTATAATATTAAGAATTATATTTATAATTTATAGTTGCGCTCCTTTTATTCGCATTACTTATATAATTTGACGCCATTCTAAATGTTATCGTATCTAAGAATCGACATCATTGTAACGTCAAGTAAATTATAAAAGAACTTTTAGTGTACGCTTGATAGAAGCAGCGAGAATTTATACTATGTAGTAGACTCGACAAATATACTCGGATTTATATTTATCTTAACGCAATTTACCACTCAATGCAACGGATCAATTAGATGCTTGACTCTTGCTTATTAATTTCTAGTAACTAAGCTTCTAATTGATTTGTTGCACTAAGAAGTAAAATATATATTGCGTCTCTCTTACTGCGCTACTTGCTTTTCTGCTGCTCTTTTATTGCTTTTGCTTCTGCTTCTTTGCTACTTTCTTAATATTTTTTCGAACTTTCTCGATGCTTTCTTATTGCGCTCTCTTGCTTTCTTGTTGCTCTCTCTAAAGCAGTTATGCTTTCTTTCTTGATTTAGAACAATAATTTCAAATTCTAAGTTCAAGATATATATAATATATTATATATATTTCGAACTTAAGATTGTAGATTGCTATTCTAAATTAAAAAAGAAAGTAAAATTGCTTAAAAGAGAGTAATAAGAAAGCAAGAAAACGTAGCAAGAAAGTATCGAGAAAGTACAAAAGAATATTGAAAAAATATAAAAAAGTATAAGTAAGCAAGAGAAAGCATTATAAAATAGTACTAATGTATAGCAAGTAAGTATCTAAAATAAATTCTCTTATCTTTAACTTAAGTTGCTCTTATTGGTTTTTAATAATATAATTTTAGCTTGCTATCTTCTTAATTAAGAAATCTTAAACGCGCAATAGAGCAAACAAATAAATATTTTGCAAATTCTCTATACTTTGTTCTTATTTATCAAGCAAAAAAGTGCTAATTCTACAAATATTACTTATAACGTATATCTATCTTTATAATTTTATTATTGCTATTATTCAAAATGATTAAATTCGAGCAAGCATATTTGCTATATATACTTATATAATAAAATTAATATATATAAACAAGAACTATTAAAATATTCTAATATAAAAAAAAGATTTAAAAGAGAACGCGACAAATTTAATAAAGTTTAAAATATTTAAAAGATAAAAACAAGCAAGAAAACAATATTGCAAAAGATAAATACTACTATATTTAAAAAATAATTATAAAAAATAGAATTTTAGAATTTTAAAAAGATTAATATTGTATTTGCTTATATTGCTTAATAATTTAATACTATTATTATTGTTGTTATCTATAAATACTATATTAAATATAAATTTTAATAATAGCAAAATAATTAATAAGCTTTTTAAATTTTTTACAAATTGTATCTTTATCTTTCTTATATATTATTTTATTATTTTATCGAAATTGCAAAATAATTATTTATATTTATATCGAAGTTTATTATTTTAATTATATATTGTTGTAATTTACTTTATTATATATAATTATTTTTTGTTATTATTATTTACTTACATTTGCGTTTCGAGAGATAAATCAAGCTTAATAGATTAAGATTCTCTTAAGATCTTGCAAATCTTACAAATCTAACTATTCTATATACTTAAATTAGTATTGTCGAGATAAAATCTACTTAAAGAGCTTGTTTTGTTTCTTTATATTCGACAAAGTTGCGAAATCTTAATTAAGTTAAACTATGTCTTGATGCGTAAAATTTTAATATTCGCAATGCGCATAAACGTTTGCAATTGCTTGCTAATTGCATAATTACGTTAAACTATTACATTTTTGGCTTTAAATATTAGATTTTGTCAATTTAAACAAACTTTACTTTTAAGACAAATCTAATAAATTAAGAGAATATGTGCGCATCTTACGTAAACAAATTATAATTGTTATACAAGATAGACGCATTTATAAATCCAATATTAAGAAATATTAAGATTGTCTCTTGCAAAGCTTGACTTAAATCTCTAGATTCTCGCAAATAATGCAAGATTTATTAACTCTAATCTTAATCTCGCACAAAGCTCAAATATTAGTAATAGAAAACTGCGACTTTTGTTATAGTAGATCTAGACATATCTAGAACTAAAGTTAGAATTTATCAAATACAAATATATCTTATTTGCTTGCATCTTTTTCAGTTAAAATAATATAATACAAGTACAATAATTGTTTTTAATTTTCTCTTCTATTTTTTAATACTTTTTTGCAACGTTTATTTTAATTGCATTTTATTATCTTAGCTAAAAAAATTATATAAAGGTCTTTTTTTTTAGTTCTCTAACAACTTTGTTGCAACTATATTTCTAAATATTTTAAAACTAATTTTTAAATCTAATTTTAAGTTTTTCTTATTCTTATCTATAGATATAGAAGCTTTATTGCTTGTATTAATATTTTAAAAAATATATAAATTCTATTTAAAAGATATTTAATTATCTCGAAATTTAAATTCTTTAAGAATATAAAAAAAGTTTATTGTTTGCAAATTAATATTGCTATTTAAAATCTATTAATATTAAATTTAAATTTAATTGTATTTACAATTATTGTTTACTACTAATATCTAATATTTAGATAAATAACAATTGTTATATTTAGATTTAGGTAGTCACTTCGCACAAATTATTCTACTTTGCTTATACATTACTTCTCACTATGAAGTCTTCTAAGCGACCAATAGTTCTAGAAATTTTCCTTCGTTCTTAACGAGTTGTAATCTAGTACAGAGCAGAGTTTCGCGCCAAAAAACGAATTAGATTGGAATAAGCTCAACGCAGCTGTTTCTCGAAAGAATCGCCAAAGGCATGATTAGAGACTAGAATTTGGATTAGAGAATTAGAATTAATATATTTTGTATAATGCGAGTGATGTGTGAGCAAAGTAAGGTAATGTATATGGAGTAATTATCATTTAATATTTACTACTTATTATAGAAAATTAAGAGTATATTAAAAATTTGCTCTTAGATTGTTTTGCAAATTGCTATTTATTGTATAAGATAATTAAAGAGAAATATATTTGCGTTTCGAAAAATAAACTAAGTTTAATAGATTAAGATTTTTTTAAAATTTTGCAAATTTTATAAATCTAATTATTCTATATACTTAAATTAATATTGTTGAGATAAAATTTGCTCGAAAAACTTATTTTGTTTTCTTGTTATTTAATATAGTTGCAAAATCTTAATTAAGTTAAACTATATCTTAATACGTAAAATTTTAATATTTGGAATATATATAAATATTTATAGTTGTTTACTAGTTGTACAATTATATTAAACTATTATATTTTTTGCTTTAAATATTAGATTTTATCAATTTAAACAAATTTTACTTTTGAGATAAATCTAATAAATTAAAAAATATATATATATATTTTATATAAATAGATTATAATTGTTATATAAAACAAACGCATTTATAAACGCAATATTAAGAGATATTAAAATTATCTTTTGCAAAACACAACTTAAATTTCTAGATTTTTGCAAATAATACAAGATCTATTAGTTCTAATTTCAATTTTATATAAAGTTTAGATATTAGTAACAAAAAACTGCAACTTTTGTTATAGAAAATCTAAGTATATCTAGAATTAGAATTAGAATTTATTAAATATAAATATATATCTTTGCAATTACAATATTAATATTAGATAATTTTTGCAAACTTTACTTAATAAATATTGTTTACTTTTAAGTTAATTTTAATTTTATTCTTTAATTAGATATCTAACAATTAATTGTCTACATAAAATTAGCAAGATAAACAAGAGAGTTATCGACAAAATAAGCAAGAAAATACAAGAAAGATAATAGCAAAAAGATAAATTTCAAATATTTCGATCTTTTATATAGATAGTTTTCAAATATAATTAAAGATACAAATAGAAATTAATTCTAAGTATATAAAAGATATATTTTAGATTTAAATTTGTATCGAAAAATTGATAAAAAAATATATTAAATTCAATAACAAAAAGACGTAAAATTAAGTATCTTTTATAAATTTTCTTAATTTGTTAATTTATTTAATTAGATTTAATACAAAGAAATAATATGCAAGCAAAATAAAAATAATATATAAAAAAAGTAGAGTAATATATAATTAGTAATTATCTATATTTATTTTAATACAATTTATACTTAATATAACAAATTAATTAGAAGCTTAACTCTTGTTTATTAATTTTTAGCAATTAGACTTCTAATTAATTTGTTATACTAAAAAATAAAAATATATTGCGTTTTTCTTATTGTATTACTTGCTTTTCTATTGTTTTTACTTTTACTTTTTTGCTATTTTTTTAATATTTTTTTAAGTTTTCTTAATACTTTTTTATTGTATTTTTTTATATTTCTGTTGCTTTTTTTAAAGCAATTATATTCTTTTTCTTAATTTAGAACAATAATTTCAAATTCTAAGTTTAAAATATATATAACATATTACATATATCTCGAATTTAAAATTGTAAATTGTAAATTGCTATCTTAAATTAGAAAAAAGAGCAAAGTTACTTAAAAAAAAGCAATAAAAAAGCAAAAAAATATAAGTAAATAAAAGAAAGTACTATAGAATAGTACTAAAATACAATAAATAAATATTTAAAATAAATTCTCTTATTTTTAACTTAAGTTGTTTTTATTGTTTTTTAATAATATAATTTTAGTTTGCTATTTTTTCAATTAAGAAATCTTAAATATGTAATAAAATAAACAAACAAATATTTTACAAATTTCTTATATTCTATTTCTATTTGTCGAGTAGAAAAGTGCTAGTTCTATAAATACTACTTATAATATATATCTATTTTTATACTTTTATTATTATTATTACTCGAAGTACTTAGACTTAAGTAAGCATATTTGCTATATATATTTATATAATAAAAATAATATATATAAGCAAAAACTATTAGAATATTTTGATATAAAAAAAAGATTTAAAAGAATATAATATATTGCGACAAAGCACACGCAATAAACGCAATCTATAACGTAGGATTAAGAAGACGAATAAACTCTTATAGAAAAGAGATTTAGAGAATACGTCAATGTCATCAAAGTGACGCTCTTTATTCACGACAGAAGATTATATAAGCATATGAACGCCTTACTTATAAAGATATTAAGAAGGTTGATTATAACGTTCTCTTCGTACTTTTATTAGACAGATTGCGCAACTCTATTCAATACAATTATTCAATTAAATATTGCTCGATTTAGTTAGCGTAATTCGAAAAGAACAAGCAAATCTAGCAACTTAACAATTTCAATTAAATTAGTATTTAATTATTAAATACTTATTTAATTGACTTATTATTTTATTCAATTGCTTCAATTACTTGTCTAGACGTAACTTATAAAGATTATAATTATTTTCTCTATTGTTGTCGTCGTTGTTGTCGTCGTTATGTCTAGAGATATATTTAAAAGTTATTTTTACGTTCTTGATTTAGATATTTCTTTACGACAATTAAAGTCTTTGCAATTATTGTCGTCTTTGCAACTCTCGCAATTATTATTATCTTTGTAGATCTTGCAATCTTTGAAGAATATACAACAATTGTCATGTAAACAAAAGAAGATAATCTAATTTAAATTAAAGTTGTTTTAACAATTGTTAAGGAAAAAAAGAAGACAAATTGATAAAAAATATCAAAAAACAATTATACAAGAATTGAAAAAAAAATATCAAGTTAAATGCAAATAGCAATATTAATCTCGATTTTTATATTTAAAATATTAGTAATCGATATTGTGCTTTTAATACTTCTAGTATTTCTTTATTGTCAAAAATCTCTATTTCTTTTGTTTCTTACAAGCGAAAGAAAAATCGACAACTAAATTAAAAGCTCAATTACAATTAACAATTTATAGAGAAAAACAATGTTATTTTTGCTAATATATGCGTTACTAGATTTGCGAAATATAATATCGAAATTATATAACATTTCTAAAATAAAATTAGAAAGAAATTCGAAACAATAATAAATTGTAAATATATCAATATTAGTAAATAAATAAATCACTTAATAAGTAAAAGAAAAATAAATATTAGAGTTTTATACAAATTTAACTATGCAATACAAGATAACAATTGAATTTAAATTATCGATAAATAAATATTTATATTTGTAGTATACTAGAAGATAAAAAATTAAAAAAATTCTTTGCGAAAGAGAAAAATAAAAGAGAATACAAAATACAAAAAGAGAAGAAACAAACTTAATTAATAACTAAAGGATAAATTAAATTACAAAATCTTTTTTTTCTTCTTTTTTGTTATTTTTGTTAGCAATAAAAAGAGCTTCGAAAATTAAAGCAATTTCGAAAATAGTAGCTCTAATATATTCTTTAACGCAAAGAAGAATATAAAAAATTAAAACTTGTAATAGAAACAAGCTCTTTATCTAATAACAATACAATAATAATAAAAGATTTAGACTACAAAGAAAATATAAATAATAATTGACGTATTAAAGTATAAATTTTATTTAAAGATAATAACAATTATTTGTTTATATTCTTTAAATCTTTATTAAATATATTTATATTTATAAAGTTTATAAAATGTTAAAAAAGTAAGATTGCAAAATAATCTTAAAATAACAAATTTTTTTTGAAAAGATTTAAACAAATATATATCAATATAATAAACAACAAAGACTTAGATATTTTGCAAAATATATTAATCGATTACTTCAAAAATCGAATATTATTAACAAAAAATTTAATCAAACAAAAATTTTTGTTAAAGAAGATAAAAATTATATTTAAAAGATATTTGATAAAATATATTGCAAAAGTCTTGAAATTTAGACGTTATTTTAAAAAATTGTTGCATAAGTATTATAAAAATACTATTTATTTTTAATAAAATAATTTGTTTAAAGATTTAATTAAACTTAGCAAGAATATAGAGTAACTAAAACAATTATATAAAAGTAATAGAGAAAAATTTGTAACAAATAATACAAATAACAAGAAAATCGAAACAAATAATATAAATACTAAGAAAATTGTAACAAGCAATATAAAAAAAAAAAAATATATTTAAATTCGAAAAAGTAAATTGTAATATTAGATGCGAAAAGAAGATATTTTTGCGAGAATATTTATAATTTAAGGCGAAAATTATTATTATTGTATTTTTTTTCGAAGCTTCGCAAGCTTTATTCGAAAAAAAAATTAACAAAAAATTTAATTATTAGACTTTTGTATACAATATTGTCTCTTTCGAGAATATTAAATATATATTAAAGAGATATAATACGCAAGTTGCAATACAAACAAGTATAAACTATATTTATTTTGTTAACAACTCGAAATTTTATCTTTGAACAAAAAAAAACAATAATTTAACGTTTAATCGCATTTGCGTTAATAATATCTCTAAAAATTCTTTAAAATAAGCAAATAATATTTAGATTAAAAAGTACTTATATTGACAATATTATTTACAATTACAACTTTTTGTTAAATTAACAAAAAAATTCTAATTATTAAAGATATATAGATAATTATGTTATTGCAACAATTTAATGCAATAATAATAAAAGAGAATAAAAGAGAAAAAAAGAGAAAAAAAGAAACAAAAATTGTCTTCGAAAGTTTAATTTAAGATTCTTCTCTATATTTGAGCAATTAAACAATAACAACAAAATTTAGAACAACAAGTATTAAAAATTAGCACTAGAAAACTTTATCGAAGCTAGATATATATATAAATACAAGAGAGAAAATTTAGTACTTTTATAATATAGAGCTTTTAAAATTGTTAAAGACTCTATCGACTTGCAAATATTTCGAAAGACTAGAAATTATATTGTAAAGCAAGATTTTATTTAATTGTTTTATAAACATATATAGTAGTTAGTTAGAAGAATTATTGCTAAATAGAGATTTTTAATCGATTATAATTCGACTTTTATTTGCGTCTTAAAAATATTAAATATTTATAAAATTTAAATTAAATTAAATTAAAGAAGTTTTCGACAACAATGCGAGTTTCGAATATTTGTTTATTAAAAAAGATTTATTTTTTATTTATATAATTTAAATAAAAAGATATAATATATAATTAATAAATATAGACTTTATTGTTATACAATTAAAGTGTTCTTCGATTTTTAAGAAGAATTTTTAATTGATTTTGCAATTTGAATTTTTGTAATATTGTAATATTGTTTATTTTATCTTTACAAGAATTGTAAATAGATTCTATTAAATTGTTTAAATAAATAATAATTAGTTAAATTATTTTGTGTAATTTTTTGTAGTTAAAGTAATAGAATTTTTGCTTTATATTTAACTTGCAAAACTTCTAAAAAGTTCTACTATATTACGAGATTTCTAGCATAAAGAGAATTCTTGCTTGCAAAAGCTTTTCGTAGACGTTTCTTTCTTAGACGCATTGCACTAGTAATATATATAGTTATTGTATATAGCATTAATGCAACTCAAATTCTTATATTCTTATATTTTGATAATTTTAACTTGCTTATATTATATTACTTATATTATTGTTGCTTTGCAATAATTATTAAAAGATATCTTGTCTTTATTAGATCTTGATTAGTTCTAAAATTTCGTTCGCACAAGCATTTTTGTTCTTTACTTATCTTATCTTTGACGATTGTCTATTAGCTTTTGTTGCAAAGAGCTTTCGTATTTTTATTTTTATTATAAGTTGTTCTTTCTTTGTTAGAAGTCGATCTATACAAGACTTTCTTGCTATCTTCGTTATCGTCTTCGATCGAAATATTTTATCTATCTAATAAAGTCTTTCGCAGAAGTTAATTAAAGCATCGATGCTACAAAAGTAGTTAATGCGTTTACAAGATCGACGTTCGAACTTAATTAAAGCAATACTATTATTAAAAGAACAAGTACTACGTTTATCGAAGCAAGTTACTACAACATTATGTCGAATATAAACGACAATAAAGTAACTAATTTGTTAATCGTGTTGTTCTTTGTAAATTTTAGCGCTAACATCGATATTAACTACAAATTTCGCGATTAAAGTTACGCAAAGATTGAGATATCGTTATCAAGAAAAGCATTTTCTAGAAAAGATTGTATAAATATAGATATCAATCTTACTCTAATCGATTGTTAATTTCTAAAGAAATAGATTTCGAACGCTATTATACGTATTACAATTACTCTTATAATAATACACAAACTTGAAACTTTTTAGTATCGAACAAACAAGTATGTAATTGAAACTCTTTATTTTATTATAACAAATAAGAAAGAAAGAAACATTTGTGTTATCTTCAAATGCGAACTTTATATTGTCGATAATCTTAAGATTAACGTTTTAATTAAAAATAACATTATAAGAGTTAAAAGTATTTTGATTAACGTCGAAAAAAAGATCGCTTATATTAAAAGTTATAAGATTAACATTTTTATTAAAGTTTATTCTTTTTAAAGTATTGCAATTTAGAAATCAATTTATTTGCGTAAGTTTACTATTATTTTATCTTGTATTAAAACTTTTGTAAAAATTTATTACTTAACAATTCTTAAAAATCAAAATTATTTGTTTAAATTAAAAGAACTTTCTTATGTTACAATTTATGCTTACATAATTGATATTGTTATTAAAATAATAATAATTTGCAAAAAATTTAACAATTTTGTGTAAATTTCTTGCAATTGTCGTTTAGAGAAAGTTATTAAGCTAAAATATTTCGACGCTTTTTATATCGAGAATGTCGAGTTGCATAATTTAATTACTAGAAAATCAAAGTCTTAACATTAATCTTCGTAATTCAAAAAGTGCTCTTTATTTTTATCGCAATTGAAACAATAAAAATTATTATTAATATTATTATATTTGTTATCGAAGTATTTTCAAGTACTATTATAGCATTATTTAGCGTAATATATTAGATCTTGTTAATAACTTTGTTTGCAATTTTTACTATTCTAAAATTGTCTTTCTCTATGTTAATAGATTGCTTGCGAAAGACTTTCGCAAATATTACTAAATTTATTGAAATTATAATACTTAACAAAGTTATTATTTACAATAATATTAATAACGTTTTGCAAATTCTTCGACAAATAATAAAGAATTTTTTTAGTCTATAAAAAGACATTAACTTCGCAAATATATTAAAAGAAAACTAAATATATATATCTTTAAAAGCAAAATAAGAAAACAATATGTTCAATAAAGCAGAAGTCTATTTTTTCGACACTTAAGATCGACAACTTGTTGACAAAATCTTTAACAAATTGCATTAATTCAAAAAGCTTTTCTAAATAAATCAATTAATATTGTTTAATTAGTTCTTGTTTTGCATCTAAAAAATTGTATTAAACAATAAAAGAAAGAATTGTGTTGTTATTAATTTATAAGATCTAAATTTAATTACGCAATCTAATATATATTCTTTGTCTTTGCAATCAAATATTATTTAACTATTACAAGAATGCAAATATATTATTGTAATAAATTACGTCTTGTTCTTTTATTAGTAATAAATATATCTCGACGATTGTTACAAGCTAATAGTAATTAATTATTGCAATTAGAAATTCTTTAATGTTGTTATAATAAGATACAAGAATTCGCTCGTTTACGTGCAAAGACAAATTAATTGCATATTACGCAATTATCGATGTTACGTTTGCGTTTATGTTAATAACATAATAATTTTCTCGAAGTCTTTGACAAATTACAAAAAGCATTTACGAAAATCTTTAACACTTTTTTTGTTAACAATATTTTTATTAAATTAAGCAAGACTTTTGTAAAATATTTCTTTATTTAACTTTTTAATCAAAAGATAAACTTCTTCGATCTTGTTTTTGTCGAAGACAAGTTAAAGACTATTGTATTGCTAAAATTTTCTCGTATTTTTAAGCAACTTAAATACTATCTCGAACTTATTAAATAATTACGAGAATACGTTTCGCTTTACGTAGATATCTTCAAATTTCTTCAAGATAAAAAAATCGAGCTATTGCGTAACGAACTTGTCGTCGAAAACGCTAAAAGATTACACTTGTTAAAGACAAGACTTAAGAATTTTAATGTTTGTAAATTTGCGTTATTTAATCTTCTTTAGTTAATGCTATTTAAGAGTATTTTTCTAATTTATGTTAGCAATTTACGATAACTATTTATTGATCTAAATGTTAATAAGAAATTCGATTTCGACGCAATAATATATTACGTCAAGAATACTTAAAACAATAAGAAATTGTTTTCTCGCAACTATATAGAATCTATTCTTTTTCTAAGCAAACTAATAATGTTAATTGAGTTGCAATATTGATTTACGAAATTAAAAATTGCTAATATAATATTAATATTAAAGAAAGTTTGTTATTTTGTAAAAGCGACAAACTTATTTTAGTTTACAACTATCTATATCGATTACAATGCTACTTTAGATATTGCAAAGCAAATATCTCTAATTATATTCTTTATTAATAAGCTTAATTTGCAACTTATTAGAGCATCGAATTAGTTACAACACTTTAATCTAAATATTAAATACAAATTAGACAAGTAATATATAATTTTTAACGCTTTATTACGACTTGTCTTTGTTAATATAAATGTAAAAGTCTTTTCGAACAATATTTTAATAAAGAAAGACGAGTTAAATGTGCTTTTCGTTTTTGCGAAAGTCTTTCGCAATCGTATTTTAACAAAGCAATTAAAAGCACTATTTACTATTGTTATTATAAGTATAAACGAAGTTTTTTGCAAGCAAATTACTAATAACTATTTTAGCGATCTTAATTAACAAAAGATTAGCAAGATTTTAAATATCAAAAACGATGCTAAACTTTTATTCTATCAAAAGAGCAATATCAATTTAATATTTTGTTATTTAACTTTATTATTAAGTCTTACGTTTACGAGTTTTGTCAATGATGTATTCTCTAATTTGTAATAAAGAATATTTTGAAGATAATTTATAATAAAAGTTATAAAAATTATGTTCGTTATTATAAGAAAATTTTCTTCTCGTAATATATTAGAGATCTTTTTAAGTATCTTAGAAATTATTTGAAGTATTGTTCGAAATGTCTAACATATTAGACTAGACGACATTTCTTTTATAAATTGCTTTGACTTATTTTTTTGTTATTAATTTCTTTTTATACAATTGTAATAAATTTCGTACTAACTTTGTTGCAATTCTTTGCTCTTGCTAATTTTAATATCTTGATATTAGTAATTTGCAAATTTACAAAGCAAATTATTTTAATTTTCGATAAAGTAAAATAATTTGTTATTAATCGAAAAAAAGTACTTCTTTACAAACTAAATATTGTTAACTAAGATTTTTCAAAAGTTATCGTTAGTAATTGCGATCGTAAATTTTTGTCTAATTTTTAAATTGCGATATTTTATTATTTAGAAGTCAAACTTCTTTACTTTACAACATATTATTCTTAAATTAATAATTAGTCGAAACGTACAAATTAAACAATAAAGATAGTCTTGCGATATTATATAAGCATTATAAATAACGTCGCGAATTGATCGAAAATTCTAGATCTTATACAATGAATTCTTAATAACTTTACTTCAAACACAATAGACAAAACTTCTAATAAGATTGTATATAATTTCTTGTCTTTGTTCGCGACAAATTTGCTAAAGTTTTTCGCAAGTTCTACTATTAATTCAATCTTAAAATCGAAAGTTTTTCTTAAGATGTATCTTTGCTTAAACGTTGTTAACGCAATTCTCTTTGCGCAAATGCAATTTAAATATTATTACAATCGCAAATATCAATTAATTTTTATAAAGATAAACGAGTAAGTAATGTTTTGTTTGCACAAAAAGTACAAAATCTTATTAACAAAAAACAAAAAATTAAATTAACAATACATTAACTTGTTTTAGATAATAAAAAAGATCGATTGTCTTACTTATTATCTAAATTTTTTATTGTATTAAAGAATTTATCTTGTCTTTACTATTATATAACTAGAGTTGTTGTCGTTATCGAACGTCAATTTCTTTAAGTATTTTCGTTCAAATTATTTCAATTTTGTGTTTGTAAAAAAAGATACTAATAAAGTAAAGTTTTTCGAAGTCGATTGCGTTATTAATTGTCGTAAAACTAAATATTGCGATATAAAATATCTTATTAGATAAAAAGATTACAATGTTGAGTTCAATAAATAATAAAATATTTCTAAATTGAAAAAAACTATAAACTTGATTTATAATTACGAAAACAATCTAATTAAAACTATCTTTTTGTTTGATTGTCTACGAAAGTCTACTATTATAATATCGAATTTCTCTATCGCAACGTCGAAATTCTCTATAAAAGTATTCTCTTATATATTTGATTACAAGTTCGCGATTATTATATTTTCAAAATTGTTATTAGAACAAAAGATAATTGTTTTGCGCAAGTCTTTCGCAATCGTTATAACTTCAAATCTATTATCGAATTAAAAGACGCTTGTTCTACGAAAGTCTTTTGCGATTGTCAAATTTTCTTAGTTGTTGTCGAAAAAAAAAGATGTTGTTAAAGTACTTGTTTTATTGAATTCGAATGTTCGTGTCATGTCGTCGGGCTCGCCCCCCGGGCGCGCAGGGGCAGCACTCCTAGTATATATGTGTAATAGGTGGTCGCGATTACTGTGGTCTTTTGGCCCAGTGAGGTCCGGGGCACCTATTACTCCTGGGGCGCTACACAGTAATCGCGACCTGACGGGCGCGATACCATCTATTACACATATATACTAGAAGTGCTGCCCCTGCGCGCTCGGGGGGCGAGCTCGGCGACATGACAGTTCGTCGACTTCGATCAAAAAACACTATGCTATCGAAATAGAAATAAAGAAGTATATGCTTGATTGCTTAATATGTTTATGTTATTAAGATAATGTCTTTCTTTTCTTTTAATAAGCAAATTGTTACGAAGTTTCTAGATTAATTGTCGATTCAATATTTGGTTTCAACTTTGAAATGGAATCGAATTATTAAGAAATTAAATAAAATTGAATCGCTTAAAGAAGCTAGCTTATTACTATAATAAATTTAGCTTAGTTGAAAAGTTACTATTTTAAGCAATTCGATTTTAAAAAAAAATCGAGAAACCAAATCTTAACGCTCTCACGTAATATTTTCGGCTTCTCGCGATTAATCTAGAAATTTCTAGTATAAAGAGAATTTCTGTTTGCGAAAGTCTTTTGTAAGCATCTTTTTCTTAGACGCATTGCGCTAGTAATATATATAGTTATTGTATGTAACATTAATGCAACTTAGATTCTTACATTCTTACATATTAATAAACTTCTATATAGTGCTTTTGTCTCTAATTTTTTCTATTTTTTTTATTGCTTTAACGTATCTTTTAATATGTATATAAATAAGCGTTAAATGCTATTAAAGTATATTATTGTATTAAATTTCGAGATATTTAAGAAGATTATTAAGAACGCAAGAGAGATAAAAGAAAAAACAATTAGATTGTTTTGCTAATTTAAATAGTTAATAAAGATAAAATAATTTGTATAGAAGACAACAAAGAGCAAGTTCGAAGAATAGTTTAATACAATTGTTTTACTTGATAGCATTACATTGACAATTCGAAATAATTCTTTAGATATTCTATTAGCGACTCGAGATTCTTGAAATCGTTATGTCGATATCTTAGTCTTGAAGCTACATTAGCAATATAAAGTTGCTTTAGAGTTTGTTCCAAGTTAGAATATTTATCTTCGCAAAATAGTATTATCGTAAATTATAATGTTTCTTTTGATTTATTTTGCGATATTTTAATCTATATTTGAAACATAAATTATAGAAAATATAACGTTTCTAATGTCTATAATTATTTAGACTCTTATTCGATCGCAACTTATATACACAATAGTATTGCAATTTCTAATATAATTTTTTGATTTATATTATAACATTGAATGCATTTGCGCTTACAAAAATGCTTGATGCTTTTAACATTAAATGCATTTTTCTTATATATACATTATACTTTTACAAGAAGTAAAAGTTTTTTTTCTTATTATTTATAAAAATATTTACGTACAAACACTCTTTTGTATAAGCAATAAATTTCTTGTATCTCTTTGCATTATTTACGATTAATAAAAGAATCTTCTTTCTCTTTGTATATTAAATTGTATTTTTTTACTTTTAATATTTAACTTTTTTCTTCAAGCAATTTAATTAAGTGTTAATTTTAACAATATATTTTTCTTTTGTTTCTTAATTTGAGCTCTATATTTATTTTATTAAAGATTATTTTTAATGTCGATTTTCGACTTGACAATTAACTTGTTCGCAAATTATATTAGCACAAATAATAATATAAAGATAACAAACGCAACTTACTATGTTAATACTTCTTTCTTTTAATATATTTTGTTTGTCGCTTTTTAATTAGTCTCGATTAATTTAAATCTTAATTACAATTATTAAAGACAATTTACATTTTTTGCTATGTTTTTCAAGAAGTCGTAATCGTCTAATTGCAAATAAAGATAAACATTTGACATTTAATTTAATATAATCTTTACAAAATATCTTTTATCGAGAAAGCTTACTTCGATATTTTTTTTTTCTCTTAGATTCTCTCTATAAGCATTTTTGTCGTTAGTTAACATATATGTTGCTATTTGTTAGATTTGAATAAAATCTAATCTAGATTTACATCTTTATTTAAGAATGTCTATCTAAACGTTATTTTATGTAATAATTTCTCTCTATAAGTACGTTCTTAGCTAGTTAACTTATTTGTTGTTATTTGTTAAATCTAGACAAGATCTAATTTAGAACTTCTTCTTTGTATATAAGCAAGTCTATCTAAATGTTGTCGTTGTTCTTAGATTCTTCTTGTAAGCATTTTTCGCAATTAGTTTACACAACACTTGTTATTTGTTAAATTTAGACAAAATCTAATTTAGATCTAATTTATATTTGCTTCTTCGATTAAAAATGCTTACTTTTATATTGTTTTATTTGTTAATTTTCTTTTACAAGCATTCTCGCAATCAATTAACACTTTCGTCGTTATTTAATAATTTAGAAAAGATCTAATTTAGATTTAATTTAGATTTAACTTAAATTTACGTCTTCAATTAAGAATGCTTACTTTAATATTGCTTTAATTGTTAATTTCTTTTTACAAATATTCTCGCAATTAATTAATATCTTCGTAGTTATTCGTCAAAATTAAATTAAATCTTCTTTGAATAATTTACATTTATATAATTATCGCTTATATGTTTGACGCTCTTTCTCCATTAGAATTGTTAATTGATCGCTCAAATTGATTTATTTTTACGTATTTTGCTATTTTTTGAGCTTTCAAATACGAATTTTTATTCGAAGCGATTATCGAATTCTTGTTATTGTTTTATCGATTACGTTGCTTCGATAAGCATTCGAATTTCAATTTATTAATATTTGAATTCGAGAAAGACTTTTGAAAAGAAATATGCAAGATCTTATTATTGTTAAACTTGTTAATAGTTTTTTCGCTACAAAATACAATTTTTTGTCGCAATTTTCGTGTGTATTTTTTTTTCGTATTATAAATTAATTGTTCTATCTTTGTTGTATTTTCTTGTAGATATTTGTTAATGCACTATAAGTATAAAGATCGTAATTGTTAATAAAGTAAAATATATATCTTTAATGTATTGTTTTTCGAAATAAATAAATATTTGTGTTTTGTGTTTAAACTTTTTAATGTAATAACAAATTATAATTTTTATTATTTTAATTGCTTCTAAAATTATAGAATTAAATATATATTTAATTCTATAATTAATTTTAGATTGATCGCGTCGAGTTAGGTCATCGAGTTCGAGCCAAGTTCTTGGCTCGCCAAGACTCGATTTGGGTTAGAAATCTTGACCCAAGTATTTGGGTCGAGTCAAAGAATAGATATGAAGTACTTAGCGTATAACTCGACCCAACTCGCCAAGACTCGAAAAATTTAGATTATTTTTAAAAAAGTACATTAATCAACTTAATCAAATTGATTAATTTAATTAATTTGTTTATAATATTATATAGTAATGCATTTAGATAATGCATTTGTACGTTATTTGTGCGTTATTATTTTTAAACTATTTTTAGTAATTCAAATAATGCGAATTTTTTTAAAAATAAAAAATCTTGACATTTTGACGTCATTTTCGATTACTTGGCGAATCGATTGAATCGAATTAAGAAATCGTTAACTTGAGTCGATTTCAAGTCGAGTCAAGAGATTGATATCGAGTATTTGGGTTGAGCTAGAATGTTGGTATCGAAATCTAGTTCGACGATCAATCTAATCTCTTTATTGCGAACAAAGATAATAATAGCAAGAAAAAAGTAATTTCTTTTTGCACAATCGCTCTTATAACTAGCATTATTAAAAGATGTAAAAATTGCATCTTAAATCTTACGTTTCGAGAATTTGTCTTCTTCTTTATTTTAAACGCTAGCAATATTAATTAAGATCTTGCGTAAAGTAGATGTTTTCAAAGACAAGATTTTTAATATTTGACTTAAATTTAATCTAGAATAGATATTTTTAAAGATTAGATTCTTGATATTTGAAAATTAAGATAATTTAAATCTAAGTCAAATCTAATCTTCTTATAAAAAAGATCTTAATATTCGAAGATTAATCTAATTTAGATCTAAATTAGATCTAACGTAAAAACAATTGCTTCTTAAATAAAAGATTTTTAACATTCGAAGAACAATTTAACTTAGATTTAAATTAAATTTGATCTAGAACAATTGCTTCTCAAAGAAAAGATCGTTAATATTCGAAGATTAATCTAATTTAAATCTAGATTAGATCTTATGTAAAACAATTGCTTCTTAGACAAAAGATCTTTAATATTTGAAGAACAATCTAACTTAGATTTGATTTAGATCTAATTTAGAATAGTTGCTTCTTAAAGAGAAGATTCTTAACATTCGAAGATTAATCTAATTTAGATCTAGATTAGATCTAACGTAGAACAATTGCTTCTCAAAGAAAAGATCGTTAATATTCGAAGAACAATTTAACTTAGATCTAATTTAGATCTAACGTAGAAACAATTGCTTCTTAGACAAAAGATCTTTAATATTTAGAGAACAATTTGACTCAAATTTGAATTACGTAGAATAGTTGTTTCTCAAAGAAAAGACTCTTAACATTCGAAGAACAATTTGGCTTAAATCTAACTTAAATTTGACTCAAAACAATTGCTTCTCAAAGAGAAGATTCTTAATATTCGAAGATTAATCTAATTTAGATTTGAGTCAAATCTAACGTAGAACAATTGCTTCTCAAAGAAAAGATCGTTAATATTCGAAGAACAATTTAATTCAAATCTAATTTAGATCTAACGTAGAAATAGTTGCTTCTCAAACAAAAGACTCTTAATATTCGAAGAACAATCTAGATCAAATCTAATTTAAATCTAGTTTAGAACAATTGCTTCTCAAAGAAAAGATCGTTAACATTCGAAGATTAATTTAATTTAGATCTAGATTAAATCTAACGTAAAACAATTGCTTCTTAGACAAAAAACCTTTAAAATTTGGAGAACAATCTAGTTTAGAATAGTTGTTTCTCAAAGAAAAAACTCTTAACATTTGGAGAACAATCTAGCTTAGAACAATTGCTTCTTAGACAAAAGATTCTTAATATTCGAAGAACAATCTAATTCAAATCTAAATTACGTAGAACAATTATTTCTTAGAGAAAAGATTCTTAACATTCGAAGAACAATCTAAGTCAAATCTAAATTAAATCTAATTTAGATCTAATCTAGAACAATTGCTTCTCAAAGAAAAGATTGTTAATATTCGAAGATTAATCTAATTTAGATTTAAATTAAATTTGACGTAAAACAATTGCTTCTCAAAGAAAAAACTCTTAACATTCGAAGATTAAACTAACTTAAATTCGAACATTTAAATAACAATAGTATAATAGTCTCTTTGTTAATATTAATAACAATCGATTAAGAAGTGTTTTAGTCTTTAGTTTGTTATCTTCGAATGTTTATTATGTTCGCGAACTAGTTTAAGTAATTTAATGCAAAACGTTTTAATTCTTTATTTTCGCTTGTTCGATAAACAATATTAAAAAGACGTTTTAATCGCGTTTTTACTTTCTTTATCTTAACAATAAAAAGAACTTTTTTTTTAATATGTTATATGTTGTAATATTCGACAATAAATTAAAAGTCGCATTTAAAGAATTTTTTAATATTTAACTTTTGTTGTTTTTGTCGATAATTTCGCTAGTTTTTTTGAGCAACTTTTAAAAATTTGTCAAGAAGTTTTGCTAAAAGACAAGATTCTTAATATTATAAATAAAAAGTTAGTATAATGTCGAAGAAGTCAATTTTTTTTTTGTCTTCGAAATTATAGTTGCAAGCATTTCGTTGTAACACATTTTAATACTAATCGATAAAAACTTGTAAAAAGATAGAAAGACAACATTATTATACTTAAGAATAATTTATTTCTTCGTTTTATTATCTTTAATTTGATAGAATCTTTTTTTATTAATATTTTTTTTTCGACTTTTTAATCTTGCATAATATTCTTGTTATTTACTCTTTACTTTATCTTTTTTTTAACAAGAATTAATTTAAATTAAATGCGATTCGAATTAGCAATTGCGTTTTCAAGTCTTGTTTTATATTTAATAATGTTTTGCTTATTTGTTTACAATTCGAATTTTCTTAGTCTTGAATTAAGAATTATATACTATATTGTATTAATCTTAATTAATAAAATTGTTAACATAATATTTTATACATTTTTGATTTGTTAATACGAGATATATGTTGCAAATAATATATAATATATTATAGAAACGTCAAGATTGCAAACGTTTAAAATTCTTATTTATGTTCTTTAAATAGTTTATTACTTCGTATATTTTATGTATTTTGTAAATAACTTCTTTGTTAACTTAACGCTTTAATTTAACAAACGCTTCTATATATCTTTGTAATTGTCTATTACGCTTTAATTTTTTATAATTGAACACAAAAATAATAAGTTGCACATTTCTTATATATCTATTACTATTTGTTGCTAATTCGTTGTTTCGATATTTCTTGTTCGACTCTTTATCTTGCACTTATATACAATCTCTTCGCTAATTACTTCTATTGCGTTAATAAAAAACACATTGAATTATATTCTTTCGCAATCGATTTAAATCAATATAATCTTTCTTACTTTGTTTTTAACATATTAAAGATTTGTAAATTTTAACAAAATAATTCTTTGCTTAGAACGAATTTTGTTCTCGAATATTTAAATTAGCGATATTGTATTTTCTTTTGTGTTTTTTTCGAATAAATATTGCTAAAATCTTTATAAAGTTAAAGCATTTAAATTGACTTTCAATAATAAGTCTTTTAGCTTTTTATTAATATTAGTTGTTTTAATCTAAATTAATAAGTTGTGCATTATTGTAGTCGTTAAAATTAAGTATTATTAACAAATTTATTAAATCTTAACTTAATATTGTAATATTTATTTTCGACTTTTGTTTTGCAACAAATGTTATTTAAGTTTTTAAATACAATATTATGTCTTTTATAATAACAATATTAAAATGTCGAATATTGTGCATCAATATTTGTTTATTTTAGTTTTTCGTTTTGTTTGTTCTTAAAAAAATTGTTTTAACAAGAATTTATGTGTTGCTTTCTTATAAAAGATATTAAAATTTTAAGTATTATTAAACAATTAAATAAAAGTTATATAATATGTTAAGACATAAAGCTTAAAAATATTAGAATAAATTTTATTTTTATTATTTTTGTTGTGCGTAATATCTTGCGATTAATATTTGACAAAAATTGTTTTTAGATTATTGATTCGATATAACGTATACTTTAAATAACTTAATATATTCTTATTATATAAGATGTATTAAGCAAATATAACGAAATTTATAATTGCTCGAACACAATATATTGTTATATCTTATTTTTTTAACAATAAAGATATTATCGCAAAAACAAGTTGCAATATTATTGTTTTTTGTTCGACTTTGCTCTATTATTAAATCTTGCTAAAATGCTTAAATTTCTTTAAATTAATAAATTTAAAAATCTAACAAAAGTATTTGTTAAATTAAATCGAATTTGTTGATTTAATAATTATTTTCTCTTTTTTTTACGCTTTGCTAATTTCTTAAGATAAGTATAAGAAATAACATCGTTAATTAAAGCAATAAATTAATTGATCAATCTTATAGTTATACTTTTGAGCAATTAATAAAGAATGTTTAGATTTATTAAAATATAAGCGTTGCAATACTTGTAATTTTATGTTCAATTCTTTATAAGATAAATCTTTATATTTGTTTTGCTCTCTTTTAAGTTAAAATTTTGTTTAACAAACTTAATTTAAATATATTTAAAAGTTCGATATTTTTATTTCTTTGTAAGATTTTCTTATTTGTTAAAAGAAATTTTGCAAATATTGCAATGTTTTTTTTTTTAATATTAATAATAAGTATTTGCTTTTCGTAGTTTATTATTATTTTCTTAATAATTAAATAATAGTTTCTCGTAAAGTTATTTATATATCAAACATTTATATTAAATTTCTTGAGTTTCTCGAAATCTCTATCGAATTAATACGAAGAATACATACGTTATAGTTAAAATATATACGTTTAAAGATTATTTTTATAGTTTAATAATATACTTTTTTTTATAAATATAATTAATGTTTTTTTTCGATCTTTATAATTAAAATCAATTTTATTAACATTATTTTTAATCGAATTTACCTTTGTCTAATTGTGCAATTAAGATTGTTAATAATAAGATAAATTGATTACAAACTTAGATTGTTATAATAATATATTATCTATATCTTGTCTATAAATATAAGAATCGAAACAATAGTAATCTTTGTTAATACTTAATTTTGCGTACTTTATTATCAATTTTTCGTATATATCTTTGTATAAATACGCACATTGTTTATCGTTCTAATTTAAATAGACGCGTACGTTAGATTTTCTTAAAAGAGTTCGTATTTTAGTAGAAAACATATTATATCTTTTACATTTCAATAATGCATAATATACTTAATAATAACAAGATTATTTATTGTGCTTTTAACAATAAAGTTCTTGTTTATTTAATTGTTATTTCGAATCTTATATAATATGCGATGTATTTGCGTATATTATTCTTTAACGTTGTGATAATTGCATTGTTTGCGCATATGTTTAAAGTTTACATTTTAAAAAAAACATTAACAACATTTTTTGTAATTTTGTAATTTATTAATTATTGTGCGAACTTTTAGTTTGTAATATCTCGAAAAGACTTATATATTATACAAGAAATTTCAAGATATGTTGTTATGCTTTCTTCGAATTAACAAAGATAATTTTTTTTTTAAACTATAGACTTGTTAAGTTCTTTAGCTCTTTTCTCTTTATTATACTTTTTTATTATTAAAGAGAAAATAATAGATTGTAAATCTATTGCAAAATTATTTTTTATTAAATTATTAAATATCTTAAGAGTTTAATCTTCGTTAATAATATTGTTTTGTTGTAAAATTGCAAAATAGTAAATCGTAATTTTTGTAAAATGCGCATTAGAATAATTTTTTCAATTTTAATTTAAATCAAAAGATTGTAAAACTTCGTCGTATATTATTTTATTTAACAAATTTAATATTCTAGTTTTTGCTACAATCTATCTAAGTTTAAGAAGATTATCGCGTAATTAATATAACTTTTTGTTCTTCGATTTATCATTTATTTTTATCTTAAATTTAGATTTTTTTCGACGTTTTTTCTCTTAAGTTATTAAGTATTTGTCGAGATATCGCGTTAGTTTATTGTTGTTCTTTGTCTTAAAGTTGCAAATATTGTAAATACATAATATAATACTTTGATTATTAATTCTAATAAAACTTTCAATTATATATAAATTATTAACATAGTAAGAAGAAAAACGTCTTAAAGTAATTTACGTATTACGTATTAATAATTGCAAACAAAAACAATAAATCGCATTACAAAATCTCGAATTTAATGCTAAATCTTATAAAAAAAAAGTGTTGTTAATTTTACAAAATTGCAATTAATAGCAACATATATAGATTAATATTTTTAAAAAAATAAAAAGACTTGTAACATATAAGAAGATATAAGATATATTTATCTTATTGCTTTACTTATAATGTAAGAGAGATATTAATTTTTATTTACGTTCAATTAAATATTAAGACAAATATCGATAATTATTATTATAATGTTCTTATATAAATTAAGTCTAACAATTAGATTATTGTAATTTATAATTGATCAAAGTGTTAATTAGATAACATTTGATTAATTGTATAAGATATAATCTCTATTATTAATACTTGTTTCTTTCTAATAATAGTATTGTTTTTATATGTATTAGTGCTTAAGTTTAAACACATTCGAAACAATTATTTGTATTCTAGACTCTAAAGCAATTCTCAATATTAACAAAAAATCAATGTTAAAGTAAGAAAATGCGCTTTGTTATTGCTTAATATTTAATGTTTATAGATGTTAAGTTCTTCAAATTAAATAATATAGATTTAACTTAGATTACAAGATTATGCTATAAATTAAAAGAAGAAAAGACATTGAGCAAACACAAACCTATATTTAGAATTAGTTTTGTCAAATTTAATTAAGATTTAATCGAGATCTAATTAAGATTTAATTTAAATATAATGTTATGTTATAAATTAGAAGAAGGGAAGACATTGAGCAAGTACAAACTTATATTTAGAATTAAATTTGTTAAATTTAATCAAGATTTGATCGAGATTTGACTCAAATACAAAATTATGCTATAAATCAAAAGAAAAGACATTGAGCAAACATAAACTTATATTTAAAATTAAATTTATTAAATTTAATCAAAATTTAATCGAGATTTATTTTAAATTATAAGATTACAAAACAAGCGCGTAAATTAGAAGAAACTTAATAGCAATTCTATTGCGCTTAATTGTAAAACCTTTGTGCTACTTTATCTTAAATATACTTTTATTATTATTAGATTTCTTGAATATTCTTAATATTAATAAGCGCATTTATAAAAGTATTATTTTATTTAACAACTTTAATTTTTTGTTTTTTCTTAACATTTACAATCTTAAATGCATCAACAATAAAGTCGAACTTTATTTTTTATTTTTTGTTTATTATGCGTTTAATTCTTGCTATTACATAAAGCATACAATCAAATACTCTATTAATGTTGTCTTAATAGTAAGCGAACTTAAAAATTTGTTTGTTCGACTTCGAATTAATAATAAATTTAAATATAGCGACAATTGTTGTTTGCTAAAGATTTAACATTGTTTCTATAAAACTTGTTATATCGATAAAAATATTTAATTAATTATAGATTAAAATATTATTAGTTTCTACATTCTTCTTAAACATAAATGTGTCAATTATTATATCGCGCTTTGTTTAACTATTGTAATCTATTTGTGTACGTCGACTTAACATAAGATGTTTGCAAAGAAATTATATAAAAGAAGTTAATATTTATTGATTACAAAGTGTATTAAACGTTGTACTCAATTTATAGAATAATAGATACTTTAATTTTTATAGATAAAAGAGTTAAGTTAAAACATCAATTTACGCGTTTTATTATTAGTGTTATTTCGAAAAACAAAAATATAACAAATATCAAAGTATCGAAATGTAACTTAAGAAACAATTTAATAACTTTTAATTTCAAGACGTTCTAAATAAGACGTAAATAAAAGTTTGCTAAAAAGCAATAATTTCTTGTTCGATTAATAATCGAGTTTATACATATATTTTTTATTTTAACGTTCGTTTATTTTATTTTTTGCTTAAGAAAATTAATATTGCGTTCGATTACAAACAATATATTGTTATAAACGTAAAATAAGTTAACTTCTTTATAAACTCTTTTGAACTCTAATATTGTTAATTTCTTTAAATATTGTCGAAAATAAATTTGTTTATAACAATTTTAATTTTAGATAAATTGCAATTTTTCAAGCTATTGTAAGCGCACATTCTTTTATTTGATTATTAATTATTTATAGTTAATACAAAATTATTCGAAAATAAAGCAAAAACAATTTTTGATACAATTTCTTAAACTTAATTAAGCAATTCTTGAATTAACAACTTTTTTTGTAATATTAAATAATAACGCAAAGAACAATTTTCGCAAAGAGTTAACTAAATATATTTGTCTCTTTTTTTATTTTTTGTTAATAATTATTTAATACTTTTCAATAGTTTTCTTTATTGTTTTTATTATAATTGATTAAGAAATGTAATGCAAATGCTTCGAGACTCTAGTGCGCTTAAGAGCTCGCAATATTATTATAGTTAATAACAATAATAAAAACAAAGTATTGATCGATTTTAAATAGAAGTGTTTGTTAAGATCGAAACTTCAATTTGTTGTTCTTTATTTATTGTTAAACTTTTTAAATTCTCTTTTCGAAATCTTGACGTTATAGAATTTATTAACATTAAAAAAGTTGCAAAAAAGACAATTAATTTATTGTATTTATCTCGTTCTTTTTGTATTTTTTTACAAGAAGTAGTTATAAATATTAATAGTCTTATTGTAGACATAAGATTTTTAGAAGCTCTAAGTAATTTACTATTATAACGTAGTATTAACAATTATATTGTAGTGCTTGTTAAGATTAAAATCTCTTTTTGTTTAAGATAATTAATTGTTAAGTTTTTAAATAAATAAATATAAGAATCTTAAATTATTTAAAGTTAATTTCTTGACTTAGTTAAAAGTTTTATTTTAGATTTTTTAAACAACTTATAAAGATGTAGAAACGTAATATCTAGCTTTGCTAAATTCATAATCTTAATAATAACTCGATATTAATTGCTAATATTAACGTTCGAAATTACAAATAAGATTGATTTTTTAATAAGACAATAATTATAATAATTAAAGTCAAGTTTATACAAACGAACGTCTAATTAAATATCAAGAATATTAATTAAAGAACAAGTAAAAATCTTGAATACTTAATAGAAACAATAATAATAAATAGCAAACTTCGCTTTTTACTTAAATAGAATATTTTTTAATCGATGCTATAAATAAATTTAAAGAATAATAACAACAATTACTTTAATTGTTTGTAAATAAATATTATTAATCTTTATATTATTAATTGAATTAATATATGTTATTTTCTTCAAATTTATTTCGTCTTTTATAGAAACGTTACAAAGATCTTGAATGCTTATATGTGCTTTAGTTATAAATTAGATAATCGAACATTATTAATACAAATAAGCAACAATATATTTGACAATAATTATATAATCTTTTTATCGATTTTTGCAAAAACTAATTTTATAAAATGTGTAGTGCGCTTTTATATATTGTCGACAAAATGTTTATAAAATTAATAGACTTGTATTGTTTTAACTCTAATAATTAAGTTAACCTTAATGCGCAAATAAAGAAATAATGTTTTAACTTAACATATAAATCTTTGTTTTGCGCTTTATTATTCTTGTCTTTTTTAATTTTCTTGATACTTTTGTTCTTTTATTTCGTGTTTGACAACACAACAAAAACAATTTTTATTTTTCTCTTATTAATCTCGATTGCAATCTCGAGTTTAAATTAATTATTATTTCGAATACTCGAGATATTGTCAACAACATTTTTTAATATATTTTTTGCTTAACTTTCTTAAATAGAGACGAAATAGTTATTAATTGTTTGTTGTTTAAAGATTTAAGAATTTAAAAATAAATAACTTCTAGTTTAGAGCAATGCAACGTTAATCTTAAAGACGTAAAATAAAAAGAATGTTATAATATATTAATTAATTTTATTGATTTTTTGCAACAATTTTGCTAAACAATATAATAGAATTTTTGTTAATTCGAAGACGTCAAAAGAAAGCAAATCGAACTAATTATTTTTAAAATTAGTATTGATCGTATATTTTTGCGTTTTGTTTTGTTTTTCGAATAGATTACAATACAAAAGCGAGAAATTAATCTATTTGTATTGTCTTGTAATTAATATTGAACTTTAATATAATTTTAATATATATATTAATTGTAACAATCTCGTTGCGCAAATTGTTATTCTTAAATAGAATAATAAAATTGTTTGATATATAATATCTTAAAATTTGATTAACTTTATCGCAAAAAATATTGTGCGTTCGAAGTTAAATTTAAAGAGAGCTTAAATAAAAGTCGCTAAATTACGAACAAATTCTAGATATAATTGTAAAGAGCTGTTTAGCTTTAAGCTTACACAAAAGTATAGATAATTTTATTCGAAGTAAAATGCAATTAATTGCGAACTCGTTTAACGCAAATTTAAAAATAAACAAATAAAAAGAGAACAAAATAAAGAAAAGAAGTAAAACAAAGAAAGAGTTGAAAAAAGCGAAAAAGAAATCTATTAATAGAAAATGTTTTCGGAGATTAGCGTTGTAAGTTTATTTTTTTATTCTTTTTGCAAGCTCTTCTCTTATTACAAGTTTAATATCGAAGTTATTAACATAAGTAATTGCATCTTTATTAAGATATTTAATAAATATAAAATGTTCCAAAAAATTTGTAAAATTCTAAGATTTTTGTTGCAAAATACAAACAAAGTTTACGAACTTTAACTTAAGTGTTATTTTAAAATAAGCGTTGTCTTTCTAGACTTTAAAAGAACATTGTTTTATTAAATAAGCTTTAATACTTAAATAAGAAATCGCTTAACAATATATTTGTAAAATAAAAAAAACTCGTTTAACAAATACTTCAATTCAAATATATATATTATTTTTGTTAACAAAGTCAAGAATTATTACAAGTAATATTATAATAAGTTATTAATAAATAATGTTTTAAGAAATGTAATAACAAGAAGAGTATAAACAAATTATAAATATCAAAATTGTAATTAAATAATTGTAAATTTACTAAAATAAAATGCATGCGTGTTAAAGTTAACGCAAAAATAGCAATTTACAATTTAAGTGTTAATTTGTTGCAAGATGTCGAATATTAATAAAGTAACAACATTGAGAAACTTACTATTTATTATAAGTTTTCTTAGAATTGACGCAAATAATAAAGACTTCGAAATAAACGTTAAATACTAAGAAGTCAAGTTATAGAGAATATTTAAATAGCAAATTAAGACAAGAATGTGTTTACAAAAATACTTTAACGCACTAGAACGCAAAATAAATAGTCGAAATTAAATCGATCAAGATTTAATTTAAATTTGACTTAAATCTTGATTATAAATAAGAAATACTTACAAAATAATATTAATTTAAATAGCAAATTTAGACTTTTTAAAGAACTTAATTAGAATTGTTAAAACAATATATAAATCTAAGTATTTATAGATGTTCGAAAATTGTATATTCGAATTTCGAAAAACGCATTATAAATATAAATCTCTTTGAAATCGAAAAAAATCAATTTTAAATACTAAAGAAATCGCGTTTTTTATTGTTAAAGCTACTATTTAAGCAATAGAACTTTAATATCTAGTTTCTAAAATTATTTTACTAAATTGTATTCGAACTTCTTTTTGTTAATTCGACGTAATTTTAATAATGTAATTTATCTTATAAATATATTTAAAACGTAACGTTTAATAGTAAGTCTTGTCTACAATTATATTGTAAATAGAGAAAGCTTAAAGTAGTAATATTGAGCACAATTAATAAAATCGATTATTATTATTCAAGTTAAAGAGAACACATTTATTTTATTTCAAATTAACTTTTATCTTTTTTAGATTTTTAACTTCTCTTGTAAATCGATAGACGCATTTGTCATATTATTAATCTTATTAATATTTTCGCTTTTTCGACTCTTTATCGCATTTATTGTTTTGAACGTCTTAGCAATAAAATTTGTCTTAGCTTTCTATTTTTGACTAATTACGCGTTCGATTCTCGTTTCGCATAAATAATATAATAAATAATTTAATTAATATTATTTTAATAATAAACGCATTTAAGTATTTGTTTGTTAAGCTTAAAATTGTAAAGTAACTCGCATAAAATAATTATCGTAGTTTGTTACAAATTCAAGTTTATTTCTATAATTTTAGTTACTTTAATAAGAATATTCGACTAATTTTAATTTAGAAGCTTCTTGATTTTTACGTCTTTCTTTAACATAAAAACATTTATTATTAGCTTGCGCTTCGATAAATCGTTGTAATATATTTAAGATTTGCAATTTAATATACGATATTTACAAATATATTATATAAAAGAAGTTAATATTTGTTGATTACAAAGTATATTAAACGATGTGCTTAATATATAAGATAAAGAAGATTTCGATTCTAAAAAATAAAAAAATTAAGATAAGACATTAATTTACGCGTTTTACTACAAAAGTTATTTTAGAAAGAAAAAAAATAATAAAATTTAAAGTATCAAAATGTTTTTTAAGAAATATTTTAATTGCGTTGAGTTTTAATACGTTACAAATAATCTATAAATAGAAGTTTATTAAAGAATATTTATCTCTTAGTCGATTAATAATTGAATTTATGCAAATTCTTTCAACGTTCGCATTAGTTTACTTTATTATATTTTTAAAAACAATAAAGACAACAAAGATTAAATACGAAAGATTGCTATAAACGCAAAAAAAACAAGTTGCGTTAAAAACACTTTTAATTTTTAACAATTTTAATCTTGTTAAATGCTATTGAAGATAAATTTAAATATATTGATTTTAATTTTATTTAATTTGCAAATCTTTAAGTTGTTTTATTCTTATCTTAGATTAAGATTCATATATCGAATTATATATTGTAAAATACTCGTTTAAAAATTTTGCAATAGTTGACAATTATATAAGATTCTTAAAATTTATAAGACATTTTTTGTCTTAAAAATTCTTATTATAATATTAAATCAAAATATAAGACAAAAGTTTTACAAAAACTTAAACTACTTTGTTTGCTTTTTTTATCAACTTTTTTATTTTAATGTTTTAATGTTTTTTAATAATTTTCTTTATAAATTGTAGATCGATTAATCGAAAATTGTAATAAAAGTATTCGAAGAAATTTCAAGACTTAAAGCTCGCAATTTTAAGAGAAGCTACAATATTAATAGAGTTGAAGCTAATAATTGTTTTTAACAAAGTTGTAAATCAAAATCAATATATCAATTTAACGTTCTTTATAAAATTAATTATTTTTTATAATTTTTTTCAAAAATTCTTTATATTATGCGATTTGTCGATTATAAAAAAATTATAATATAAACAAACAATCTTCTTTGTTTTTGTTTTTGTAATTGTTTCTTTCTTTTTCTAAAAATTATATATATGTAATTTTATAAATTTATTTTTTAGACGCGACTTTTATAAGTTTTAGATTGTTAACAATTAAATAAAGATACTTGTCGAAAATAGAGTTTTATGTTAATTTGATTAATTAGTAGACGTTTATTTCGATAACTTGATGTTAAGATCTCGAACAATCTTAAGTTTATCTTTTAATATTTGCGATAATTGTATATCGAAATTCTTGAAAAATTCGTAAAGCTTTATAAGTGTAATATCGAGACTTTTAAGATTAACAAACTTAACTATAGTTAGTGTGATCGTTAGGTCGGGTCGGACACTATTTTCCTCAACCCGATCCACCCTCTTGGGCCCCGTAGGGTTGGGCCAGGGTTAAGGCGCGAACTCGACCCTAGGGTCGGGTTTCGTCGGGCCAATGCCAAGAACCCAAGCTAACTTCGTCGCGTTAGCATTCGCTTATCTTATCTTATCTTCTCTTCTCTTATCTTATCTTATCTTAGCACTAACTCGATTGAGCTAGCACAGGATTCATGTTAACCCGATTAGGCTAGCGCAGGGTCTACGCTAATCACATATTTTAGCGCGTCACGTGACGTCACGTGATCGGGTGGGTCGGGTTGGACACTCGGCGCGCATTCTTCGCCCGTCCCACCCTGTTGGGCTAGGAAATTTGCCTGACCCTAGGGTCAGGGTTGGACGGGTCAACCCGATCGGGCTGAAACCCGACCCGACGGTCACACTAACTATAGTTCGATATTAATTATTAATATTAATTTTCGAAACAAGAAAAATAGTAAAATTGTTAATAGAGCAAATTTCGTAAAACTCGAAATTCGATTAACAAAAATATACGTCTAATTAAGAGTAAAAAGTATTTGCTAAAAAACAAAGAAAGAACTTCGATACTTTAAAAGAACAATAAAAACAAATAACAAACTTTTGCTTTTATTTATTTCGAATCTTCTATTATTGAAGTTATAACTAATATCGAAAGATAATAACAACAATAATCTCTATAGTTTGCACGTAAGCATTGTCAATCTTCAAGTTATTTGTTAAATTAATAAAAATTATTTTTTTTAAATTTATTTCGTCTTTTATAAGTTCTTTATATAGATTATCTTTATTTGCGTTAACTATCGCGATAAAAAAAGCAATCAATTATTGTTAATAAAATATAAGTAATAGCATGTTTAACAAGTAATACTTAACTTTATTGTTAATTGTAATTGAAACTATAAACACAAATTAAGTAACGCATAATTAAATATTATCGATTAGATGCTCGCATAGTTAAGAATTTTAAGTTGCTTTAAATCTAAGATTTGCGTTGATCGTTATACATAAACAAGAGAACAATATATTAATTCAACGTTTATATTCTTAAATTAATTATCGTCTTTTTCGATATCCTTGTTTTGCAAATTCTTATTTTTCGATTTTAATTTTTTAATATTAACAATCTTTATTTTTGTATTAACTTTTTTAATTGAAGACTTAAATTTAAATAATTGATTCTTCTTCTTATTTAAAATATCGTTAATTATCTCTTTTTTTGCTTTATTTTTGTTGATTTTCTTCGATAAAGATAGAGAAATTATTAATTTCTTTTTATTGTTAAGTTCTAAATATTTAAATGCGAAGCGCTTCAAGTTTAGAGCAATGCAATATCAATCTTAAGAATATAAAGTATAAAGAATATTGTAATATATTAATTAACTTTATTGATTTTTTTCGACAATTTTGCTAAACAATATAATAGAATTTTCTTTAGTTCGAAGACGTCAAAAGAAAAAAAATCGAACAAATTATTTTTAAAATTGATATTAATAAGAAGTTTTTGTGTTTTTTTTATTCTCTAATTAGATTGCGATACAAAAGTAAGAGATTAACTTATTTATATTGTCTTGTATTTAAACTAGAATTCGAAGATAATTATTGTTTATTTGTTAAGTTTAACGAACTCTATTGCGCAAGATATTGTTTTCGACTAGCTTATATAATTTTTTTAATGTAATTTATATTAAAATCTAATTTATTTTGTCTATAAAAATATTGCGCGTTTGCAATCGAACAACAAGAGAACTTAAAAAGAAGTTGCTAAATTGCAAGTTAACATCGAAGACAATTGTAAAAAGCTATTCAATTGTAAGCTTGCATAAAAGTATAATATTTTTATTCAAAACAAAATGTAGTTAAATTCGAATTCGCTTAACACGAGCTATAAGACAAGTTAATAAAAATAAAACAAAACAAAAAAAATAAAGAAGCGAAAAGAAAGTTAAAAAAAATAAAGAAGAAATTTGTTAACGCAAAAAGCTTTCAAAGATTAGCGTTGTAATTTTATCTTTTTATTCTTTTTGCAAGCTCTTCTTTTATTACGACTTAAACATTGAAATTATCGACGTAAATAATTGTATCTTTACTAAGACGTTCGATAAATATAAAATAATTAATAATTTTTATTGAGTTTCGAAATTTCTTTTGCAAAATACGATTAATCTTTGTTCGCTTTTAAGTAAGTATCGTTTTAAAATAAAGATATGCTTAATACGTTTCTAAAATAATATTGTGTTAACAAACAAATTGTAAGACTTTGTCGAAGAAGTTCTTAATAACGTTTAAATAATCGAGAGAATACGCTTCTTTCGCATACGTTTGCGTTTAAACTTTTGAAATTTTGTTATAATTAAAATTGAAGACAAATAAATAAGACGTTATTGTAAGTTCTTAATAAACAAGTTCTTAATAGTTGAATTAACAAAAAAATAATAAGAAAGAGAGAAGTAAACAATAATATTTAAAATTATTATCAAAAATCTAAGAGCTTATTGACACAAAATGCATGCGCGTCGAATTTAATTTAATAATAGTAATTTACAACGCACTATTATGTAATTTGTATATTTTAACAAGATCTCGATCAAATTTGAGTCAAATCTAAGTTAGTTTTCTAAATATAAGAACAAAGAAAAATCGAATTGTCGAATTACAATATTTATATTAACAAAGAAATTGTTACATACATATAGACAAAGTTTAGACAAATTAAACTATGTGAAGCAAAATCTAGAAAGCGATAAGTTAAATTGTCGAACTACAAATCTATTTATTTGCAAAGAGTATATCAAAACATGCATGTAAGTTAAATCTAAGTTAATTTAAACTAATATAAGCAAGTTCTAATTCAAAAATAATTTATAGACGATATATATTTATAAAGAATTGTCTAAGATGCGCGATGTAGTAGTCAAGCGAGACAATTAGAATTGCAATATATATTACTAGAGTTACAACAAAAATTACATTTCGTAATATTAAATATATGTTTTAACGAAACAAAGTAAATATAAACTATAAAGTTGTTAATAAAAGAATATCGCTATTGTGATTAAGAACTAGCTATTAGTTGATCTTGAATTATAATAGCGATATTTGTATCTTGAATTTGACGAGTCGCTTTCTCGAATTGTCGATGTAATAACAAAGTAATTAACAAACAATCGAATTTTGTTCTTATTAAATCGCATTATATAATAAAGACATTTAGAAAGAATTTGATTTAAATCGAATTTAAATCTTTTATATTTTATTAATTCAATATATAAATGTTAAGAATTGTCAACAAGATATTAATTCAAAATAACGACAATAGCAAGAGCAAGAGCGATAGCTATACGTATGCTCTAATCGTCGTCGATCAATTAAGTCAATTAAGTCAATTAAGACATGCTAGATAGAGTAAAAGAAATTAAGAATGCACATTATTGATAAGAGAGAACGAAAATTAATCAAATACGATAATTACTAGATTGCGATTCATATTACTCGATCTAATATAGCGCGGGCGAGCTAGCGATCCTAGACCCCACTAGCCCCCGCAAACCAATTGAATAATCGTATTGAATAAAGCTGCGCAACCTGTCTATTCCTCCATGGCGACAATTCATATTTTGTCCATTTTCATTGTCTCTTGGCGTTGGCTGAGGCGATCGAGGTCATATACTTGGGAACTGAGGTCGGTCGTGATTGTGCGCGGTTCAGTATGAGGTATGGAGGCGAGCTTGGTTTGAGGCTGAGGCCATCTGATATGCCTCAATCTGAACTTGAACCACTCAACGTTGCTTTTCCTCTTGCTCAACCTGTTTTATTGACTGGCTTAGGATATTTTGACTGGAAACCTCAAGATGTGCTTACATTCAGAGAAGTGTTCAAGCGCCAGGACAATGTCTACAGCCTCACTCAAGGCGTTGACTGGAACTACGTGGAAGAAGAGTTGCGGAAAGCAGGAATCAACAAATCTTCCGAGCGTATAAGGAATCTCTACCGGCAAATCTGCAAGCACCCGGAGTCTGGTGTTGAGTCTCTGAGAAACTATAGGTGGAGAAAGCATTGGTCTCTAATATGTCATATCAAGACCTTTCTAGAGGGCAAGGGATTGGTTGCAGATCCAGAGGATGAGAACGACAATTACTATCATATTGCGTTTTCTCAATTCTTTGCTTTTCTTCGCCATCACGGATTGCGCGGAGAGGGCTGGGCTCAGCAGGGCGGCCAAACTTTAAGCTCCTGGCTTCATCACTTCGCTCGCGCAGTTCTGCCTGAGATGCTCTTAAGAGACATTTGGAAACACTTGAATTGTAAGTATATGAATTACAAATCGTCTCGAATAGTTTCATTAATACGTGTATCTTTGTCAGCAACGGCTCCTTCACATTTTCTGGTGCGAGGATCTCAACATTCACTTTATCTCAGAAAACGCTTCCTTCGTGTTGTAATGTACCATATTTACAAGCGAATCCAGCAGACTTGCTCCAACATAGATGATGCCATAATCTCAAAATTTGTCATGGACTGGGAGATTTTCCTTGAAGTCTGGCACGAAAGCATGGCGCAGCTTTTGTCGGACGGTGTACCTCCTGGCAAAATACCAGCCAAAGGAGTGAGTGACATCGTCTATATCTGGGATTATAACAGACAGCGCATCAAGGATGGGAACTGCCTTCCCAAGTGGACATATGACCCGACTCTCGACAGACCCCGTGATATTTTCTCAGAAGCAGTGACTTACTTTTCGCCGGGTGGCGACCGAGGAGATGGCTGGAATGATGTAGCAAATTTCGACGCCATTGATTGCCAGGCCGACGAAGAGGATGTGAGCGGACGCGATGATGAAAGCTTGTCCGAGCATGGAGGTTATCAAGACTCAAGCAATGGCTACGTCTAGCCCAGTGATGAATACCGCCTTAAAGTTTTAAGCTATTCGGATACAATGCTGACTCCGCGCCTCGACTTCGACATGATTGCACCTTCCGATGGCTCAAAGCTCCAAATCACAACTGGAGCCAGACAGAACCCTATGATGGGTCAACACCGTATCTCAAGTCTCCGGGTTCTTGTTCGCCATATGACAGATATGCATCGAGCAGTCTTCGCTGAAGGGAGCGCCACCCTTGACGACTTCTGGGAACAGCTCTTTCTTGACATGGGATCTGATGAATGGGGTGATCCATCGCCGAACACGCCTAAAGGTCTCAAAGAAAGATTTGGCTGGGTCTATGACTACATCGCCAATGGTCAAATGCCAGTCGAAGTTCTACGCTTTATGGACGCACTTCGACAAGCCTGGAACGAGGACGGGACAATTTTGAGGATCGCTACACATCCGTATGCCTCCAAAGCTGAATGTGCTATCGGATCATTTCTTAATCCTGACCTTTGCCCCCGTTGGATCAATTGGATCATGACTAAAAATGACGCTATGGCCAAAGTCTTGAAATGGCTGCCCGAGCGCTATGGGGTTGACATTAACGAAGAGAAAATCAAACAGAGCTACGGAACACTGATCCCGGTCCTTTGGGAGGAAGCTTATAAAATGGGCTTACTTAAAAACGGTGACGGCTCGAAAGCTTTCGGCAACTCGATTCCTCGGAACGACCGCATTAAGACATTTGAGAACCAGACCGGAGTGAACGAGGCCGAGAAGAATTTGAAGCCTCGTGACGATCAGTCCGAGGACGACCGTTATATCAACAGCATACGGAGAGACAGCGAGTCCGAAGACAACGAGCCCAAAGACAGCGAGCCTGAAGACAACGAGCTCGAAGACAGCGAGCCTGAAGACAGCGAGCCTCTCGACGACGAATCTGAAGATAACAAGACGACTGAAGCCATTAAAGAGTTGATCAGCGCCTCCTATCTTGATGGCAACGCAAGTACATGGGCCTGGTTACATTTGCGATTCCCCTAGTAGCTGAGAAAGGGCGGTAACTTAGTTCTGGTGGATGCCATCACTCAATTGGACTCCGAGATCGTCAAGAAGAAAGAGTGGCTCACGCGCCTCAAGATGCGAAAGCACCTCGGAATCAAGGATTTCGTAGACGATGAAGATTTTCGTTACCACGGACGCCTTATACCAACACGGTACTTGAGCACTGGGACATATTCAAATAGGAGACCTAAATTATTCAAGCCAGGCGAGAACAAAATGCCATACAATCTTGGTTTCAGCACTTATCAGCAGCTCGTGAAGGTGCAGGACGACGAAGGATGTTTTATTTTCTTCGATGAGAATGCAATCAACTTTCGCGCAAGAGACGGAAACTTGTTGCATTCCTTGCCTGTGTCTTACTTAAAAGGGCGCATGGTAGAACTTTACCATCGCGAACGCCATTTACTTCTGCAAGCAGCCGGTGAGAACATTGCGTCATCTGTAGCTTCGAGTGACGCGGAGTCCGGACGTCGTAAACGACGAGCATTAGCATCCGGGCAACTGAAATCGAAACGAGTCAGAATATCACGAAGTCAACCCAGTAAGGCCGATCCGACGGTCCACGGACAATATTGGTCCATGGAAGAGGCGGAGTGGCTGTACAATAGAGTCTTTGATGGAGAATCGGTCGATTTCCACAATATTGCCAAACAAATGAATGGCCTTTTTGGCATTGACCGAGAGCCAAGGTCAATAGGATCTTTTGCCCGGCAGTTTTTGCAATGGAGAGCCCCAAAGCTTTCTCCCAGTGCCTGGGCGAATTCTTCCGATCAGATATTGTGGATTGTGGGGAAAGCCAACAAGGGCATGTTGTGGAAAGACATGGCGAATCTTTTCAACAAGAAGTTCAACTCGAACAGAACAGGCGAAGAGCTCAGAGCACGATATGAGGACGTTCGGAGAGCCTTGGACCCCAAAACGCCTGATGCGGAGAGGCCAGATTGGGCGAAGATTAAGAATGAAACATTTGCTACTATTCAGGCGTCGGTTCGAGGCCGAAGGATTGGCCCCAAATGGAAGA
>JAABUZ0100001820.1_pt1 | contig 38312 bp, 40 predicted proteins | sample 5562091 | NCBI WGS metagenome assembly JAABUZ01 (sample SAMN12813069, study PRJNA571459) | rock metagenome | isolation source: Antarctica rocks | place: Antarctica: Victoria Land, Linnaeus Terrace sud | collected 2015-12-21 | reverse complement strand
GGTGAGGGGCGTGGAGGAGACGGTAGCCGGGGACGAGGCGGCTGAGGGGGAGGGAGGAGGAGGCGGAGGGGATGGAGAGGGGGAGGGAGGAGTAGAGGAAGGAGAGGGAGCCGTCGACTAGGCCGAGGGAGCGGAGCGTGTAGGATGTTGCGAAGGTGGGGGTGGAGAGGGAGGAGAGGGTGAAGCGCAGGCCGGTGGGGGTGGGGAAGTCAAGGAGAGCTGTCGAGGTTTAGAGGAGGTTCAATGGGAGGATGGACTGGGGGAAATATCAATAGGAGAATTGAGTAACTGGGAGTATACCTCGCGACGTTGCTGTCAATGCGCCGTAGGAGTTGTCGCGGTCCCAGTTCGAGGCGGAGAAGAACGCGTGCTGGACATAGTCCATGAAGTCGAGCATCTTGCCGATGCGCAAGGCAGTCGTCTCAGGTCATGGTCGTTGGCAAGTCGTTAGGGGCCGTGAGCCAATTGTGCCATGAGAACAGACTTATGAAGCTCTGATGGGTGACCAAGCACATATCGTCAAACCGTGAGAGCGTGAATTATGGTCTCCCAGAAAGGCAGTCTCTCGAAATCTTGGCATTTCTTGGCATCGCACCTCCAAAATTCTACTTCTACTCCAACGAGAACTTCTCACCCACCACCGAACAATTTGAAGCTCTTAACGGAACTAATTCCATAATGCCAAAGTCAAAGCGCGCGAAAGTCGTGCATACCTCCAAGACCCAGAAGAAAGGCAAAGAGCTATCCCTCCGCCTTTATGCCAACATCCAAGAATGCATCACGCAATACCCCTACCTCTACGTCTTCAGCGTTGACAACATGCGCAACAACCACCTGAAGGATGTGCGATCCCATTTGACTGACAGCCGGTATGTGCTCACCATCTCTCATATCTGGAGCCTGCGTTCGCCTGTCTCTCAAGTTCCCTCGTTGTTTCATACCCCCACTAACCTTCCCCCCAGACTCTTCTTCGGCAAAACCAAAGTCATGGCCCTCGCCCTCTCCCACGCTGCGGAAACCAACCCCTCACTTGGCCGTCTCCACACACATCTAGCCGGCGAGATCGGCCTCATCTTCTCTCCCCGACCACCTTCCTCCCTCCTTCCCTACCTGCACTCCTTTCACCCCGCCTCCTTTGCCCGCACTGGCACGGCTGCCACCCGCACCTTCACTGTGCCTGCCGGAACACTCTACACCCGTGGTGGTGAGATCCCAATCGAGGACGATGTCCCTGTGCAGCATAGCATGGAGCCTGGGCTGAGGAAGCTGGGATTACCGACAAGAATGAATAAGGGGAAGGTAGAGCTGGAGAACGACTTTACGATCTGTAGGATGGGGGAGATGCTGGGAAGTGGGCAGACAACCTTGCTGAAGGGGTTTGGGGTTGCGATGGCGGAATTCAGGGTTCGGCCGGTGGCGGTGTGGAAGAGGGAGGAAGGGGTGCTTGAGGAGCTGGAGGGAAAAGAGGGAGGAATGGATGTCGATGGGGGAGAAGGGGAGCTAGAGGAGTAGGTGCGGTGATTGATTGGCATGGTTGAGCATTGCGATGGCGTTGGTTGGTTGGGCATGTCCTGGCATGCGTGAGGTATGATCCAATTGACATGATTGTAAGTCAAATTTACTGCTGAGCCATGTCGTGATACAGGCTTCTCATTCGATATATAACTTTCCAACCTTCAGGCCGAAGATTTCCAAGGCTGTCCATCCCACCGCCCATCAGCATCTGCTTCCGACTCACTACGGCATGGCTCTTTCAAGGAGTGTCTTCGGCGCCGTCGACATTCCCTTCAACGTAGCGTCTATCTTCTTCGCTCCGCCTTTCAGCATGCCTCCTGATCTTCTCACGTTGATCTTCCTTCAGAGAAGACAACTAGATACATCATCGCGACGATCCCTCCTGCGCTGACTCCTTTCTCGATATCTCCTGCCGTTATCGGACTCATCGATCGACACTACCGCTACTCTTCCCTTCTCGCATCTGCTGAAGAGGACCGTTAAAGAAAGCTGGTTCCTCACACTCAAGCTATGTTTTCACCGCGGGCATCAATGTGTACAACTGGAGCATACTCAGATCTCATCAACAACACCATAACGTTACAAGCCTAGTAGGGATTTCGTCTTACCCGCCGCCATCAAATAGTGCTTGAAGCACTCTCTGAAGCGAGCCACCGGTGTGCCAAATTTCTGCACACCGATCTTGACAGTTTCCTACGCAGTCATCAGTCTATACGGTACAGGCTGCAGCAACACCCTGTCCAATCATGCTCTCCGAGTTCTCCATCTGGCTGCTCAAACTCTTGAGTGTGGCGCTTTCCTCACTGTTATGTCTCCTATTTGTATTACTCCATGGCGGTAACGATTCTTACAGACTGCAATGTGCGTCTCTATGGATTCTTGATAGGTAGGTCCTTCGCACTATCTGCTGATTTAATCCGTCGGGTCTTCTTCTCACAGGAATGTATCATAATCAAGTTTCCATTGCCGCGTGAGTGAGGGCGGAAGGACTGCTTAGCGCGACATCGTTACCTGAGCACTTTACTATGGACTAATAGTCGACCTAGTGCTTAATAGCTTTACAGCGTATACGAAAGCTTTCCAATCGCTTCGTCGATACTGCCCAGAAAGCGTGCCTTTGTCCCCCCCCTGTCAAGCCTCCGTCAAGCCTCCTAGACGCGCTTCCCAAGTGCAGACACTCATCTCGAAAGTGAAACCTTAGCTGCCATAACTCACGACGTGCACGTGAGGCTCTATCCTTCAAGCCGCTCTCAGCATCAAGTGGGAGGTTGAGTGCATCTACCAACCTCTGAAAGAACTTTGGTAAGTTTCCTTCTCTGTGGCGGAGGGGTAGGGCGCAGGCCGCAATGCGAACGAAGGTAGGCACTTGAAGGGACGGTTGTCCATGGTGAAGTCCTTGATGTCGCTGTAGGAGAGGACGAACAGCTTGCATCGCTCGTAGGCAGTCTGGGTAGGTGAACACACCGTCAAAGTCCGAGTCGGCGTGACGATTGGACTTTTTGCGCGATTGGTTGACTACCGCAAAGATTGAAGCCTTTGCTGCCACGAAAGGGAAAGCTTGGTGCCAGTGCTGCTTCGATCCTCCTGGACGCGGCGGCCCGCCTTGATTTCTGAGTCCTTTCGTGCTACTACCTGATTCTTCCATTCCTTGATTTTATCACTGAATTTTTGATTCCCGTTTAGCCTCCGCTGTCTCTTTGTCGTCTCTAAAATCATCAAAGAAAAAGACGTCCGTTGCGGTGACTCGATATCCCGTACACAGCCCATTTTCTGGGTTTACTAACGCATAGTACTTATTATGCGTTGAAGTGATGGAGCTGAGACAACACTCTATCAAGCCAATAAATTTTCGATCGCATCTGCGGTGGCACAATCGTCTCGCTCACCTTTCGACGAAGCCGCTCTGAGACCGAACCAGCACGAGTATTCAATCAAATCACGCTTCTTAGGAAAAGTTTCAAAGTCCGTTTACGGTGCGAAACGCAGATGCTCTTAGGCATATCCTCCCACTCATCTTCTATCTCTTTGACTTCTCCCTCCCCTTCCGTAATCTTCTTATTGTCCTCGTCATCCTCGTCACCCTCGTCAATCTCTTCGTCATCCCCTTCTTCCTTATCCACTCGCTCCTCCACACCATCCTCTGACATCTTCTCATCCTCATCATCACTATCCAAAACAACAATCCATATAAATAATCTTTCGCCAAGTCTTTTCGCCGAAGGCTTCTAAGGCACGTCTTTCTGCCGCGAGAGATCAGTAAACACAGTCGGACGCTAGGCTTGTGCCAATCGTATCCCTTGTCGTCGAGCTTGACAAGATAATGAAGACAACTCAAATGCTGAGATTGGCCATTGCGCCTGGTCCTTCCACATTTGTGGCAGCCGCAAAGTCGACGGATGGTGGACAGGACCTCGGGCACGATCGGAGTCGCACATTCTTCTGCAGCATCAGGCATTGTGAATTGTCCGGGCGGTGGGGTGGAGGAATTAATTTCGGGGTGTCCCTTCCATCTCACCTTTTCTCGATGAACCTCGTGATTGCACTCTTGGCCCAAGTTTTCCAAACGCGCGTTTCGAACATGCTGGTAAGAGATCTGGAGGCCCCAGGAGGTGCGCCCAAACGGTCTCGGATGAACTCATTTTGGCGACGAGTTTCCTACGCGTCGCTTCAATAGCAACAGAGCAGCTCAACGAGGTCTCCGTTCTCTCTCCGCGCCATTAACGCGTCGTAGATTATGTCGAAGTCGCTGTCGATCATTGGATAGCGTACCATGAACCCCTTCCAAATGGGCTGGAGAGACCACGGTTCCGCGGCTTCAAGTTTGACGTACGAGCTAGAACTTGGCCGCCATGATGAGTACATCGAATTACCGCCGTCGTCGGATGATGGGCAGGTTGTTGGAGGGGACGATTCTTCGTCGGTGCATTCTTCGGAGTCGACCGATCTTATCCTTACCCTCTGCATTCTTGCGAAGTGGTTTCGCATTGTGCTCGCATCTACTATCACTCACCGAAGGAAGCACTTCCTTCGCCCAATGTTCAATAGATGAAGCAGATTTTCCGCAGCTGGGGTCATATGGGACATTCTTCATTCTTCTCTAGCCAGGAAGTTCCCATTTGTGCGTTTTCTGGGCTTCTCAGGAGCGCCAGCAAATTCGAGTAATCACCTGAGCCTGAAGCAATTCGTCACCGCAGGTCGTTGCGGCCTCCCAGTCCCTTCGCCAATGCGATCGTCTTGAAGGTCCCCGAGGGAGAGGTTTACGCGCCATCGAAACTCCTCATCTAGTGTTCGACGGGCTGGAGCTTACACGTACGTCTCTCCTCAAGAAGCAAAGTGTTTCTCTGTCCTTGCTTTCTTTGGGTTCCTGCTCTACATCTTGCAAGTGCCTACAGGTGCTGGCCTGGCTCTCGCGTCTTTCTCTCTTACCCAAAGCCTTCGTGGACGGCCGAATGTCATCGAGTGCTGACCAAGGCCATCGATTCATCGTCAGACAAGTTATCTTCTTCGGTTCCTTTTCTGTTGCTTCCCAATTGCACGTCTGCAACTTCGACAATAAGACCAGTGTTGGAAGGACATGCCTTCAATGAACCTGTTCGACAGCTAGAAGGGCTAACATCCACCCCGAGTCAGTGAGTCCAACTTCAGAGAATAGGCTACTCACATAGAATGGTAATGATCAAGAAGTCGTGCAAAATTCTTCTCAAATATCAACAGTCGTCCAATCTCAATTGAACGAAACTCTCTATCACATTCTGATTGAGTGCCGCGAGTCGCCATGCGTAGTCGGTAGCTCGCTAGATAGTTAGTACAGAAGATTATTTATTTGTTTAGAAACTTCTCGACCCAATGTAGATTGAGCGTGACAGAGTTGGAGATTGTGTAGAGAGATAGTGTCAACTTATCGTATTGCAGGCCAGATGCATTTGCGACAGCGCCAGCGACTGGCTAATATTCCTTGAACAGTAAGACGGTTAGAGAACTGTATCGCGTTCGCATCAAAAATGCCATGAGGCACTTGAAAAGCGACGAAAACGTGTAACAAAGAGATATGAGAAGCATAAGTGGAAGCTAATAAATCGGTATGAGCTCTCACAACGTCTCATGGCATCCTGAAAAAGCAAAGAGATTGACGGAGTAGTAGATAGAATTTTGCTTGAGAAGGTACTTTGATAGACTTATATTGAGAACAGGGGTCATACTTGACATTGTTACAACGCTACTTAATAATTCCCAGTCTCTGTCTGCAGCGGATTCTTCGACGTACTGCGTAAGGTACAGCCAAAGCTCCATTCTTTCGTACCAGAACTGCTCCAACCATAGCCCGATTGATCATCGTCTTGGCCTCGAAGTAGAAGGCTCGAGCTTGTAGCCGAGGAGTGTTAAGGTCCACTTTGAGTATGCTGGCCCAGGAATTGAGAACAAGGTGAAAGGTGCATGTATTTCCCTGCTGTTGAACCGCGACTTGGGACAATACCTTCTCTCCAAATGTGACAGGCCTCTGCGCGATCCTTCCACTGTCACAAACGATTATAGGGTTACCCTTCGTACGATATTTCTAGGTCCGAGGAGCGGAAGGGGATTCATGACTTCGAGGCCGACATTGAACTCCTCCTGTGTGGCAACCGAAGGTGACTTGCGTCCAGAAAGGAGTCCCTCCACCCCTTCAAGGTGCCAACGAACATCGTCGTCACTGGCCATCATCCAGAGCTCTTCGCAGGTCGCAATAGCCGCATGGGAGCATCTTCGAGCCTAAATTACGCTCAAAGATCTCCACGATTTTTGCATATTGCTGCAGAAGTCCTTCCGAATTCCTGTGCTTTCGAGTCGCATTGGAAGGTTTTCCCCACTCTGACTCTGAGGAGGAGTCTGAAAACAAGCTGGTGATATTTCACCACTTGTCTCTCACTTGATGCTCTTGTACGCTCTATGTTTTCCAAACGAGCTGTTCCTCGCCGATTAGAAGCTCGAGCTTCAAGTCTTGTCGCTGTTGCCAAAGATGAAGGAACCACCTTAAGCTTGCCTCATTGAGTCGAAGGAGCCACTAATCCCATCAACGCAAAAATTACCCGTGTTCCTGGAGGAGCCTCAAGCATTGGTTGAAATATACATGCGATTCTTCTTGACCATGGCTCAATGATTCGAGTCGGTTGGTTGACTAGGGGTTTGCAATGTTTCGCAAGGTTGTATGTTCGGACCTTGCGATCTCCATAGACTGATGACTTCTGTTCATCTACAAGTCCGATACCGTCAGTCCAAATGCTCATGTCTATAGCTTGGCTACTTCTCTCTACCCCTTTCTTCCACGCAATCTATTTGGCATGCCGATTATGTCCCTCTTTCGAAATCGTTAGCACCTAGCGAATATGTGCGACAAAGACAACAGTCTCGACTTCGGGCTGGCATATTAGATTGTCCAAAGAGCTTTTTGCTAGAATAGCTTTGGCCTATTTGATTTATGGGCTCCAACTCTGAGGCATGCAGCCCTTCGAAGGCCGGCGCTGTTCACCATTATCCTCACCACTGCGTCCTTAAAGGCGCTCCAGGCTTGGTCTCTGGGTGTACCAGAACCCTCATGATATTCTTCCACGTAATAGTCAACATCGTGATTGACTATCGCGCTCAGAATCGTTTGTTCGCGCGCAAGGTATCGGCGTTGACGCAGATGTCTTGTCCAGTCATGGAGGTTGACAATCCGATCGGGAAACTTGATCTCTGTGAGCTTGAGCGTTTCTCCTAAGTTAATTGACGTAGCTCCACTTACTAATACATCCTTCGTGTATAAAGCATCTTACTAGCCACCTGCCATGCTGCCGAAGTTTCCAACTTGTTTCGGATACGGTCCCCCTTTTTTCGGCAAGTTTCACTGCCTTCTCGTCTTCTGTATATGTACTCCATTCGATGCCGGGACTTCATTGTGTTCGGCTTTTGGCGGCTCTTCTCTTTCCATTTCTGCATCGACCTCCTCTCGGTTTCACTTCTGTTGTGAGCCCTTCCGGCCCTACTCTACGCGCTCTTGATATTAAGGACCTCAAAGGGCTTCGGATGGAAAAGAACGCATCCGCTGTGTTTTTTGCCCAACTCTTCGCATTTAGCTGGTGAGCCTTGCTCGGCTTGGCGAGGAGTCAGAAAGAGGTCGATAGAGCCCTACAGTTGGTCGGATAGATAAAGATCCAGTAATCGAATTGTGATGGTACTTAGTCGATCAGCCTTCCAATAAGCTTGAGTAGCTATATATATTTACTCTCGATGGAAATAACTCGAGTCAATCTATGAGCAACATTCTGGAAACCTGCTCCTGGGTATCCGCCATGGGGATGTTGGCCTGGCTCTTGGAGTTTGTGCTCTGCTATTGTATGACAGATGGATGATGTTGGAAACGGTAGGCTTGAGACCGTGACTATTCTCCGCTGTAATGTTGCTTTAATTGAACATTGCTGATTTTCAGCGCAATGATGTGCGTTGATCAGGATTCCGATCTGTGAGAAGTTCAACGTCCTTTCACGAGAGCCTGTTGGTTCGTACCAGATATTTCCGCTTTTTCAAGATACTTCTATAAGATATTAATATAGATCTGAGATCGTTGTGGATAGCTCGCAAAAGGCGAATTCGAAGTCGGTCACTTTTGCTCCTGCTTGCGACTTAATATATAGGATTCTCCTCCGAACAGTCAAGGTCGAGATCGGGAGTGATAGAGCCCAAAATAACAGAAAAACGGCCGATATATATTAAGATGTAGCCAAAACAGTCAATAGAGCACTTCAAATATAGGACGTACCACTTCGCTAGGATTGCTTGACGTTCTTATCCTGATGGTCTCCCGCACTTGCCATCTTGTGGGTGCCATGAAGTGGGACTTCCTTCCACCGCTAAGTGACTATCACCCTCTGCAGGTGACTTTTTACCCACTTCTGCTTCTGGACGAGACTGGGTGCAATAAATATTCCAAAGGCATGCCCGGGGATTCTGTCGAAGCTTGATTCTGCGGCAAACTTTTGCGGTATAGCAGTCGATCGTATTTGTCGATGCTTCAGGACCCTCTTCGAATTGTTAAACCGCGTACTCCTGATCCCAAATGCGACAGTGTGAAATTGCCTTCGGAAACCTGATTTAAAATGGCAACCGATTCGGTTTGCGTCTGAAATTGTCATCTGGGATAACCTCCACCCCCCTGATTGCGCATTGGCTCAAATATCACTAAGTCTAGCCCTTCTATATTCGAGAGACCAAATGATTGAAAAATGTTTAAGAATTCACTAGCTTCGAATTGTGTTGAGCGTACTGTATTCACCGAGGTGATGTAAACCGTGACAACTGAAGGCAAACCCCTGAAGACGTCAAATAAGGTGTTAAGGTAAACCGCAAAGTCAATGGCAAGGCTGATTTTGTCACATCGGGACGTGATCGACAAGTGGATACAGGGCCTGCAACAGATTCCAGACGAGGTCCAAAACGATGGGCGGAGACTCAGTAGTGAGGATATATACGAAGGACCAAATAATGGAAAAATGTTCAAGCATCAAGATATTTACGTTTCGAAGGGTGGTGCACTGAGCAATGAGGTGCTCGTTCGAGTGACACTCAAAGCGAGAGCAAGGCAAAGCAAAGGGAGAGAGCTATGACAATAGCAAGAGTAAGAAGAAGGAAGCGATGAAGATGCAAGACACTTACGATGGTTCGTAGCTGTATGTGAAGTGTGCGGAAGAAATTCGCAGACTTCCAGCTTTTGTGGGAATTTCGGATATCACATAACCTACCTTCAAGAACACCCCGTCCTTCTGTGTCTTGTTTTTCGAAAGTGGTAAATTCGATACGGTGATTGTTTTGCGTTGAGTTCATAGCATTCTGTTAGTGTACCAAAGGTGTGACGACGAATAACATCGGCCGTTTCTTGCACTTTAGCCATGGTTTTATAGACTTGTTTCCAACGCATGTTGAATACTTCCACTAGTCCTTTCATGATACTGAGACTTGAGAGCTTGCCTTCCTGGCTTACACGCGCCAGATAGATTAGGGTGGTGTCTCCCGAGTCCTTAAACAACCTTGAGATTAGAGTAAGCTGGTGAAGGAATGGTCATTCTTCGGCATTTGAATGCTGGCGCGCTCCATCGTGACTCTTAAGGTTCTCCTATGTATCCGCTGTCAACCTCGTACAATTCTTGGAGTATTCCCACGGACGCGAATGCGGACGCGGAAGCTCTGCAATTCTAGATGAGATGATTTTCCTTTCACTAATAGTCACCTGGACAAATTCTGATACATAATAACCTGTGCGATGTAAATAGGGCGGATCGAGATGGCCGAACAACATATCTGGCTTGGGAATCCTGACCTGGGCCTTCCGACTTCGCCCAACTCTAGAGCATAAACCAGATCTTCTCCAGTTTGGTCGCTTCACTATCGTCAGCGGATTACTTGACAACCTGCTTTATGTCGGAATTGTCTGGTTCGCCGCTTCTTTCGTCATTGGATGTCTGTGAGTGAGATCTCAACGGCCGACCGAACTGTGATGGAGAATTACCAGTAGTGGTCAAGAAAACAGTCTTATATTTATATAATCCTTCCAAGCAATTAGAAGCGCTCTTGATGTGTACCAGTCGGTATAGAAGGACCGTGACGATTGTATCGTAGCAATTTCTTGTGTTTGAATTGTATATCTCCGTATCCTTGGGCGTCGGACAGGTCTTATAGGTTTAGCTTTTCCTCGATGGCATACCCCTGATGCTCAATTGTGGTGAGATCAGAGTCACTAGCGTGACAAACCATGGTGACTGGGACATCTGATATGGTAGTGTTTGACCCCTATCTTGAAGACAAAGAAAGAAAGGCCGGGCCTCGGTCGTATCTAATCTTTCGACAACCTAGGCTTAGCCATAGCTCGGCTTGCGGTTCAGCAAACTCCGCCTTTATAGGTTCCAACATGCTCCTTCTCCTTCTCCTTCTCCTTCTCCTTCTCCTTCTCGTCTTGGCTTGCTGAGGTAGCCTTGCGTTCGGCCCTGGCTATCTCGAGTCGTGCCTTGAGTCAGTCGAGATACTGTCTCTCGCGAGGATTGTCGTTCCTATCGACGACACGCTGTTGCTCTTTGACTTGCTTAGCCCAATGGAGCTCCTCTCCTCTCGACTGCGCCTTCACTTCTTCTTTTTCTTGGCCATGGTTTCCTCAATCTTCTTCTCCTGGTGCTCTACTGCCCTAAGATTGGCCCTGAGCCTGTTGGCATAGGATTCTTGAGTTCTATAGGGACGACCTCGGGCAGAGAAGGGCGTCGTTTTTGGTGTTGGTGATGGAGGGAACGGACCTTGCTGAGTCCAACAGGGCGTATCGGCTGGATCAAGGTTATCTCCTTTGCATTCAAGTCTATCCGTAATCCAAGCACTTTGGAACAACTCTTCCCTTGACGTCTGTTGGATGTCCGAGGTCACTGTGATGACATCAGCTTGAGAAGATCTAAGTAATGCCGCCGGTCGAGCACATATGGACAGTAACACCACCTTTACCTCCAATGAAGCCACGGAAACTCGTTCTGACTCCGAGAACGTCCGCAAACGCTACGGCTAGGACGAAAAGTCGTATGTTGGAAGAGGCTTCTCGATGAGACCGAATGTGTTAGTATCTTCTCATTGGGCCCTCAGAGTAACGTAAAAAAATCCTAAGTCGAGGATGCTCGATTAAGACACATGAAGGGTGTAGATTGCTGTGATAATCAAAGATGCCATGGAGCAGGGGTCTACTTCCTCTTAGTCTTCTTCTGCTTCCTTATTTGATCAAAATCCTCACACGATTAACGATAAAGACATTGAAAGCTGTGTTCTCGAAGCGATCCACCGAGACAACGGCAGGGTCAACCATGGGGACACGCACTAATTGTTGGTTAATATGTCAACGTGCCATTCTCGCCTACTCTCCTTTCTTTCCGCCTTCCGAACAGATGAATAAACGGACATACCTCGTTTTTAATAAAGGCTACCACAGGGAAAATGGTGAACAAGAGGAACTTCGACAAGGGTGTCAGCTTTTCCTTGTTGTTGATGGTGCCGCCATATGCTGCAGCTTTGAGCTAGAGGTTACGATTTCGTCAAATTGCTCAATGTATGGATTGTTAGGCGTGGTAGGATCATTCTAACTTTTGGCGTACATCTCTATACCGGTCAGTGACAATTCTCGCTCCATGCTGATCTCTGCAACCGCAGGGAACGAAGAGCAGACTCGCAATCTGTATGTTGTCGACTCGTATTTTTTTACGCCGACTGTTGCCATACCGGCGGACTAATTCTTCTTCAATGTGGCCAGACTCCTCGCCCTCAGCTGCTCCACGTATGCCGCATACCCTTGAGGCCGTTAAGGTTTGTGCCAAAACTCAGATAGATGATCGGACTTAGTGGTAGCATTTTACCCAGTCGGGGCCTGCGACATTTCTTTGACCTGCATGATGCAAGCTCGACCCGAAAGAGAATCCCAGACGCAAGCTCCTATCTGCAGTTCCTTCCCATGATTGTAAAGGACAGATTGGGACAAGTATACCGCACTCTCTCGGAGCAAATCGGCAGAACACCCACGAAGAAGGATCATACTCCATGCAAGAAAAAGACCCAAAAGCGATCCTAAAGTATGGACGGGTAGAGATAACACCAAGCTTATACGAAAATTTATATAGTACACCTCAACAGTCGGCAGCAATCATCTGGAAACCCTACCCGATCCTTTTTGTGCAGGCATAATGATTATCAAACATACCGAGTCCATAAGAGAGTAATTTGGGGATTAGAGGGAATCAGGAGCAGCTGTAGAACAGACTCCCATCACCTCTGTGCCCGCCGGCAAAGACATATATAAAATTTTGACAGGCCATTCATGTCGATCAAAGTAAAAGGTGAGGCCAAGTTCGGCCCGCGTAAGATTCTTCCCTTGATCGCAGTTCTAGCGCCCCCGATGTGGACTGACGCTCCATTCGAGGTGAGAGGCCGTCTTGGATGTTGTTGTTCGTTAGGCAGTACCCAGCAAGAGATCTGTGAAGTGTTCACGCTCATGGTATACAGACTATTTAGCTGAGGCGAGACGCCCAGGCAGCGCAGTGATGCAAGTCAAAATCTTTCAGGTCGCCTAGAAGTAGCCTGAGATTTTCTCCGAATCCAATGCAAAGGCGATAGAGCTGTCTTTATAATGGTAGCCAAGGGCTATACGCAGATGACTGAGATCACGGGTGATCGGTGCCTTAGAACGGCCAAATGGCTGTCGCAGCCTCCATGGATTAATGTAGTTCCCCATAGCGATTAGCTAAAGCACACATTTTAGAGCTGTTCAGGAGAGCGCCCTGCTTGTTGCCATCGCTGCCATTGCCATCGCCAATCTGTTACGATTTGGCGAAATGGCCATTCCCGGAGACCGAAGAAGCTGATGGGATCGTTTCGAGTAGTAAGGCAGATTAGACAATAATCGAAGGCCGAGGACAATAGGGCACCGAGTGTGATCAATTGACGAAAGGAAGCGCGAAAGGTAGCATCCTACATCTCCTAGCAGTTTTGAGTATTACACATAGAACAAACAATATTGCTACACTCTTGAATAGGCGCAAAGCAGAATTTTTGGCGTGATCAGGTATGAGGTATGGTTAAGAAGCTTGAGAAGCGTAGAGAACAGGAGGCCGAAAGTGAAGGATTGAGGTCCAATAGTGATATAGTATATATGGCAGTCGATTTCCTGCTCTGAATCGTCGATCAGTGAAGGCGAGACTCAGCTCCAGCGTGGTTCCACAAAGGAGAGAACGTGGTAGCATTCTCTTGAAAATACTTACTCTCGATCGAACAGTGACCGGCTTAGCAGACTTCTTGGTTTGGAAACTGAGCAGGCCTGATTCCATTGCGTTTGCCGCAGAAAGGTCTGACTGCGCATTCGTAGACTCGGTCCGATGTCGCATGAAGGCTCTCTTTCGCTTGTCAGAAGGCTGAATATGATGCCTTCGCTGGTTCAGGCAAGAAGGGACCAAGATATAAGGCTTTGCGAGTCGTTTCCGAAAATGTAATACCTCGTAATCGAAAGATCGAGAGTGACTGAAAATCGCAACTGATTGTAGCCCTTGCCATTCTATTGATTGCATAACAATCTTCTGGATTATTGAGGGTTTCGATAATACCTGGATGATTGGCCATGAAACTGCGAGGCAAGCCAGAGGTCGAAGGAGTGTGGAGGTATACCAAGAAAACAGCAAGGTAAAAGCGCGAATGGAACGAATGTCAATGTGACTTATATGCTTGCCGTGCCAGCCATGTATGCTTCGATGGTGATGCTGGAAACTTCTAAGTGATCGAGCCAGGAGTCCTCAATGCTCGCCCGAAGCGTTCGTGAGTACAATGTTGTGTAGAGTGTTCTGTTGTCAATGATACACACGGGAGGCTGGTCATCTAATTGTCAAAGTTGAATACTAGGATAGCAAGAGGATTTCGATTTTCTTTGGAGGGCTTGAAAGCTAGTCGATGCTGCAGATGATGTTGCAGAACATTCGTGAAATCGGGACTTGAACCTGCAGCAATCAATTGAACCGGTTTGTGTCACCTTCCCCGAGGATAACGGCCAAGAGCCTCTATTCACATCGCGAGCCCTTTCCCTTGCGAAGTCGCAATCCTCGATCATGTTAGCTGGAGTACATGAATCCTGTAGAAGACGGCAACGGAAAATGAGGACTACTCACCATTCTTCACTCATTGATGGAAAGGTTGCCGATGACATTCAAGAGCACCCAACAGGCTACCGCGTAGCTCGTCCATTCTCTAGCCGTGTGGATCGAGACGTGTATCAGAGCTGTCCTCTTCAACCTTCATAGGTACCCAGATATGTGGCTGCGTTAGCAACACCATCTATGTTTGCACAACTTAGTTAATTTTCACCTTGTTGGGTCTTTCCTCAGCGCCCCCTGGTGTATATCAACCACAAGTCGAGTTCTGGCTGACGTCGCGAAGCTTAGCAATACTGACTGGCATTCCAATGAGCCCAATCACTCGGATTTGAAAACAAGGATGCTGCGCGACAACAGCTTCGCCACTCTTGGTTAGATACTGTTAGGATGAGCCAGACAGCGGGGACCGTTGTCGCACTGTAGGTAGCCTAATTCTATGGCGCTCTATCAATGATGACAGACAGGGGAAATGCTCACCGGTGTTGCGATGTTACATGAGGTTAAAGTGCTACAGACAGGGGCTCTCTGACATGTAATCCAAAAACCAGCGAGCGCTTTGGGGCCGAGGAAACAATAGTCCTCGTAGCCTAAAGGGTTGTCCCTCACAGGATTGGGCATGTGAAATGAAAAGTACATCGAGGCCTAGAGAACCCCTTCACGTACGACGTAACCTTGAATGCATGAATGAATTGCTTGCTATTCTGTTGCCTAACACACAAATCGAAGCCACCGCTTTTAAGACATAACTGCCGTCGACAGGTCGTAGAAGTGCCCAGGCAAGCCACCCAATCAATCCACCTCCATCTGAGTGAAGGCATCAAGCTGAGCAGCCCCCGATGGCAGGACGGGAGCATGAATCGATCGGCTGAAAAAGAACAACGAGCATGACATCTAGAGATCACAAAGGAAATAACCTCTCTTACGACCCCGACCACTGCCACCATGACATTACGTTATCGACAATGCGTACCGTTCGCGATAGTGGTATCATGAAAACAAAGCAGCCAAAGACGGTAGGATGTCGTGTGTTCATGACGGAAATAGCGAAGGATGGCCTGAGGTTTACTGCAGGCCTTTGAGAACTGGGTTGTTGGCGCCGAGCAGTGTATGCCCGGTGTCAGTTCCCCGAAGACCACCGTCTGAGATCCCTCCATTGATACCGCCAGCATTGTTCTTCAACGACAGGTCGTTACCGCCGCTGCCGAACGCTTCATTGACTTGGTTGGAGAAGCCGGCAGACTCACCCTGACCGTATCCACCGGTGCTCTGTCCGAAACCACCCTGGCCTTGACCGTAGCCGCCTTGACTCTGGCCATATCCGCCTTGATCGTAACCGCTCGAGCCGTAGCCTCCCTGTCTAGGTTCAGCTTGGCCCAAGGTAGATTGGCCTGGCTCAACATTCTGGGGCCCTCGGACACCCCCTTGAGAAGTGCCATGGGGCTTCCGGCCAACAGCGGGGAGTGACGGGAGGTTTGTAGATCTAGAAGCCGATCCCATGCGGAAGATGGGTGACTCCCACTTCTCACCCTTGGCGGCCAGGTTCTTATACTCGGTAGCTTTGGTAGATATGCCACCGGGGAGCTTGATCTCAGGGAACATCGAGTCGTGCTGGGTCATAGCGACGTTGGTCTTCTTGTCAGCCGAAACTGCTTCGGCTTTCTGCTTCTTCTGGGTTAACGTCTTTTGTGCAGCCTGCACGTAGCGGTTGTAGATGTTGGGGGCGTTCTCCGGATCATTCATAGCAGCTTGCGTGGCACGCTCAGCCTCTTGGTTGATTTCGTAAGCCTTGCCATCCAGCATGTGAACCTGATCCTTAATCAATTTCTCTAATACCTTGGAAATGGCAGGCTTGACAACGGAGAACAAGAGCGGCTTGAAGATGTTGAAGAGCAGCTTGTGCTTGGACTGCTTCAACTTAATGTTAAGGCTCTTCATGTCGATGTTGATCTTGTTGATCTTAAAGAAGTGCTGACGATCCGACTTGTCAGCACTCTCCATGGCAATCTTGAAGGAAAAGCCAGTTCCACCCATGAAGATATCCATGACACCGGTATCTTTGATGGATGGGAAGCCCTGCTTCTTGTGGATGTAGTAGCTGACATCCTTAAGATCCATCTGCACACCAGAAACAGACACCATGAACTTGTTCTTGCTCTTGCTGGTCTCAGTCTTCCGACCCCAGCGAAAGTAATTGTCGGCGTTAAATTCGAAAGCGTTCGGAGCCAGATTGTCACCCTCGATTACAAGGTTCTCGACAATTGCGTCGATCATAGGGTCGCTATATTCGATACGCGGAACAGGAACATAGCGCACGCTCTCAAAGATGCCAGGGACAATGACGTTGCTAAGATCCTTGATAAGATGAGGCTTGAATGTTGGCTTGCCATTCTCATCGTTACCGAGATCCTGGAAGAGCTTCTGCATGGATTCAGCGAAGCGCTTGTTCATTGGGTCCTGGTCAAACTGGTCCCCCATGAATTTGAGCTCATCCACGACGCGGTTGGTGTGATCTCGGTAGCGCTCCCGAAGGAGGAAGTGACCACGGTCGTAGAGCTGGTTCCACTCGTCGGTGGCAGCATCCTGCATGATGAAACCTTGCTCCTTGAGAGCTTTTCGGACGTAGCTATCCATCTTTCGGAACCAACCCTTGAGTTCGGGATCTTTGTCGGCGTCACGGTAGACGGCGTTGATGGAATCGATGAGATCGTCGGCGGACGTAGAGTTCGCGAAACGCTCAAGCAGTGTCTTGATCTGGATCAGCATAGAGCTATTGCCAGAGGCGAAACCTAGACATACCTTCAGGTCAGTCTCCGCAGCAGTCAAAGCAGGATCGCCATGGGCACCTTTCACAGTTCCAGCACCCTGCTGGCTCAAATTCTTGCCATGTCCGCCGTACTCCTCAGCAAGGTTAAGCAGAGTCTCGATGGCCTGTTGGTCTGAAGTATAGTAAGCAACAGATGATGCACAACGAGGAATTGAACATACAGTCCGGATGGCCCTGGACCTCAACAATCATCTTCTTTAAGCGCCAAATGCTCTGTTCTCGTCGCTCCTTGGGTAACTTCTCTCGTAGATAGTCCTGGCCACGGTTCCGATACTCGCGGGCTCTATCCTTGGTTTCATCGGGAACATTCTCGGATGCTGTGTTTCTAAGGTTGGACAAGCCTTGCTTGGCTCCCCCAGCGGCATCGACACCTTGGTCCTGGTCGTAGCGCTGCTCTTGAGCTGCCAGACCAGCAGCATCGGCAGGGTCGCGAGAACCAGACGGATGAGCATTTTGAGTTGCGTCGCCAGTAGCGTTCTTCACGTCGTCGCGAGAGAAGGGTTTCTGCTTGTTGAATTGGGACCTAGCCTGATTCCTCAGTTTGTCACGCGACATATCTGGTGTATCGTGCCATGTGTTGTCGTCAGCGGGCTGGTCGATCTGGCCGAGCTGCTCTTCCGAAGGACGCGCCTTGTTGGCCGCTTTCTGGGCGGCGTCCCCTGCAATATCGCGAAGTAGGATCGATGCGTCACTGACTTCATGTAGTGTTAGCTAGTTCCACCAAAGACAAAAGAGATCATCATACGTAGTTTTCGGAATTGGCCGTTGGAAATCAACAACGTGCCCAAAGTCCGGAGACCGTCGAGCGCCTGGTTGCCGTGCTGTTGTGCGGTACCCTTATCAATCGGAGCACCAGGAAGTTTGGCATTGCCACTGCCCATATTCTCCGTCTGCCAAATAAAATCTTGTAACAGATTGCCCTGGTTCTTGACAAGGGTAAGGATCTTTGCCTGCTCGATGACATTTCGGAGATCTGCAACGAGTTTCTGGCCTTCGCTTGAAAGCTTGGTGGAAGGTTTGGCAAGCGGTCTCGAGGCAAGCGCGGAGCTCAGAGCGATGTCTATTTGTTCGTTCTACGCAGCTGTGTAAGCCTTTTCGCAAATAAGTAAATTTTCAGTGTCAACTTACTGATGGAACTTTGCCATTTGCAAACGCTGTTGGTGGATCAAGAATTAGCTTGAGCTGACTATCACAACCGGGGCGTTCATGTTGACCCCACGAGAACAGTCGCTGCTACTATACTTGGTATTGAACAACAAGGTGATGCATACCTGAATAGATTCCATAAAGCTGTAGCTTCTGGTTAACGTCGGCCTCCTTTTGGGCGGCGTTTGTAGGACGATTGACGGTCGTCATAGTGACAGTAGGGGGTGTGACGTGCTAGGCCCACGGGGTATCAAACGGACAGGAGAAATAGTACAATGTGATAACTCTCAGTGACCTTGCAGTCGGCTACAGAGCAGATGATGAGGAGGGTAGAGATGTAGGGAGGGTTATCTCAGGATGATGCTGTCGCGAATAGATGTTGAGGGAAAGAAGGTTTGTCGATGGGAAGTGTGTCCGGGAAGGGAAGGGTGAAGTTTTAATTGCAGGGGCCGCTCGCGAGCAAATGGGCGGGAAAACAGGATCACTCTTGCAGACACCAGGTTGTTTGGGCAAGGGGGCGATCCTCGACCGGGGCAAGAGCTCTTCGAACGCTACGTCACCACTTCGCCTGTTCATTGGTCATTCCTTCATCCTCATTTCACCGGCCAAATTTCAACGACACAAGCACAGAGAACATCAGTCCACACTGGTCCCCCTACTTGTCCCGAACTGGCTGAGCAACCATTCGATCACTCAGGACGACTTCCCTGTTCTTCTCAACATATTTCCAGGACTTTGCATATCGAGATGTAGGGTGCTCAGTTATGTAAAGAACGCGTGTACCATGGAGCCGTGTTTCTCACATGCCAAGGCGGGCAGGGGCCGTCACAGAACCATGGCAATCGAGCCATGTCTCCTCTTTCTCGTCAATAGGTGCATCCTCTTCTTCCGTAATCGAATTGTTTTTCCAGATGATCAGATGGAGGCGCGCCTGTGGTGACCATTTCTTTTGCACATGCCAGTGTCGTCACTCATCATCGCAGCCCGGCGTGTTGCGGCTATGTGAAAAAGGGATAGCGTTTCCTCGTCCTTTAGCTTCGAATCTATCTCTTGGCATCTGACCACGTTACTGCGATTCTACATCTATTCCCTCTCTGCTTTCCCTGTAGGTTATGTTTCAATCAATGGAAGCCAGCACCCAAAAAGCGGCTGCCCGATTTGAAGAAAGGGAGAGCCCACATAGCGATCAAGTAGTTTTAGGGTTACTTCCCAAACCCTAACTCCAAGTTTTGCGGCTTATCGGGCTTCGTCCAGATCTCTAATCAGTCTTGCGATTAATTTGCCAGGTCCGCTCAATCAACCTCAGGTAACATCTCATTTGCCGTTACTGCGTTCTCTGTATGAGCCAGATTTTGAAGAGCACGATGAGTTGAATGTTATCCAAACTGAATGGCTAGATGTAGGTAAATCTCGTACCTAGGTCGGTGCTATTGCTTCTTGTGTTTGATGCAGTTCTGGTGCATATAGGCCTGCCACGTATACAATCTAGGCAAAACCTCCGTACTCAATAGCTACACCAAGGTGTTGAAGGATCTTTGATACTGTATCCTTGATACTGGCTCCCAACCCTGCAATCTGTCCTCATTATCTTTCCAACATTTTGCGCCGTTTCTTCCGTCATCGACATCGTCATGTGTCGATTTCTGGTAGCACACCGTGCTTCAAGTTGCCTAGTATGTTAGCAACTAATGCATGGCAGGTTTACAAAGGGAAGGATGAGATCTTGCTCTCAAAGCTGATACTGGAGCCCCAACATTCCATCCTGACACAATCCTACGATTCCCGGCTCCGGCTCGATACACGCAGGCCTCACAACGGCGATGGCTTTGGTATAGGCTACTACACGCTCCCGTCTCTGGGTCCTACACCCTGCATCTTTACCTCGACCATCCCTGCTTGGAATTGCATTAACCTAGAACGCCTTGCTACCAAGACGACCTCATCTTTAATTTTTGCCCATGTGCGCGCTACAACAGAAGGCTCTCTGTCTGATAACAATTGCCATCCATTTCAACACGGCCGGCTGATGTGGATGCACAACGGCGGCATTGGCTGCTGGCGGCATGTCAAGCGTCCGCTGGCATTAGATGTGGAACCCAAATGGTTCAACGGTGTACAGGGCAGCACTGACAGCGAGTGGGCCTTTGCATTGTTCTTGGACAGTCTCCAGAAAGCAGGATGTGATCCAGATCTTCTAGGCGCCAGCAACCAAGGATTTGGGCACAAAGTTCTCCGGGAAGCAATGTTGACGACCGTAAAGCGAATCAACAAGTTCATTGCAGACATCCCTGCGGAGTTAAGAGTCAACGAAGATTCACGAAGTCTGCTAAACTTCGCCGTTACTGACGGGCAAAGCGTGGTGTGTACGAGGTATGTCAGCAGCGCGACTGACGAAGCGGCGAGTCTATACTTCTCTAGCGGTACGAGCTGGAAGGAGGAAGGGAAGGGTAATTACAAGATGGAGAGGAGAGACAAGGGAGCGGATATCGTGTTGGTGGCTAGCGAGCCTTTGACTTTCGAACGAGGTAAGTCCTTTCCAATCTCTCCCTGCTCCGTCCTTGGGTTATCAAACATCGCTCGTAGCTTCAATCTGACCCTTAATGACCTGCCTAGATAATTGGGTCACAGTCCCCACCAACTCTATCCTCACAGTCCACAAGCAGACTGTGATGATCCATCCTATCATAGACGAGTACTACAACCACAGCCCTTCGTATCTGCGATCTTCGGGGTTTGCCGTCTCCAAAGGGCTCGTCAGCAGCACCCTGGGGGCAACAGCGGCGCCAGCCGTAGCCGGAGCTCGTGGACCTGTTCCAGCCACTGATTGCCTTACGCCAGTTGTTGGCGAGGATGATAGTATGGTGCCAGCCGTGGAAGGGCAAAGCAGAGAATTGAGTGAGAGGTTACATGCGGTGCTGCCAAAAATTGCTGATGTGGGGGCTTGAGATTACAGTGTTCGTCCCTCAGACGTTGAGGTGGTCATAAACTTGCTGAGCGCATCAAGCTACTATACTTGCTGTCCCCTTCAAGCCGAGGGCAATGTACACAATTCACAACTAAGGCCTGAGGATTTTTTCCCTCGCAATAGGATGAAAAGTTTCAATAGCCTTAATTGACTTTGTGGTTCATATTTGAGATCCTACGCCAAGTTAGACTCAGCATATGGTTCTGATCTCGACGAGCAGCGTTATGGGACGACGCCATGCGATACACCCAGCTCCATTGTAACAAGATCTACCTGAGCTCTTCCCACCTAATCATACCTCGCCCTCGCAACCTCCCTCTCCAAATCACTGACATGCTCCTTAATGATACTATCCAAACTCCTCTTCTCAAATATCACCCTCCCCATCCCCAACAAATCCTTAACATCCACCTCCCCCTCCCTCAACAGCACCCCATGCCTCCCCCTCTTTTCCAACGCCCCCCTCCACCTCGGCACCGCATCCCTCGTGACAATCAAACTCCTCCCATCCGCCGCCCCCCACCCATTCCCCCTCATAATCTTCCCCACCCACCTCTCATCCACCTCCTCCTCCAAATCCCTAATCTTATCCACCACAATCAACTCCCCCCTCCTATACCGATAGCTCAGCGCCATCCGCCACGCAAGATCATACACTTTCCTCGGCAGCTTGCTGCTGAAATCGCGCGCGGACTTGCCAAACGCATGACCTCCACCACGCAGCATGGGCGACTTCTTGTCGCCCAGGCGCGCAGAGCCAGTGCCCTTCTGCGGACGGATCTTCCTGCCCGAGCCGGCGACCTCGGAGCGGTGCTTCACATGCGCGGTGCCCTGCCGTGCGGCGTCGGCTTCGAAAATGATGGCGCGGTGGAGGATGTCTCGCCGGAGCGGGAGGTGCAGGTGGGTGGATGGGTAGGAGGCGAAGCGGAGGGGCTCCATGGTGGGGAAGGAGTAGATGGTGGTGAGGACTTCGGGGACTGGTGGAGGGGAGCGGAGAGCGGGGATGGATGGTGTGAGGGAGGGGTGGAGGCGGGAGAGATCTGTGCTGAGGGGAATTCGGGAGGGGAGGGCGACCTCGGTGGCCATGGAGCGGGTGAGATGGGGGGCGAGACATTGCTGTAGGAGGTGTTAGTTTGCGCTGGATAATTGGGAATGGATGTGTACCATCAATGGATCTCGGATTGGGAAAGTGCCAACGGAGGCTTTGCGGAAGCCCTTCATTGAGCTTCGCAAGCTATGACAGGCCATGTCGGCGGAGAATGACAAATCAAAAGTTCTTGGAGATTGGAACGGTCGTGGTTGTGGAGAGACGAAAGTACTCCCCAAAAAATCGCGCCAAGAAATGGTCCTTCTGGCTCTTCGCACCGAACTTCACAAACCTCCAACAACCAGATTTTCCATTCTTGTGTGCTATTGCAATGGCGCTACCCGTATATGTAATCCGACCAGCTACCAGATGCCTACGACGCACCAAATGCCCTGACATCCCCACCCTCCTCTCCCAACGAACCATTACCTCCACGTCGTTCCTCCACGAAGAAGCTTCCCTCACGCCCACACCTCCCTCCGCACCATCCCCTCCCCTCGACCCCAACACAATCCACACCCGCAAAGAAGAGCACCTCCTCGCCGCCCTTGGCCTCCTCCCCATCGGCTCCCGCCGGCGCCGCGCCGCCCTCGCCAGCACCAGCAACATCCCCTTCGAGCAGCTGCCCTATCAATGCTTCCAAGAAGCGCGCAAGATCCTCGCTGCAGACCGGGAGGTCAAGCTGAAGCAGATCGAGGAGGAGAGGAAACGGATCGCGAAGGTGGAGGCGACGGATGTATCGAAGCTTGGGGGGGAGGTCAGCAAGAAGGGGAAGCTGGTGGCGATGCACAAGTATTTGGAGCAGTTGAAGGTGTTGGCGGATGCCAATGATCCGGTTATCAAGAAGAGGTTCGAGGATGGGGAGGGTATGTCTTGACTTTTTCACCTTCTTTCTATCTCTGTCCCGCAGGGACTGGCTCTCTTTTCTCTGCATTCCAAAGACGGTTTTATCTAAGCTAACAACTCCCAAACCTTCAGGCGACATGAACCGCCCCATCTACCGCCACCTCGCCAACCAGCAATGGCGCTCCTACCGGCGCAAAGTCCAAGAGCAGCGCATCACCCAAATGCACATCGTCCCAGACATCCTCCCCCACATCGATATGGTCGCCGAAGTGACCCTCGCCTTCGGCCGGCACAACATCCAGCCCGGCGCCTTCGCAGAGTCCCGCATCAGCGAGAAGCCCGCCAGGCTCCACGTGCAGGTCTTCGACAAAGGAACCCGGCTCGTCAGCATCGTGGTCGTGGACCCCGACGTCCCGAACACGGAGACCGATGGCTTCGAGTACCGCTGCCATTTCCTAGCCGTCAACATCCCGATCGCGCCGACGGCGAGGAGTTTGCCGCTGGCGGCGCTGGAGGGCAAGGCGAGCCAGTTGGTGCTGCCTTGGTTGCCGCCGTATGCGCAGAAGGGCGCGCCGTATCATCGGCTGTCGGTGTTTGTGTTGCAGCATCAGGATGGCAAGGAGTTGGATGCGGAGGCCATGAGGAAGAAAGTCAAGCGGGATGGGTTCAAGCTAAGGAGCTTCATGGATCGGTACAGAGTTTTGCCGGTGGGCGTGGCGCTGTTCAGGAGTGTTTGGGATGAGGGCACGGCGGGGGTGATGCAGCGGGCGGGGATTGAGGGGGCGAATGTGGAGCTGGTGAGGAAGAAGAGCGAGAAGTTGCCGTTTAAGAAGAAGGATGGGATACGGTATAGAGGGTATAGACATACATAGAATGGGTATGAGAGATTTAGTTGTACAGATGTCATATAGCTAGCGGACTTTGATTACTTGATTGAAGTCCTCTCGCATGGAGATTGATATCTGATATTAGAATGTACCATCACCATGGCCAGTACTCGGCACCGAGCAGCAGAGCACTCATGCATTTGGTCTTTCATGAATTGTCAATAGTGATGGGTTGATCTACCTTCCTCCGTTCCCGGTCTGACAATCGAGAGCAATTAGACAGAGAATAGATGAGGTCTCTGAGAGTATAGATTGTTGTGGACACTCAAGCATAGCATCGGAGATACAAGAAAGATCGCCGTCATGAGTCAAGTAAGGTGACAATGGAGAGGGCTGCTCCAATGCAGTTGTTACTTTACTGACAAGTTGCAAATGATCTACTATCTATCACTGGACTTGATAAAGCTTCACTTAGGACTTTTCTGGTTACATTAGCCCACCAAGCTATGACCACGGGTTCTGGGAGCTCACTTTGGCGGACCACACCCTAGGGTGGCTACTGTACAAAGTGATCTATTCCGCTCCGGTTCGTGTTCTTGCTCTTGAGTCAAGGCACTCGTTGGTGAGCTCGTCCTATGTCATGGACAGCTTGCGATGGCGGCGGCGGCGTCATCATCTCTTGAGCCTCGTGCTCATAGCCTCAAACCGGCTTCGCGACTTTCCTAGTCTCTGTCTCACCCGTGACAGGGTCTTTGAATTCCTTCCAACTGATCGGAAACATGTTGTTGCCCGCCTCGCTCTTCGCCATCATGACTCCCAGCTCATTCCGTGCGGTGGTAAGATAGTAATTGGTCTGATCTCCGAGGCTGATCTATGTTGCAGAAATTCAGCAATGCCATGGTCCCAATGACATATAGTCTTCTGTCTGTATCCTACGAAGCGAGCAAAAGCTCAATGGCAGCACCAGCACAACGCTCATCTTAGGCCAAAAATCTTAGGCCAGGCAGGTTACGCACCACTTCTCCCCTGATCAGATCTCCGACCCGAAAGCTTTCTCCGATGACGACCTTTTCTTTCTCGGTAGCTCGCACGTCCTCCCTCCTCACTACTCCTGCCCATTCATCTCCGCACACCTCCTCGTCGACCACGAGAATCGCAACATTGATCTGCCTGACCATACATCTTGTGACTTTGGCGATCGCTATGCTGCCCACCTTTGGTAGAGTATTCGTGACTGAAACATTGACGGAAGGGACATCGGAGCTGGCAGACGAGGCGAGCAGTCGTGGGATGGAGAGGGTGGGGGCCTTGGTGGAGTTGTCGAGGGTGGGCACGCCGGCCAGCGAGGCGTAGATATGGGAGTCGTAGATATGTGTGCCTGGGCCGGAGGTGTACTTAGAAGACGGAGCAAGCCTCAAGCCTGGATGGGCGAGAGGTGGGAGGTTGTTCGACATGGTTGTGGAGGATTGGGCTCTCGGTGGGAGGAAGGTCAGGAAAGGCTTGGCGCAGACAGGGGTCCAGCTCCGAACCAGAGTCCCGAGGATGATGCTGAAAACAAGCTACTCCTCATCTTCGAGGCTCAATGGCCAACCCACCTTCAGTACTGCCATTGATGTTTCTCCGGCCCTGTTGCTCGCCATTATATATACCGCTGAGCCGGTTCTCGCGGTCACGGCCCGTCATCATGCCTCTCAAAGCGAAGATACAAAACCCAGCGTTCTCCACTCAAGCACCAAAGGTGACAACATATCCTAAGACAGCTTCGAAGCAATGGCGCTGACATTGAATGAAGATGGCTGAAAGTACGCCCACCCCCGATATACCCAAAGAACAGCCCGGCGACGACCCCGACGACGTCCTCTTCAACAACATCTACGGCGTCCGCACCATCGAGCTGAACCGCCCCAAGAAGCTCAACTCCCTCAACGCTTCCATGGCCCGCAAAATAATCCCCCGACTCAAAGTCCGCCCTCCCTCCCCGCCTCTCCTACCCCTTCCCACCCCACTGACCACCCCTCCCTCCAGGAATGGGCTTCCTCCGACCTCGCCCAAATGGTCCTCATCTCGGGGACAGGCCCCCGTGCCTTCTGCGCCGGCGGTGACGTCGCCGCCCTCGCCCAACAAAACACCACCGGCCCCTCCGGCATCGCCGCCTCGACATCCTACTTCCAGCTCGAATACCAGCTCGACCACCTCATCGCCACCTACCCAAAACCCTACATCGCATACATGGACGGCATCACCATGGGCGGCGGCGTCGGCCTCTCCGTGCACGCGCCCTTCCGCATCGCAACCGAGCGCACCATGTTCGGCATGCCTGAAACCAGCATCGGGTTCTTCCCCGACGTCGGCGGGAGTTTCTTCCTGCCCCGGCTCGAAGGGCAACTGGGGCGGTATCTAGCGCTGACAAGCGCGACGCTGAAGGGGGTACAAGCATATTGGACAGGCGTGGCGACGCATTACATCCACTCCTCGACGCTCTCCTCCCTGACCGCCCGCCTCAGCGAGCTCGTCTTCAAGGACTACGACTCCATCGAGAAGCGCCACCAGAGCATCGACGCCACAATCGAGGAATTCAGCTCCGGCCTCCCGCACGACGAGCCGATCCTCATCGCCGGCGCGCTGCGCGAAGCAATCGACCGCTGCTTCGCCCCAAACACAGTCGAGGAAATCATGGCGGCGCTCGAGCGCGAAGCTTCCGAGAACCAGGACACAGCTATACAAGAATGGGCGTCGACGACTCTAGAAACGCTGCACGAGAAGAGCCCCACAAGCCTCAAAGTCGCCCTCCGCCAGCTCATCATCGGCAAGACCCTCAACATCACCGACACCTTCCAGCGCGAAGCGCACATCGCCGCGACATTCATGGCGCACCCGGACTTCGTGAACGGCGTCTCCGCGAAACTGATCCACAAGCCTGCAACGAAGCCGGTGTGGGAGCCAGCGAGACTGCAGGACGTGACGGATGCGGAGGTGGATCGATTTGTGGATATGTCGGGGAAGGAGAAGATGGCGATGCTGGGGGAGGGGAGTTATATGAGTTATCCGTATGGGGGTCTGGGGTTGCCGCTGGAGCGGGAGGTGATGGCGAAGGTGGTGGAGGGGGAGGAGAGGAATATGAAGGAGCTGGTGAGGGCGATGGTGAAGGGACGGAAGGGGAAGGTTGGGGTGAAGGAGAAGGTGGAGGAGATATTGGCGAGGAGGTGTTCGATTGGGCGGACGGGGAGGGTGCTTTGGGAAGGGATGAAGGACGAGGATTGAGGGAAAGAGATGAGGTGTGGTGTACTTTTCGTCGACGGTGATCGATATGTATATAGTTGCAATTATATTGCACTTTCGACGGTCACGTTGCTATGCATTGCGTGGAAGAACAATATCTAATTTACTGAAGAAGTTATGGCTATTTACTCAATAGAAACGCACACGCCACCAAGGTATACAACTCTAGTATACCGATCCCATAACCGTACCGCAGATCACCCGTCTGTCCACGGTTGACAAGTCCTTTCGACGCCCCGCTGAATGAAGCCAATCCCATCTGCTGGATTGATTTACCGGGACGCCTTGCAACGAATAAATGCACAATACGATACTGCAGAGCAGTCGACAACAATGACCCAAAAAACCACCCGACTGACCGAGCATGAACTCCTAGCCTTCCACGAGGGTCTGCCTCGAACCTGGTTGCTCTGGACCCTTACCGAGGAGTTCCAATGACCGCTTTGCAAGGGCGATGACTTCACCCTCGCCATCCTCGCCGTCCTCATCATCCGAGTCCACGTTCTTCTCCGAGATGTCTTTGATCATCTTGATGACATCGTCCGCTTTCGAGACGAGCTCAACGAGCTTCTTGTCTTCGGACTCAAGAAGCTGAAGTAGGGTCCAGATGGCGATATGCTGAAAGGTTGGGTCACCACTGGCTAGGAACCTGTTCATGTATCCATGAATGCCACCATTAGGTTCCGTCCAGTCTTTGATGAAGATTGAGTAATCGCCGACTGGTCTCAGGATTAGCAAGAAGCTCTAGTGGCTGTACGGGAGCAAACCCACCTTTTGATGACAGATTTCCCAGCGCGGCAGCACTGTTTCCTTGCACCTCGATCGACTCGGAATCCGTCAGAGGGATCAGGACATCAAATACTCCGAGGTTCAATAGATCCTTCTTCAATTCGTCGCTCAATGCCAGCACAGCAATGGCAGCTGTCATTTCTGACTGAACGCTCAACGGAACTCTGAGGACAAGCTCCTTGCACTTCTGCACCGCTCCAGCCTCTAAGACCAACTGTTTATTACGATCGGAGCTAGCTGCGAGGTTTCGTAAGGTAGAAATAGCGTGGCACTGGATTTCCTCATTGTCTGTGGAGCCAAGGAGTTCAACGAGAGGCTTCAGAAACCCTGCTTCGATTATTGGAGATTCGTTCATGGGATGTATTGAGATGTTCCGGATACATGCAACGGCGGAGAGGATAAGTGGTAGATACGAGGATTGCAGGAGTCGAAGAAGCGGGGGCAACCCCTTTGCTCGAACGATTTCGAGCTGGTACTTTTCGTCCGAAGCAAGATTGCGAAGAGCCAAGGCAGCTTGACATTGCACCTTTGGGGATGGCAGGTCCTGTTGGCGGCTCGGGGTCGCGTCCATCAGGTTCACCAAGGATTGGACAAGACGAGACTCGGTCTGCGCAAGCTTCTTCCTATTGCCCGCATCTACCGCGATGTTGCTGAGGGCAGTAGTACAGTAATATTGCACGTCGACGTCAGGGGAAGATAGTAATTGGACAAGGACCGGTATAGCTCCCGCGTTGACAAGCTGTTGTCGATTTTCATCTGGTACCAGTCAGTCATTTAGCCAACCTGCTTAACGTCCAGAGGGGAGGGACCTGAGTGCGTCATGTTCAGCAGAGCTCCGGTAGCATTTCTCTGTACTCGCATGTCCTTCGACTTCGCAAGCCTAGTCAGAGGTGCCAGCGCCCCAGACCGCGCTATTTTAGCTTTGTTCTCTTCGTGGGTTGCTAAATTTGTAATGCAGCCAACTGCGTTGCACTGGACCTCAACATTCTGCGAGTTCATCTGGCGTATGAGCGGTGAGAGCCCGCCAAGTCGGACAATAGCTACTTTGTTCTCGGCTTTTCTTCCGTCAGTGTATGATGCAGATACTGAAGACGGAACGTACTGTTGACCGCCAGATTGCCTAGAGCTGCGCTTGCGGCTCGCTGGACCTCTATATCGTTGTTTTCCAGGAGCGAGAGTATAGGCTCGAGGGTGGTACGGTCGACTTCGCGAACATCTATTTATAGGCGTGAGGGAATAGCCAGCACGAAGATTCTGGGCACCCGTTACCTCGCTCAGTGATCTCGGCAAAGGTCAAGCTGGCACTTCGTTGAAGGTCGACATTATCCGAATAGACCAAGATACTGAGTGCTTGTAGAGGTTGCCCTGAGAAGAAGTCTGTTTCACCTCTCTGATACCGAACATGTCAGCGAACACCGCTTGCTGCAGGGGCGCGAGACATACGTTCTCAAGGTACTGGAGCAGATCGGCCACTGCCTCACGCTCCGTATCTGCTAAGGCGGGTTCGTAGAGCCCATCTCGAGGGCGACCCGCAAGACCTTGATCCATCAGTCAGGTCCTCATGGATTGTTACGGCTTCCAACCAACCTCTGTAGCAAGAGAGGCAGACGCCCATCTCTCAGCTTGTGGTGCCAAGGGCACCGAGAGCTCGTGCAGCTCGAAGTTACGTTTTCTTTAACTGCCACTTGAGGGACATGACACAGGTGGCCGCCGAGAGACTGCTTGGAGTATGGCGTGTTCGCAGGTGGTCCGAAAAGGACTATTCGAACATTACCATCATGTGAAGCCGAAACGACGAAGGCAGGAAGCCACGAAGATCCCTGCGAGGCCAAGCTTTGACGGGAAGGAGCGACTTACTTAAGCGAAATGGACTAACCCATTCTGTAGGCCCCTTGGTCCCTTCCATCAATCCATCTGGCCTGGGCTTTCGACAGGGCGTCGATATTTGGCCCAGGTTACTCGTTGCAAAGTCGAAATAACCACTCTATTGCAACGACACGTAAAGACTAGCAAGCCTTCGTCGAAGGAAGGGCAGGTCAGTCCTACAAGAAATCGCGGTCCCTGATAGCCAGGAAAGGCTTAACGGCAACCAACAACTGCTTCAATAGGCCTACCTAGAGCACCTGAACAATCATCACTCTGCTGCTCCAAAATGCTACATTTTCTAACTGACTGCGAGTATTCGTTATAGATCACTTGTCGGCCTTGGATGCAAAGGTCATGGGGTTCGGGAACATAACTGCTGGAACAGACGTGGGCGTGTCGAGTAATATCACGATACCACCATACAAATGGCCACGAACTTTCATCGTCCAGCATTCATCGACCCGTATGCCTGAAGACGGACCATGATGGAAATCAATTGGACATAGGCGACTGGACCTCTTCAAGATATGGGGAGACTGGTCTTCCATGGCCGCGCCCGTCGATATCCATTTCGACATCAGATGCTTCACCGGTGTCGTGCGAGAGCTTTCCCTACTTATGCCACAATTCATCGAATGAGGGTTCCGAATGTAGCTTGTTCACGCACTAACACAGCCGGGAGAGTGATTTCTTGAGTTCATATGTGTTGCCTTCAAGCATGTGAGTACTTTAGCAACAGTCTACAATGTTGGGGCATAGAGCAATTATGAGTAGTTGTCGTTTTACGAAATTTGCACTTCAAAATGTTCGATACTTCGCTGTTGCCTACCTTATGATGGCGGCGCCCAATGGCAATTCTTGGGCTTCGGATACGGATACCTGCAACAAAGTGAGCATTTTTACAAGTCTACGGGCGTTCCATTGGGCTTCGTCAAGCTCTCCGCAGAGGACTCCCCTCTGCGACCCTGGCGAATCAAACTTGCGAGGATGAAGATTTCCAAGGCACTTGGATGGGCTTAATGCGACGGGTAGAGCCCAACCGTCTCTCCATGGGCGCCGATCCCTGCATACACTAGCTGCGAGCAATTTTCAGCTTGCGGCTTGCTGCGGTTTGCTTCTCAGTCGCGAACAATCGACCCATATATCTCTCGTTTACATCGCTGTGTTTTCTTCTCTATTGTCTTCAATGATCGTTTTCGAATTCTTCAAGTTTTTCTTTTCTACTTCGTAACATACCGCTTTTTCTTTTTGAACTGTTCTTATTCATCTTCTATACAATGGGCGTAAGTGAAGCTCTCCAAACGTTGGCGTCTTTGATCTCTTTCATCTCTATTCGTCGCTCGAAGGCGGCCGATACTCACTAATCTCCTCAATAGCTCGCATCCAAGCTCGCGGCCGGCCAGGGCCAGGCTGGGGGGTATGGAGCTCCACCTCAACAAAGCGGTTATCCCCCGCAATTGCAGTCGGGGCCTCTGGGGCAGAAGCCTGGTGCATATGTGAGACACTTCAGGTGTTTTCTGTGACTACGAAATCTCTGATGCTTTACAGCCTGGGCAGTCCCAATATCAGGCGTACCCTGGCAACAGTCCGGTGAGCTAGTCTTTTCTCCTAAGTATTGATAAATTGTGCAAATACCCACTGCCTTAAATGAAGCTTTCTGTCATCCTCCCTTCCATGGTACGGGGCCTGCACCGGTTGTTGGCCTAAACACATGTTTAGTACCCACTACTTGGAATTCTTAAGGGGTCTCGCCTGAATACGCTCCTCAGGATGGCATGTTGTGCAGTCAAAGTATTCAATCCAACAGCAAAGACTTTGTGCGTTACGGAAATTGATATACGTGGTCTTCCCAGTTTACTATCAACTAGAGACTCGATAGCATAAGACGGCTGTGAGCTTGTCGATTCTGTCCAGCAGCCTGAGCACTGGAGGATCTGGAACCTCCTCGATCACATTTGAGAATACGGCTTCTTTAAGAACATCGCTGCCTTTTGGAATGCATAACGAATCAGAACATGTCGGACATGGTCAAGCTGAGCTAATCCCTTTGATACTTTAGGGCCAATCCGGTCAGTATGGACAACAGAACCCACAGCAACAACAAGGTCATTATCAGACTCAACCGCAGAGCAGCGGTCTACCATTTTCGGGACCCCCGGCACAGCAAGGTCAGTATCAGGCACAACCGCAGAGTGGCGGTCTTCCTTTTGCCGGAGTTCCGGCGCAGCAAGCGAGTCCGCAGGACATCGCCGGGTACAAGAAATTGTTACAAGATGTCATCCAGGAGAAGCGTCTGCAGAACATGATACCGCTGAACGATCCTCGAATGGACAGAATCGCATCGCAGGCGCCAGCCAAGGTTGAGCAGCTGTGCAGGCAGTGGGGCATTCCGTTGGAGGTTGGCCGCGACCTTGTCAAGCTAGCCCTGTTCGACATCATCTTATATATAGGTAGGAAATCGAAAAGCCCTTATACGGAAACAAGCAAAGCTGAAAAGACTAGATGATAGCGGGTCCATGGCCTTCGAAACGGACAACGAACCGATGATTCCAAATGAACCCCCACCACGAGTCAAAGATCTGAACTTCATCCTGAGCTGCGTCGTGCCCGCGGCAACACTATTCGACGACGACGGTATCTCAATGCGGTTCATGAACTGGACGGTTGCTGAGGACGAAGGAGGGAGACCCCTGGATCCAAACAAGATGTACTTGCGCAATCTCGATAACCTACGTGACGTAGCTACTGTTCAGAGGATCATATCGAAAGCCCCCTTCAGGGGCACGACCCCATTGGGCGAGAACCTGAAGAAGAAAGTGCTTGATACGCCACTTGTCCTTCAGCAGGTCTATGGGAATACGCTCCAGAAACCTATTCTGCTGCTCTGCATCACAGACGGAGCGCCCATGCCGGAGAAGCCACAAGTTCTGTTCGAGGCAATTCGCTACGCCTCAGATGCTTGTTCACGTTCAAGATACGGTCCCGGCGCCATCTCCTTCCAATTCGCCCAAGTCGGCAAGGACGAAGGCGCCAGACAGTTCCTCGCTCGGCTTGACAGCGACCCCGAAGTCGGCAAGCTCGTCGATTGTACCTCCAGTAAGCCACACCCCCAAGCCGTGCTTCCGTCTCGACTCCTCACTCACCCCTTCCAGATTACGAGAGCGAATCCGCCGAGATGATGAAGGCCGTCCCTCCCGTCGACCTGACCCCTCACCTTTGGGTAAGCAAACCACAGACGCCAACGGACACACTAACGTAATCGCCGCAGACCCTAAAAATGCTCCTCGGCGCCATCGACGCCTCCTACGACGAACAAGACGAGTCCCACCCCGCCGCCAACCAAGCCGCCTTCCAGCAAAATAGCCAATCATACAGCCCAGCTCCACCTTACGGCCAGCAGCAGCAAGGCTACGGACAACCCCAGAGCTACGCGCAGCAGCAAGGCTACCCCCCGCAACAGCAAGGTTACCGCCCGCCGCAGCCGCAATATGGCCACCCCTCGCAGCCACCGTATCCGAACCAGCAGCAGCCGCAGCAGTATGGTGCGTATGGTCAGCAGCCCCAGCAGGGGTATGGGTATCCTCAGGGGCAGCAGGCGGGGTATCAGGGACAGCAGGGGCAGTATGCGCCACCGCCGCCGCCGAAGTATTGAGGTTTGCGTGGTCACAGAGCAGGGTTTTATGGGGGTTGGGGTTGGGGGTTCGGGGATTCGAAAGGGGCTTGAGGGGGTGGGAACGGAGGATTTGATATGCTGGGTCGGGTTAGGTTTGGGTTTGGCTTGTGAATTGTATGATATACTGCTTGGACATCGCATTTCTCGATATTAAGTGACTTGTGGTTATACTGCGTTGTCGCTTAGGTTACTGTGATGATATGCAAGATGACCGGTCAGAAACCTCGTCTCGTGTCTGGTCATGTATATGTCGCTGAATCCTGCTACCCATCGTATCATTGCCATGGCACTGAATTTGAGAAGATACAGCTGCTTCACTAAAGGTAGATTCGAGTTTCTGATTCGTGTATACTCACGCACATATCTACGATAATCTTGTACTGAAGCGTAATACCAATAGATCGTCTCCAACCTAGCTTGACTAGGTCTTTGTATCTCTCCCCCCCATGCCCGTTCTAGCTATGACTGATCCAGTGCTTGAGGGATATCTAGATACCCAAGGTTCCGTTTCCTAGCTCCCATGCTGAGTCGTCAAAGTGGAGCCGTGCGGAAGAGAGCAGGCTCCAGCTGACGTGGGCGAGATCGTTAAAATGGGGGTGGTAGACGTTGTAGAGGGCTTGCTATATGCACAGCTCAGTAACGGCTGGGTCTGGTCTTCTGGGTTTTTAATCCGTGGATAGTCGTTAATGGTGAGTCGAGTAGCGGAGGGCTCGGTAAAGAGGGCCGACTGCCAGGATTGGCTTTCGGTGGCCTGGGCAAGCGAGATGATTGTAGCTCATGCCAGTGATGGCTGTTGGTATACACGTTTGTCTGTTCTGTCGTTGAGCTTTTTGAAAGACAGTATTAATTACCGGAAATTTGTGGTTGCTTCTTGCTAGTGGAATTTCTAGCTATCCTCTCTTGGATGGGCAAGTGGAAGCCAGATCCACCGTCCTCTTGAAGATTTCCCTCATTTTATTGGAACTCGGTTTTTCAGGCACCCGCAACGAATGTTGTGGAGTTCGGGGACAGGCAGCAATGTAGTCCTCACAGCGAGTGATGATCCTCAATGCTCGAGCATTCATCCAAAGCCTTGGATACAACATAAGCTCTAATCTTTGAGCTTGCGGCGTTCCAGGCCACGGGCCGAGGCTCAGATCTCTAGGCTAAGCACGGTGATTATAGTAAACATAAGCTCTGCAATACATCCAGATGAACCCATAACATGCTAGAGGTCCGATGTGCTGAAGTGGTCTTGACGGATCGGAGGTCTTTCGCTGGTGTCTAGCTAGCTACACAACTTCAAAGAATGAGGCCGACGTGGCGGCCGCGTCGATAGTATGTCACTTGGTTGATGGCACATTCGAGGCAGCAGTCCGGGTTTCTGAGGTATTGCGCACTATAGATATTTGCTTTGGCCGCCTGCTGTCCTGCTGGATCCTCCAGATCACAGGGTATGAATTTCTGTCCTGCCAACATGATATATCGTGCAGGGTTGTTGCCAGCTGTCAATGCCACATGTGTGGAACCATGTAAGCACTTGGTGTAGTCAATCGCTGCAGAGTTTGGCCCGCCCGGTCGAAGGTCGGGTCGTCCGAACCCGTGGAATGCCCATGTATCCAAAGGCAGAGTCATGGTCTGGCCTGAGCGAACAGGATGCTCACACGCCGGTAGATGAACCATGTCCCAGTAGACCTCCTGCATGCCGCGGAACCCAATCGTGGTACTTTGAGACGCGGCAGGGTCTGTAACAGAATTGCAGGTGTAGACCTTTGCGACCTCGAATGCGTTCTCAGTCGCTGCAACAAAGTATCTAGTTTTCCCGGGGCGTGTCCAACTTTCTAATGCGATGGGATCCCCTGGATTTGCGGTGATGTCGTACTGACCTCCGATGTTCTTTTTCTTGGCGCCGTGGACATCGCTCGTATGACCATCAATGATCAGACGTTTTCTCTCCCCTTCTCTTCTGGGGACTCCCTGGAGCACAGCAAGGCTCGGGAAAAGCGAACTAGGATCGTCTCCAATTATTGATCCAAGACAAATGCACCAACCCCAACAGCTTATTGCTGATGCCTGTCCAACATCTCCGGAACTATGCGGGCTATTGCGTCCAGCTAAAAGGGTCGTCAGGGACTCAAATGCATCGATTGCATTCGGCAGTCGAAATGGCATCCAGCGCTCTTTCTTGAGTACCTGGAAATCGAGGGATAATGCTGGGTATTTCTCGACGTTCTCGGACATTGAAAGAACAAGTATCATATGTGCTAGGAGATGCGATAGCTTATGCAACGTGATTTTGGCAGCCTTCTGAGCTTCGGGGTACTTTGATTGTTCGATATATCCTTTGAAGGTCGAAGGAAGTTGCTCGACAACCCATTCAGACTGCAAAAGGCAATTGTCTCGATTTTTATCGCTCGCCAGTCCTTCAAGCCCACTACTGTACCCAGGGAACATCAGATTGGCTACTCGAAGGATTCTTCTGGTAGATGGATATATGTTCCTGCCACGGTGGCTGTTTTCAGAGTCTTGGTGGGCTGCTTGCCACTGTTCTTCCACTAGCTGTATACAAGACGCAACAATCGTGTGTATCAGAGTCTGGATAACATCAGGCTCTTGCACATCGAATTCAATGACCCAGAGCCCGTATCCGGCAACAGAATGTCTAGATGCCGCCTGAAGATCCACGTCCTCGATGGATTGGACCACTTCGAACAACAGATCATTCGTCTCATTAACCAATGCGGCTGACGCTGGGACAATTTCGCCCTCTCTTTCCTGGAGTGCGCTAATGTAGACCGACTCTGGACCATCTCCAAATTTGATGCGGTCTTTACCGCCATCGACAAGTACAGTCAGACCAAGAACGTGATGTGCCCACACAATAATGGTGGAAACCCCCGTGAAAGTAGCAACACGGACTAGAGTGGCCTGGGGCAGGTGTTGAACAGCAGTAAATGCGTCCAATAGAGCCTGTAAGACAGGTAATGGCACTGGCCGATACTCGTACCATTGACCTCCGTTGTTGTTAGGATAAAAGGGAGAGAGCTTCTTGTCCACGGCAGAGATTATTAGCTCCCACATGAAGCCACTCGTTTGCTCCCGGCATGCTCGCAAGGTATTTTTCAGCGCATCGTATCTTGGTGGTGCTTTTGGGTCGTTGGATTGCTTTGATCGGCGATCCAAAGCTTGTGCCAATGAGGCTGCCAGGCTGTTCAACTCGTGCGTCCATGTCAAGAGGCTGAGTTGGAGGACGGTACTAAAGTATGCAGGCTCTTTCAAACTTCTTCTGACCGTAGGACCTGCTCCGGCTTCTAGCATCAGCTCAGCTATATCGGAGATCCTGTGCACCGCGGAATGCCGGACAGCTGTACGGAAGGTGCTCTCAAATTTCGGGTCGATCCTGTTCCTGCCGAACACCATCGCAAGATCCTCCTCCGTTACTGGATCGTACCCCTCATCTCGACACTCTCGAAGAAGATTGAGCAACGCACCAGCGCCGGCTTTGGCAAGTGGTGCTAGAGGAACGAGATTGGATAGCTCAACAGATAGTGAGAATTGACGGGATAGTGCCATGTTCGATGTTGCAGAGGAAAGGGATCGTGGGCAACATCTAAGACAAGACAGTGATCATGAGATCGAATGGAGAAGGAAATGTTTCACAATTCACAGATAAAACCTACATGATCATTGTTATCAGCCAGATTAGCCGCTGGTGTACTTACTTTACTATAAATACAATGCTGCAACGAAACGTTTCGTTGTGGCGTGGAAAGGCGCTGCGAGAAGAAAGACTATTGGATAAAATTGACGATCCCACGCCGACAGGTAAAGTAAATTGCCAATGGCTCGGACCGTGCCACCATTGCCTTGGTTTAGATCCTTAACATTATAATGTGACCAACTAGTGGCCATGTACCAATTGACCGTTTATGCGGAGTATGGATGCAGAAGGCGCAGCCGTTCGGAAATTGGTTTGCTGGCCACCATGTTCCTGAAAGGATTTTGATTCCTCGAATCATTGCGCGGAATGTTTCCAGTAGGAGAAGTCGGGAAACCTTTGAAAGTTAACAGTCCAGTATTGACTCGATAGGGCAGAGAGGTTGGATGGGCAAGATATGCAAGGTGCCATCAGGATTGAAGGATCTCCAAAGATATACTGAAGCACAGCACGCGGGTAAAAGGCGATAGTCTTTTTCGTTGGACACGGAACACTCATGAGGTAAGGAACATCAAGTGGATCTCCAGTAATGATGTATGATGCTCAACGTGGTACGTCTACTTTAGAGTGAGAGTTCGGTTTTCAGGTTTGGTCTCCCCCTCAATTCTGTAATGAAAACATTGGTCCGTACCACCAGGCAGGGGAAAGGACGCTGATGGTCAGTAAAATATATCGAGAGATCGCTGTAGAAGCTACAATGAAGTGATACTACTCTTCTTATAACCTAGCAGCTGGAATGACCACAGTCTCAACCCAGGATAACATCGGTGCAGTGTTCCACAGTTAAGATTTGCACATTCATATTGCACTCGCTTGAAGCATGGTCCTTTCTCTGTCTTGGCGTACTGACTGCCAGACCAAGCAAGCTTCTATCTGATACTATGCCGCCCAGCTTGACTCGCTCCTACTCCACCGCAGGCCCCTTCTCCTCCGCCCCCTCCTTCCCCTTCCCCTTCCCCTTCTTCTTGTTCTTCTTGTTCTTCTTCTTCTTTCCTGCCTGGCCACTACCCTCTGCCTTCCCCTCTGCCTTCAACTCCACCTTGGGTTCCAGCTCCGCGTCTGACAGCCCAAGAATCACCGACACTGACGTCCCCTCTCCAGGCTCACGGGCCGCAGCCCCCCCCTCTCCCTCG
>JAABUZ0100001818.1_pt1 | contig 38332 bp, 34 predicted proteins | sample 5562091 | NCBI WGS metagenome assembly JAABUZ01 (sample SAMN12813069, study PRJNA571459) | rock metagenome | isolation source: Antarctica rocks | place: Antarctica: Victoria Land, Linnaeus Terrace sud | collected 2015-12-21 | reverse complement strand
CCTTCGCGGTGGTGGCAGACGATGCCTTCGTGGGGCCCGGCACCGTGACCACCAACGACCACACCATGGGCCGCCACGGTCGGGAGCGCCCATTGGTCGGTGCACGCCTGGGCCGGGCCTGCCGGGTGGGCGGGGGGGTCGTCCTCGTCCCCGGGGTGACGGTGGGCGAGGAGGCCTTTGTGGCCGCCGGGGCGGTGGTCACCCGCGACGTCCCCGCCCGCGGCGTGGTGATGGGCAACCCCGCCCGCCTGGTGCGGCGCGTCGAGGATGGCGACCTGCACGAGCGCTGGCACTGAGGGCAGGGAGGACTGACGCACCGGAGGAAACCGCGCCGTGGCCAGCCACCATGGCGAGCTGCTGGCGACAAACGCTAGCTCTCTCGACCTACGGCCAGTCGATCTGGCTGGCGAGCTCGCTTAGACCGAGGTCAAGCAGACGGCTGCGGTCAACGGCGCGGTAATCACCCCCAATCTCGAGCGAGAGCCAGCGGACGGCGCGCTCGGCAGGGTCGACGATCACCAGCTCGTCGACCTGGTGCTCGGCATAGAAGGGCAGCTTCCCCCAGCTCTTATCGCCGGGCAAGAGGATCTCGATCACCAGCGCAGCGGTAGTGTTCCACAACTCGTCTGGTCCGGGCCGGTGCAGCCCTCCATCCGGCACCCGGTAGTCGTCGGGCTCGCCGAGGTTGAACTCGCCGATGAGTCCTAACCCGGCAACGTCGGCGTGAGGACCCAGCAGCCGCACAGCTGTGCTTGAACCTTTGCATGGCGACGATGTGGCGCTGGGGTCATGTGCAGGACCCCCTTCCAGACCTCGTCGCGGGTGTCGAGCGCCCCACCGGCGCCGGTGTTCCAGCAGCGCCTCGAAGTCGGCCGGGGGCGGGTCGGGGAGCAGCGTGCGCATTGGCCCAAGCGTAATCGACCCGCTCAGCCGGGCGCCACCGCCGCTGCCACGGCCTCGACCACCTCGCGGGCCTGGTCGGCGCTCAGCACCGGGCTCATGGGCAGCGCCAGGTGGGTCCGGGCCAGCTCGTCGGTGACCGGCAGGTCGCCCCCCGGGTCCTGATCGCGCATGGCCGGCTGGCGGTGCACGGGCGTGGCGTAATAGACCCTGGCCCCGATGCCGGCCTGGCCAAGAGCCGCGGCCAGCCCGTCGCGGTGGGGATGACACACCACGTAGAGATGCCAGGCCGGAGTACAGCCGCCCACCGGCTGGGGCAAGCCCACAAGCTCACCCAGCCCCGCGGCGGCGTAGTGGCCGGCCGCCGCGTCCCGGCCTCTGGCCCACTCGTCGAGGTGGGGAAGCTGGACGCGCAGGATGGCCGCCTGGATCTCATCCAGGCGCGAGTTGAACCCCACGTGCTCGTAGGTGACCTTGTCGCGCGAGCCATGAAAGCGCAGCGTGCGCGCCCGGTCGGCGATGTCGGGGTCAGAGGTGGTGATCGCCCCCCCGTCGCCGAAGCAGCCCAGGTTCTTGGAGGGAAAGAAGGAGAAGGTGGCGGCGGTGGCCAGCGCGCCCGGTCGCCCGGCGGGATCGGTCGATCCCGCCGCCTGGGCGGCGTCCTCCAACACCGGCACCCCCAGGGCCTCGATGTCGGCGATGGGTGCAACGTTGCCGAACAGGTGCACCGCGATGACCGCCTTGGTACGGGGAGTGAGGACGGCCCGCACGGTCTCGGCGGTCAGGCATCGGGTGGCGGAGTCGACGTCGCAGAACACCACACGTGCGCCGGTGTGGGGGATGGCCTCCGCACTGGCGTAGAAGGTGAAGGAGGGGACGATCACCTCGTCGCCGGGTCCCACCCCCATGGCCAGCAGGGCGATGGTCAGGGCATCGGTGCCATTGGCCACTCCGATCGCGTGCTTGACTCCGCAGTAGCGCGCGAGCTCCTCCTCGAAGGCGGCGACCTGGGGGCCGAGGATGAAGCGCCCGTCGGTGAGGACCGCGTCGATGGCCTCACGGATGGCCCCTCGCAGCGGAGCCAGGGGCGCCGAGGTGTCAAACAGGGAGACGGCGATCGGCTGAGGATAGGCGCGTACGGCGCCATCCGCATGGCTAGGGGCCTCAGCCGCCGGCGGGCGCTGTCGCCGGATGGCCACAGGCTTTCCTGACCCTGGGCCCGCTCAGCGGCGTGATCGCCACCGCCACCAGGGCGCCGGCCACCGGAGGCGCCTTAGGGGCAGGACGCAGGCCATGGCGGGCCGACAGCACGCCGGTGACGCGATGTGAGACACAGACCGTCAGGGACAGCACCCGGTGACGGGTGCGCGGGCGCAACGCCACCACCGTGCTGGCGCCCGCGATGCTCAGCGCCAGCGCCGTGGGCCCCGACACCGGGACCGGCCCCAACGTGAGGGTGACCTTCTCGGCTCTCGCCGGTGCCGGGACGGGAAAGATGGTCAGGTGTACCCGCGTGCGGGTCGACACCCAGCCCTCGGAGGTGAGCCCGAAGCTCGCCCATGTCGCCTGGACAGGCGCGGACAGGGCCTGCAGGGCGTGGAGGCGATCGGGGGAGGAGGCGATCCGAGGGCCGGCGAGCTGCAGGAAGGGAGAGTCGGGCGTGGTCACCGCGGTGTGCGTAAGCGCGCCGGTCAGGCGTCCGGAGCGACGGTCCAGGGACGCCAGGTCCAGGGCGACGGTGTTCAGGGGAGAGCTGACGAAGGGCGCCCCGATGGCGGACACGATGGCCACCTGATCGATGCGGTTGTTCCAGAACAGGCTCGTCAGCTGGGAGTCGGTGACCAGCCGAGGGTCGGGCTCGGGCTCGTCCTGGACCCATGTCGCCCGTTGGCCGGCGGGAAGGTGGCGGTCGATCCAGCTGAGCGTGGCGATGTGGCTTCCGGTCAAACCGGCGATGCGGGGGATGCGCCCGTCGATGGTGGCCAGGGCATAGGCGGCGATCAGCAGCTGGATCGCGGCGGCGGTCCCGACGATCGCCCGGTTACGCCAACGGGCCCGCGGCCAGCCGACGTAGAGCCCGCCGGCGAGCACGAGCATGGCCATCCCCAGAACGTCACGCGTGGAGAGGCCGCGCAGCCCGCGTATGGCGAGCTGGTGGGTGAGCACGTGGGTGACCACGGTGGCAGCCGGAGCCAGAAAGGCGGAGTTGGCGTCCAGGGGACGGCTCAGCGGGACGGTGGCGAACAGCAGCGCCAGTCCCACCCCGGCCGCGCCCAGCCGCCGAGCGCTCACCGGCACCCGGCGCTCCAGCACGGCAAACGTGCCCACCCACAGCGGGGGCACGAGGTAGATGAAGTAGCGCTCCTCGGTGACACCACCCAGGAAGCCGGCCTGGGCGAAGATCACCTCGCCCACGAACGCGGCCCCCAGCACCAGGCTGACCAGCGCCAGCAGGCGGTTCTCGCGGTCGGCACCCGGCGACAGCGCCCCCAAATACCAGCATCCGCCCAGGATGGCGGGCAGCAGCCCTACCCCCAGGCCAAGGCTGACCACCTCCACCAGCCAGGCCAGCAGGGCGTCGGTGGGCAGTGTCGTGCGGTCCTGGAAGGCGCTGTAGGAGCCCAGGATGATCTGCACCTCGTAGTACAGGCGCCCCTCGCCGGTGAGCACCAGCACCACGACGATGGCCCCGACGAGCAGGACGAACGTCAGGGGATAGCGGGTGGGCAGGCGCCGCCCGGCCATGCCCAGGGTCAATGCCGACCAGCGCGGCTGGGCAGCTCGCGTCAGCTCGCGGGCAACGACGAGAATCAGGTAGCCCGGCAGCAAAAAGGCGAACTCCACCCGGGTGCAGACGTCGGCGACGATCAGCGTCACCACCAGGGCGTCACGGCCCGGGCGGGGGCGGCGCAGTGCACCGGTGGCGGCCCACAGCGTCCACATGTAGAGGGGGTAGGCCAGGTTCTCCGTGTAGAGCACGGTGCTGATGGCCAGCCAGGGCACGGCGACGCTGAGCACGGCGGCGCCGGCGGCGTGGCGCCGTGAGGTCAGGACCCGTCGAGCGAGCAGGTAGACCGGCAGCGCGGCGCTGACGAACAGCAGCCCGTTGAGCGCCCGGGCGGCGCGTACGGAGACGTCACCGTTGAGATGGGCAAACAGGGGGGACAGCAGCAGCGAGTACAGGCGCGCGGTCCCCCGGGCGTTGAGGTCGTGAAACAGCGAGCCGGGGAGCCCATGGGTGTACTGGACGGCCGACTGCTTGAGCAGCGTCTCGTCGATGACGAAGGAGGAGACGTGCACGGCCACCAGCGCCGCCACCAGTCCGGCTCCCAGGCTGCCCACGACCAGCCACACCAGCGCCAGCCCTGGTCGGGCCGCCACCCGCAGACCCAGGCGTCGGCCTGTCCGAGCCAGTGCCCGCATGCGGGTCGAGGCGGCCGGAATGACGCTCAGGGTGCCCGCCCGGTGCCGAGGTACCGCCATCAGCCCGCGCTCCGGGCCATGCGCGACCACTGCTCCGGGGAGGGGCCGCTGAAGTCGCCGGCCCGACCCTTGTGGGCGTAGCGCACGATCCACGGCACGCGACGCAGCGGCCGGGCGTCGTAGAGCAGGCACTTGATCACGTAGACGGCGGTGAGCCCGGCGAAGGCGCCGGCCGGGATCGGCCGGCGGGACTGCTTGAGGGCCATGAAGTTGCGCACGCGGTACAGGTCCTTCCAGAAGCTCTCCCAGGGCGCCGATGTGTACTGCTGACCGAGCACTCGATTCCACAGCCGGCTGCGCCGGGTCGACTCTCCACCCCCGACGACGATCTTGTGCACGATGGCGGCCTCGGGCACCAGGCGGATGGGCCCGTAGCGGCGGGCGCGCAGCGAGTACTCGGCATCGTCGTAGCCGAGGAAGAACTCCGCGCGGGGCGGGCCGATCTCCCGGGCCACCGCGGTACGGATCATGAACCCCACGAAGGAGGCGCACGGCACGTCAGCGTAGGTCTGGGAGCGATAGGCCGTCTCGGGCAGGGGCACCACGAAGCGTCCGAGCCGACACCGGTGCAGGAGATCGATGCGCCCGTCGGAGTGGCGCACCGTGGTGCAGAGCACGGCGGTCGCCGCATCTTCACCCGGCGGGGAGGCGAGCATCCGCTCCAACGCATCGGGGTGGGGCTCGGCATCGTCGTCCATGAGCCACAGCCAGTCGTGGCCGGACTGCGATCCCCGGCGGATCCCCTCCGCGTACCCGCCCGCCCCTCCGAGGTTGTGCTCGCTGCGGTGAAACTCCAGCTCTTGACGATCGAGCAGGCCCCGCTCGCCCAGCAGCGTCTCGGTGCCATCGTCGGAGGCGTTGTCCAAGACGATGACGCGGTCCACCGGGTGCGTTTGTGCCAGCAGGGCCTGAAGGCACTCCACGAGGAGGGCCTTGCGGTTGCGGGTCAGCACGAAGGCACAGACGGTGGCCATAGGCACGAGCGCGACGCGGGCGAGAAGCAGGCGACCCTGGGGGGCGACCGGGGGACCGGGTTCGCGGGCCCAGGTTAGACGAGGCGCGCCCAGTAGACGGGAAGTGCGCTCAGTCGTCGCTTGAGCGCCATCGGCAGCAGGCGGTGGCGAGCGCCGAGCTGCAGGCCCACGAACTTGGCCAGCTCATAGACCACGGCGTGGGGCATCGCCCGCCGATGGCCGGTGCGCCACAGCCAGGCCATCTCCTCCCGCGCGTAGCGCAGCGCCTGGTGCCGCAGCACCGCCGCCGAGGGACGAGCGCCCGAGAGATAGGCGCGCTCGGCCGAGACTCCGGAGTCAAAGAAGCGCCGAAAGGCCTGGACGATCGTGTAAGGATGCGAATGCGCGACCGCGGCCTCGGCCACGTAGCGCAGCCCGTACCCGGCCAGGAGCACCCGCCTGGCCCATTCCTGATCCTCGCTCATGATGATGTCCTCGACGAAGGCGAAGCGCTCGAAGACGTCGCGCCGGATCGCGGCGTTTACGTTGGAGAACAGCGTCGTGTCCATCGACAGCTCCGAGGCGCCGGCCGCGCGCTGATGGCGGCTGGTCGGTCCGTAGAGGAAGTCCAGGAAGAAGCGCTCCGACGGGGAGGCATCGACGTGGGCGACCTGGCGACCGTAGGTTCCCGCCACCCGGTCGTCCTGCCGCAGCGGGGCGGTCAACCGCGCCAGCCAGTCTGACCCCAACGGGAAGGCGTCCTGGCTGATGAACACCAGCACGTCACCGTGGGTGAGCCGGGCCCCGAGGTTGCGGGTGGCCCCGTGGTTGAAGTCCTCCGCGGCGATGACATGCACCCGCGCCCCGAGCGAGCGGGCCCGCTCGGGGCTCGAGTCCGACGAGCCCGAGTCGACCACCACCACCTCGACCTCCTCGCCGACGTCCTGATCGCCGATGGCGGTGAGGCAGCGGACGAGATCCTCGCCACCGTCCTTGACGGGAATGACCACAGAGATCATCGCGGCGCTGACGCGGGCATGAGCGCCGCAGGGTAGCGTCGCCGGTGGGTGACCCAGAGCCGGCGCAATAGGCTGTGGGCGCCGGTCTCCACGCAGCGCCTCAGCCGGGGCCCGCAAACGGCCGCCTTCCCTTTTCCTGTCGACGCCCGATCCGAACCCCAGCCTGGTGTGGGCGGTGGTGGTCACCCACAACCGGCTCGTTCTCCTGCGTGAGTGCCTGGCCGCGCTGGAGCGACAGACGCGGCCGCCCGATCACATCCTGGTGGTCGACAACGCCAGCACCGATGGCACCTCTGAGGCGGTGGGCGCCGAGCTCCCCGATCTCGACCTGCTCGTGCTGGCCACCAACCAGGGCGGCGCCGGCGGCTTTCACGAGGAGCTGGCCGCCGCCCAACGCGCCGGCGCCGAATGGGTGTGGCTCATGGATGACGACACCATTGCTCGGCCAGAAGCGCTGGCCGAGCTCCTGCGGGCACCCCAGCGGCTGCCCGACGGCGAGGCGCCCATGTTGCTGGCCAGCAAGGCGGTGTGGGGACGACGGACGGCTGCACCCCATGAACGCGCCGGGCTTCGAGCGCGATGACGTCGAGCACGTCGTGCGCCTGTGAGGACGGGCTCATGCCCCTGCGCACCAGCACCTTCGTCTCCCTGCTCGTCCACCGCACTGCCGTCCAGCGCTACGGCCTGCCCCTGAAGCACTTCTTCATCTGGAGCGACGACATCGAGTACACGGCGCGCATCCTGCGCCACCACAGCGGCTACCTGGTGCCCACCAGCGTCGTGCATCACAAGACCGCTCACCCCTACACGGCGGTGTCGACCAGTGGCGAGCGCTTCTACTACCACGTGCGCAACACCCTGTACATGCTGCGCGGCTCGGCCTGGAACCGGCGTGAGAAGCTGACGCTGGTGTGGGTCCTGCTCTCGACCAGCCTGGCTTACCTGCGCCAACGCCTACGCGGCGCCAAACGTAGGCGTGGTACTGCGTGGGCTGCGCGACGGCGTCAGGCCCATCCCGGCCTGATCGACGGTCAGCCGCGCCGGAGGGCCAGCCCCGCGCTGAGGGCTTTGGTGACCTCACCCGCCGCGCGCAGATCACGCTCGCGCGCCACGTGGCGGACGGCGTCCTGGCCGAGCAGGAAGCCGAACCACAGCTTCTCCTCCCCCGCCCAGGCCGTCCCCCGCAGCATGCTGGCCCGGTTGCGCATGTCGCGGTGGCGTCGCGCTCGGGCCTCGAGCATCGTTTCACACCGGGCGGGGGCAACGGCGACGCTGCGGGGGGCGAGGAAGCCGCTCTGGTCCTTGAGCAGGCGCGCCGGCCACTCCAGATCCTCGCCGTCGTCCTCATATCCCGGGTGGGGCAGGCCGTAGGCCTCCAGCGCTCGGCGGGCGATGAGCACCGAGCCGTGGCGCACGGCGCGCACCGAGACCAGGCGCCGCTCGCAGGCATCGACGGTGACGTCCTTGTTGGTCAGTCGCGGCCAGGGCAGGTGGTCGGCGTCCAGGCGACCAGTGGGATCGACCACCTTGCTGGCCACCAGGATGGGGCTGGGCAGAGGCCCTTCGGGGAAGACGATCGGCTCCAGGAGACGCTCGAGGGCATCCGCCGCGGGGATGGCCCGCCCATCCAGCAGCCACAGCCAGGAGACCGGTGCGTCGCGCGCCTCGCGCAGGCCACGGTCAAAGGCGGCGGCCCGGGTGGTGTGGGCCGCCGCCACCAGAGTCACGAGCTCATCCACGGGCCGGGTCTGGGCACGGACTGCCTGCAGCACCTGAGCCGACGTCGACGAGCCGGGGGGCGCGAGCACCAGCGCCCGGACCGAAGCCGCCGCTGAGGCGCTCACCGGTGCCGGCGGCGTGGCGCGGGCGCCCGGCGGTAGGCGGCCAGCCGGTCGTCGGCGTCACGGAAGCCCCTGATCGAAGACATGAGTCCGATGGCGCGTGCGGTGTCGCCCGTCTGGAAGGCGATCTCGGCCTCGTTGAATACACCCGCCCGGCGGTCCTCGTCGGCCAGCAGCTGGCGCACCCGAGCCACCACCAGCCTGCCCCGCACGTCGTTGATGCCCTGTACGGTCGGGTCGATGGCGTCGGCCAGGCCGATCTGTATCTCGGCGGCATTGAGGTTGTGGGCTCGGATGGAGGCGTCGGCCCGGATCACGTAGGTGCTGGCCTGGCTGCTGTGCGGCTTGCCCGCACCGCGCCGCGTCACCCGGATGGGCAGGATGACCGCCACTCCGACCAGTATCACCAGCGCGCCCATGAGCGATGCCCCGAGCAGGCGCCCGCGCGGGAACGCCTCGGGGATGCGCCGCTCATACCAGTGGGGGCGACGTATGACCACGAACAGGCCGGCGGCTCCGGTCATCGCCATGACCAGCCCGTAGAGCCAGTAGTAGCGAACACCGACGATCACCGCCAGCAGGGCGATGATCCCCGCGCCCTCTATCTGGAAGTCATGGCTCGGGCGCAGAATGACCGTCTGGCCGGGCTCGGCCCGCCTCAGGGCGGGATCGGTGGCCACCCCGTGCTGGGTGAGGACCGCCTGGGCGTAGGCGGCCCGGTCGGCTTCGTCTTCCCCTTCTGCCGAACGGGCAAGGGTGTCGAGGAGCTCGTCACGGTCGACGGCGACGGTGCCCTCAGGAGCTCCCAGGGCCTGCCGGCGCAGGCGACGGGCCTCGAGCGCCGGCTGGTTGACGGGTTCGAGCTCGGGCGGTACCGCGGTCGCCATGGCGGTTAGGGTAGCGCTCGTATACTCGATGCCGAGGGGTGGCGCCCCCGGCGGCATGGGGGTTGCGGCGACGGTGGTCGGGCCTCTGCGAATCGCTAGCCTGACGCTTCGTGGCCCTGATCCGTCGTCTCAATGGCGGGCTGGGGCTCGCCGCCCTGGTCCTCGCCGTCGGCGCGTACATGGCGGCCTACGGGCTGCGGTCGAACACCCTCCAGCCGGATGAGTTCTATTACGGGCTGTTCGGCGCCCGGCTGCTCGAGCACGACTTCCTGGGCACGCTCCTGGCCGCCTCACCGGTGGCCCGGGGCCCCGAGCGGCTCACCTCCGTCGTGCTGGCGCTGCCCGACCAGATCTTCGGCCAGACCGCCAACCAGCTTCGCGCCGATCACGTCCTTCTCGCCTCGATCTACGCGTCGGCGGCGATTCCCGTGGAGGCGCTGGCTCGTGGACTGGGTCTGAAGCGCTCACAGGCGCTCGTCGTCGCCGCCCTGGCGGTGGTCGGACCGTGGATGGTCTTCGGCATGACCATCCTCAACGTGACCCTCGGCTACCCGCTGACCATGGCCTTCGTGTGGGCGCTGTGGCGGACCTGTGTTCGTCCGAGCGTGTTCGCCGACGGGCTGCTCCTCGTCGTCGCCGTGCTCAACGCCACCGCCCGGGCCGGGCACCTTCCATTCCTCGCCGCCGCGGCGGTGGCCGTGCTCATCCAGGTGTGGCGCGACCTCCCCACCGAGGGCTCTCGCGTGCGCAGGGCGCTTGGCTACCCGGTGGCGCTGGTGCGCCAACACCCGCTGCTCGTGGTGGTGGGGGTGGCCCTCCTGGCCTGGGTGGTGTCCACCGGCATCTATCAGATCGTCGGCGCCGAATACGCCGGCGCGGTCCCCACCCACCTCGCCCTGGGCCAGATCCTCACCCGGCTGTCGGTGTCGGGTGCCGAGCTCGACGCGGGCACCGGCTACCTCGCCGTGCTGCTGGCGGTTCCCTGGCTGCTGCGCGAGGCGCTGGCGCCCTCGCGTAGGGAGACGGGCACCTTCGCGGTGATCGCCGTGTCCCTGTGGATCGTCTTCGTCCTCGTCACCCTCAACGCGCCCAGCGACGAACGCTACCCGGCGGTCCTCGCCGGGCTGCCCCTCCTCGCCTTTGGGGTGGTGGTGTTCCAGCGGCGAGCCTCTCCGCTGTGGGTGGCCGTGACCGGGCTGCTGGTGACCCGTGCCGTGGTCACCGACGGACTGCTGCGCGACACCGGCCCGTTCAGCTACTTCCTCGCCCCCGCGCGCCAGTACTTCTCCAGCGTGGTCCAGGTACGCGCCGGCCGGCTGCTGTTGCCTGTCCACACGGCGACCGCCGCCATGGTGGGCATCGTGGTCCTCGCCGTGGGACTGGCGTGGGCCTGCTCGCCTCGGGCGCGCGGCCGGGTGCCGCTTCCCCGCGCCCGGCTGTGCGCCGGCGTGGCCGCCCTGGCCATGCTCGCCCTGGGCGCCTCCGCGGGCGCTTACAACATCACCCGCTTCTCCGAGCAGGCCACCTTCCCGAGCCTGCGCCTGGAGAACCTCACCTTCGTCGATCGCGCCACTCACGGCGCAGGCGTGGTGGCCTGGGACTACAGCCCCACCTTCTCGCCCGACGTCCAATACGAGCTCATCCAGAGCCTCGAGTTCAACCGCTCGATCCATTCCGCTCTGCACGTGCAGGGCCAGGCCATATCCTTCGAGTGCTGCTCGCCCATATCCCCCGACACCGTGGCGAGCGTGGACCCGGTCAGCGGCCGTCTCAGTACCTCAGCGCCACTGGCCGGCTATCTCCTCGAGCCTCCCGGCTTCAAGGCCATAGGGCTCGACACCACCCCGGTCGCAGCCTCCAACGTGTTCCCCGGACTCACCCTCGAGCGCTTCACGGGACGACCCCGGGTCACCTACACCCTGGTCGGTCTCACCCCCGACAACTGGCTCACGCCGGGCGCTCGAGGAGTCCTGCGGGTGTTTCCCACCCCGGGCCCCCCCGGCTCCACCTCGACGCCGCAGTGTGTCCGGGTCACCCTCCAGGGTGCGCTGGCGGCGGGATCCTCGCTTCACTATGCCGTGGACGCGCGTGGCAATCGGCCCAGCGGCTATCTCTCGGCCCGCCAGGAGCAGGACGTGGTCCTCGGAGTCTCCTCGACGGCGGTGACGACCATCGAGCTGCGGGGGTCGGGTCCCGGCCAGCTTCCCGACCACCGTCGGGTCACCGTCGGGGTCACCGGGGTGAGCCTGATGCCCTGTCGGGGCTATATCGTTCGATCCCCTTGAAGGCGGTGATCCTGGCAGGCGGGTTAGGCTCGCGACTGAGTGAGGAGACCTCGGTGCGGCCCAAGCCGATGGTCGAGGTTGGCGGCAAGCCGATCCTTTGGCACATCATGAAGCACTACGACGCACACGGCATCCGCGACTTCATCGTGTGCCTCGGCTACCGGGGGTACGTGATAAAGGAGTACTTCGCCAACTACTACCTCCATACCAGTGATGTCACCCTTGACCTCGCTCGCGGAGCCATGGAGGTCCACCACTCGACCACCGAGCCGTGGACGGTCAGCCTCATCGACACCGGCGAGGCGACGATGACCGGTGGGCGCCTGAAGCGCGTTTTGGACTACGTGGGCGGGGAGGACTTCTGCTTCACCTACGGCGACGGGCTCTCGGATGTCGACATCGGTGAGACGATCGGTTTTCACCGCCGACAGGGATGCCTGGCCACGGTGACCGCCGTGCAGCCGCCCGGGCGCTTCGGGATCCTCGACCTCGAGGGTGATGGCGTGAGCACTTTCGAGGAGAAGCCACGGGGCGATCGCGGCTGGACCAACGGGGGATTCTTCGTCCTCTCCCCGCAGGTGGGACGGTATCTGCAGGGAGATCAGACGATCTGGGAGCAGGAGCCTATGCGGGCGCTGGCCGAGGATCGTCAGCTCGCCTCGTTTCGCCACCTGGGCTTCTGGCAGGCGATGGACACTCCCCGCGACCGCGCGGTACTCGAGGAGCTGTGGGCCAGCGGCGAGGCTCCGTGGCGCACGTGGTCATGACTCCCTCCTGCCGGTTCTGCTCGGCCCCGCTTGAGGTCACCTTCGCCGACCTGGGCATGTCGCCGCTGGCGAACCGGTATCTGAAGCCCGAGGAAGCGGCTCGCATGGAGCCCTTCTATCCCCTGCGGGCCCTGGTGTGCGGACGCTGCTTTCTCGTTCAGCTTGAGGAGTTCGAGACGCCTCAGAGCATCTTCAGCGACTACGCCTACTTCTCCTCCTACTCAACCACTTGGTTGGCCCACGCCGAGCGCTATGCCGCCCAGATGGTCGAGCGCTGTGGCCTGGACACGACCAGCCGTGTGGTCGAGCTTGCGTCCAACGACGGCTACCTGCTGCAGTTCTTTGCCCAGCGCGACATTCCCGTGCTCGGCATCGAGCCGGCCGCCAACGTCGCCCGGGTAGCGGTGCAGAAGGGGATCAACACGCTGGTGGACTTCTTCGGGTCAGAGACCGCCACCAGGCTTCTACCGGACAGCCGAGCCGACCTGCTGGTGGGCAACAACGTGCTCGCCCATGTTCCCGACATCAACGACTTCGTCGCCGGCATGAAGATCCTCCTCGGCGAGCGGGGCGTCATCACCATGGAGTTTCCCCATCTGCTGCGGCTCATCGAGCGCTCGCAGTGGGACACCATCTATCACGAGCACTTCTCCTATCTGTCCTGTGGCGCAGCGCGGCGGGTCTTCGGTGCCCACGGCCTCGACGTCTATGACGTCGAGGAGCTGGAGACGCACGGTGGATCGCTGCGCATCTTCGCCTGCCATGAGGAGGACGAGTCCAAGCTCCGTACCGATCGGGTCGGCGCGCTGATGGCCCGTGAGCGCGCCGCCGGCCTCGAGCGCCTTTCGTCATATGCTGACTTTCGCCTGAAGGTCGAGCGCGACAAGCGCGACATCCTTCGCGCGCTCACCGATCTGAAGGACCAAGGCAAGCGCATCGTGGGCTACGGCGCACCAGCCAAGGGCAACACCTTCCTGAACTACTGTGGAATACGTCAGGACTTCCTGGATTACACCTGCGATGCCAGCCCCCACAAGCAGGATCGGCTCCTTCCCGGGACGCACATCCCGATCCGGCCTCCGCAGACGATCGTCGAGACCCGTCCCGATGTCGTCTTGGTCCTTCCCTGGAACCTGACCGATGAGATCGTCAGCCAGCTGGGCTACATCCGCGACTGGGGCGGGCGCTTCCTGGTCCGCCTGCCCACTCCCCGCCTGCTGGAGTGAGGCGCGTGATGGTCACCGGCGCCACAGGATTCATCGGGCGCCACGTGGTGCACTCACTTCACCGGCAGGGCTATGAGGTCCATGGCGTCGCCCGTGAGCTGCCCTCGTGCGCATCAGCCGGCGTTCACTGGCATGCCGGTGATCTGCTCGTCCCCGGCGGGGCGGCGCGACTGATCGCCGCCGCGGCGCCTGATGCCCTCATCCATCTCGCCTGGGAGGTGGAGCCCGACGGGGCCTGGCAGTCTGACCGTCACGACCTTTGGAGGCGAGCCACCGTGGACCTTGTCGATGCGTTTGCCGCGCCCCACCGGCGCGCGGTGCTTGCGGGAACCTGTGCCGAGTATCGGTGGGATGAATCCGTCTGCGTCGAGCGCAGCACGCCAATATCCCCGGCCACGCGCTACGGGCAAGCCAAGGATGAGGCGCGCACCCAGGCCCAGCTCATCGCCCGGCGTGACGGCCTGTCGTTGGTGTGGGCGCGCATCTTCTTCACCTTCGGCCCGGGGGAGTCCCGGCAGCGGCTGGTCGCCTCCATCGTGCGCACGGTGCTGGCCGGCGGGGTCGCGGAGGCCACCCATGGACGCCAGGTGCGTGACTATCTCTACGTCGAGGACCTCGCCGACGCCTTGGTGAGCCTGCTGGCCAGCGATGCCCAGGGCGAGATCAACGTCGCCTCCGGAGCACCGATCCGGCTTGGTTGGCTGGCTGCCTTGGCGGCGCAGACGGCAGGCGATGCCGGTCGCCTCAGACTTGGCGCCCGGTCGCCTCGACCCGCCGAGCCGCAGCGCATCCTGGCCGATGTCGGTCGGCTGCGTGACGAGGTGGGCTGGCAGGCTGCGACCGGGATCGAGGAGGGGATGGCGCGGACGGTGGCGTGGTGGCGGTCGCAAACCGGGGTGCCCGGCCCGGGCTGACCGCCGGCGACCGCAGGGCGTCCACATGACCGCTGGGCGCCTCGCCCCGGCACCGCTTGGCGGATGCGCCTTGAGGCCGCGACCGCTTGTTGCACGGCGATGAGGGCTGGCCGCGGCATCATCGCCAGTGGGGCCAGCGAGAGCAGTATCAGGCGCTGGTGGCCGACCAGCGAGACCAGCAGCTCAGCCAGATGGCGCCACACCCGGTCGGAATGATCGAGCTTTTCCATGGCAATGGCTTGGGCGAGCTGCAGCGTCCACGTTCGCCGCGACGGCGCCGCTCCCACACCGCTTCCTGGCGCCAGGCCCGTTCGGCGATGTGCGTGATGGGACGGAAGACCCCCGTGAACCACGACAGCGGCGTTCCCTGCGTCCTCGGGGCCCACCCCTCCGGGCGCGAGACACAGACGTGCTCGGAACACGTATACCGAGGCGTCCCGGCGCAGGCTCTCATAGACGAACTAGAAAGTGAGGAAAGTGCGCGTAGTCGCCGTGCAGATGCTGATAGCCGCTGCGTAGGCAGTCGTCGTCGAAGCAGCCGGTGTGAAAGATCACGCCGGCCGCGAAGGTCCACACCCAGAAGAAGCGCTGTCCAGCGCCCATCAGCTCCTAGGTGCTGCTGTGCAGTCCGCGCTCGCGGTCCTGCTGGCCGGGGGAGCCCAGGAGATGAGGTCGACCTTCCCGGCCTCGATGGCGGCGATGACGTCCGCGCAGTGGTGCAGACGGAGGTCCTCGTCGTCGGACAGGATCCAGGAGTAGTCGGCTCGCGAGAGCTCCACCGCACGCAGGAAGTTGGGCCCCAGGCCGATAGTTGCGTGAGTGGCGCACGACGCGCAGGGCGGGTAGGCGCTGAGCAAACTCGCAGCACACGTCGGGCGTGTGATCGGGGGAGCAGTTGTCGAGCACGGTGATGCGACAGTCGCCAAACGGTGAGTCCTCGAGCTGGGAGAGGGTGTGGCGCAGCTTCTCCGCGCGAGCGTAGGTGAAGACGAGGATCTCGAGGGAGTCCGCCAGCCGCCGGGAGGCGCCGGGCGGGGCTGGCCCGTGAGGCAGTGAGCTGTCGGGACGGCGATCCAGAGCGGTCATCGAGCACGGGACGCGACGGGGATCATCGAGCACCGCACCATAGACGCGCACAGCGGCCGTCGCCGAGGTGCCGGGCGCCTGCTCGCGCCGAGCGCCTGTTCATGTAGGAGACTGAAGCCCGTGGCCCGAGCGCGATGACCGACCTCACGAGCCCCATCGCCGGCTCCGCGACGCGAGACGTCCTCGACACCGCGGAGGCGGGCCCGCGCTCCATCCGCGGCGCTGGCATGCGGATGGGCGGCTATTTCGCCGCGGCCCTGCTCGCGCTCGTCTCCGCCCCGCTGCTCACGCGCCACCTCGGCACCGTTCGCTTCGGTCAGTACTACACGGTCGTCGCCCTCGTGAGCCTGGTGGGGGGGATCACCGAAGGCGGCTTGAGCTCCGTGGGAATACGGGAGTACGCGGTCATGGTGGGCGCCGAGCGCGCGCGGTTCATGCGCAACCTCCTGGGAATGCGCCTCTCGTTCGCGTGCCTCGGCGTGGCCGGCGGCCTGGCCTTCGCCCTTCTCGCCGGATACCCTAACGATCTCCTCCTGGGCACGGCCCTCGCCGGGTGTGGTCTTTTGCTCGGGGTGGTTCAGACCACCCTGGCCCTGCCCCTGTCGGCTGGACTGCTGTTCGGCCGCCAGACGCTCAACGAGCTTCTCGTCCAGGTGCTCACTGTCTCCCTGATCGTGGCGGGCGTGGTGGTGGGGGCTGGCATCCTGCCCTTCCTGGCTGTCCCCATCCCCGCCGGCCTGACGCTCTTGGCGCTCACCGTCGTCCTCGTGCGAGGGCGGGCGCCGATGCGTCCGGCGTTTGAGCTGGCCCAGTGGCGCCTGGTCCTTCGCGACACCTACCCGATCGCCGCGGCAACCGCCGTCCAGACGCTCTACGTCCGCAGCGTGATCCTCGTCCTCTCCCTCGTCTCCGTCCCCGTCCAGACGGGCACCTACGCCTACTCGGTGCGCATCATGGAGGTTCTCACCGGGATACCCATCCTGCTCGTCAGCGCAACGTTCCCGGTGCTGGCCCGGGCCGCCCGCGACGATCGCTCGCGCCTGGGCTACGTGCTGCAGCGGGTCTTCGAGATCGCGGTGCTCGGTGGGTTGTGGATGACGCTGTGCACCGTTATCGGAGCGCATCTGGGGCTGTCGGTGATCGTCGGCGACAAGGGTGCGGGGGCGGTCGAGGTTCTGCGCGTGCAGGCCGTCGCGCTGCTACTCGCCTTCCTGTCGGCCGGCGCCAGCAGCGCTCTCATGGCGCTACGCCGACATCGCGCGCTGCTGGTCGCCAGCGCCGTCGCCGTCGTCACCACCGTGGGCCTTGCCTTCGCCCTGGTCCCATCCCACGGTGCCGTAGGTGGTGGCCTCGCCAGCGTCGGCGGTGAGGCGGCGCTGGTGGTCGCCCTGAGTGTGCCGCTCGTGCGCGGCGACCGGCTGCGGCTGAAGCTCGGGGTGCTGGCGCCGGCCCTGCTGGCGGCAGGGCTCGGCGCCGCCGCGGCGCTGGTGCCCGAGCTCCCCGACCTCATCCGTGTGCTCCTCTTCAGCGGCGTCTACGCCGCCGTCCTAGCCCTCACCGGGGCGATTCCCGTCGAGCTGCGCCATGCCACGCTGGACCGCTTGAGCCACGCCTGGGCCCAGCGGGGCGCAGGCTAACCTGAGACGATGTCGGCGCTGCTCACCGTCTGTATCCCCACCCACCACGGTCGTGCGCAGCTTCTGCGTCAGGCAGTGGACAGCGTCCTCGATCAGATCACCGCCGAGAGTCGAGACCACGTCACCGTGCACGTGAGCGACAACGCGTCTGCCGACGGCACGGAGGAGCTCATGCGCGGATACGTCGACCGCCACGGGGACCGTGTCAGCTATCGTCGCAACCCGACGAATCAGGGTCTGACGCGCAACATACTTGCGGTGGTGGAGGACAGCCCGGGCACCTTCTGCTGGTTGCTGGGCTCAGACGACATCCTGCTCGAGGGCTCCGTTGACCGCATGCTCGAACTGCTCCGCGGGCAGCCCGACATCGCCGGAGTGACCACCAACCGGGCGATGGCCGACTATGAGAGTCTCGAGGTGCTCAGATTCGACCCGGAGGGCGAGCTCCCGAATGACCCGCGCCACGAGCACGTGTACCGAACCGCCCGCGACGCCTTCACCAACTGCGGGCTGCTGCACGACTTCATGTCTACCCAGGTAGTCCGGCGACAGTGGTGGCGCGAGGCGGTCGGGTCAACCAACGTGGAGCGTCTGGATCGGACGAGGATGGCCCCACTGGAGGTCATCGGCCTGATGATCCTGAGCCATCCCGTGTGGATGTGGTGCCCGGACGTGCTGGTCCGTCATCGCATCGGAACCTCGTTTCTCGACGAGGAGCTCGGACACCGTCACTACAAGTATCAGCTGGAGATCATGCAGGATCGGTCGGAGGTGTGGGCGGCGCTGCTCGGGCGAAACAGCGGTCTGTACCTGGCGGTGATGCGCAAGGCATGCCTTCGTTCGCTCGCCCCCATGGCTGTCGGTGACTTCAAGTTGCGTGCCGGCGAATCATCGTTGCGCATGGACCTCGAGCTTCTCGTAGGAATGACGCGCCACTTCTGGAGGCTCCCGGACTTCTGGCTGCATCGCTTCCCGCTCCTGTTGGTGCCCTCGCCGGTGGTGAGGGCGCTGCTTCCCCCGGCGATGGCTCTGATGCGTGGCTGGCGCCGGCTGCGCGCGGCGCGCTTCGGCCGCAGCGTTGCATGAGCTCGCCGGCCGTACGGTCGCAGGTCCGAGCTGTCGTGCGGGTGCACGGTCTGCGCCCTGAGCTGGGCGAAGCGGTCGCTGAGGCGGTGCGCGCGCAGTCACCGGGGATGATCGTGCTCGTCGAGGACCCTGCTGGCGGCGTAGGAGCCGACGCTACGGCGGCGGAGTGGACCTGGGTGCTCGACGGGCTCACGGTTCCCCGTCCGGGCGCGCTCGATGCTCTGTTGGAGGCACCGGCCCGATGGGGTGATCGGCCCGCACCGCTCGTCCTGGCCAGCAAGATCCTCGACACGGACGGCGCCCTGCACCCCGATGCCCTGCCCAACCATGAGGTCTTCGAGAAGGAGCTGTCCGTAGCGGCCTGTGGTCTACGGATGACTCATGTGCGCGCGGTGCGGCCCGGGTCGATGCTCGTCGCGGCCCGGGCGGTCGCCCGCTTCGGCGGTCCCCGACCCGGTGAGGACGAGTTCGCCTGGACCGCTCGCATGCTGCGCAGTGGGAATGACCCCGGGCTGCTCGTACCCGCCAGCGTGGCCGTGCGGCGGGTCGGGCGGGGACGTCAGGAGCGCCGACGCCGGTTGCGAATGCTGGCCGGCGGCGCCTGGTCACCGACGGAGAAGTTGTGGGAGGCCTTCCAACTCGGCGGAGATGTGGTTACGGGCGTGAAGGGACGGGCGCGCGGAGGTCCAGTCCGGCGCGCATCCCCCGCAGCACCACGGTGACGCTGTGGCGGGCGAAGTGATTGAAGCGCAGGTATGCCGCCACGCTTAGCACCAGGCCAAACAGCAGCGACGGCTTCTCGGAGGGTCGCCAGGCCGGGCCGCGCAGCATGTATAGCGTGTTACGTACGTGGTAGTAAAAGCGCTCTCCGGACGTGGTGATGGCGGTGTAGGGCTCGCGCGTCTTGTGCAGCGCGATGCTGTCGGGCACCAGAAAACCTGGCTCGTGGCGCAGGATCCGGGCGGTGTACTCGATGTCGTCGCTCCATAGGAAGTAGCGCTTCAACGGCAGCCCGTGGCGGGTCACCGCATCGCGATGCACCAGCAGGGAGACGAACGTCGTCGTACGCAGGGGCATCAACCCACGCTCACAGCCGGTGAGCACGAGGTCGGTGCGCAGGCGCTCAAACCCGGGATGGTTCATGGGGTGCATGCGCCCGTCGCTCCACACGACCTTGCTGGTCAGCAGCACCGGCGGCGGACTCAGACCCAGCCGCGCCGGGGCCGCGAGCAGCTCCGCCAGCGCCTGCGGGGCGGGGATGGTGTCGTCATCCATCAGCCAGATCCAGTCAAAGCCGGCGGCGTGTCCGCGGCGCAAACCCTCGTGAAAGCCACCGGCACCGCCCTCGTTGTGCTTTAGAACGATGAGCTCGAGGTCGCCGTGGTGCGCGCGCACGAAATCGGCTGTGCCGTCGGTGCTGGCGTTGTCGATGACCATCACATGGTCGGCGGGGCGCGTCTGTTGGCGCAGCGCCTGCAGGCACTGCGCCAACAGGGCCCGCCGGTTGTAAGTCACCACCACCGCACAGACGCGCATGGCCGCAGACCTTAGTGCCTAGCGGCCCCCAGGCCTCGCGCTCCGTGCCCTGATAACCGGACGGCACACTGTCCGACGTCAGGTCAATCGCTGCGCCGCAGCCCCAGGATGCTCAGCAGAAAGGAGGTGAAGAAGATCTGGATGCCGATGATGAGCAGCGTGGCCGCCACCACCGCCAGGCGCTCCTGGCTCAGCGCCCCCAGCCCGCGGTCGATCCAGATGCCCACGATGACGCCGGCCGCCACCAGGCCGGTGAGGGCGATGCCGCCTCCCAGGATCAAGCCGTGCTCGAGGCCTAAGCGCGCCCGCATGCGATCGAACCAGGCGTCCTTCTCGCCCATGAAGTAGGTGCCGAAGGCATGCGCGCACAGGCCGAGGGCCATCACCTGGGTGCCGATGATCATGAACAGGGAGCCGGCCACCAGCGTGTGCAGGTCCCAGCTGCGGCCCAGGAGATTGATGTGAGCCAGGGTGATCAGCGAGATCAGCGTCCCCAAGAGGCTCATCGCCGCTCCTGGCACGACGAACAGGTGGGTGGGGCTGTGCACGAGCAGGAAGCGCAGATGGCGCCAGCCGTCGCGAAAGCTCGAGAGCTTGGACTCGCCTCCCCGGGGGTGGTACTCGATGGGGAACTGGCGGATGTCGAGCTTCTCCTTGGCCGCCCGGATGACCATCTCCGACGCGAACTCCATCCCCGTGGTGCGCAGGTCCAGGGTGGGCAGGATGTCGCGGCGAAAGCCGCGCATACCACAATGGGCGTCGTTTACCCCGGTGCGAAAGAACAGGTTGAGGATGCCGGTGAGGACCGGGTTGCCCACGTAGCGATGAAGCCAGGGCATGGCCCCCGGGTGGATGTTGTCCATGCGGTCGCCCATCACCAGGTCGGCCCCGGCGGTCAGCTGCTCGTAGAATCGAGGGATCTCGTTGAAGTCATAGGTGAGGTCGGCGTCTCCCATGACGATGAAGGGCGCCCGGGCGGCTCGAAAGCCCGCCAGGTAGGCGCTGCCATAGCCGCGCCGGGGCTCGTGCACCACGCGCGCACCGGCCCCTTGGGCCAGGGCGGCGCTTTCGTCCTCGGACGCGTTGTCGGCCACGATGACCTCTCCGGGGATACCCGCTGCATCCATCGCCTGGCGAGCGCGACGCACGCATTCCTCGATGTTGGCCGCCTCGTTGAGGCAGGGAATCACCACCGAGACCACCGGGTCGGTGGTCGCGACGTCCCGCGTGGCGGCGAAAGCCGGTCTCTGAGCGGTGGTCATGACGGGGAGTCTGTCGGCGGTGTGGGCCTCTGAGTTAAAGAACGTGGCCGCCAGCCATAAGTTTCACCCTTGCTCACGATGGTAGCGAGCGCTCTGGCTCCTCCCGACGAGCGCGAGCACAGCGCGAGCGCGCAGACGCACGACCTCGTCTGGCCCAAGGACGTCCCGCTCCTCAGGCGCTGAACGCTTCGATCTGCCTGAGCGTGACCCGGCGCATGTCGTCACCGACGTCAAGGGCCCTATACCACTCGACCGTCCGCCCCAGGGCCTCCTCCAGATCCCAGCGCGGGCTCCAGCCAAGCTCCCGATGGGCTCGTGTGGAGTCCAGTGAGAGAAAGCGCGCCTCGTGCGGGTGGGGACCTGGGTCGATCTCCCAGTGCAGCGGGCGCGGCCACAGCTGCGTGAGACGCTCGACGAGCCAGCCAACCGGACGCGCCTGGTTCGAAGGGGGGCCGAAGTTCCATGCCACTTGCAGCTCGGCGGATTCCCACAGGGCCTGGGCGAGGACGAGGTAGCCGCTCAGGGGGTTGAGGACGTGCTGCCAGGGACGGATGGCGTCGGGGTTTCGGACCCGGATGGGGGCGTCGGCGAGGGCCCCGCGCATGAAGTCGGGGATCAGCCGGTCCTCTCCCCAATCGCCACCGCCGATGACGTTTCCCGCCCGGGCCGATCCCAGGCGTGGGCCTTCGGGATGGTCGGCGAAGAAGGATCGGTGATAGGCGTCGGTGACCAGCTCGGCGCAGCCCTTGGAGCTTGAGTAGGGGTCGCGACCACCCTTGGGGTCGTCCTCCACGAACGGGCGTGCGAGGTCGCGGTTGTCATAGCACTTGTCGGAGGTGACGTTGACCACCACCCGTACGGATCCGGCGACGCGGGCCGCCTCCAGGACGTTGACCGTACCCATCACGTTGATCTCATAGGTGGCGCGTGGATCGCGGAAGGACCGACGCACGAAGGGCTGGGCGGCTAGGTGCAGGATGATCTCGGGGCGGTGGGAGCGGACGGCGTCGAGCACCGCTGGCGCGTCGCGCACGTCGGCGCTCACCCCGGCCATGATGGATTGCGCGTTGGTGAGCGCATATAGCGACGGCTCGGTGGGCACCCCCGCCGACAGCCCCACCACCTGGGCGCCCAGGGAACTCAGCCATAGCGACAGCCACGAGCCCTTGAAGCCGGTGTGGCCGGTGATCAGCACCCGCCGTTCCCGCCAGAACGCGGCCTCTACCTTCATGTCATGTCTGGTGCGTGGTCCGAGCGCCACGGCGGAGGTTCGCCGTCAGCGGTCAGGGTCATGTGCGGGGTCAGCTGCGGCAGCACGGCGCGCATGGCCGCGTCCTGCGGGCCGAAGGCGAAGTGCCCTGCGAATGCGTTGTGGCTGACCAGCATCGCCCGCGAGAGCTGGATGCAGGCTTTGCAGAGATGGGACTCGTCGACACCCAGGGCGCCCGCCGGGGGGCGTACGCGGAAGCCGCCGATCCGCTCCCACAGGGAGCGTTCGAGCAGTATCGCCCCGATGTTGAACTTGTGGGGGACCGTGGAGTACTGAAACGGAGCTGCTCGCATTCGAGCGGCGATCTCATCGAAGGGGATGCTGTGCTGCCACAGCCAGATTGCCGCCTCGCCGTCATTGGTCGCGGCGATCTGACCGCTGGCGTGGGTGAGGGGCCCGAAACGCTGTACGTACCCGTCAGCGATGCCCTGGTACTCGAGGAAGGGAACGTAGCTGTAGCCGTTGACGTTGATCAGCGGCGCGACGAATCCGGGCCAGTAGCGGCCCTCCGCTCGCACTCGCCCATAGGCGTCGAGCAGGGTTTCGCAGAGCCCCTCGGTGATCAGGATGTCCTCGTCGAACTTATAGATCCAGCGGGCGGCGGGATGGGCCCGGATGGCGAGGTTCTGGACCAGGGACAGGTAGTTTCCGCGGGTGCTCAGATAGGACCAGCCGCGCCGCTCGGCGAACGCCTCGAGTTCCGGCACGCGGCGCCCGGCGGACAGCACGCAGACGTCGACGTCCGCCGGGAGGAAGCGCTCGAAGCGAGTCAGCGTGAGCTCCCACAGGTGTGGCTTGTATCCGGCGAGGATGATCGCGAGCCGGTCGCTGCCGCGCGAGCGGTCGGTCAGCTCGAAGCGGCCGGACAGGTTCGCCCGTCGGGAGGCCCGGTCGAGCGTTCGCTCGACGACACTCCGCTCGAGGAGCGCCCCACGGGCACGACGCAGCGGCCCCGAGATCACCCGGGACGAGAGGTCAGAGGGTGGGAGCACGGGCACAAGGCCGCCTCAGCCTAGCTCTTGCCATCCCCGCCCAGCGACTGACCCTCACCCCGGTCGCCCCGGCCAGGGCTACGGCCGCCACGACGCTAGGCTCGCTGCGCTGATGGATCCCCCGATCGTCCCCACGCCCACTGCACAGCGCGGCACCGTCTGCGCCGTCGTCGTGAGCCACGATCGCGCGCCCCTGCTCGCCGAGTGCCTCGAGGCGCTGCTCGCCCAGGAGCGTGCCGTCGACGAGATTGTCGTCGTTGACAACGCGAGCAGTGACGGCAGCGCGGGGATGGTCGCCGAGCGCTTCCCGGCGGTGACGCTGATCGGCCTCCAGGAGAACGTCGGCGGGGCCGGCGGCTTTTACGCGGGGATGAGCGCCGCGTTTCAGCGCGGTCATGAGTGGCTGTGGCTGATGGACGACGACACGATCGCCACGCCGAGCGCCCTCGCCGAGCTGCTGCGCCCCCTCGATGGGTTGCCGGCGCCGCTCGTGCTCGCCAGCAAGGTCGTCTGGCGCGACGCTTCCCTGCACCCGAAGAACATGCCCAACCCCCGTATCACCGGCGCCTACACGGAGACTTTCGTCGACGCCGCCGAGCGCGGCCTCATCCTCATCCGAAACGCGAGCTTCGTCTCGATCCTCATACATCGCACGGCGATCGAGCGCCACGGCCTGCCGCACCGGCACTACTTTATCTGGGGCGACGACTACGAGTACACCGGGCGGCTGCTGCGCGACGCCCCGGGCTACCTCGTGCCGACGAGCCTGGTGCACCACAAGACCGCCGCCAAGGAGTCCGTGCACGTGCACGGGTCGGGGCGCTACTACTACGAGGTGCGTAACAAGCTGTTCATGCTCCGCGGCGACTCCTTCACGGGACGCGAGAAGGTGTTCATCGTCGTCGCGCTGCTGATGGGCATCCAGCAGTACCTCAGCGCCGAGCGCCTGCGCCCGAGCGCCTGGCGCGTGCTCGTCCGGGCGCTGCGCGACGGCTTGGTGCAGCCTGCCGTCTAGCCTCAGCTCCTGCTCCTACGCCGCAGACGCCAGCGCGTCGATCACCTCGGCCGCCGCGTCGAGCGCCTGGCGCATGCAGTCGTCCATGTCGATGTAGAGGTAGTTGGCCAACCGCCCGGCGAAGAAGGTCGTCTGAGCCCCCAGCAGCCCGCGCAGATGGTCCTGATAGCGGGCGTTGCGTGACCGGTTCTCCTCGGTCTCGATGGGGTAGTAGCGGGTGGGAGCGTTGGTGAACTCAAAGCCCAGCACCGTGCCTTCGCACTGCTGGCCCGAGGCGTGCTTGGCTTCGTGGATACGGATGAAGGGAAACTCGAGCCCGGGGTAGTTGACGACCATGGCCCCCTGGGCGTAGTCGACGTGGGGAATGTGGACGTTGCGCACCAGGATCCCTCGCCACTCGAGCTCGCCGAGCTCAAAGGCGCAGAACACGTCGAGCGGACAGGTGAGCACCACCACGCCGGCCCCCACCTCGCGCCGCTGGACCTCGAGGGTGTCAAGGGTCACGTCGACTCCGGTGCGCAGGTCGATCAGGGGGTCGTCGAGGAGGCCGTCGAGGAGGTCGGTGTAGCCGTTGGGACCAGCCGGCCAACCCTGGTAGGGGTCGGGGAACAGGTAGGGGTCGTTGTCCCAGCGCACCGAGACGCGCCGCGGCGCCCACTGCGCCGACAGCTCGCGGGCGGGACGGCCCCACTGCTTCTCGGTGTAGGGCTTGATGAAGCGTTCGTAGAGGATCGGGCCCATGAGCTCCAGGCACCAGTCCTCGAAGTTGGCGGCCTGCGCCCGGGCGGCGCTGTCGACGCCCTCGCGCTCGGCCAGCTGGGCGTGGATCTCCTCAGCCTGGGACTGCTGGTCGATGTCCGACAGAAGGATCGGCCAGTTCAGGAGCTTTCCGTCGGCGACGATGTCCACGCGGTGGCGGTAGGGGCGAAAGGGGGTCATCCGGTTGGCCAGCTCCCACACCTCCTGATCCTCGGTGTGGAAGATGTGAGAGCCGTGGGGCTCGTAGAGCACGCCCTCCATGTGCTCGGAGCGAATGAGCCCGCCGGGCACCTCGGCACGCTCGAGCAGGGTGCAGCGCAGGCCCTCCTGGGCAAAGCGATGGGCCAGGGTGGCGCCGGTCAGGCCGGCGCCGACGACGAGGATGTGGGGTTCGGCCGGCACGCGCCCATCCTAGGGCCTGGGTCGTGGGGCCTGGGTCGCCCCGCTGGCCGGCGCGTCGCCAGGGCCACCGGGTCAGCCCCTGCCCAGCGCCTCCCGCAGCCCTTCCTCCACCTGGCCAGCCGCCGCCTCCCAGGTCCGCGAGGCCACCAGGGCCTGCCCGGCCCGGGCGCGTTCGGCGCGCTCGCCGGGACGGTCGAGCAGGCGCTCCAGGGCGTCGGCCAGCGCCAGCGGGTCAAAGGCGGCCAGGGCGATGGGTCCGTCGGCGCCGAAGCAGGCCAGCATGCTCGGGCTGGCCAGGTCGACGCAGGCCAGAGCGCAGGCCAGCATCTCGGTGGGCACCCGCGACGGGTTGGTCATGGACAGCCCGAGGCCCACCGTGGCGCTCGAGTAGTGACCGGCCAGCGCCGACGGCTCCAGGACCCCGAGGTCGACGTGGGTAAACGGGGCGCGCAGGGGACGGCTCTCGCCGAACAGGGCGATCTCCACCTCGGGGCGGCGGGCGTGCAGCTCGCTGAGGGCGAGCAGCCCCAGCGGCACGGCCCGGCGCCCGGTCACCGCCCGCGCGTAGAAGAGCACGCGATCCTCACGGCGGGGCTCGGGGCCCGGGCGGTAGATCCGGTGCTCGACGCCCAGGTCGAAGGGGCTGGCGCGCGCCCCGTAGCGCTGGCGCAGGAGGTCGGCCAGCCACGGGCTGGCGGCGATGCAGTGCAGGCCCTGGCGGTAGCTGTCGGCAGCCCACACCGCCTCGGCGGAGGTCGGGTAGAACTCGGGCTCGTGGTCCTGGACCAGGTAGGCGCGCGCCCCAGCGCCGCTCAGGCCCAGGACGTGGTAGACGGTCTGCCAGCCGGTGGCCAGCACCACGTCGGCGCCCCGCCATCGGCCGAAGCCGGTGTGCAGCCGAGCGCGCGTCGCGCCGAAGAACTCTCGAAAGCAGCGCTCCACGTCAGCATCGGTCTGGGTCGCGTGGCGGCCCTCGTCGTCGGCCAGCCACAGCGAGCAGTGATGGCCGGCGCCCTCCAGCCCCCGTATCAGGTGGGCAATCGTGTCGTGACCACCGCTGCCGCGGCGAAAGGCGGGGATGACCACCGCCACCCGCAGCGGGCCGCCACGCGTCGCGCCGGGCGCCACGCCGGTGGGCGGCCCCCCCAGCGGCGCGCTGCCCTCCCGGCGCCAGCGCAACAGCGCTTCGGGCACGGGCACGGCCAGCGGCGCGGGGGCGCGGCGGGTGAGCCGGCGCGCCAGGCGGTGCCCCCGCGCCGACAGCCTCGCGCGCGCCCTCAACGACTCAGCCGCGTGCGCAGGCGGCGCAGCACCGGACGGGCCAGCCGGAGGGCCATGCGCCCGGCGCGGTGATGGCGGGCGCTCTCCAGGCGGGCGACCACGGGCTGGGCGCGCAGGCGCTGGATGGGCAGGAGCTGGCGGGCCAGGGCATCGCGGTGCTGCAGGTGGCCGCGATGGGCCTCCACTGCCGCCCGCTGGTCGGCCAGGAGGGTGGCGGCGGCGACCACCGGGTCAGGGCCCGGCTCGCGCGCGATGGCGCGCAGCGCGCCGGCCATGAACTGCCCGGACTGCTCCCAGCCCGGCCACGCCCGCGCCGTGTGCAGGGCGTTGGTGCGCAGGAAGTGAAGCAGCTGGCGGTCGCGGGCGAGGAGATCGAGCTGGCGGGCGGTGCCGCGGGTGTCGTCCCAGTCGCAGACCAGGGCGTTGACCCCGTGCTCTATGTACTCCTCGTGGCCGGTGACCTCGGTGGTCACGCAGGTGGCGCCCATGTGAAAGCCCTCCAGGGGGGGTCCGTACATCCCCTCCACGCTGGAGAGCTTGAGCACCACGTCGGAGTCGGCGTACAGGGCGGCCATCTCGGCGTGGGTGACCGGGCCGAGCACCCGGTCGGCGGCCGTCTCGTCCAGCCCGGCCCGCAGCCCGCTCACCACGGTGACGTGATGGGGCTCGCGCATGGCGCTGGTGGCGTGCAGGGCCCGATCGAGATGCTTGAACCAGGCGGTGGGATTGCCCTCGATGAGCACCCTCAGCGGGCCGCTGACCCGCACCGTCAGCTTCTCGGGCGAGCAGAACACCGACTTGTCGATGCCGTTTCGCACCAGGTGACAGGCGGCGTCGGGACGCAGCTGGGCCAGGGTGGAGGCGATCCACCGCGCCTCGGTGATGAACGACACGGGAAGCCCCAGGGTCATCGCCGCCCCGAAGCGCTCGGGCTGATCGTGGCGGTAGAAGCGGTCCTCCAGGCTCTGGACGAAGAACACATAGCGCTGTGCCCGCAGCGCGAACAGCGCGTAGGTGGTCTCCCACCAGGTGGCCACCGCGATGTCGTAGCGCTCGGCGCGGGCGTCGGCGAGGGAGCGCACGGGGACCTCGGCCAGGCTCTCATAGGACCAGGCTGGGCCCTCCTGCTCGCGGGCGAGGACCATGGTCACGTCGAAGCCGTGATGGCGGGTGAGCTGGCGGGCGTGCTGGACGACGACCCCGATACCCCCCGAGAGCTCGAGGTCGTTGACGACGAAGGCGACCCTCACGGGCTGGCCGGGGCGCCGCCACCGGCCCCCGGCCCGGCCGTCAGGCCCTGCCGAGCCGCGCTTCCGGACGGCGGCTCGCCAAGCCGGGCCTCGAGTTCGTGGATGTAGGTCCGCCACTCGTCGAACTGCTGGATGTAGGAGCGCAGGGTGGCGTTGGCCTCGTCGCGCTCGGCGGTCAGGCGATCGCAGTCGGCGGTCAGGCGATCGCGCAGGCCCTCGACCTCCTCCAAGCGCGTCTGGAGGACCAGGAGGTTGCTCTCGCGCTGGCGCTCCCAGCGCCGTTGGGCCTCGAGGTCGGTGACGTCCACGGCGGCGATGGCCGCCTCGACCTCGCCGGCGCGCGGCCCGAGCGCGATCAGGAAGTGGGTGGGCACGCCGGCCCCGGCCTTCAGGGCCACCGCCACCGAAGCCTGCAGGTCCTGATCGTCGGGGGCCAGCGCCGAGCCCTGGAGGGCCACCTGTCGGGCCACCACGTGGCCCGGGGGCAGCAGGGAGCGCAGCTCGGCGAAGGCACCCTGCCCCCACATGGTGCGGTGGTGGGGGTTCTCGATGGCCCAGAAGGCGTCGTTGGGCACGCTGAGCAGGGTGGTGGCCTGCCCTTCGCGGGCCAGGTCGGTGATCATCTCGAGCAGTGCGACGAAGCTGTCGAGGTGCTCGACGACCTCGAAGCAGGTGATCAGGCACGACCCACCCGCCCCGTCCTCGGTCAGCGTCTGGCGCACGCGGGCCAGGTCGGACTCGCGGCTGAGGTCGGCGGTCAGGACCACCGTGTCGAGGCCGCCGAGCTCTCGCTCGGCGCCTGCGACCACCTCGTCGTCGACGTCGACGAGGATGGCTCGCCGGGGCAATGACCCGTCCAGTGCATCGGCGGCGGCGATTCCGTTGCCACATCCCAGATCACACCAGGTCGCCGCACCGGCGATGAACGGGGCGGCCAGGCGGTAGCGCAGGTCGTGCTCGACACGGATGGCGGGCGCGGTCTCGCGCGTGATTCGCTCTTGCCAGTCGGACATGGGGAGGGCTCGGCACGCCGCGGATGGTCCGAGGCAGCGCTATGGTACCCGGCGGCCATGGGCCCCCTCCTCGCCCCCGCGCGCTCGCGCCTTCATCGCGCGCCTTGTGGTCGACCGCTGCGTATCGCCTTCGTGGGTCAGGCCACCTTCTTCGAGGCCTGCTCGCTGCAGGGCCGTCACGGAGGCCTGCAGGCCAGCTTCCTCGAGTTCCGCGCCGGCTCGAGCGCTCCCGCCCTGCTGGCGGGACTGCGCCAGTGCCGCCCCGACGTGGTCGTCGTCTTCCGGCCCGAGATCATCCCCGCCGGCGCCTTTGCCGAGCTGCCCGCGGCGACGGTGGGCTTCCTCACCGAGCCGCTGCCCCGTGGGGGCCAGACCCATGAGGACCTGGAGCGGCGCCTGGCCGAGCTGCGCCACGTCGACGCCTCGAACTTCGACCGCATCATCTCCTTCGATCCGCTGATCGCCGACACCGCGGCGGCCGTGCTGCCCGTGTGGCGCTCGCTGCCGCTGCCGGTGGCCGACCGCTACTTCGCCGCCCCACCGCTGCCGTCCTTCGCCGACTCTCCGCGTCTGCTGTTCGTGGGACGCTCCACCCCGCACCGGGAGCGTCTGCTCACCCCGATCAAGCACGAGTATGACCTCCTGCACCTGGCCTTCGGCGTCTCCGCCGGGCGCCTGGCGGACGTCATGGCCGAGCACGACGTGGGCATCAACGTCCACAACGAGCCCTACCCCTCCTTCGAGAATCGGGTGTGCCTGCACCTGGCCGCCGGCCACCTCGTGCTCTCCGAGCCCGTCAGTCCCACCCACGGACTCGAGCCGGGGCTGGACTTCCTCGAGTTCGACTCCGCGCTGGGCCTGGTCCATCTGGTGGAGCGCATGCGTCGTTTCCCGGGGGTATGGAACCGCGTGCGCGTGCGCGGTCGCCTCAAGGCCGAGCAGTTTCGCGCCTCCCACGTCTATGGGCGGCTGGTCAGTGACCTGTACGCCGATCTCGAGGCATTCGGCTCCGAGCGGGCGTGATGCGCGCCACCGAGACCACCCTGTCGGGAGCCCTGGTACTCGAGCCCGTCGTCCACGCAGACGAGCGCGGCTTCTTCGCCGAGACCTACCGGGAGAGCGCACTGGCGGGGCTGGGCATCCACGACGTCTTCGTCCAAGACAACCACTCGCGCTCGCGGGCTGGGGTGGTGCGCGGCATGCACTTCCACATCGGGGCGGGGGTGGCCAAGCTCGTGCGCTGTGCGCGGGGATCCATCTTGGACGTGATCGTCGACCTGCGCCGCGGCTCGCCGACCTACGGGCGCTGGGAGGGCGTCGAGCTCGACGATGCCAGCCTGCGCATGCTCTACGTCCCCGTCGGCTTCGCGCACGGCTTCTGCACGCTCAGCGCGCAGGCCGACGTCCTCTACAAGCAGACCGCCTACTACGACCCGGCGGTGGAGCGCGGCATCGCCTGGGATGACCCCGACGTGGCCATACGCTGGCCCTCGGGCCTGGAGCTGACGGTGTCGGCGCGCGACGCGGCGGCCCCCCGGCTGTGTGACGTGGCCGCCGACCTGCCGTTTGCCTACCGGGCATGGGGATGAGCACGGCGGCCACTTCGGGGCCGGCGCGCCGGGTCTGGCGCCGTCTGCTTGGCCCCCGGGCGGGGCCTGCCCTTCTGGCGGTGGGGGTCGGGGCCCTGCTCGTGCTGCTCACCTGGACGCCGCTGGCGCTTGCGCCGGTGGGGCGGCTTTGACCCCTCCGGGCTCGGGGCGCTGCACCTGGGCATCCACGATGGGCTCAGCTGGGGTCGTGACCTGATCTACACCTACGGACCGCTCGGCTTCCTCAAGGTCCCCACCTACTGGTACTCCGATACGGGGACGCTGGCCGTGCTCTACGCCGTGATCACGCGCATTGCCCTGTTCACCGTCCTGTGGTCGCTCGGGCGCCGCAGCTTTGGGTGGCCGGGCGCCGTGGCGGTGCTGCTGCTGATCGGGGTCGACATTGGCGATCCCGTCCCGGTCCTGGCCTTTGCCGCCTGCCTGTGGGTCCTGGTGGGCGAGCCCCAGCGGCCCGGGCGCGACCTGGGCTTCGCCCTGGCCGGGGGCGCGTGGACGGCGCTGGAGCTGCTGGCCAAGATCAACGTGGGGGTGACGGTGGGTGCCCTGTGGGTGGCGACCCTGCTGTTCCTGGGCCGCGCAGGACACCGGCGTGGCGCTGTGGCCTTTGCCGGCTCGCTGATCGTGGGCCTGGTCGTGCTGTGGCTGCTGGCCGGCCAGCCGCTGGGCGCTCTACCCGACTATCTCCACAACGCCGCTCGCCTGTCGTCGGGCTACAGCGCGGCGATGGCCACCGAGCTGCCGGGCCTGGCGTGGCAGTACAGCGCCGCCCTGATCGTCTTCCTGCTGGGCCTGATGGGCGTATGGACCGCCTTCGCCCTGCGCCCGCCTCGCGCCCGCTGGGGCGCGGTTGTGCTGTGGATCGTCCTGGCGTTCCTGTACTTCAAGGAGGGCTTTGCCCGCCACGACGGGCACGCGCTGTTCTACTTCTCCGCGCTCATGGGGGCTCTGGCGGCGCTCCCCTGGGATCGGCGCCACCGCGTGCTGGGGCTCACGGCGATCGCCGTGCCCTTCCTGATCCTGCTGGCCGTGAGCGGCCAGCGCATCGTCGACCTCGTCTCCCCCCTCGATCGGCTGAGCCTGGGCTGGGATCAGGCCACCACGGTGGTCCGCCCGGCAGAGCAGCGCCGCATCCAGGCTGAGGCGAGGACGGCGATGCACGCCGTCGACGGGCTGGACCCGACCACTCTGGCGCTGCTGTCAGGGCAGTCGGTCGACATCGAGCCGAGCGAGTCGGTTGCCGCCTGGGGCTATGGCCTGCGGTGGCGACCGCTGCCGGTCTATCAGCGTTACGTGGCCTACACCCAAGCTCTGGACCAGCTCAACACCGCATCCCTGCGAGCGCCGGACGGACCCCAGCGCATCCTGCTGCGCGCCGAGTACGTCATCGACGGGCGGGTGGGCGCCTTCGAGGCGCCGGCGGCCACCCGGGAGATTCTCTGCCGCTACGTGCCGCTGCATCCCCAGCCTCCCTGGGTGGTGCTCGGACGCGAGGCCGGCCGTTGCGGCCCGGCCCGGCGGATCGCCACGGTGTCGGCCCGCTGGGGTCAGGACATCGCCGTGCCCCGGCCGTCGCGCCCCGATGCCCTGATCTTCGTGCGGATATCCGGAGTGTCCGTCGGGGGCCTCGAGCGGATCCGCGACACCCTCTACCGCGCCTACTTCCGCTCGATTGCCTTCAACCACTCCGATGTCCATCGGCTGCTGCCCGAGACCGCCGCCGACGGCCTGATCATGAGCGTCCCCGGCGCCTCGGACTATCCGCCGCCGTGGACGTTGGCCCCGGCCCCCAAGCTCATCGCCATCCAGCGGGAGGGCGACCCGCCCACCGGGCCGGTGCTGCGCATGGACTTCTACGAGCAGCCGATCGCTCCGAGCCCAGGCTCGAAGGTCCTCCAGCCACGCCACCGGACCCGGTGAGCGGCCTCAGTGCCTGCCGCCCGCGGTGCTCATCTGTGCTTGGGGGGCTTGTGGTGCTTGCGGTGGCGCTGGTGGTGGCCGGCGCCCCGCACGACGGTGATCGTCTGCTTGGTGACGTTGCCCTGGAGGTCGAAGGCTTCGACGGTGAGCTGGTGCGATCCGAGGCTCAGGTGCTTGGCCCCCTGCCAGGTGATGGACCCGGTCAGGGTGGTGGGCGACCGCTTGTCGGTGAAGTTGCGAATCTTCTTGGCGCCGTCGTAGAGCAGGGTGATGCGGTTGACGCCCACCGGGGAGGTCGCGGTCACGGCTATCTTCAGGGGCCCGTTGAAGTGCGACCCGGCCAGCGGGGCGGCGAAGGCCACCTTCGGTCCGGTGAAGTTGCCGCACGCTCCGGTGAGCTGATCGCCCTGGGTGGCGTAGTTCTGAAAGGCGCTGAAGACGGGCTTGGGCGCGAAGTCTGAGCCGAGGAGGCCGAAGCGCGTGAACGGCGTGTCGGCGCTGTCGTTGTCCTGGAGGTTGAACCAGATGCCCACCTGCATGTAGGGGTCGCCCTGTAGGCAGTGGTAGGCCTCAGCCAAGAAGGTGGCCTGGTTCTCGGGAGTCACCCCGCCCGCCTTGCGGCCCTTGAACAGGCCCTGGTCACACGTCTGAGTGGACGTCGACCAGCCCAGCTCGGTCATCCAGATCGGCTTGTCGTCTCCGCGGGCGACCATGAGGTTGTGCACTTCGCGGTAGCCCAGGAAGGAGTACTGATCGACTCGACCGTCGGTGTCTCTGAGGTAGGAGTAGGGGGAGACGATGTCGCAGGCGGTGTCGGTGTGCACCCCGACTGCGTCGAAGGATCCCTTGGCGCCGGCGTCGTAGACGCCTTGGAGGAAGTGGTAGTCGTTGCCGGTGAGGCCGCCCAGGATCACCTTGGCCTGGCTGTCGGCGGACTTGACGGCCGGGTAGGTGGCCTTCAGCAGACTGGCGTAGGCGCCGGCATTGGGCTTGGTCCACCACGCCGAGGCGTCCTCCTCGTTCCAGATCTCCCACGCGGCCACCTTGCCGGCGAAGCGCCCCGCCATGTAGTGCAGGAAGTCGGCGTAGTCCTGCGGGTTGGTCGGCGGGGTGTGGATGTCCTGCCCCGGGTTGGCCCAGCCCGGGGTGCCCACCACCACGAAGAGCACCTTCGTCGCGGGAGGCAGGTTGGTCAGCGCATGCGCGTAGGCGCTGAGCGTGCCCTCTTCATACTGGCCCCGGCTGGGTTCGAGCTCTGACCAGTACACGAACTCCCGCACCCATCGGGCGCCGGACCGGTTCACGGCGGAGAAGGTGGGGGCGGAGGAGAAGAAGTTCCCCCCCAGGACCACCCCGGGCTCGGCGGCCGAGGCGGCGCCCCCCGTGAGCAGGCAGGCGACGGTGGCCAGGAGGGCCAGCAGACCTAGGCGCGGGAGAGCCTGACGAGCGTCAGGGCGCCCTCGAAGGGTGTGCGGTGCCCGCCTGCTGGTGAAGTTCTGGATCATATGGCCGTCGTGGTAGGAGGGTTATGCCGGGGGAGAGGGCAGGTGAGGCCTTCCCCCCGCCTACATCGGCCGGTGAAGCCGCATCCTTGAGAGCCGATCGCCGGCTCAGAGGCGCTCGGCGACCCGCGGCGCCTCCCGGCTGAACACGCGGTAGCCCATCAGGATGACCACCATCGCGATGACCACGGGCACCGCCACCCATGCCCCTCCGCCCATGGCGTGGGGCAGGCTGGGATGGCTGGGGTCGATCACCGCGTGGCGCATCTGCTGGATCACCGCCCCGAAGGGGTTGGCCAGCAGGAGCCCGCGCAGGCTGACCAGCCCGAGCACCGATCCGTGTATCAGGGTGATGGGATAGAAGATGGGGGAGGCGTAGAACATGGCCTGCAGCACCACGTCCCAGATGGGCTTGACGTCTCGGTAGCGCACGAACAGGGCCGACAGCAGCATTCCCAATCCGGTGGCGAACAGAGCCAGGGCCAGGGCCAGGAACGGCAGCTCCAGCCAGCTCCAGCGCGCCCGGCCTCCGGTGGCGAGCAAAAAGACGAACACCGGCACCAGGTTGAGCGCCAGGTTGAACAGCGCGGTGAGCACGATCGCCAGCGGTACGGCCAGGCGCGGAAAGTCGATCTTGCGCACCAGGTTCTCCCGATCCAGCAGCGAGCTGACCGCTCCTCCGGTGGACTCCGAGAAGAAGTTGAACAGGACGATGGCCAGCAGCAGCGCCGACGGGTAAAAGGCGATGCCCCGGCTCAGCTTGGCCACCGTCGAGAAGATGGCGAAGATGATCCCGAACAGCAGCAGCGGGCGCATGAGCTGCCACAGGTAGCCCAGCGCCGAGCCGAAGAAGCGCAGCTTGAACTCGGTCACCGCCAGGGCCCGCGTCAGGTTCCAGAAGCGCCGGGGATCAGAGCCCAGCGCGGTGGGTCCCTTGATCGGCGTGCCCAGGCCCTCCACGGGTACGCCGGCGGTGCTCATCGGGTCCCTCCGGCGCCCGCCGAGCTCGGACCGCGCTGCACGTCGAGCTCATAGGGGGGATCCAGCAGGGCGTCGGTGCCGTGGGTCCCCGCCACCATCACCGTGGCGAAGCGCTCGCGCCGGTCGATCCACGCCCCGCCCGCGCTGGCGGCCACCGCCGGGGTGGCGTGGTAGCGGTCAGAAGCCAGCACGTTGTCGAAGCGGATGCGAAAGGTGACCTCCTCACCGGCGCTGAAGCGACCCAGGTGCGGAGCCGACCACAGGTTGGAGGCCGACAGCAGGACGTCGCGGCGGCTGTTTGAGAGGTTGACGCCGAACAGGGGGTCATCCACGTCGGCGAGAAAACGCACGCGGGCGCCAAAGGCACAGGGCCGCCCGGTGGCCAGCACCTCGGTTGGCCTTCCGTCCTCTGCCTCGAACCACGCGGCCACGATCTCCGCGCGCCCGTCGCCGAAGCGCTCGGCCGGTGGCATGCTCGGGGCCTCGGCGACGGCGTCTGCCTCGGACGCCTGCTCCCCGGCGGCGTCAGCCGCCGCCTCCCCCTCCTCCCCGGCGGCCGCCTCCTCGGCGCGGGCCTCGGAGGAGAAGTTCAGTTGCAGGTAGCGATTTCCCACCCGCTCGGGATCGCCCTGCTCCACCGTGCGCCCGTGCTCCAGGAGCAGTGCCCGGTCACAGAAGCGTTGCACCGCGCTCATGTCGTGGGTGACGAGCAGGACGGTGGTGCCCGTCGCCCGGATGCGCTCGAACTCGTCGTAGCACTTCTGCTGAAAGGAGGCGTCGCCCACCGCCAGCACCTCGTCGATGAGCAGGATGTCGGCGTCGACCTGCACCATCACCGAGAAGGCCAGGCGCACGAGCATGCCCGAGGAGTAGTTCTTGAGCTTGAGGTCGACGAAGTCCGACAGCTCAGCGAAGTCGATGACCCGGTCAAAGCGCCGACGGGCCTCGCGGGGGGAGAGGCCGAGCATGGTGGCGTTGAGCATCACGTTGTCGCGGGCGGCCAGGTCGGGGTTGAACCCCACGCCGAGCTCGATGAACGTCGACATGCGCCCGTTGACGTAGATTGCCCCGCTGTCCACCGCATAGATGCCGGCCAGGCACTTCAGCAGCGTCGACTTCCCCGAGCCGTTGCGGCCCACCACGCCGAAGAACTCCCCCGCCTGGATGGCAAAGGACACGTCGCGCAGGGCGTGCAGCGCGTCTGAGCTGAAGCGTCGAAACGGGTGCAGAGCGCGCTCCTTGAGGGTGTGCACGCGCTCGTGGGGCAGCTCGAAGGCCTTGGACACTCCGTCGACGACGATGGGCGGGATCGGGCGCACCGGAGAGGAGGCTCGGCGGGCCGACGACTCGGTGGGGGGCCGGGCGGGGGCGAGGGCCATGCCTGCAAGCGTAGTCGCGCCCGAGGCGGGCCTGGCATCCTGTAGGCCATGTCCTCGCGCCGCGCCTCACGCCCGGGAGGTCCTGTCCCCGCTGGCCCGAGCCCCGTCTCGGGCCAGCGTGGCCGTGGCCCGGGCGAGCGATTGGCCGCCGCCGGCGTGGGGCCGGGGCTGACCGTCTCGCCGGCGCTGTACGCGCGGGTGGCCTACGTGGCCCTCGCAGCGCTGGGTCTGATAGTCCTCACCGGCGCCGCCGTGCGCCTGACCGGCTCGGGCCTGGGCTGCCCGGACTGGCCCCGCTGCTACGGGCGCGCCTATCCCCCGCTGACCGCCCATGCCGTCATCGAGTTCTCCAACCGGGTGATCACCGGACCGGTGGGCATCGCCGCGGTGCTGGCGTCGCTGCTGGCCTTTCGCCGCCGGCCCTACCGTGCCGACCTCGCCCGCATCGGCCTGCTGCTGCCGTTGGGAGTCATCGGCCAGGCCGTCCTCGGCGGCTTCACCGTGCGCGGCAACCTCGACTACGGCTTCGTCATGGGCCACTTCGCGCTGTCCATGCTCGTCCTCGTGGCCGCCGCCGCGCTGGCCTGGCGCGCCGCCCACGAGCCCGGCGACCGGGCTCCCGGGCGCGATCGCGCCACGGTGTGGTCGGTGCGGGCGCTGCTTCCCCTCGGCGGCCTGGCCATCTTCGCCGGGACCGCCGCCACCGCCGCCGGTCCCCACGCCGGGGGGGCACCGGGTCAGCGCATCAACCGCTTGGGCTTCGACGGGCGCGCGACCATGGACTTCGTCATCCACCGCCACGGGGAGATCGGCCTGGCCTTTGGTCTGCTGGCGGTGGGGGTGTGGTGGTGGCTGCACCGCGCCGGCGCTCGCTCACGTCCGGTCGACCGGACCCTCCTGCGCTCGGTCACCGCGCTGTGCCTGCTCCTGGCCGCCCAGGGGATGGTGGGGCTCGTCCAGTACGCCTCTCACCTGCCCGCCGAGCTGGTGTGGGTGCACGTGGGGCTGGCCACCGCCGCCTGGGTGGCGGTGCTGTGGTCGGTGGCCGCCGCCGGGCGCCCGGCGCCCCACGCCGCGCAGCGAGCGGGCTTGGCGTCCCATGACGCCGCCGGCCCCGGCGATCCCCGGGTGCCCACCGCGGCCCACGTGGGCGCCTCGGCCTGACGGTTCCTCGGGGGCTCGGACGTCGCGACCCAGCGTTCCATGCGTCGCACAGCGATGTTGCACGTTATTCTGTACACTACGCGCGTGGAGACCGTGCCCCTAAGTGACGTCCGCAGCAGGCTGTCCTCGGTCGTCGAGCGAGTTGAGGCGACCCATGAGCGGGTCACCATCACGCGCAACGGTCGTCCGGCCGCTGTTCTGATCAATCCTGAGGATCTCGAGACGCTCGAGGAGACCCTCGACGTTCTTTCAGACCCGGTGACCATGCAGCGGCTGCGCGAAGGCGAAGCCGCACTCGCCGCCGGCGACGTCATCGACGAGGCCAGCCTGCGCGTCCTCGTCGCCAAGCCGACTTGCTGAAGGAGTGCCCGAGGCGCCGGAGCAGCCCTACCGGCTCCAGGTTGCCCGACCAGCCGCAAGAGATATAGCCAACGAGCTGCCCGAGGCGGTCGCGGCGGCGATTGTCGAGTTCATCACCGGTGACCTGCTGCGGGCGCCCCGCCGGGTCGGCAAGCCCTTGCAACGCGAGCTCGAGGGTCGCTGGGCCGCACGCCGGGGAAGCTATCGCGTGCTGTACACCATCGACGAGAGGACCGGCGTCGTCACCGTGCTCACCGCCGAGCACCGTCGGGACGTGTACCGGCGGTGCTGAGCCGGCAGGGATCAGCCCACCCCCACCTGCTGGCGCGCGGGCTCGAGCGCCACCGCCAGAGCCTCGTTGACCGTCATCACCGGGTGAAAGGTCATCGCCTCGCGCACGTCGACGGGAACGTCGTCGAGGTCGCCGCGTTGCGCTCGGGAACGATGACGTCGGTCAGCCCCGCCGCGTGAGCGGCCAGAACCTTCTGCTTGAGCCCGCCGATGGGCAGCACTCGACCCTGGAGGGTGACCTCGCCGGTCATCCCCACCGTGTGG
>JAABUZ0100001817.1_pt1 | contig 38337 bp, 34 predicted proteins | sample 5562091 | NCBI WGS metagenome assembly JAABUZ01 (sample SAMN12813069, study PRJNA571459) | rock metagenome | isolation source: Antarctica rocks | place: Antarctica: Victoria Land, Linnaeus Terrace sud | collected 2015-12-21 | reverse complement strand
TTCTTTCAATCTTGATGATGAACAGTGTCAATATTATGTCTGTGTTTTTGAGCTGAGCTTTTTCCTTAAGCTTTCTCTGCTCTGCTCTATAATGTCTGCAGTTCAGCAGTAAATGCTTCGACGTTTGCCTTGCATTGCATATTTCATAGTATTTGTTCGAATTATTCTCTGATAATCGATGCAAATAACTCTTGAAATAGTCATGTCTCATTTTCAGCTGAATAAAGATTGAAAACGTTAGTTTATCGATTTTTCTCAGCTCTTTTAGTGATTTATGACTTAGATTCACATTTGATATGATCTTTTGATACTGATTTTCCTTTTTGATACTGCTTTTTCAAATCTCTAATCATTGTAATTTCGTCTCTTTGCAAATTCGCTTTTTGACGAAGCTTATGATGATTGCTTTCATGTTGTCGATAACTGATACTTCTTGAGCAGCAATTTTGATCAATTGATCTGCTTTTTCGTTCTTAATAATGCTCTTGCAACTCGATATTCACTGTATGCAAATTTGACACTGTTTCTGACGTAAATTGATCAAATTTTGTCGTATGTCATTGAATAATCTCACGTTGACGTTGCTCTTTGCGTTTAGTCTTTGCAAAGTTATTTGACTGTTCATGTACACTCAAATTTCGCTGTTTTTGAGTGCTTTTTCGCTGCACATTGCGATTGCATCGCTAATAGCTTGCAGTTTCGCTTTCGTTATGATGATTTTGTCTGAAACGCTTGTCGCTTTGCTGCATCTAACGAGTTCATGCATAAATATAACTGTTGTTTCGATTTCTATTTCGACTTCTGCTGTCTTTTTTCGAATTTGCGATGCGTCTATGTACATCACTATGTTTTTCGTCTTTTTGATAATTCTTTCTAATTTTCTATAGTGTGTATTGATCGTATCGCAAGTTTCGCCTTTTGCAAATTCGGTTTGAAGTTTTGCTAAATGCTCGATTTCTTACTCTCACGATTTCTTGAAGTGAGAAATTTCAATTTCTTTAATTGAATTTAGTGTTTTTTGCACTGTGTTCAATATTCGATCTATCTGCATAGATCTGTCTTTGCACTTCTTAGCTTTTCAAGATACATTCATCTTCGTCTTGAACAATCTCATCAACATCGACAGAGCAGTAACAGCGCTTTACTCACGCGTTGAGCTCACACACAGTTGAAAAGCGAGACAATAACAACGCGATCGTCGACGCGTTGAAGCTCGCACATACACAGAAGAACAGCAACGTCTTTGCATACATGCTGCGACTCATATACAACATATACACATATACTGCGAAGGCACGACTCAGCTTTTGCGCACATACAGACAGGCGTGATGCAGTAAATCGATCGATTTTTCGCATTTTCAGGCCGATTTACACGCAGCGCAATCACACACAGAGCAGTAACAGCGCTTTATTCACACGTTAAGCTCATATACGACATACACACATATACTGCGAAGGCACGATTCAGCTTTTGCGCATCTACACGTCTGCGTGATGCAGTAAATCGATCGATTTTTCGCTTTATCAGATCGATGTACATGCATCGCAATCATATACACTGCAAAGACACGACACAGTCTTTGCTCATATACACAGAACGACAGCAACGTCTTTGCGCACGCGCTGCAACTCATATACGTCACACACACACACACTGCGAAGGCACGATTCAGCTTTTGCGCATCTACACGCTCGTGTGATGCAGTAAATCGATCGGTTTTTCGGTTTTCTGGTCGATTTACATGCGTCGCAAATACATAGATCAAAGCTCACCTAGTTCGTTCAGCTGAATGATCATACAGCGAACTCGAAAGCTCACGTCGAAGTGATCAGCTTTCATCTACATAGATCAAAGCTCACCTAGCTCGCTTAGCTTGATGATCATACAGACAAGTCGAAAACTCACGTCGAAGTGATCAGCTTTCACAATTTTGAGTTGTCTAGGTGATCACTTGATCATATAGACAGTTCACGCGCTCGTATGTGCACTCTATCGATGTGACTGTTCAATAAAAAGATATACAGCAGCGATTATGACTAGATTACGTGTAATTTAGAATACACACAGCGTCTAGATAGTGTCATAGTCATAGACTGCATGCACTTAATGAAGAAAAAGAAAAAGAAAAAAATTATCTTCGTCTCGTTTCAGTTCAGATATTTCAATGCGTTCAGATCTAGATTCAATTTGATAAAGTATTAAGATGAGTACGTAATAGATGTTTTTTTTCTGATAGAATGTTTTTTCAATAACTCAACTATTCAAATTGCATAGTTCTTGCACTTTTGATCTAATCATATCTTCATTGACGAAATTTCGACTTCTATTTGCATAGCATCTATTGATGATGTTCGAAACACACTCAGAATTTTTCATAATGCAGCGTTTTGCAGTTTGCGAAATTTGACTAAGTAGCTTTTTGATTATTTCATCATATTTCAACGTCATAATCACTAATAAATGTGACGCATGTCAGATATAACTGCTTTTCTGATTTGATATTCAGTCTTCACTCGCTATTCATTAATCTAAACAACGAGTGTAACGTTCTTGTGACTGTCGCGATTTTCATTTGCACATGAACTTTGAAGTTAAGCTTTTAATTCAGTCAGACTTCTAGTCATTGTACACATGTCTTTGATTTTATGATCATGTTATTGAGTAGAATAATCATTTGGTTGAGTGTCATCTTGTGACTTTCAAAGTGTATCAATTCAGATTTTGAGTCATCGAATTGCACTGCGTTTTTCTTTGCTCATGTAAAAGCGATTTTTGCGGCATTTTTCAGCGTTTTTACATTCTTCTCAATATTCTTTCTCTTCACGTATAGTACTACGTCGTCAATGTAGCTGAGTGACTGTAGATTTTCGATCTTTGCGCGAATCTTCGAAAATAAGTATTGAATATAAATTAGAAATAGAATGAGCGAAATAGATGAATCTTGCGATATTTCTGTGATTATTTTCTTTGATTTCTGACGTTCATCATCAAATGCTAAGTCAATAACTTGATTTTGTAAGAAACATTTTACTCAATTGATTAAATTGATCAATATTTTCAATTTAATCAATATTTTGACCAGTCGTTTCAACGCAACATGGTCAAAAGCTTCTTTGACATCTAGAAGTAAACAGATAAGCGTGTTTTCGCGACTTTTTGTCATTTGCGCATCATGTACTAGGTTTAGTACTGCGTCTATAGCTGATCTTTGTTTTCTGTCTCTCATTTGATCAAAATTCAGCAGCTTGTCATTAATTTCAGCTGTGTAAGACAGTTGCACTGCTATTATTTTTTCTGCTACTTTGTCTAGCAGCGTAATAATTCTGTATGCCTTCGAAATTGAATAATTCAACTTGTCTGATTTTTTTAGAATAATTCTCGTGCCTTCGCGTCATATCTTCGAATGATAATCATTTTCAATCAATTCTGAGTACACTAAATTAAAGATTTTCAATATGCTTTTGTACGCTCGCTGTATGATTGCGAATGATATATCGTCTGATTCAAATGCTTTTCTGAGTGCTGAGAAGTTAATAGCGTGCTTGATTTTCCCTTCGATAACTCTTGATCACTGTATACTTTCGTTCAATAGTAATTCTTCATTGATTTGAATTTTCGAAGATGATGAGTACATTGCTTTCAGAAATGCCTCGCACTTTTCATTGAATTTGATTTTCAATTCTTTTTGTGAGTTTTGTATCAAAGATAGCTTTTCAATTAAACGTGATTTAGTGAACTTGTATGTCTGAAACACTTCTTTTTCTTTGACGTTGTTCAAAAAATTGGTTCAGAATTGGTTTTTGATCAGCTTTATTGCATCATGATACGAATTTCTCATTTGCACTACCTCTGCTCATGCATCATCATTTCTGCATCTTTTTCAGATTCGCTTTTTTGATGACAACGTCTTTTGCATTTCGATGAGCTCATTGTTTCACCAAAGTTTTGATTTTGCGCATATTCGCTGTTTAAATACGAATAATTTCACTGTATTCTTGATGCATTCAGTCATATAAATGACTTTTGCTTCTAAACTCGTGATTCTTTGCATCTTGACAATCATTTTGTCTTTCGTCTTTTGCAAATGCTCATCAAAGTCTTTTCAGTCGACTTTTTGCAGATTGTATGACGCGTTCAACGAATTTTCGATCATCTTCATCTTTTTCGTAACTATTGTAAATAGAATTACTTCATGATCGAATTCTGTGTTTGCATTCTCGTCTATATGTCAATTCTTGATGTGATTGCGCATATTCTTTGATGCGAATGCTAAATCAAGTATCGAGCGTGACTGATTTGAATAGCTGTGATATGTGTCTATATCAGAAGTGTTAATCAGATCACACTTGTGCAAATTTACTCAATTTATTAACGCTTTCGTTTTAATAGAATTTGAAATTTTTGCGTTTCATCAGCTATGATGTGCATTAAAGTCTTTGACGATAATAACTTTTTGCTCAGAATTTAGCATAACTTTTGCTAATTCTCGCTCAATCATGTATAATTGCTCGTCATCTGCGTTTTGTGACTTTTCGTTGTAAATATTGAACAATAAAATTTCTTTCTGAATTTTATTGTTCGCTATTGACTATGTCTGATCTTGATGTGCATGTAAATTTCTTTGCGTTTTTCGCAACAAATATCAGTACTCTGACATGAGTATTTTGAACATTTGATTTGATGCAGATAAATGACGAATGCGAAATTGTTATATTTTCGTCTTTCATTCATGATTCTTGTAGTATAACAATATCTGTCTTGTTTTTCGCAAATTTCATGCATGCATGCATAATTTGCGTTGACCTTGCGCAATTGTGCTGTAGAATTCAAATATTCAACGTGTTTACAAAGCTTTCGTCATTTGCGTTGTTTTGTGACATTTCGACTGCGATACTCATTACAATTTCATAACTAGATGATCTTTTTGTGAGCTAATAGACTGAGCTGTCTGATATGTTTTACACATTACACTATTTGCGAAGTGCGCATTTTGACAGTTGCAGCAATTAGAAATCATGTGATTGCATGATTGCTTATCTTTGCACATAAATAATTGACATTTATGCTTTCAGATCTGATGATTTCGCTCGCAGTACAAGCATCTTGAGATTGACAATGAGATTTATCTGTATGAGATGCTGACTACGAATCTTCTGCAAGCTATGCTTGTCAGAAAAGCTGAACAATCTCATTGACAGAGCAGTAACAGCGCGATACGCGCATGTTACGCTTACATACACAGATCAAGCATCACATTGCGATGCTCACAAACAACAAGATCATGTGATCAAATGATCATGTGGTCAAACAGCGAACGAAAGCTCACGTCAAAGTGATCAACTTTCACAATACATCGATCGCTCGTCTAGCTCGCTCAGCTAGATGATCAAACAGCAAATTTGAAAGCTCATGTTGAAGTGATCAGCTTTCATAATTTCAATTTGTCTATATGATTACTTGATTATATAAACATGTTGCATGCTCGTATGCGCATGTTAACGATCTGACTGCTCAATGAGAAGATATACAGCAGTGATTATGACTAGATTACATGTGATTTAGCATACACACAGCGCTTTAGTGCTACTATTTAGGTAGATAGCATCGTGTTTCATAGTCTTAAACTGCATAAGCACGTAAAAGTTGAAGAAGAAGAAAAACAAGCATCTTGATGATCTGTTACATTTGTTCTGTAAATGTTCAAAGGTTTGACATTTTTGACATTGATCATTTGATTAATAGTCTTTATATTCAACTGTTTGATATGTTGATTTCGCAGTTAAAAGTCGTTTTTTCAAATGTTTTTGTGCTTCTGTCTTGATTTTGAAAGCTAAAATCGTTGATGCGTGTTTATTTCGTGATCGATTTTCGCTTTTAGATAATCATATAGAATTGATTATTAGTTTTAATTTGAGATTGAAGAACTTTAATTCAGTTTTTAGATTTTTCATTTCAGTTTTCGTGTTGAAGATTTCGATTTTCAGACTGTGTATGACTATTTTATGTCATTTCTCGTCTTTCTTAATGCTTTTAACATCAAAAACATGCTCTCATATTAGTTTTTACGCTAGTAAGACGTCTGCGATGTATTTTTTCAAGATCATCAAAGCAATGTTGTTTTTCTTTTGCATTTTGGCTATCATGATGACTATTAGATCGATTTTCGCCTTTTTCAATGTGTTATTCATCGAATCTCGCATTTTCATCGTCTTTAAAGTTCAGTTCTCATTTTTGAAATTGACAATGAGTCTTCTTTCGCGATACGATATTTCTTGTGATTTTGGCGAGAATTTCTTGATGATCAGATTTCATTCGTCTGCATTTGCATTCACATTTGCATTTGCATTTGCGCTTGTGACTTGAGCTGCTTTTTACACATATGTGAGCTTCTGCGTTGATTTTTGCGAATTTTGCATGACTTGCAACGTTTGCGAATTCTGCGTCTTCTGCGAGATTTGCAAATTCTTTGTCATTTGCTTTGCATTGATTTTCTTTTTGATGTTTTCAGCATTTTGTTGAATCAATTGTAGAATAATCTTCAGTTTGTTATTTGTTTGACTTTGAAGTTGATTAATTTGCTTCTGAATCGAGTTTTCTATGTTTTTATCGTATGCTCTTTGAATGTAGATTAAGCTATGATTTATAGTCTTTTTCTGTTCTGATAGTGCTTGTCTTAGCTGATTGACTGCGAATTCAATTCTTTCGCGCAGTCTCTTTATCTGCATCTCTTTAGAGATGACATCGTAGCACCTGCTAGTACTAACTTCGATTCTAACTTCTTTTTGCGAACTTTTCATTGCTTTTCGCTTTTTCATTTCTTTGAATTTCACAATCGCTCATGTTTGCTCTTTTTGCTGCGAATTTGCATTTTGCAAATTGATTGTATTCTTGTTGTTATGCGCATTTGCATGTGAATTTAGCATCAATGCATCGAGTGAACTAAACATGTATTACGTTTTTCTATTTGCTGATGTGAGCAATTTTTGTTGACTGCGAAATAAATCAACAATGTCGTTCTGCAGTTGTTTGCTTGTTGATGAACTCATGCTAAGTTCATTTCATAAATCTGTTTCAATCTCTAACGTTGACTTTTTGATTTCTGTCGTCGACGTTTTGAATTCTGACTCTGAGCTATTGCTTCTGCTAAGTTTCACATTATCATTCGCGAAATGAGACAAGAAAGAGCGCATAAAGCGACTCTTTATATTTCTTTTCATAAAGATTTTTTCTCGTTTCAAGCTTCTGACTTCTAAAAATTCACTTGACATCGCTTAAATATCTCTTTAATCTCTTACTCAGAGTGTTTCACGTAGACAGTAACTTTAGTGTAAAGATTTCTCAATTTCTATTTCGAAATCTGCAATAAATTGTCTTCTATTATTGACTTATGTCAGATGAAAATAATATAAATTTAGTTTATAAGAGTCTATATTACACTTTTGATAGAAGATGCTTGACGCAATTGCTTTATATCTCAGATATCAAAGTAGTCGCGTTATCTCGCTCAGAATAGTAACGACTGATCTCGACTTATTGTCTTGCACATCAAGAAAAGGTAAAACAGATATTGATTTGATAAGAAATGCTGTACTTCTCTGAAACAACATTGTTTCTTGTGCAATCTTCAAATGCAAAAGAGAGTTTGATTTCGATTTTTGCTTCAGCACGTAGTCTTCTTTGCTGTTCTGAGATCAATTGATGACTTGTTCTTTTCATCTGAGCTTGCTCTTTGATTTGTTACTCAAATTACGATTTGAGTTGATGATTCTTTCTTCTTGTGATGAACTCTTGTTTCGCCGTCGATTTTGGTCTGCGTGAGCGCGAAAAATTTCGATTTTCGTTTTTTATCTTGCGACGCAGTCATCTGTGAAGTTATTGAGTCGAATGAGAGCTCATTTTGATCGTACAATTGTGCTCTCTAACTTGTTGATCAATTTGATATATTATACGCTTCGATAAGTCGCTGTCGTCACATGCACTTTCTTGATTTGATAGAGTTTTTTTTGAACATGCATGATTAAATGAAACATCTCATTGATTTAATGAAGATCAAAATGTCTTGCATTAAATCTATTTATAAAATGATATGAAATGAGTTCACTGCAATATGAAATTATCTAAACAGCGCGTTAAAGAAGAAATGAATTCATTCATTAAGTAGTTCTGCAAAAGCATTCATGTTATTTGTAAAGAAGTTGAATGAAAGTCTTCATTTATGCGTGAACTATCATGATCTCAATGAAATAACAACAGTAAAGAACAATTATTCATTGTTTCTACTATCTGAAATGTTGAATCATTTTGCTCATGCAAGACACTTTATCAAAATTGATATTCATAACATTTATCATTGCATTTGAATTTGTAAAAACAATGAATGAAAAACGACTTTTTGCACACGCTATGATTAGTTTAAATATCAGATGATGCTCTTTAAACTGATAAATGCTTCTGCAATCTTTTAGTTCTATGTAAATTACACACTTAAGTCATTTTTGAATATTTATTGCATGATATATTTAAATCACATTTTAGTATATTTTGAGAAGAAAGAGCAGCATTGAAAGCATGTATGCAAAATTCTTTGCACGCTACTGAAATATTAACTATATATCAAGTTATCAAAATGCACTTTCAATTGCAGTGAAGTTATCTTTCTGAGTTTTGTGATAAAATGAAAAAATTTTCAAATGAAGTAATCTTGTATTAACATAATCACTAGCTGATCTGAGTTCACGTCTGCAAAGAATATTCTTGTATTCTTGAGATTTGCAAGATTTTATTGACAATTTATAAGAAGATTCTTTCAAATCATCATGCTTTTGACAGATTTAATCAAGAATACAAAGAAAGAAATGATGCATTCACTTTTTGCAATGACAGTAAAAACAAGAAAAACTTTTGAAAGATTGAAAATAATCTTTATCAATGCTTTCATTTTGAAACACTACAATTGAAATGCAAATCATTGCATGAAGATTAATGCATTCAATCACGAAGTTGAAGACGTGCTTAGTCAAAAGAGCAAAATTGATCAATGACATTTCATTGCATACTATAGTTACAAGTTCAAAAGAGCTGAAGTATGATGAGATATATATAATAAGAAGCTGTACACTATAGTTCTTGATTTTAAGAACTGATGACACTATTTTCAAAGTAGCAAGCGATTCATATGTATAATAACAGATCACAATAATCTTCATTACTTTATGATGATGAAGAAGCTTAATGCATAACAGATGAGCTGAACTGAGAAATTAACTGCGTTTAACTTTAATATAAAGTATCACAAAGATAAATTAAACTTTACAAATGCATTATTAAGAAGATCTGACATCATGAAATTGAATGATAGCAAGAAGAATAATGATTTTTTTTTATTTACTCTGCAAAACAAACTTTGCAATCAGAAATGTTAATCTGAGCTGTTAAAGAATGAAGAAGTTTTGACAGCAGTTAAACTCGCAGCATTAATAATACAACTGAATGACATAATCATTGCAAATACTTGAATCATATGTTTGAATGAAAGAATACTCATTAAATCTTGCAGAATTCTAAATACTGCGTCATCTCAACTTCTGATTCATTAAATTATGAAGTTGAAGAAATTTTATTTGAAGATGAGTGAATCAATGATCATGTGATTGCTGAAGTTACAATAAAGAAACGTCTTTGTTGCAAATGAAAAATAACATCAACGATTCACATTTAAAAAGAATGAGCTTTCAAAATGAAGTATAAAGAATAATGAACTGCTACGTTGTGATTTTGCAGTCTATGTACTCAATGACTCTGTTACAAGAAATGAGATTCTGCATATAAATCATGATGATTAATAATAATAAATTCATACACTCTTGTAACATTGATTAAATCAATTCATGAGAAACTTTATGCTATGTATGTCGAGTGAACAAAACTCTCTGAGGTAGAAAATCACTTGCTCTCTATACGACTGCTTCACGCAGTTAAAACAACAAGATTAAGACTATGTATCAAATTTGTTCACGTTGATCACATGTTAAAGAATAAATGTTCTAGTCACTTTAAATTGCTTCAGAAGCTTCGTTTTTATTATTATTCTTGCTGCTGCTCTGAAATCTTTCGTGATCATGATGATTATTTGATAGTTTGAGAAGTCAATGTCGTGTAGCATTCTTGATCGCAGATGCGTTCAGTTCAAGCAATGCATGAGTACATGCTTCGCTGTCTGATGACTTCGTTCGCAATTGCATCGCAAGCTATTCATGCTTGAAATGTTTCTCAAGTGCAGATAAATGTTAAAATCTATGTGTTTAATTCTAATGTAAGTTACGAGAACATTTTTAATCTTTTGAAAATTATCACGCATCTTTATTATCTTGTTGAATAAATGAAATCTTTGTGCTGAGATTGCATTAATGTCTGCGATGCATTTCTTGTATTTTTCTCATCATTGCTTTCATTGATCTTTGTGATATAACACTATTACGATGCTATTGCTTATTGAAATCATCATAAAAAGATCAAATCATCTGCATTTAAACTGCATTCTTGCATCTTCTTGAATAAATGTGTTCAGAAGCACTATTTTCTTGATGATAAAAAAATGAAAGATGAGATGATTAATTTTCATCAGTTGAGTGTGTATAAATTCATATGCTCATTTAATCTCTTGCATTCTGTCGTTGATTCAACTGCATAATGTGACTTTATTCTGCAGCATGTTCAGATGAACATGTAGTGAACTTATGTACATTTCAATCTTTAACGTTTCAATGCTTATTCTTTTGAATGTTTCTGCAACATAATGTAAAGTCTGATTTTACAGAGTTTCTAATTTGCATTTCTTATCTGACAGTTCTTTCTCTTTGTTACGCTGATGTCAGATTAATGCTTCAAATGTGATTTTTGATTTCACTACAGTTAAGTACACTTGTCTTGCTTTTGTGAAGATTGCTTCTCATGTGAAGATTTTTAAATAATTAAGCGCAAGCATTCTTATGACGTGACTCACTTCTATCTGTTGAAGATGCGCGTTTCATTGCAGTTTCATGTTCAGTTGAATTTTTAAAACTTGCATGTTGAACTTCAACTTAATCATTGAGCTTTTTATTTATATGCTAGTCATCATGTTGAATTTTCTCAATTTTCTAGTGAAATGTGTGAGCTTGTATTTTTCTGATGTGAACATTGTGTCATAAATTCAAGCTCACTTCATGCAGATGTTGTGTATCTTGCTTAATGTTTTGCAAATTTCTTCAATGAATCTGTCATAAACTAGAATGTTGATGTCATTTATGAAGTCAAGTACTTCAATTTTGATTTTCAATACTTTGCATTTTTCAATTAAATTTGCGTTGAAAAATAGAAAGAGAATCGATGAAATGAGAAATTCTTAAGATATGTCTGCGTTAATCTTATGCATAGTGCTCGCTTGCTCATTGAATATCAATTATGTCTCTCTGTTCTTTAAAAAGCTGCATGCTCATTCAACTATGTAATTCAACATTTTTCTTATTTTCAGCATATGCAGAAGTCTAATGTGCAAGACTTGATTAAATGCTTTGATGACATCTAAACTTAGCATGAAGATCATGTACTTGATGTCACAGTCTTACACAGTGTAAACTTGATTTACTAGTAAATCTAATGTTGAGATCATGAATTGCTTGCATCTCGCTTTCATTTGAGCATTCAAAAGCATGTGATGAGTCTCAGTTATATTACTTAGTCTTTTGATCATAATTGACTTTAAAGCTTTGCTCATGATATCAAGCAGAGCAATAAGTCAATATGTCTTTAAATTGATATAGTTACTTTTCTTTGATTTGCATAACACTATTGTTTGAGTCTTTTTGAACTGCTTCAAGTGATATTTATGTATCATGCATGCATTGAATAAACTCGTCAGCATTGAGATTAGTTTTGTGAAATCTGCTTGAAGTGCTTTGTTTGAAATTTCAAAGATGTCTGATGCTTTGTTCACTTTTACTTATTTAATTGCTCGCTTCATTTTGTTTTTTAAAATGCATAAATTTGATGATACTGTCAAAGATATGAATGAATTTGAAATGTCATTAATGTCTGCTTGTGAAAGTGAAGAAAAGAATTTTTCTCGCAGCATCTCGATTTTTTCTTCAAACATTGTTATCATATGATCAGTATTGTCTTATTTCAACAATAAAAACTGAGAAAGCTTTTTAAATAATTGAATTTCAATTTTGACTCATTTTGCAAAGCATCATATCAATTTTGATGCGTTGCTTAACTCACGCATCTGTGATTTGAAGTGTATGCATTTTGTTTGTCTGATGATCTTGTTTTTGTGATCATTATGTTTCAGATATTCATTTCATGTCTTTAATGTATTTTGTATTTTTCATATAATTCACAGTTATCTTGATTTCATTACTACTTCAAAGCAGCTCTGATTTCAAAAGTTTCTTGCTTAATTTGATGATTTTGCTCAAAGAGTAAACTTCTTAATGATCTCTTGTAATACTTTGATGATTTCTGTCATTCTATCATTTATTTCAGCTTTACTGTTCAAAAAATGATTTGATGAAAGATGTATTTGCAGATAAGCACTCAATGCTTCTGTGTTCATTTTTTTTCAAAGTCAACGAGTCGAGAACTGCGCTGAGATTGTTTATAAATTTAGCTCTGTGACAATTGAAAAATAATCTGATCTCTGATGTAGATTGATTTGTACTTCGCATTTGCATGTCATAAACTGTATTTTCTCGTTGTTAAAGTTTAAATTTATCATTGTAAATTGATTGTGAATCTTGCGAGTGATTATGTTTAATTTCAGCAGTAGTTTCAATCTTGCATTTGTAATGATGTTTAGTAAAGTATTAATCATCATATGTTGAGTGAAGCATCTTCATTTCTCTCAGTATGAATGATGTAGATTGAAGTCTTTTATGACTAGTTGTTTACAGTCATTCTTGAGTAGTTCATTCATACGAAAGATAGTTAAGAATTTCTCTGTGAATGTAATGAATAGTGAGCTTAAGTTGTAGATGTTTAAAAGTCTTAACATCTGCATTTTATCATCTGTGTTGCAAGTTAATATTCTGATTAAGCAGATGTCTGATTCAATCATCTTTACTGTTCACTGATCAAGTCTTAAGCATTTATTAACATATATACATGTTTTTGACTAAGATGATGAGTTTTTCACTAAATGAAAGAAGTTGTGAGCTGAGCTAAATGATTGCAAGTCATTAATGTTGTGTTTTTGCTTCTGTATAATTACTATGTTGAATTTGCGAATTTCTCTGTTGATCAAGAATGATTCTTGAATCTTTAATAACTTTCTGATGTTGTACTGTAGAATTTGTAGAACGAATTGTTATATCATAAAGTTATTTGTAACTGTTGTTGACTCTGCGCTGAGAAGACTCTTTGTATGCTTTCAATTACTGAGAATCTTTTGCACTTTCTGATTGAGCATTTCTGAGTTTGCTCAGATGTTGTCTCATTTGAGTTGCTAGTCACACATGAAAAGAGATCAACTCATCTCTTCTTGACTTTTATCATTTATCATGTCAATTCAACATCTTGATTACATATTTTTAACATGATGATTGTTGAGCTTGAAGAATTCATTGAATCTATGAAGTCTGTTGAGCTTAACAAATTCATTGAGCTTAGAGAATTCAGAAACAGCGAGAGAGATGCATGATTGTATTTCAACATTTCTGAATATTTGATCAATCTGTTTCTGTAGATTTCTGATGCTTGTTTCATCTGCTGTTGTCATTTGAGACAAATGCGTCTTCAAAATTCATGATTTTCATTGCAGTTGATGCAATGTCTTTTATTCAAAAACATCATGCATTCTTTAATATGATGTTTGTCTGTGCATTTAATGCAGCGTTGTTTCTTTTTGCAAAATCTGATCATATGATCAAATTTGAAGCATCTGTAGCATTGAGTGATGTGACAGTTTTTTTCAAACAGTTTGCATGAGCATTCTTGATATAAGTTTAACATGCTTTCATTCATTAATCAATTCATCATTACTTTGATTGTGATTTCTATGATGAATGATGAGTAAATCTTCTCACTTTCAACTACTTTCTTGAATCAAACTATTCTTAGAATCTTTAGATTTTTATGAAGTTTTGTGTTATTTTTTATCAGTCTTTTAATGATTACTTTCTGATTACTTGTGTTTATTGTGATGTGTATCTTATGTGCTAGCACAGTGAAGATTCAACACATTATACACATCAAGTTCATGATTTCTTTTACTCATGTTTGAGATTTTTTCAGATTTGCTTGAGCTTCTAAAGTTCTGAACTCACTGCGTGAAGTATGATGTCTTTGCTTTCAAGCTTGCAAAGAGACATGATTAGATTTTTTTGAGCTGTTGACATGTTTATGATTTTTTGAAGAATCTGTTCAATAGATTTCTTTTGTATCTTCTTTATTTTCTTTCTTTCTGCTATCTTTATCATGATCTATCATCTTTTGCAAAGTGATGATAATTCATCTTTGAAATGTTACTTTCTCATTGTTACTTCTTCTTTTATCATGTTCACTTATGACATGATTCTTGATGAGAAGCGTGTGCTATCTTATGTTTGTAGCTGCTTGCTAAACAGTTGTATGAATGTCTTCAGTTTCTGTACATTTTTTGCAATGAATGCATTTTAATTCTCATTGTTTTCTTCTTTTAAATCATTTCAAAGACATCACATAAGCTTCACTGCTACTTTTTTTCATGAATGATCTTTGTTTTTTTCTTTCTTTAACATTGATGTCTATATTAGAAGATCAATAATGTTAGCAACATACTTTTCATCATTGTGTAAGTTTTTTGATCTTGCGTTGCTGTTTATGTGCTGCATATTTCTGACTGTCAGTGAGAATTTTTTGAGATAAGCGTTACTGACTGTCAGACATTGTATCAGATAAATAACAAGACAAAGAAGACAGTGAACTACAGAAATATATATCTAAAGTACAAGACAATTAAATGTAGAAATAAATGATATAGTGAAATGATGAAAATTTTATGAGTGATCAAAGATTGAATTTCACTATTCAAGCTCACTATCTCGCTCTTCAAATTTTCAAAATTCATTGAATTTTATTCTATCACAGTCATGACAGCTGAAGTTCAATGCATGCAAAAGTCAAGCGCACACGACAGCATTCACGAAGCATTAATGACTTGATTATTTAGAATGATTCAATGTTTAATAAGCAACGATAAATTGAGATCTGACTTTCATTGCACTGCATTCGTTGACACTTTAGCAGACTCATTACTTGCAAACATAATATATAATATCATGATTGCATCTCAAGATCTTGACATGCTTGAATCACTTTTCTAGAAATTCTCTACAATTCTTTGAAAATTCTCATCATATTTAGTCATCTTCAATTCATATTAATGTCTTCAAGTCTTTTCAAATCTTTCATCATTCTCGATCATTTCTTGATCTTCAATCATTCTCAGATCTCTTCACTTTCTTCAGATTTCTTCATCATTTTCAACTCTCTTTTGTCATTCTTGAGGTTTTTTTTCTCAATGTCATGAAACATGTGTGCTTTTGCTTTTATTTATTGTAATCATGAAGCTCAGACATTTTTGACAGACTTGCAACAGAATCATGATTCAAAGTTTTAAGCTTCAAAAAACACAGATCATAAAAGAATTTAATCAACAGAATCAAAATCAAGTGTTCAGAAAAAAAAAATTTCTTCAAGTTTTACGTGCTTATGCAGTTTAAGACTATGAAACACGATGCTATTTATCTAGATAGTGACACTGAAGCACTGTGTGTATGCTAAATTACATGTAATTTAGTCAAAGTCAATGCAGTATATCTTCTTATTGAGCAGTCAGATTGTTAGAATGCGCATATGAGCATGTGAACTGTTTATATAATCAAGTGATCATATAAACAACTTGAAATTGTGAAAGCTGATCACTTCAACATGAGCTTTCGAATTTGCATTTGATTATCTGAAGAATAGATAATCTTTGATCTATGTATGTGAAAGCTGATCACTTCGACGTGAGCTTTCGAATTTGCTGTTTGATTATTTAGCTGAGCGAGCTAGATGAGTTTTGATCTATGTGCGAAAGCTGATCACTTTGACATGAGCTTTCGAATTTGCATTTGATCATTTGAAGAGTAGATGATCTTTGATCTATGTATGTGAAAGCTGATCACTTCAACGTAAGCTTTTGAATTTGCTGTTTGATCATCTAGCTGAGCGAGCTAGATGAACGATCAATGTATTGTGAAAGTTGATTACTTCGACGTAAGCTTTCGTTCGCTGTTTAATCATTTAGTTAAGCAGATTAAATGAGCTTTGAATTGTTTGTGAGCATCGCGATGCGATGCTTGATCTGTGTATTGTGAAAGCTGATCACTTCGACGTGAACTTTTGTTTGCTGTTTAATCACATAATCATTTGATTATGTGATCTTGTTGTTTGTGAGCATCGCAATGTGATGCTTGATCTGTGTATGTGAGCATAACATGCGCATATCGCGCTGTTACTGCTCTGTTGATGAGATTGTTCAGCTCTTCTGACAAGCATAGCTTGCAGAAGATTTGTAGTCAGCATCTTGTACAGATAAATCTCATTGTCGATCAGCAATGTTTTGAAATTAGCAGATCTAAACAGACAGCAATCACTGCACAGCACAGCAACAACAGCAACAGCAGCAGCAATGATAACAATAAAAACATCATTTTTGCAGATTGAAATGTAAGCATAAATTTGATACATGAAACAGTTAACTAACTTTTCTGTGAAAGTCAATTAGCATCGCTTTCATCACATTACTCAATATCAACAAATTGCAGACTTGAACTTTTAATTTAACATTACTTTCAACAATTGCAATTCTGCTGCTTAAAATGTTAATATTATTTTTTTCATCTTACAACATTCTCAGATCATCTTCATATCTTTCTTTGCTTCTCTTCATCTGCACTTTCAATCACTTTCATATTTCTTGCAGATTCACGTTATTTTTAAATCATCTTTAAAGCATTCTCAGAGTATTCTCAAATGTTCTTCAGATCACACATGAAAAATTTTCTTCTATCTTTTTCTAAATTTTCTTCAACTTTATTTTGATCAATCAATGCGTTCAGAATTTTGCGATCGTAAATACTTAACAGTTTTCACAGATTCATGACAAGTTTATGATTTGAATGCTCATCTGATGATGAGCTTTGAATTGAGCTTAAACTTCTACAACAACAGCGAAAATTTAATCATCAAATGCTCATTCATTATTTTGCTCATTACAATTTTCTATTCATGATTACAGTACATGCTTTACAGACTCACGACAAGCTTATGATTTGAATGCTCATCTGATGATGAGTTTCGAGTTGAGTTTGAGTTTCTACAACAGCAGCGAAAATTTGATCATCAAATGCTCATTCATTATTTTGCTCATTACAATTTTCTATTCATGATCACAGAACATGCTTCAAAGATACATGATATACTTGAGATTTTAATGTCATCATGCTGCACTATTCTGAATGCAATTGAAAATTTGATGATGATGTAAAACAATTACACTATTCTGTATACTCGTATGCATGAAATTTCTGCGCACACTGAGTTTTCACGCACTCTAACTAGAAAGATTAGTTACAGATAGTATTTCAAGACACAGATAGTATCTTGAAATTTAGCATGCTTTAAAATACTATCTGTAACTAATCTTTCTAGTTAGAGTGCGTGAAAACTCAGTGTGCGTAAAAATCTCGTGCATACAAGTATACAGAATAAGATATCTGAATCAGAACTTAATGATGATTATGATATTAAAGACTTGTTTCTCACTATTAAAGATTTTCTGTGTGATATTCTTTTCACAAGCAATGTAATATTATTATGTGAAACATTCTTCAACAACAAAAGACATGAGAGTTTACTACATTTAAAAAGCATGACTGTCTGTCATCAGAATGTCATTGAGTAAGTTATTAATTTTATGCTTTGACATTTGACTTTGCTGACGTGTTGTACTAAAATGATTTTTCAGTAACGAAATTGATTTGCAGCAGCTACTTGAAGATGCATCATGCAATCGATGTGTCAAAGTACTCATTACAGAGAGTTTAATCTTACGCAAGCTCATTTTTGATGAGCACTAAATCTCGTCAAACGCACAATGAATGTAGAATTTCACTCATCATTCTGATCAAGCAGAAGAACTGCAAACAGTCAATGAGAGACTTTGAGCACACAAGCAAAGAAGAACATGATTGTCATGAACTATGAAATACATCTACGAAAATTTGAAATCAACAAAGTCAACTTTCATATAATGCTTTCTAAATTCTTGTTTCTGAAAATAATGATCTGTGACACAGATGAGATGAAGATGACAGAAAAGATTAATGAGAGATGATAAGAAAATAAGAAGACATGAGAAGATATAATAAATGTAGAATGCGAAGGTATGTAACTAGTCAATGAGATGCATAGAACAATGTAATCGTACTCAACTGCAAATCATGAGATCAATCAAGTGTAAAATTAACTACAATGTTCATGATCAGTTGACTTAACATTAACATAGATTTGAAAGAAAGTGAATGAAAGATCAAGATGTACAACTGTTTTCTATGACATGACGTCAACATGATGTCTACTATCAACTCAATAAAATGTTCATTTCAACAGTTAATTTACTCTTGACACTCACTCATGTGATTGAATATAAGATTGAGTTGCATTACACAGCATATCAACAATATATTAATGTGTAGTTAACAAAATGTTAAACAATCAGTTATACATTGTAAGATAGTTTCTTTAAAGTCATGTATGATTATAAATCAATCTTTAACATATACATTAAGAATGATGCTATGAAAGAAAAAGTGTCAGCAGCAAAAGAATGCATTGAAATGCTGCAAGATGTGCAAAACACGTTGATGTAATAATGATAAAATGCAGTTGAAGCTCAAACAAAGTATTATAATTGAAAACATAAGTTTAAGTTCTTTAATGTTGATGATTTAATCATGCTATTAGCAAAAAACCTAAAGCAGAAGAAGTTAAGCAAGAAGTTATCAAATAAAATGATAAAGTTCTTTTATATACAAGAACTTATAAATAAGCAGATGTATCATCTTGATCTTTCAATCATTTATAGAATTCATTCTATCTTTCATCTATTTCTCTTAAAGTTGTATAATTGTAGATTGAATGATGATTTTATACTTAAGTATTTCACTTTCAAGCTTATTAATGATGAGTAAGAATGAAAAGTAAAGAAGATTTTATAAAAGTGAAAAAGAAAGAAAATCTTATTTTATAAAATATAATGAAAAGAATATTTCATTGAATATAATCAATGAATATTAAGCGAAAATATGAAAGAAGTCTTGAAACTTATAAAAGCTTTTGAAATGAGATTGAAATGAAAGTGAAAAGTATAGTTACTCACTTTCAGATATAAATTCATAATTAAAAAGAAAGAAAATCACTGTATTATGATGATTTTCACTCTTTAATGAAATGATCACGTAGAAATATTAACACTTAAACAAAAGAAAAAACACAGACAGAAGAAAAAGTGCAGAGATGCAAAACACACTCAATATAAAAGCGTAATCATCATTAAATTGATTATTGAATTAAGTTTTAAATTAAAATTTTGAATTCAGATCAATATTGAGTTGAATTGTTTACATTTTCAACTTGATTCAAGTCAAGTTGCTCATATTTTCAATTTAATGCAACTTAACTCAACTGAGAATTGAATCAACTTGACTCGATTTATCAAGAACTCAAGCTTGATATCAAGAAAGTTAAATATAGAATTTTTTTCAATTTTTTGCTTTTGCATTACCTTTTTGCATTATCTTTTTGATAGAAAGTCATGAAGAAAAACATGATGAGAAATATAAAGAAAAACATGAAGAAAAACATGAAGAGAAACATGAAAATCATTTGATAGAGAATCATGACGAAAAATATAAAGAGAAACATAAAGAGAAACATGAAGAGAAACATAAAGAAGAACATAAAGAGAAATATGAAGAGAAATATGAAGATCGTTTGATAGAAAATTATGATGAGAAAACATGAAGATTATTTGACTTTGATAGAGAGTCATGATGAGAAAACATGATAGAAAGTCATGAAGAAAAATCATGTAAACTGTTCAATCAAGCTATTTACATTTATCTAATATCTTGTTGAATTGAATCAAGTTTTCAAATTGTGTCAGAAACTGAGCTAAACTAGAGATAATATTAATATAAAAGACTGATATTATTATTACTTTGATAGAATTTAGATACAAGACAATACATCAAATAATGTACAAGATAAAAGACAAAGAGTGAAAGAAAAGAATGAGAACTCAACTTTTATATACATGAATCAAGCAGAATCAAGACTAAACAGTAGTTTTATTGACTTAAGATTGCAGAAGTTCACGCACATGACTGAGATAGTTGAAACAGAATTGCTGAAATTAAATTAAGATGATGATGACTAGATTGATGACTTAATTCATTGAACTGCGAAACAGATTCAATGAATCAAGATTATTTAAAATATTGACAATTTATGTTTTAAATCAAATTGATGATCTGATATCATGACAGTATCTTTTCTCTTCAAGACTGAGCTTTTGCAAGATGATGAGAAGAAACAAGATGAAATGAGAAAGAATTGAAGATGAAGACTGAAACAAGATGAGAATTGATGTGAACGCATTTTAATGTGATGAAGTACAGATGAGACTGAAATAGATCTGAATCACATTTGAGTCAGATTTAAGTAAGATGTTTAAGTCAGATCTTGACAAGATTTGAAAGATGAAATAAGATGAGACGCATTTTAACATGATGATGCACAGCAAAATTGAAACGCATCTGAGTCACATTTGAATCAGATTTAAACGAGATGTCTGAGTCAGATCTGAGTAAGAGAAAGACGAAAGACAGTTTAATGTGATGATGCACAGCGAAATTGAAATATATTTAAGTCACATCTGAGTCAGATTTAAACAAGATGTCTGAGTCAAATCTAGACAAGATCTGAGTCAGATTTAAGCAAGAAAAAGACGAAACGCAGTTTAATGTGATGATGCACAGCGAAATGAAACGCATTTTAACGTAATGATGCACGACAAGATTAAAATACATCTGAATCACATCTGAATCAAATTTAAACAAGAGATCTGAGTCAGATCTAGACAAGATTCGAGTTAAATCTGAGCTGCATTAAAATGATGAAGATTGAACTTAATGTTCTTGACATTGACATTGAAACATTACACACAACAGTACATGTGATTCTTTGACGACAAAATTGACGAGATAATATTCATTGAGCATTTGCTCACAATTATTCAGAAGATGAAAGAGCTTTCAAGTAGAAAAGTGATCTTCTTAATTGATGTAATACTTGAGCAGAAGTGAATTATAGCGTTTATCATGCTTGAAGTTTAGTATGCTGTTTACATATCAGAATCTTTCGTCATTCTCAATGATAACAAGTTCTTAAGATTTCTGACGTTGACTCGAAAGAAAATTACTTGTGATATGACTCAAAAGAGTGACGTGAAAGATTAAATGAATCTTCATGAATGCTGAAAGATTTAACTCAATGATCAGAGAATTGTTCTTAAAGACACATTTGATCTTGAAGAGATCAACATTATGATCATCTAACTTGATAGTAAGACGAGCGATGCTGAGATTGCAAGCATTCAGTCAGACTTTATCTTTGACGAAGTATTTAAAGCAAGAATGACGAAAGAGATTGATTTTATCGTATGAGAACACAAAAGTAGAAAGACATATAAATATATTTGACTGAATTATTTAGTAGATAGAGCATATGAAATGAAGAAGAAAGAAAAGAAGTGAGTGAAGAGTAAATACTCATTCACTAGCGTCGAATCAATGCGAAGATTACTAATCACAGAGATAACAGTATCATTTTCTGTTTTCAACATTTTCAACACTTTCTCTTAGAAATTAAAGCTCTATATAAAGCTATTCAGACTCTCTACTGACTGTATATTCATGCTCTTTTACTCGTCAACGTCATGCTCGACGAAAGTAGCTTCATTTCTTGAATCTAGTTTCATGACTAATCTGAATCTCAGAAATTTGCCTGACTTTAAAGACTTGATGAGATCATCAATCATCATTTGATTGATGAGTATGTATTTCAATCTAATTGCTTTCTCTTCTATCTTGTTTCAAACATAGTGATACGATGTATCAATGTGCTTGGCTTGAGAATGATTGACGAGATTGCTACTCATTTTTATAGTCGCTTGATTGTCAGCTAAAATGATAGTTGAATTCGTATTCGAATCATCATATTTCATCTCTTTCAATGCTTGAATCAGAAAGATCAATTTCTTGACTGCATTACATTCGTTAACGTATTCAGCTTCAGCAGATGACGTGCTAATACATTGTTGATGTTTGAAGCTTCAGCTAATTGATTCATTTCATAGGAAAAACATATAGTCAAAGATGAATCTTCAGAAATTCAAGCAATTCGCATGAGCTGAATCAATATATTCAAAGAATTCAGCTTTCTCAACTCTCTTCACTTTGAAAGATTCATATCAAAGTCTCAGCTGAGCAGTTTCAACTAGATAACGAATGATTTGTTTGACAGCTAGATCATGATTGAGAATAGAATTCATTGAATATCTGCTGCATTTACTCACTGCATAAACTATATCTGATCGTGTTTGACAGACTACTCACATTAGTGTTTCAATGATTGATTGATAGTTCTTTATTTCTTCAGAGATAGCTTGATACTCAACTCACTTCTTGAACTTTCAATAAACGTTCTTTTTGAGCTGATATCTGTAATGCATCAATGTTTTAGTTGAGCTGCAGTCGCTCATGCTTAGAAGCTTGATGACTCGCTTGATATAAATGCTTTGATTGATTCAAAGAGTTCATTCAGCTTTATCACAAGTTATGTGCATTTCTAAATATCACTCGATTGAGTCAAGATCTTTCATTTGAAAGCACTCTGCAAATTGCAGCTTCAGTGCTTTGATATTGAATATGTTCGATTCTAGAATGAGTAAATTATTCACATAGATAGCGATAATGATGTCATTATCATGAATGAACACTGAATGATCAATTTCTATTCTTTGATAGTTGATGAAGATGAGATAAACTTTCAGAGTTGCATATCATTCTTGAAACATCTGTTTTAGTTCATATAAAGTCTTGTTTAAATGACAGGTCAAAAAGATTTCATTTGATTCTTTTTGCTCAAATCTCAAAGATTACTGCATTCAGATCTCTTTCTTTAGATGTGCTTCTAGAAAAGCAGTGATGACGTTCATTTGTTCGACTTCATAGTCATATTTAATCATCAATGCTAAAAGCATTTTGATGATCTTGACTCTGATCATCGAAGCAAAAATCTTGTCATAGTCAATTCTCTGATTAGATTGAAGATGTATGATTCTAGACTTTCGTTGAGATCTAGAAGAAAAAAATTGCTCAGCATTCACGATTCTACTGTTTTTTCAATGTTTGCACACTTGATAGTGATTTGCTTGAGCGAGTCTGCATAGTTCTGAATGAATTTGAAATTCAATTGCTTTGATTGAGTCAGTTCTTTGATTGTCAGAAATAGAGTGATCAAATTTGACTGCTCATATTAAGTCTTCAAAATAAATCACATTTTAGTGATGTTATCTGCTTTGAATATATGTATTCTGAGTCTCTTTTCGCAGCTGAAGTCAATTATATCGCTGATTCTGTTGTTTCTATCTTTTCAATGTTGAACATCAGTGATATACTTCTTTTTATCTGCTGTCAAGACGTTGAATGACAGTGATGTTGATTTCTTCAGCTTTCTTGAAATGATCATTCAGAGATCTTTGACTTTCAAGACATTAATTATATTCTTCTTTCATGACTTGTAGTTTTCGCTTCTCTTTAACTTAAAGACTCAATAGATCTTTGAATCTTTCATTGTTGTATGATGATTAAAGTATGAGAGTAGTTCTAGAAATTTGATCGAAGGAAAAATTTCGTCTTTTGATGACAGCGAGTTCAATGCTTCTGCTCTCTGTTATTTTTTCGATAGCGAAATAGCTAACTTGAGCTTATAATCTCTTGTCGTACAAGAACACAAAAGTAGAAAGACATATAGATATATTTGACTGAACTATCTAGTAGATAAAGCATACAAGATGAAGAAGAAAGAAAAGAAGTGAGCGAAGAGTAAATACTCATTCACTAACATCAAATCAATGCGAAGATTACTAATTACAGAGATAACAGTATCGTTCTCTGTTTTCAATATTTTCAACAATTGACATTGAATTCATAGATGATCTGAGCTATAAGCATCTCATCACGTAAATGCTCAGTTAGTTTCTTCATCTTCTTGATGAACTCTTTGACATTGATTAACTTGTTTTGAGCTTAAGATGTAAGATTCTCAAACAGAGACTCAAAAGACTTGAAGTCTAGACGTGAATTCTGACTCAAATTGATCAAGAAGAATGATGCTAAAGTAATTGATGATGATGTGTTATTGACGACAAATTCAACTTCAGAAAGTCACTTAGCTCAGTCATTCTGCATGTAGTTGACGAAGATTCAAAGATAATGCTTCATGACAGCATTGACTCTCTTGATTTGATCATCAATTTCAGAGTGATACATTGTTGATAACTTAGCATTTATCTTCAGCATTTTACATATGTGCTTTCAAACATTGAAGATGAATTGTGTGTCTTGATCAGACATGAAGAACTTGAGTAAATCATGATGTTTTCAAACATGAGCATAAAAGCAGTTGATAACTTCTTCAACTTTCATAAAAGTGATGAGAATTAAATGTCTCATTTTGATAAAACAATCAATGAAGACTAGAACATATTTATATGTGATATTCATGAAGATACTGAGTGATAAAGAATCTACATAGTTCATGAAAATATCATATTAACAACATTTGAAAATTGAAAAAGAACAGAATTATTCTTAAGTTCATTGTTTAAAGAGCTTAAAATGTGTGTACACGTGACAGTTTCATATAAAGTGTTGAACATACTTATAAATGTTTGATCATCAGTAAACTTGACTGATCAATTCATAGCTTTTTTCTCTTTCTGAGTGATCATCAATGACATTATCATGAGTGAGCTGAATGATACGAAGACGTAATTTATCTGAGTTGAGCATGTACTTTCTTTCTTGAAAGTACAGATAATTCTCATGTTTTTCACACTTGACTAAAGAGATCTTGTTGTGATGTCGTGCTTCATTGCAAAGCACTTTGATTTTTTGAACTGCAAATTTATCATTGATTTTGACTTGCTTTCACAATGTTTGAGTGAAGATGTCAGCAGAATCTTCATCAAGATTCAGAGTGTCTTGATTTAGCTGAGACTTGATGTTTTTAACATCAAATTCTTCGATTTATAGATTCATGAGAACTAGAATTAGCAAAGATGCTGAAATAATTGAGAACAGATGTAACTGAATTGAATTTAAAGCGATGATTTGTAACTGAAGCTTCATAACTTTGATGTTGAAGACATCAAAAGCAAGATTCTCAACAATATCAAGATTTAAAACATGAATTTTCAGAATTGTCTGATATTGATATTGATGTTGAGAATTGAATGTATCTTTCTCTTTAAAAAGATCTTCTGAGCGACGTGTTAAAGCATTCAACTTATTATTGATCTTGTCGAGACAATAAGTGATGTGATAGTTGAATCTAAACAGAAACTCACTTCAACAAGCTTGATGATGACTTAACTGCTTAGTTGACATGAAATACTCAAGATTTTTGTGATTCGTGATCATCTCAACAGAATAGATAAAGTTTTCAAGCTCTGATCATCATTTCTTGAAAGCGCAAACAATGATCATAAGTTCTTTATCATAAATCTCGTAGTTACACTCAACTGAATTATGCTTCTTTGAAAAGTAAGCGACTGAATGAAAAATCTTGTTCTCATCATATTGAAAAAGAATATCTTTGAACACATAGTTTAAAGCATTGATTTCTATCACAATCTTGTGATTTGAATTATAGTGACAAAGAATAATCTTGAAAATGAAGACTTTCTTAAGAATGTTGAATGCAATCTGACATTTCTGAAATCAGACAAAGAGTACATCTTTTCTGATGAGATGAGTGAGCGAGATAACTATTCTATTATAGTCATAAATAAATCTTTTATAGAAGTTCGCGAAATTTAGAAAACTTTAAACGTTTTTAACGTTAATTAAGATGAGTCAATTAACAATAATGTTTATTTTAGAAAAGTTCATCTTGATCTCTTTGATGATGATTATCAATTCTAAATACAAAACTTGAGTGATGTGAAACTTGAGTGATGTGAAACTTGCATTTGATTATATTCATCTGAAGATCTGCTTCTTGCAGCTTTCGCAGAATGAGCTTGACATGAATCTCATGCTTGAGTTCATTGTTGAAATAAATCAAGATATCATTCAGATAAACTGTATAAAACTTATTTAAATGTTTATGAAGAGTATTGTTAATGTACTTCTGAAACAAGATAGACTCATTACATAGATTGAAAAGCATGACTAGATACTTGAATAATTTAAATCAAGTGCAAAAGACAATAAAAGCTTCATTTTCTTCTTTGATTCAAAGTTGATTGAACGCAGAAATGATATTCAGCTTGATAAAGATTTTAACTCGACTTAGACAATTCAGCATTTCTGAGATCAGAGATAAAGAATATTGATTCTTGACTGTGATAGCGTTCAGATCTTGATAGTTCACGCAGAAGTAAAATTCTTCTTCAAGTTTCTTGATGAAGAGAACAGACATGATCATTTGAGAGCGACTAACTTGAATGAAATCTTTGCTCAGATTTTCATTTAAATAACGTCGAAGTTCTAGAATTTCATCACAACTAATGTCATACAAAGCGAAGACTGAGAATTGAGCATCTTCTTTAAGATGTATGACATGATCATGAGCTTAATGCAAAGACAAAATATCAACATTCTTCTTAAAGAAGATGTTTAGAAACTTGAAATATCTGAACAATAAAATTATGATTGAATCAACGTTCTTACTTTGTCAATAAACTTCAAGATCTTCTTGTGTCGTGAATGCAGTCAAATGAAATTTCTTTTTCATTTGATGAAGATTCAGACGATGATTCTTATCATATATACTGTCTTGAGAATGAGATGAAAACTGAGCAAGAGTTAAGCTGTTCTTTGAACAGACAGTCAAAGTCACATGACGCGACTTTGACTCATCAGAATCTAGACTAGAAGATGAGATTAATTCAAGATTCAAGAAAATATTGATTTTCTTTAAAGTGATACTAAACACTTCAATGTCTTTGACATAAGTAGCATGATCAAAGCTTCAAGCTTTTAACTTGACTATGTCAAGTTGTATAAAAGATTGATTGAATTGATTTGCTTAAAAGACAACAGAAGTTTTAAAGAGAAAAGAATTTTGACACTTGATTTTTGATGAGTATTCTTTTTGAATGACTTGAAGAATATGACTAGAAACTTCTTATTTCAGATGAGAGACAAGATTGAATGAGATTTGTTTCTTGTGAATGAGTTGAATATTAGTTGACTTCTCATGAGCAAACAAAAGATTATATTGCTTCTTGTGAGCAGATGAGAAACTGAGTTACTTCTTGCAAGTGAATTGAGAACTGAATTGCTTCTTGTGAGTGAACTGAAAACTAAGTTACTTCTTTCAAGTAAATGAGAAACTAAATTACTTCTTGCAAGCAAACTGAGTGTTGAATTACTTCTTGTGAGTAATCTGTAAACTGAATTACTTCTTGTGAACAATCTGTAGACTGAATTACTTCTTGTGAGTAATTCATGAATCGAGTTACTTCTTGTGAGTGAATTGAGAACGAGATTGAAGAAAAGCTACTTTGTTAACTTTGAATGAGAAATTTTCTTCTTGTTGATTAAAATCATAGATCTTGACGAGAAATTAATAACAATGATTAAGACAGAATGAGAAAGACAAGATGAGAATATTGTGTTCAAAATTAACATCAATGACGTGATGATGAAGTCATGATAGACTCATGATGATGAGATATTGACTTAATTTAATGACATAAAAGAATAGTCTTTCAATGTGTTCATTGAGAATCATTGTGATTTCGATGACATGAGTAATGTCATTGATTAAAGCGACTTGATCATCAAATTCTTGAAGTCTGCAAGAATGAGTTAATTGATGCAAGAAAAAATGATGTTGTTGCGCGAAGAATTTATTCATAAAGACATAAGCAGAAACTTTACTATCAATCAGAGTGAGAACAAGAACTTTAGATTGAGCTTAACGTAGAATACAGAATACTATCATGTGATTATCTTTGAATGTCGAATTGAATTCAAAGAGTTTCAAGACAGATTTAGCAGAAAACTTTTTATGTGATTGAAGTGAAAGTGAAAAGATTGAAACTAGTAAACAAGATGATATGTATACAGATTTCTGAGTGCAACTTAGCTCAGAAACTAAACTTTTCTTATGAACAGCAAAACTTCTTCATTTATACTGATAACATCATTGTCATAAATGTTTATGATATGCAGAGTGAAAAGCTTCTTATTTGAGCATTCTTTAGCAATTTTGCTCAAATGTTGCAACTTGCAATAATAACACAGCTTTCACTTGTTGCAGATTTTCTTGATCTCAGAAACGATCAAAATCTTATCTTGAATGATGATAATAATGAAGTTTAGATTCATTGACTCATCAAAAGATGAAAAAGAAAAAAATGAAGATATTGTTGAAACAACAGTCACAGAGATGATGATCTTTGAACTCAAAGAATTACTAGTGAATGCAAAAACATTCTTGACTTTGACAAATGAAATGATGATGAAGATGAAGCAAGATTGATGATGCTTAAGCTGCTGAAGCTTTTCGTCAATGTCAGAGAATGCTTAAACTCATTGATGAAAGATGAAAGATTGAATTTCATCAAGATTTCATCAGAAGAAAATAATGACTTAAGTAAAATAATTGACATTATGTTTCAGACAGTCAATCAATGAAAAATCTTTCATTAAAGAACATTTTTTCTTTTGATAGAAGAAATTGTAGTAGTCAACAAAGTTATTTATGTCTTGCTTCAGAGTTTCACGAAAATATAAATGAGCATCTTCTGTCTTGAAAGAATTGTTGCAGCAATGACGTAACTTATGTCATCAATTTGCAAAAATAAAAATGATATAAAGATCATTGACTTGATATTAACTCATTAAATTGTGAGTCTTCTTATCTATGATGAGTCATGACTTGACATAAATGATCTTGACTCAATGAGAGAAGTAATGATCATCATTCACGTTCATGCGCTGTATCAGACTTTGCTCTCATGCATTCAATTGATCTTTGTCTCTCTCATATTCAAATATGTTGAGAAGCTTCTTGAATCTAGAAGCAATAAAAACAGTGACAGAATTTGCAGAGAAATGAACAACAAGAAAAGATTGATTGTTCAAGATTTGTGCAATGATTTGAGTTATTATTGCAAGAGACTGAGAATTCAATTCTATATAAATTGAAGAACTAAAAATGATGAACAAGAATGAAATGATGACATCATGTTATTGAACTTGATTTTGAAGTTCTTGCATTACACGAAAGATCTTGACTGAATTTTTAATCATACTTTAAGCGAACTGTTTGACAGCACGCTCATCATCAATTGAGAAATTGTGAAATGACTTTATTTGAGTGAAAGAGTAACTAGACGAGATTTCAACGTAGAAAAACGTTGCAGAAAGTGTAAATCTTTCATAATGTCAAAAACTGAGCTAAACTAGAAATACTATTAATATAGAAGACTGATATTATTATTACTTTGATAAAATCTAGATACAAGACAATACATTAAATAATGTACAAGATGAAAGACAAAAAGTGAAAGAAAAGAATGAAAGCTCAACTTCCATATACATGAATTGAGCAGAATCAAGACTAGACAGTAGTTTTATTGACTTAAAATTGCAGAAGTTCATGCACATGACTGAGATGATTGAAACAGAATTGCTGAGACTAAATTAAGATAATGATGATTAAATTGATAACTTGATTCATTGAACTGCGAAACAGATTCAATGAATCGAGATTATTTAAGATATTGATGATTTATGTTCTAAATTGAGTTGATGATCTGACATCATGACAAATTGAGTTGTTGAGTTAAGCTTCTCAATTTAATTCAAGTTGTTGAGTTCAACTTTTCAATTCAACTCAACACTTTTTTCAAAAAATTTCAACTCAACTTGATACTTTTTGAGTTAAGTACTTAACTTGAACTTAAGTACTTGATTCAACGCGATCAGTTTAATCATCATGAAATAATTATTATGTCAATTATCTTTTGCAGAAGATGCAATCATAATTTTCTTCTTTTCACTCATCTTGAGATTTACATTAAGACGTAAAACAAGTGAATTCAGAGTAAGCAGATTCATTTATAAATATATCATGTCAGTTATAAAACTGTGATCAAATGATATTAAAATACAATAAAATATACAGAATAGCAAAATGCATCAAGCACATCATGAGCAATGTCATTAACTGTCATTACTTCTTTCAGCTACAACTTCTGTACATCAAATGACTCAGACTTGCATATGTTGTTTAAATAATTTTTCACATGCATTGTGATTATGAACTTCTTTCTCAATTTCATCTGATTGATTATAAAGATCATAATAATGATTACATCATTATCTTCTGATGCAGTCTTAAATACTATCTTGAATTAAAAAGACTCATTTAATGTTTGAATCATTAACAACGAGATTCATCTGTACGTGATGTCGACTACGAATCTTTTGATTCTATTCTGTGTTTGAATAGAAGTCAGAAGAGTCAAGAGATCTCAATTCGACGCAGTTTAAATGATGTTAGAACGTTGCATGATCAGAAAAGTCATCATGCAGAGTTTTCACTCATGCGACAATCTCTCTTCTAACAGTCACAATCGATCCACGAAGAAGATTAATGACATGTCAATGTCAGTAAGAAATGAAAAGATACTACTAGTGATTAGACAATTCAGATGAAGAGTCTGAGAGTTGTGACTACAAGTGATCAAAGAATTTGCGACTCGTCAACTGCGTCGATATCAAAACGTCTTCATCACATCGACAGTGTCGTTGAGTAATTGATGAAAAGATATCAGATAGAATAGTCGTCTTAAGTATTGAGAGTCGTGACTACAGTGTTCGAAGAAGTAGTGACTCGTCAATCACGCTGATATACTGAGAAAGTTTGAGCTCATCTTCTTTACTTGACGTCAAGTCATTTATCTATCTACGTGAAAAATCGAGAGCTCAAGAGAACGATCAGAACGCATTCTCTTTCATTGATCAGAGTCAAACATCGAATGATTGCGATTGCACGTCTATACTAACAATTCATTCAACGTCTACATGACATAAGTCAAATCAAGAGAAGAAAAGAATTACTCAGTACAATCACACTCTATCTTCTCATTGTGTGCATCTCTCTTTCATCATATATTTCTCTGCTCAATGAATGATAATCATTGAGTAAGAGAACACAGCTTTACGTACGTTACAATCATAAGCATCATGAATGCAAAGAAAACATCTTTCGTCTTTGAATCAAGAATCGAATCGAAACATCGTTGTATAGAATATCGTCAATGAAGAGCAGAGCAAAGATGATGCGTCATAATCAAACAGCACAGACACTTTCATCAAGAGTTTACTCGAGCATCACACGCTGAATAGAAGCTATAGATTCATTACTTAATAGCATAGTGTCAATCTTATTGTTTCGACTGCGCGAAGCAGTTGTATAGACGACGAGTGATTTTCTTTCTCAGAGAGTTTTGTTCACTCGATATAAATAGCATAGAGTCTCTCATGAGTCGAGTCTAAATCAATGTCACAAGAATGTATGAATTACAATCACAATCACAATTACAATGTTTGAATGCATACATTCAAGATCTAAGAATTCAAACATAAGCATTTAACAAACGCATTAAATAAGTTTACTTATCACAATGCATATGACATTTTTCTTTGTATATCAGATGCAGCGTCAATACATCACTTTTTTATGAAACTTAACATTGCAACTTTGCATTATCTCTTCATCATAAAATCTACATGCACATTTTATGCATATCATTCTGTTCAATATCTCAAAAGCATCAGCACTTCTTTCACTAATTCTCATGACTGAAAGCTGAAAAGAATCAGTAATAATATTTAAACATTAAATACATAATTTATTATTCTTTTATTGCTAGAAGTTTAAAATAAGTTGAGTAAAAGCTTTGATGCTGAAAGAGTGTCAAAACTTATTCTGTCACTTATTTTTTCATCAGAAACGTTAAGATCATTCTTAAAATTCATAAGTATAATGAATTTCAAAACAGAAAAAAATGTTGCATAATCATGATAATGATGAACAATCAACTTCTTAATGATGATCTGCAATTGTTAAATTGCAAACTTGATCAAAGAAATTCAGAATAAACATTGTATATCTTGCTTATATCATCAGCTTTGTTATCAATTTTGTTGATCTTTCATCTTTTTGAAATCATTGAAAATCGAGTGTACATCATTTCAATACTTGAAACAGAATTTTTTCAAGTAAATATTAAGATAACTATTTATACAAGCAATTCTTTATCAAAGTTGTGAAAAAAAACTTTGATACAAAATGAAGATGAAATGAAAAGAAGATGAAGATTGAGAAAAACTGAAAGAGTGATAAACAAAACAATGATTATTATTCACTCTTGTTTATGCTTTATCATTTTAATTCAGATGTCACAAAGAATCAATTGACTGTGATGACAGCAATCTATCAAAGCGTATAATATATCAAATTGATCAACAAGTTAGAAAGCACAATCATACGATCAAAACGAGTCTTCATTCAACTTAATAGCTTCACAGATGACTGCATCACAAGATAAAAATCGAAAATCGAAATTTTTCGCGCTCACGCAGGCCAAAATCGACAACGAAACAAGAGTTCATCAGAAAAAGACAGAATCATCAACTCAAACAGAAATTTGAGTAACAAATCAAAGAGCAAGCTCAGACAAAAAGAACAAGTCATCAATTGATCTCAGAACAGCAAAGAAGACTACGTGCTGAAGCAAAAATCGAAATCAAACTCTCTTTTGCATTTGAAGATTGCACAAGAAACAACGTTGTTTCAGAGAAGTACAGCATTTCTTATCAAATCACTATTTGTTTTATCTTTTCTTGATGTGCAAGACAATAAGTCAAGATCAGTCATTACTATTCTGAGCGAGATAACGCGACTACTTCAATATCTGAAATATAAAGCAATTGCATCAAGCATTTTCTATCAAAAGAGTAATATAGATTCTTACAGACTAGATTTATATCATTTTCATCTGACATAAATTAATAATAGAAGATAATTTATTGCAGATTTCGAAATAGAAATCGAGAGATCTTTACACTAAAGTTACTGTTTACATGAAACGCTCTGAATAAAAGATTAAAGAGATATTTAAGCGATATTAAGTGAATTTTTAGAAGTCAGAAGCTTGAAACGAGAAAAAATCTTTATGAAAAGAAATATAAAAAGTCGCTTTATGCGCTCTTTCTTGCCTCGTTTCGCGAATGATAACGCGAAACTCAGCAGAAGCAATATCTCAGAGTCAAAATTTAAAACGTTAATAATAGAAATCAAAAAGTCAACGTTAGAGATTGAAACAGATCTATGAGACAAACTTAGCATGAGTTCGTCAACAAGCAAACAACTGCAGAACGAGATTGTCGATTTATTTCGCAGTCAACAAAAATCGCTCACATAAGCAAATAGAAAAACGCAATACATGTTTAGTTCACTTGATGCATTGATGCTAAATTCACATGCAAATGCGCATAATAACAAGAATACAATCAATTTGCGAAATGTGAATTCGCAGCAAAAAGAGCAAACATGAGCGATTGTGAAATTCAAAGGAATAAAAAAGCGAAAAGCGATGAAAAGTTCGCAAAAAGAAGCTAGAATCGAAGTTAGTACTAGCAAGTGCTACAATGTCATCTCTAAAGAGATGCAGATAAAGAGACTGCGCGAAAGAATTGAATTCGCAGTCAATCAGCTAAGACAAGCAATATCAGAACAGAAATGAACTATAAGTCATAACTTAATCTACATTCGAAGAGCATGCAACGAAAGCATAGAAAACTCGATTCAGAAGCAAATTAATCAACTTCAAAGTCAAACAAACAACAAACTGAAAATCATTCTACAATTGATTCAACAGAATGCTGAAAACATCAAAAAGAAAATCAATGCAAAGCAAATGACAGAGAATTCACAAATCTCGCAGAAGACGCAGAATTTGCAAACGTCACAAGTCATGCAAAATTCGCAAAAACCAACGCAGAAGCTCACATATGCACAAAAAGCAGCTCAAGTCACAAGCGCAAATGCAAATGCAAACACAAATGCAAATGCAAATGCAAATGCAAATGCAGGCGAATGAAACCTGGTTACCAAGAAATTCTCGTCAAAACCACAAGAAATATCGTATCATGAAAGAAGACTCATTGTCAATCTCAAAATGAGAACTGAACTACAAAGATGATGAAAATGCGAGACTCGATGAATAACACATTGAAAAAGGCGAAAATCGATCTAATAGTCATCATGATAGTCAAAACGCAAAAGGGAAACAACATTGTTCTGATGATCTTGAAAAAATACATTGCAGACGTCTTACTAGCGCAAAGAGCAATATAAAAGCATGTTTTTGATGTTAAAAGCATTAAGAAAGACGAGAAATGACACAAAATAGTCATATTCAGTCTGGAAACCGAAATCTTCAACACGAAAACTGAAATGAAAAATCTAAAAACTGAATTAGAGTTCTTCAACCTCGAATTGAAACTAATAATCAATTCTATATAATTATCTAAAAGCGAAAATCGATCACGAAATAAACACGCATCAACGATTTTAGTTTTCAAAATCGAGACAGAAGCACAAAGACATTTGAAAAAATGACTCTTAGCTGTGAAATCAACATATCGAACAGTTGAATATAGAGACTATTAATCAAATGATCAATGTCAAAAATGTCAAATCTTTGAACATTTACAAAACAAATGTAACAGATCATCAAGATGCTTGTACTGCGAGCGAAATCATCAGACCTGAAAGCATAAATGTCAACTATCTACGCGCAAAGACAAGCAATCATGCAATCACATGATTTCTAATTGCTGCAACTGTCAAAATGCGCACTTCGCAAATAGCGTAATGTGCGAAACATATCAGGCAGCTCAGTCTATTAGCTCACAAAAAGATTATCTAGTTACGAAATTGTAATGAGTATCGCAGTCGAAATGTCACAAAACAACGCAAATGACGAAAGCTTTGCAAACACGTTGAATATTCGAATTCTACAGCACAATTACGCAAGATCAACGTAAATTATGCATGCATGCATGAAATTTGCGAAAAACAAGACAGATATTGTTATACTACAAGAATCATGAATGAAAAGACGAGAATATAACATTTTCGCATTCGTCGTTTATCTGCATCAAATCAAATGTTCAGAATACTCGTGTCAGAGTACTGATATTTGTTGCGAAAAACGCAAAGAAATTTACATGCACATCAAGATCAGACATAGTCAATAGCGAAGATATGCAAGCGATATCAATAGCGAACAATAAAATTCAGAAAGAAATTTTATTGTTCAATATTTACAACGAAAAGTCACAAAACGCAGATGACGAGCAATTATACACGATTGAGCGAGAATTAGCAAAAGTTAAGCTAAATTCAGAGCAAAAAGTTATTATCGTCAAAGACTTTAATGCACATCATAGCTGATGAAACGCAAAAATTTCAAACTCTATTAGAACGAAAGCATTAATAAATTGAGTAAATTTACATCAGTGCAATCTGATTAACACTTCTGATATAAACACATATCACAGCTATTCAGATCAGTCAAGCTCGATACTTGATTTAGCATTCGCATCAAAGAATATGCGCAATCACATCAAGAATTGACATATAGACGAGAATGCAGACACAGAATTCGATCATGAAGTAATTCTATTTACAATAGTTACGAAAAAGATGAAGATGATCGAAAATTCGTTGAACGCGTCATACAATCTGCAAAAAGTCGACTGAAAAGACTTTGATGAGCATTTGCAAAAGGCGAAAGACAAAATGATTGTCAAGATGCAAAGAATCACGAGTTTAAAAGCAAAAGTCATTAATTTGATTGAATGCATCAAGAATACAGTGAAATTATTTGTATTTAAACAGCGAATATGCGCAAAATCAAAATTCTGGTGAAACAATGAGCTTATCGAAATGTGAAAGACGCTGTCGTCAAAAAAGCGAATCTGAAAAAGATGCAGAAATGACGACGCATGAGCAGAGATAGTGCAAATGCGAAATTCGTATCATGATGCAATAAAGCTAATCAAAAACCAATTCTGAATCAATTTTTTGAACAACGTCGAAGAAAAAGAAGTGTTTCAGACATATAAATTCACTAAATCACGTCTAATCAAAAAGCTATTCTCGATACAAAACTCGCAAAAAAAATTGAAAATTGAATTCAATGAAAAGTGCAAGACATTTCTGAAAGCAATGTACTCATTATCTTCGAAAATTCAAATTAATAAAGAATTACTATCGAACGAAAGTATACAGTGATCAAGAGTTATCGAAGAGAAAATCAAGCACGCTATTAACTTCTCAGCACTCAGAAAAGCACTCGAATCAGACGATATGTCATTCGCAATCATACAGCGAGCGTACAAAAGCATATTGAAAATCTTCAATTTAGTGTACTCAGATTTGATTGAAAATGATTATTATTCGAAGATATGACGCAAAGGCACGAAAGTTATTCTGAAAAAATCAGACAAGTCGAATTATTCAATTTCAAAGACATACAGAATTATTATGCTGCTAAACTGTTTAGACAAAGTAGCAGAAAAAATAATAGCAGTGCAACTGTCTTACACAGCTGAAATTAACGACAAGCTGCTGAATTTTGATCAAATGAGAGACAGAAAACAAAGATCAGCTATAGACGCAGTACTAAATCTAGTACATGATGCGTAAATGGCAAAAAGTCGCGAAAACACGCTTATCTGTCTACTTCTAGATGTCAAAGAAGCTTTTGACCATGTTACGCTGAAACAGCTGATCAAAATATTGATTAAATTGAAAATATTAATCAACTTAATCAAGTGAGTAAAATGCTTCTTACAAAATCGAGTTATTGACTTAGCATTTGATGACGAACGTCAGAAATCAAAGGAAATAATCACAGAAATATCGCAAGATTCATCTATTTCGCTCGTTTTATTTCTAATTTATATTCAATACTTATTTTCGAAGATTCGCGCAAACATCGAAAATCTACAGTCACTCAGCTACATTAATGACGTAGCACTATACTTGAAGAGAAAGAATATTGATAAGAATGTAAAAACGCTGGAAAATGCAGCAAAAATCGCTTTTACATGAGCAAAGAAAAATGCAGTGCAATTTGATGACTCAAAATCTGAATTGATACACTTTGAAAGTCACAAGACGACACTCAATCAAATGATTATTCTACTTAATAATATGATTATAAAATCAAAGACATGCATACAATGACTAGAAGTCTGACTGAATTGAAAGCTTAACTTCAAAGTTCATGTGCAAACGAAAATCGCGACAGTCACAAGAACGCTACACTCGTTGTTTAGATTAATGAATAGCGAGTGAGAACTAAATGTCAAATCAGAAAAGCAGTTATATCTGACATGCATCACATCTATTAGCAATTATGACGTCGAAATATGATGAAATAATCAAAAAGCTACTTAATCAAATTTTGCAAACTGCAAAACGCTGCATTACGAAAAATTCTGAATGTGTTTTGAACATCATCGATAGATGCTATGCAAATAGAAGCCGAAATTTCGTCGATAAAGATACGATTAGATCAAAAGTGCAAGAACTATGCAAATTGAATAGTTGAGTTATCGAAAAAACATTCTATCAGAAAAAGAACATCTATTACGTACTCATCTCAATACTCTATCGAATTGAATCTAGATCTGAATGCATCGAAATATCTGAACTGAAACAAGATGAAGACGAATGTATCTTGAAAAGCTAAAAAGTACAAAGACAGACTCACGCAGATATATTGAATATTGAACAAAGTGCAAAAAACACTGAATTCAATAAAAGAAATTGAAATCTCTCACTTCAAGAAATCATGAGAACAAGAAATTGAGCATTTAG